>Ga0209062_1000103_pt1 | contig 310703 bp, 272 predicted proteins | sample Coa_R2_2_FD_187158 | JGI IMG/M metagenome (GOLD analysis project Ga0209062, IMG submission 187158) | Surface soil microbial communities from Centralia Pennsylvania, which are recovering from an underground coalmine fire - Coalmine... | ecosystem: Environmental > Terrestrial > Soil >... | reverse complement strand
TGATCCGTGTGTCTCACGGTGTTATCGAACCGGTTCGAAGAAATCTTCCGTCGGCGGCCATGCTCCTAGCTGGCCCCGCAAGCCTATTCATTCGGCTCCGGAAGTTCAGCACTACCTTAACGCGACGCTTCCTGCGCAGGAAACTTCTGAGAGCAGGATAGAAGACAGTGGCGAGACCGGGCTCACGCAAAGACGCTAAGTTATTCGCGAAGCACGCAAAAAGGCTGTCGTTTCTTGCACACCTTACGGCTGCGGGACGCAAAATTTGCCTCAAGCCCGCTTCGATGCGCTCAGAAATCTTCTCTTTTCAGAGATTCGCATTTTGGCACGTGCCGTGCTTAACGTTACTGGGACAACTGGGGGAGTGGATTTCAATGAATCAATCTGATCGAACGGTAAAGGTTCGAGTGCTTTTGGTAGAAGACGATGAGGCACAGCGGCAGGCGATGGCGGCGCTGATCGCGGCGAACGGCTTCGAAGTAATGACGGCAAACGATGGCGACGATGCGATCCGTGTATTGTCGGAGTGGACACCCGACGTGATCGTAACCGATCTGATGATGCCTCGAACGGACGGATTCGATCTGCTGCGGCACCTTGAACAGACCGGAGACCGGACGCCGACGATCGTTCTGACGGCGTTCGGCAGCGTGGATAAGGCGATCTCGGTGGTTCACGAATTGGGCGCCTTCTGGTTCATCGAAAAGCCGGTGGAGGCGATGGTTTTACGAACGTTGATCGAGCGGGCGCGAACGCAAAAGCACCTGATCGATGAGACGCAGGTGCTGAATCGGCAACTCAGCCATCAAGGAGTGCTGTCGGACCTGATCGGATCGACGGCGAAGATGCGGTACATCTACTCGATGATCCAGCAGGTGGCGCCCACAACCGCTTCGGTTTTGATCACGGGCGAAAGCGGAACGGGGAAGGAACTGGTGGCTCGCGCGATTCACCGGTTGAGTCCCCGAGCGGACCGTCCGTTCATCGCGGTGAACTGCGCGGCAATCCCGGAAACGATGATCGAGAGCGAGCTTTTCGGGCACGAAAAAGGGGCATTTACGGGAGCAATCGCGCGGCACGCGGGATGTTTCGAACAGGCGCAGGGCGGTACGGTTCTTCTGGACGAAATCGGGGACATGCCGGTGAGCGTACAGGCGAAACTGCTGCGTGTGCTCGAAGAAGGAACGGTTCGGCGATTAGGCGGCAAGTGCGACGTGCCGGTGAATGTGCGGATCATCGCGGCGACGAACAAGCCGCCGGAGGAAGGGGTCCGCAATAAGCAGTTTCGAGAGGATTTGTATTACCGGCTGAACGTATTTCGTCTCGCGATTCCGCCGCTTCGCGAAAGGAAAGAGGACATCCCCGCAATTTGCGAGGCCATTATTTCGAACCTGAACGCAAAGAATGGCTCGCGCATCACGGCGATTCATCCCGACGTAGTTCGCGAACTTCAGGCTCACGATTGGCCGGGGAACGTCCGGGAGCTGCGAAATGTGCTGGAGCGTGCGGCGATCATGGCGGGCGAGGGGAGCATCCTACCCAAGCATGTGCCGCGGCTGCTGGCGGGTTCGGCGACGGCTGCGGCCGCTTCGAACTTGAAGGCGGATGCTTCATTCGAAATCAAGGTGGGTCCGACGATTCGCGAAGTGGAAAGATCGTACATCAAGCTCGTGATGGAGCATACCAAACAGAATCGGACACAGGCGGCGAAGATCCTGGGAATCGGGCTCCGGACGCTGGTGAGCCGTCTTCGTGAGCTGCGCGATCAGGCTGGAACGGCGGCCGCGTGAGCGACGGATCGGGACTCATTCGGAACCCGATTGCGCGCGCCGGATAAGGGAAACCCGCGCGGTTAGACGCGTGAAGCCGCGTGGGCCGCAGTCTCCTCCTGCCGGATAGCGCGCGAAGCGGCGATTGCGACCTGATTCCTGACGTAATCCGGAGAGGCGTCCGGACGAATTGAGAAGGAAATCTCAAACAGAAGACTACTGGGATTTGAACTCTTGAGATAGGCGGTGGGCTCCGGCTGCTGAAGCACTCTTGGCTGCGCCTGCGCCGTCTCAACGAGAATCCTGCTGACTTTTTCCGGATCCGGGCCGGGACGAACAAGAACCGGGACCGCAATTCGGTATTTGGAATCGGGCAAGTCGGCCGACGTAGTCCAGTTAATCACGTTTCCCGAGATGAGGCTGGCGTTCGGAACGATCACTTCCGCGGCCTGCGAGGTGCGGATGGTGGTGGAGCGGATTCCGATTCGCACGACCTCACCCAACTGGCCCGCGGTCTCGATCACGTCGCCGGTATGAATGGGCCGCTCGAATTCGAGGATGAGACCGGAGACGAAATTGTTGACGATGTTCTGCATCCCAAATCCGAGTCCGACTCCGAAGGCGCCCGTGAGGAGCGTGAGTTTGCTGAGATCGAGGCCAAGGGCCTTGAGCGAGCCGAGGAAGACAAGCAGGATGGTCAGGTAGTAGGCAAGATTTGAGATCAGTTCCGGCAGTCCGCGATCGAGGCGGCAATGGGAGAGAACATCTTCGCGCAAGAAGAATCGAAATCCTCGGGCCAGTAACATCCCCAGGAGCAGAACGAGAAGGCCGTTAAGCAAGTCGCCGAGTGAGATCTCGGAGAAGCGGCCGGGGAGATGCAATGCCAGGGTTTGCGTCAGGAATTGAGTGAAGGGAGCGCGCAACAGGAGCAAATTGATCGATTCGAAGAACCAGATGGCGAGGGCGCCTGCGTTCAGGAAGCGCACGATCCATTTTCCGAAGCCGGGGCTGCGCAGGCTGGGCGATTTGATGAATCGCGAGCGGACTAGCGACAAAATCAGGACGGCGGTGACGCGCGCCCAAGCAATCAAGAGCAGGGAAAGGTAGGAGATCAAGAGGAGCGCCTGGCGGAGGAACTGCGCAAGAGCGATGTAGCCCCATACGGAGGCGCATAGCGCGGCCACCATGGCGGCAAGGCCGATGGCGATTGCAATGCGGGCAAGGGGTCTGAATCGTCCGAGAAAGTTCCAGTGGTAAGTCCCGCGGCGTTTCAGCATCCAGGCCAGCAGCGCGATGGCGAGGGCGACGAATATCAGAAATAGAATCCGGCGGAGGGGCGAATCAATCGGGACAACGTCCAACAGAGCGCCGACAGCGTAGAATGCCGCCAAAAGATACAAGGCTCGCCGGCGTTCCGGGGCGCCATGTGTGAGCACTCTAATGATGGGTATCAGCGAAGCCAGAAGGAGTATCGCGAGGACGCCGGGCGGCGCGTTCCTGGTGAGTGCGAGGACGAAGGGAAGTTGAAGGATCAGGGCGGCGGCAAGGGGATGTTCGATCAAGACGGAGGGAGAGCCTGGCTGCTGTTCCGTTCCGGCGCTTTCCAAGAAAAAGCCGTTTCGAACGCGATAGAGAAATAACAGCACGAGAAGAAACGAGATGACGGAGACCGCGACGGTCACTTTGCGCAACTGAGCGAATTCGACGAGCATCTCCGAACTGCGAAGGAACGATCGCCGCATGAGAACCACGGCCGATTCCGAGGCTGCCGATTGATTCCGGGACCATATTGGCTCGGCTACGCGCGTGAGCAAACGGGAATGAAATGTCTTTTCGGCCCGGGCGATGTCGTCATTGACCTGGGCGATGAGCAGAGACGACTGGACGGCCTGCTCCTGCACTAAAACGATGCGATCGATCTGGCGTTGAACCTGCTGGCGGGCGCTGCGGATGTCGGCGAGGGCGCGCTCTGCAACCTGACGCAGAGACGTGCTGCCCACGTCGGCCGCAATGCCGTCCAGAGTTGTTTTCCAGGTAGCTTCTTCGCTATCGAGAGCGTTAATGTTCGCTAGCGCGGCGCGATTCCAATCGGTAAGAGTCTCCCGCATGGAGCTTTGTGTCCAGGATAGGCCCCGCCATTCGTTGGCGAGTTCGCGGAGGTCGAGACTTGTCGCATCGCCGGCGAGGATCTTGCGCGTTTGCTTTGCTTTCGACTGAATCGACGCGTACTGTTTTCTTAGCTCGCGTTCGGTTTCAGAGAGCGTTTCTTCGGGCACTTTCGCGTTCAGAATACTGTTCAACTGAAGCGTTAGCTGTTCAGACCGGAAGGCAATTTTTGCGGGGTCGATCGACTGGGGCGCAGCCGGCTTGGCCGGCGTTTGAGCAGGCAGCGTGACGGACGACAGCAAAACCAAAGCCGAGATGAAACGCGAACAAGAAAATAGATTGCGGGAAGACACTGCTGGGTTTTGACAGCGGCGATACTGAGCTCGTTTTAGATTTTATAGCTTGCAGGGACAGCGGCGTTCACTTTTCCAGAAATGTCTGGCAAGTACTCCCGAGTGGATCAAGAAACTCCCGCCGGATCCCGCGAGACCGCAACTCGATTTCACCAAACTAAACATTCCGATCATCATTATTAATGATTAATGGCGAGTTCGAGCGCCCGCGGGCCGGGAGCACGCGCGCCGCCCAAACGACGCGACCATCGTCGTGCTTGCTGGAATGCAGCATCTTTCCGCGATCGCGGCAGGCTCAATGCGGAAGGAATATCTGACCAGCCGGGTCGGGTTTATCAAGACGCACGAGCAGATGTGATCGGACAAGAACAAATCGGCGCTACCTGAGCCGTCGATTGACTCGAAGTAGCGCCGATGTTAGGTTCTCCAGTCAGAACGACAGCCGCAGACCGAATTGGATCAGCCGGGGCTGATTGTATTGCGCCGTCACCTGACCGAACGTCGCCGATCCAGGCTGAGTATTCGGCGGGCTGAACTGGACACGGTTGAAGATGTTGAAAAACTCCGCGCGAAAGGCGAGATTTACGCGCTCGGTAATCGTCGTCTTCTTCGAAACCGAGAAGTCGTAGTTCGCGATTCCCTGCGAGCGCAGAATCGGATCCACTCGCGGCTCGTTGCCGAACTCCCACGGACCGGGCTGCACGAAACACGCGGTGTTGAACCATTTCGAAAGCCGCGACTGCGCGGACCCGGAAATGGCCGGGTCGCAACCCGCGACCACATTCGGACGGCTGACGCCGGCTCCAGGGGGTCCGGGACCGCCATTGCCGATCGCGAAGTCGGTCTCGAGCAGATTCGGGCTCGCATCCATAAGCGCGAGGGGGAATCCTGACTGGAAGGTGGTGATTCCGTTCAGTCCCCAACCTGAGATCAACTTGTCGCTAACGCCGCGGACGTTTCCGAGGAATCGCTGGCCCTTGCCGAAAGGAAGGTCGTAGACATAGCTGATCACCGCGCGGTGCGGGACGTCGAAGCTCGAAAGCGAATATTCCCCGCCACGGATATTCAGGTTGTCCTGAACGCCCTGTCCGCCGCCGACGTTGTTGCGATTCGCTTCCAGCCATGGACTGAGCACGTCCACGGTGCCGGTCATGTGCGACCAGGTATAAGAACCCAGCAGCACTCCACCGCTCTTGAATCTCTTCTGTACCTTTATCTGGAGCGACCGGTAGTAGGAATCACCGACCGCGGGGGCGTCCAAACTGGTGTAAAGATATTGCGGAAATGGCTTGAGAAGATATCCCTTCGCGACGGTCGGCTGCCCGAGGATTCCGGCGCTGGCGGGAATTACGCCGTAGAACGGATTCTTCACCTGGGTCAGAAGGTCGTTGCCCATCGACAGATACTGATCCGGGATCTGATCGATATTGATGTCGTACAGGGTGAGGTGAACGCCGCGCGAGCCGACATATCCGATATCGACCATCAGATTCCCGCCGAACTGCTTTTGCAGGTCGACGTTCCACTGCTCCATATAAGGATACGGCTGGCTTGCGAGGGGCGACTGAATTCCCTGGCCGATCAAGCCATTGATAAAAGCCTGGGTATGGGACGGCGGCTGGATTCCGTTCGGAAACGGATTGCTCAGCGTGGTCGCCAGGTTGGGAGTCAAGCCGCCGTCGAGCGAGGTCACCATCGTCGTCACGGAGTTGTTCACCGGCGCGTTGTACGGCCCGAGGCTGAAGGAAATGACATTCGGCAGATCCGAAATTCCAAATCCCGCGCGCAATACCAGATCATTCCGGAAACTGTAAGCGGCGCCGATGCGAGGCGAGAACAAAGCACGATGGGCATCCTGCCAGCTTCGGTTCGGACGCTGCGGCGATCCGTCGAGCACCAGGCCGCCGACGATGGGCAATCCCGTCGCTTTCGAAAGATCCGGTTGTGGAAGCGCCGGATCGAACGTCGTCAGGCTGTTGTACCGCTCCTGGAACGAGCCGGGCGATTCCCAGCGCAAGCCAAGCTGCAATGACAGCTTGTTGTTGACGCGGAAATTGTCGTTGAAGAACAAGCCGTAGTAGTGCATCAGGCCCGCGGACAAATTCGGCTCGGTGGCCGATCCGGCCGAAGGAAATCCGAGCAGGAAAGACGCCGTTCCGTAGCCGGTATTCGCCGGGGATCCCGCCACGGACGAGGCGGCCAACGGGAATTGCGAGGTGAATCCCGAATCGAACGTATATGTCGTGCCGGCGCTGTTGCTCTGCGCGTAATACCATTCGATTCTCCGCGCCTCGCCGCCGAAGCGCAGAGTGTGCCGGCCCATGATCTTCGTCAGGCTGCCCGAAAGCGAGTAGCTGTTATCGGTTTCGAGAATGATCGGGGTGCCATTGAAGTTGTTATCGGGAACGATATTGGGAGTCGGCAGCAGCGCCTTCGTCACTTCGGTGTTGTACTGCTTCCACGCCGGGCCGATTTGCGAAAAATCGAAGTTGCAGCATGTCAGCGGCAGCGACTGATCGTAGAAACGAAGGAACGCGGCGCGAACGTCCAGGATCGTTGTCGGCGTGATGGTGAACGTATCGCCGAGCACCGCCTGGATGGTGGCCCACTTGCTGCCGGTACCGGTATTCAGCAAGGCGCTCGACGAAGAGTAGTTGCGATTCCAAAGCGAGAATCGGCCGAAGAGCTGGTCGCGATCGCTGAAGCGGTGGTCGAATCGCGCGTTGTACTGGTTGTAGTCGGTCACGCGCGGGGTGCTGACGATGTAGTTGTTGGACAGAGCCGAATTGGTGGGCAGCGGGAACAGCAGATTTTCGAGATTGAGCGCAGCCTGATTCAACTGCGTAACGGGAATCTTGTTTCCCTGGAAAGGCGTCCGCTGATAGACTCCGCTTGAATTGAGAATGGTGGTCAAAGGATCGTAGATGAGCGGAATTCCCTTTGCCGAGAAATCGCCGGTGCGCATCGCGACGGTCGGGACGGTGGTCGAGGTGGTCGTCGCCTGGCGCAGATCCATCTGCTCCCAACTGAGGAAGTAGAATGTCCGGTCTTTTTTCACGGGTCCGCCGACGGTGACGCCGTACTGATTCTGCTGATAGACGGGGCGGGCAAGACCTGCCTTGTTATTGAAGAACAGATTTGCGTTGAGATCCTGGTTGCGAAGGAATTCATACACGGTCCCGTGGATTGAATTGGTACCGGATTTCGTGCTCATGTTGATGATGCCGCCCGCGAATCGTCCGAACTCGGGGCTGACGTCGTTGGACATGACGCGAAATTCCTGGATCGCCTCCTGCGTGGGCACCAGGATGGTGGAGTTCACATACGACACGTTCACCGGCGCCCCGTCGATATAGGACGCGCTCTGGTTCGCCGCACCGCCGCCGATCTGATAATTGCCCCACGCATTGACGTTTGCCGTGGCCGCGTTGCCGTTGCCCGTTCCGCCCTGCGGCACGACGCCCGGAGCGAGCGCCACAAGGTTGTAGACGTTTCGTCCATTCAACGCCAGTTCCTGCACCTGCCGCGCCTCGACTTCGTGACCGATGGTGGCGTTCTGAGTTTGCAGCAGCGGAGTCTCGCTTGTGACCTCCACCGTCTGGAGGCTGTCACCGACCTGAAGGGCGGCATCCACCCTGATCGAGCTCTGCACCTGCACTTCGATCCCCTGCCGCGTGAGCCTTTTGAATCCTTCCTTCTCCACGGCTATCGAGTAATTGCCCGGCAGAAGATTGACGAACGTGTAATTGCCGTTCCCGTCACTCTGCATGGTCTTGAGTTCATTGGTGCCGGTATTGGTAAGGTTCACGGTTGCTCCCGCGATCACCGCACCAGTCGAATCCGAAACGGTTCCGACGATCGATCCATAGACCGTCTGGGCTGACAGCGGCGCAACGAGGACCAGCGCCAGACTCAGAATCAACAACAGCCGTCCACAGGCAATCTGCGTATACTGCCTCGCGGCAAAGCGCGTATTCTGCCTCGCGGCAAAGCGCGTAATCTGCCTCGCGGCAAAGCGCGTAATCTGCATGGTACGCTCCTGAAACTTGATTTCCCACCCCCGCTGCCTCACTTTGGCAGCGCCTCTCCAGCGAATGTTTCAATCAAACTTCACCGGACTCGGGTCATGATCAGCGATTTCCGGCACATGGGTCAACGATCCGCGGGTTAAACGGATTCCACCTGTTGAGACTCAAGTTATCGATTGCGTTAACGGGCGTTACCGGCACTGTTTGCGCCGATAAAATGCGCCGCGGAAAATGGCGGCGGCCCTTCGGCCCAGCGCGGAATCACCCGCCGGAGAGGACGGCGTTAGCGGTGGAGCAAGCCGCGGGGTATCCCGGGATTTCCTGGCCGAATTTCAAAAAGTCGCTATCGGATTCAGAGGCGAACCAGTGCCGCCCGTCACGGCAAGCGGCGCTGCCGTGAAGAGAAAAGTCCACCGGCTGCGGCTCGCCGCGGCCCTGCTGAGGTTTTCCAGGTCGCAATTGTCGAACAGCGGCATCCCGATCGCGACCAGCAACAGCCGGTGGACAGGCCAGGCGACTCCGTCCACCAGTGAGGGCAGCACGTCGTGCGATCCGTCACTTCCCAACAATGCGACATCCCGGTCCTTCAGCCATTTTGCGCAGCTCGCGTGCAGACCCGCCGAATGCGCCGACGCGTCCCACGGACCTTTTTCCGCGCGCCGGGCCCATCGGCCCGTGCGGATGAAAACGGCATCTCCGGCAGAGACCCGAATTCCGGTTTTCTTTTCCCAGGCGTCGAGATCTTCCGGATAAATCGGCGTCGAAGGCTCCAGGTATCTGACTCCTTTGAGCCAAGCCATGTCGATCAGAACTCCGCGCGTGAGGAATCCGTCGCGATAGGCAGTTACGGCGAGGTGTCCGGCTCCCTGATCCATAACGGCCGATTGCGGATAACCGTTGTACATCCTGCCCTGATAGAAAACGTGCGACAGCGAGTCGAAGTGAGTGCTCGCGAAACCGTGATAAGCGACGTCGTACTCGTCCATGTTGAACTCGCCGCCGACACCGATCATCATTTTGTGCCCGAAAGGCGCGTCGTTGTCCACGGCCTTGACCGGATCCGTGTTTCGGGAAAGCGAGATCGAGACTCCTTCGGTGACCAGCTTCGCAGCCTCGCGCCGTTTTTCGGGGGTGATCAGATTCGCGGCGCCCATCTGATCCGTTTTGCCCCATCGCCCCCAGTTGGAAAGCTGGGTCATCATCCGATCGACATCGGCCTTCCCCAACTTGTGAGTGTTTTGCGCAAGAGCGCTCGCCGCAATCGTTAGCGTCATGAAGCGCGGCCAAAGAGAGCGGTTAACCCCCGGCATCATCGGGCACCCGACGCCGTATCCGCAAGCGCAAAGGCGATCACGCTATCGCCCGAAGTCCGATCATAGTAACTCCCGCCGGCCGCCGAGACCACGACATACTGCCTGCCGTCCTTGCCCTGATAGGTCATGGGGGTCGCGTAAGCGCCCGCCTCGAGCTTCGTTTCCCAAACCACTCTGCCGGTTTTCGCGTCGAAGGCGCGGAAATAGTGATCGTTCGTGGCGCCGATGAACACCAAACCGCCGGCCGTCGCGATTGATCCGCCGATGTTCGGCGCCCCGGTGCCGTGAATCCCCTTCGCCTCCAGTTCCTCGATAATCCCCAGAGGAACTTTCCAGGCGATATCGCCAGTCTGAAGATTGACGGCGACCATCTCGCCCCACGGCGGAGACTGACACGGCCAGAACTTGTCCGCATTCCAGAACCTCGCGAAGCCGTTCCTGGTATAGGCGACTTTCGATCCTTCAGGCTGCCTGGAAACTTTGCCGATATCGGCGAGCTCCAGCACATTCACGAACAGATACCCGAGCTCGGGATTGTACGAGGCGCCGTGCCAGTTGCTTGCGCCGAGGGTCCCCGGAAACACGATCGATCCTGTCGTTCCGTAGCGAGTGAACGGCCCGTCGTTGTGCAGCCCTTCGATTTCGTATAAATCACGGCAAACCTTCTCATGCTCCGGAGTGACCTTGGCGAAATCTTCCGGTTTGAAGCTCATCCTCGCCAGCGGCGGAGGCTTCACAGGCCAAGGCTCGGTCGGCCAGTATTGCTCCCCGGGAACATCGCCCTTGGGAACAGGCCGCTCCTCCATTCCGAAGATCGGCTTGCCATTCCGCCGGTCGAGCACGTAGACGAAGCCGACCTTGGAAACCTCGGCGAGGGCGGGGATCTTTTTGCCGTCGTGCACCCAGTCGAACAGGACGGGCGCGGCTTCCAGATCGTAGTCCCAGGTATCGTGGTGAATCGCCTGGAAGTACCACTTCAATTTTCCCGTCACGGCATCGACAGCGACCAGGCAATTTCCGTACAGATTCGCGCCCTTGCGATCGGCGCCATAGAAATCGTACGTGGGGGATCCATAGGGAAGATAGACCAGGCCCAACTCTTCATCGACGCTGATCAGCCCCCAAACATTTGTCCCGGATCGCTTCTGCCAGCTCTCGCCCTCCCAGGTTTCCGCGCCATCCTCGCCGGGACGCGGAACCGAATGGAACTGCCAGAGAAGCTTGCCGGTATGGACGTCCCAGCCGCGCGTGTCACCGGAAAATCCCAGACTCGGCGACTCCTGCACGCGGGCGCCGGTGATGATCACGTTTTTGTACACTTTCGGCGGGGAAGAGAGGCTGAATTGGCCGGTTTCGAAGCCGTTGTCGATGCCGGCCTTCATGTTCACCGAGCCTTCATTGCCGAATCCCGGCACCGGTTTGCCGGTCTTGGCGTTGAGCGCCATCAACCGGCCGTCGGTGGTGCCGAATAAGATTTGCGGCGGCGATTGTTTATCGCCCGGCCAATACTCCACTCCGCGCATGGTCGCATTCGCGCCGTCGATCCTGTATTCCCAGATCAGCTTGCCGGTTTCCGGTTCGAGGGCGATTACGCGATTGTAAGGCGTCGGCATGTACATCACGCCGCCGGCGACAATCGGAGTCGCTTCCGACCCGCGCGGTCCCCGGCCGCCCGCGCGTCCACCTGGAGCGGGCGCTGCCGGAGCCGCGCCCTGACTCATGTGGAAGGTCCAGGCGCGGGTCAGTTTCGAGACATTGGCCGAATCGATCTGCTTCAGCGGCGAAAATCGCGTGCTGGCGGAATCGTGACCGTAGGTCGGCCAGTCGGTTTGGGCCGAGGCGATCGGAAGAGAGAATACAAGTGCGATGAAAACTTCAGCTCGCATGCGTCGATGGGCAGAATAAACGCGCGGGGAATAGCAGTCAACATATTTGAAAATACAGAGGGTTAGTTCGCGCCGTTACCAATTGTTAACCCCCTTAGCCTAGCCTGGCGCAAGGATTCGGGAAAAAATCACCGACGTGAAGCTTTTCACCTCGTTAGCCTTCGTCTGCTCAGTCGTTGCCGCCCAAGGGCAAGGTTCACAATCTCCCGCCAGCCGCGGAGCCGCTTCGAACCCGAAAAGCAACGAGGACTTGTCCGTCGATATCGACCGCTTCATCGGCCGGGCTTCCGATTCGCCGACCCATCTTTCCCATGGCCTTTTGTTGACCCACTCGATGCTTCATGCCGGCGACCCGAACCATCCCGGCAGCCACGGAGCCGTTCTGGAGTACCACAAGGATCTCTCCACGGCGACACTGCTCGCCAAGAATCGCACGCCGATGGTCACGCTTCCGGACCAGTTTATTTTCTACGTCCAAGGCGGCGAGGGCCGGCTCGAAGACGGCAAGCAGTACTGGGACCTTCGTGAAAATATCGCCGTGCTGGTGCCGCCGAACGCGCCGCATCGCTTCGTCAACGATTCCGAAAAGCCCTTGAACATGATCATGATCACGTGGACGCCGACCGCGCCGCCCCGCCAGGACATCCTGGTCCGGGATGTGAATCTGCTCCCGTGGTGCGAGGAAACGGTGCACTGGAACAACACGTCGAAGTGCGTTTTCAGCGCCGCCGACGGACTTTTTCAGAGCGAGCGGATGCTGATGGTGATGCTCCAGCCGCGGGCGATGTCGCAGCCGCACTCGCATCCTCCGGGGATGAACGAAATCTGGGTGAAAATGACTTCCGGAACCGCGACGATTCTGATGGGTAGCGAGCTGCGCGAGATGCCGCAGAACACCGCGTACATGGTCCCGCCGACAAATGAGACCGAACACGCGAATCTCAACCTGACGACGGATCGTGCGGACTGGTACCTGTATTGGGCGCACGGAGCGCCGCCGGCGCCGGGTGCTCCGCCGGCGGCAAATGCCGGACGCCCCGGGCGGCCCGCGAATCCCAACGTTGTTCGCGACCGTGCCTCAGTTGAAGCGGCAAATGTCGCCGGAAAACCGCTGAAGTGAAAAATATGAACCGAAGAACTTATATTCAGACCGTTTTCGCCGCCGCCTATGCAGCAGCTTCGGCGCGCGCGGCCGAAGCACCGAAGAAAATCGAGCTGCATCTCGACCTCGCCGTCGCGCCGGGCCGCGAGAAAGAGATGCTTGCAAACTTCGAAAGAATCTTCAAGCCCACCGCGAAGAAGCAGCCCGGGTACATCGACCTAAAGATGCTGAAACTGCGCGAAGCAATCCGCGGCGGCGCGCCTCCTGGAGGATCGTTCCGTTTCGTTCTCGATTTCGAGAGCGAAGAACTCCGCCAGAAGTGGATCGCTTCCGCGGCTCACGCCAAGGCGTGGCCCACGATCGAAGACACGTTGAGCGACAAGAATTTCAACATCCTGCTCTACGATATCTACTAGTTACTTCCCGTAGTTTTTGGTCAGGTAAGCCGAAATCGCTTCAAGCTCTTCGTCGGTGCCGTTCGCTCCGCGAGACACCATATCATCGATGATGCGGTCCCAATCGGCTTTCGTCCGCCTGGCGCTGATCACCGGAGCCTCGTCATGGCAGGTTGTGCATCGCTTCATGAAAATCTCCCGGCCGCGGCCGACCGTGAAATACGTGTACTTCAGACTCCAGGAGAACTCCTGGCCGGGCGCGGCGTGGATTTTCACGAAAGGCTCGACCGCCAGCACCGCGCGGATCGACCACAACGACTCACTCTGCAAAGGGCGATCGCCGGTGATCCGCAGACCGGCGTTGCTCGTCTTGTTCTCGATGCGGATATCGAAGTCCTTGGCATCGGCGCCGAATCCCTGCATCGGAGCCGCGACACGGTCCTGATTTTCCAGAAGCTTTTTGTAGAGAATCCGGTTACCACGAATCTCGGCGAAATCCGCATTCGGCGGCCGACTGGACTGAATCGCAAACGGCACCGTTATCGTGTAATCCGGACCCGGGGCGGCTCCGTCGATGCGCAGAAAGTTGTGGTTGTAGACGGTTGTGTCGATTGGTTTCGAGCCTGTATTTTTCAGGCTGTGCGAAATCGTCATCTCATTCCCGGCAAGAGAGATCGCCTTGCGATAGACGTACCCATACCGGGCGTCGTCCAGTGTCTGGGTAAACTCAATCGAGTTCGCCGTTTTCTGAACCGACCATTTCCCCGGATCGACAACATCGTACAAAGTAAACCGGTTATAGTTCGAATCGCCGGGTTTGCGCAGAAGGCCGACGCCGATCTTGACGAATGCGTCGCCTGCTTCCTGGTAGCCGAGTTGGTCGAACTCCTCAGCCGGCCCAAGTGCGGCAGTACAAGGGCTTGCGACGATGTCGGCGCCGTCGTAGGCGAAGTCGCGAACTTTGGAATCGACGCGCTGGAACCACTGGCCGTAGTATTCGTGGCCCTGGTAGGTCAGGCTGGAAATCATTCCCGACCAGTCGAAGCGAGAAGCGTGATAAAAACCGCTTTTTGAGTCCGGAAGGTAGATTTTGACGTGCAAATCGCTGCTGGAGATTTCCGCGGAGGGAAACTCCGCCGCGAACAGAACAGATCCGGCCAGGATCGCCGTGGCGATTTTCTTCATCCCGTTTGAACTATACACGGCTCCGGATTTTCAAGCGAGGTTACGCACGTTAATCGGCGCTATGTGCAAGAGTTAACTGGCTTTTCTTGCCGCCCGAGGGGATCTCGCTTATACTGCCGTTTCATGCTGGCGCTGTTGCGCGACCGCTTCCGTTGGGTCCTCATCGCCTGGATGTTCGTTATCAGCGCGACGGCGTACCTGGATCGAGTCAACATTTCGATCGCGGGCCAGGTGCTCGAAAAAGAGCTGCATCTTTCGAACACGGAGCTTGGCTGGATTTTCAGCGCTTTTGTTTTCGGATACGCATTGTCGCAGGCGCCGGGCGGACGGCTCGCGGACCGGTTCGGTCCACGGCGGACGATCTGTTTTGCGACTTTGTGGTGGGGAGTTTTCACGGCGCTCAGCGCGTCAGTGAATGCGCTGGCGGCGTTGATCGGCGTCCGGTTTCTGCTCGGCGTGGGGGAGGCGGTGGTGTATCCGGCGAGCAACCGGCTGATCGGCAACTGGATTCCGACGAAAGAGCGCGGAATCGCGAACGGCTGGATTTTTGCCGGTGTCGGAGCCGGAGCGGGGGTCGCGCCGCCGCTGATTACCTACATCGTTGTGAATTACGGATGGCGCATGTCGTTCTGGGCCAGCGCAGTGATCGGGGTTGCGGCGGGCGCGGTCTGGTTTCTGCTGTGCCGCGATCATCCGGAGGAGCATCCGATGGTGAGCCCGGCCGAAGCTGCACGGATACAAAAAGGGTTGACCAACCGGAGGGCGAAGACTCTGCCGTGGCGGGCGATTTTTTCGAGCCGCGACGTGGTGCTGCTGACTTTGAGTTATTTTTCGTACGGCTATTCGGCGTACATCTTCTTCACTTGGTTTTTTATCTACCTGAGCAAGGTGCGGGGGCTCGACCTGAAATCGAGCTCTTACTATGCGATGTTGCCGTTTGTGGCGATGGCGGTGGGCTCGCCCGTTGGGGGCTGGCTGAGTGACCGGATTTCGCACCGATTGGGAAAACGCGCGGGCCGTTGCGGGATGGCGGTGGTTGGACTCGGGTTGTGCGCGATCTTTATCGCCGCGGGGACGCATGCGAGCGATGTTCGTGTTGCCAGCATAATTCTGGCGGGAGGGGCGGGGGCGCTGTATCTTTCGCAAAGTTCGTTCTGGTCGGTTACGGCGGACGTCGCCGGTGAAGGCGCGGGGTCTGTTTCCGGGGTGATGAATATGGGGAACCAGATCGGCGGGACGATTACTGCGTCGCTGACGCCTTACCTTGCCGCGCTGTTCGGATGGACGGCGTCGTTTCTGGTGGCGGCGGGGCTATGCTCTATCGCGGCGCTGTTGTGGCTTGGGGTCGATCCTGAGCGGAGGATTCGCGCCGAGGCGAGCTGAGCGCTCGAATGACCGGCGCACTCGGTTGCAATCGCGCCTCAGGCGGGGTTTGGTTAGCGCTGGACGCGGCCGGAGCCGCCGCCTTTAATGAGAGATTGGACTTCTTCCACGGAGACCCGGTTGAAATCGCCGGGGATGGAGTGTTTCAGGCAGCTTGCGGCGGCGGCGAATTCAAGCGCCTCCGCCGGTGATGCGAGTTTTCGCAAGCCGTAAATGAGGCCGGCCGCGAAGCTGTCGCCGGAGCCGACGCGGTCGACAATCGGGATGATGTCGTAATGACGGCTCAGGTAAAACTGCCTGCGGTCATGCAGGCAGGCGCTCCATCCATTGTGCGAAGCACTCTTCGACTCCCGCAGAGTGATGGCGATCATCTTCAGATCCGGAAAGGCGGCCAGCACCTTTTCGCTTAGGGCCCGGTAATGCGCGGGGTCGATGTCGCCAGACTCGACATCTCCTTCGGATTGAATCCCGAGGGTCATCTGCACGTCTTCTTCATTCGCGATGGCGATGGTGACGGAGCGCATCAGATCCGGCATGACATCTACGGCGCGGCGGCCCCACTTCCACAGGTTCTTGCGATAGTTGAGATCGCAGGAAACAGTCATGCCGCGCGCGCGCGCGGCGGCCACGGCTCGCGCCGTCAACGCAGCGGCCGATGGACTGATGGCGGGAGTGATGCCGGTCACATGCAGCCATTCGGCTCCGTCGAACGCGGCGTTCCAGTCGATCGAAGTCGGTTCGGCGATGGCGATGGCGCTGTATTCGCGGTCGTAAACTACCTTTGAAGGCCGCTGGCTCGCGCCCGCTTCGAGATAGTAGATTCCGAGGCGGCCCTTGCCGGAGGCGATCTTCGATGTATCGACGCCGAACGCTCTCAATTCGCGAACGATCGCATCCGCAATGGGATTTTTCTCCGGTAGAACCGTGACGAAAGCAGAGGAATCGCCAAATCCGGCAAGGCTCACGGCGACGTTGGCCTCGCCGCCTCCGAAGGTCGCATCGAAGCGAGGGGTTTGGAGGAACCGCTCGAATCCGGGCGGCGCCAGGCGGAGCATGATCTCGCCGAAGGTGATGACGCTCATTTGGCTCGCGCCTCGCGAATCCGTTCGAGGAACTTTTTCGACAGATTCGTAATCGCTGCGAAGTCGCCTGTCTTGGCCGGAGCGGTCAAGCTGCCGCCGACGCCGACCGCGACACATCCGGCTTTGATCCAGTGGCAAACGTTGTCGAGGGAAACTCCGCCGGTCGGCATCAGGGGAGCATGAGGCAGGGCGGCGAGCGTCGCCTTGACGAACGCGGGGCCAAGCGTCTCACCCGGAAAGACTTTGATCAGATCGCCGCCGCCTTCCATCGCGGCGACGATTTCGGTAACGGTCGCCGCGCCCGGAAGGTAGGGGACCTGATAGCGCTGGCAGAGGCGCGCCGTGGCGGGATTAAAACCTGGACTGACAATAAATTTGGCCCCGGAGAGGATCGCGATCCGGGCAGTTTCGGGATCGAGCACGGTCCCGGCTCCGAGGCAGAATTTGGAGCGGTCCGCGAGGGTTTCGATCGCCTTGGCGGCCCGCGGAACGGTAAAAGTGATTTCGAGGACGCTGACGCCTCCTTCTGCGCAGGCGTCCGCGATACTTGTAGCGAGCTCTTCAGTCTCGGCTCGAACGACGACCACCAGACCGGATTCGGCAATCTGCCGGAGTATCTCAATTTTCTGCATCGGCTCTAAGGCGATCCTAGTGCACGGGCGAAGGTGCGGCAACGTTAATGCGGATACTCCCTTAAATAATTGAAAAACATAGAATCGTTAACGATGTTACGAGGGGTTACTTATTTGCCGGAGTCAATGACCTCGATCGCGTTGATGAGGGGGAAATTCTTGTCGGGAACGAAGGAGAGAACGATGTTCCCCTGATGGTTCGGCTCGATGTTTTTATAAGTCAAGGTCAGGGCTCGATTGGGGCCTCCAGCTCTGGAGTAAATATCGAAATTCCGTTCGAGAGCGACACCGTTGCAGAGAATATCGAAGTGGCGCGATCCGGGTCCCGAGCCGCCGCCGGGCTGGCCGGGTCCGAGCCATCGTTCCGCCATGTGGAGCACGACGGTGTATCGGCCGGGGGTCACGGGAATGGTGTAGCTGAAGTTCCCGAAACGTTCTCCGGCGTAGATCTGCTGATCCTGCGCACCGTAAACGTCCGGAGTCCGGGTGACGACTTGGCCGCCAACAGCGATACGATCGGGCTGCCAGACGCGGCCTTGAGGATCGGTATAGGCGCGGGGCTGAGAAATCAGCAGGATCGGGCTGAGACGGTCCGGCAAACCAGGCGTGATTTCGATCGCGTTGACGAAGGGCTCGCTGGCGATCCTGGAAAAGACCAGGTGAAGCGATCCGTCGGATGCGGGGGAGATGCCGCGAAAGACCTTTACGCAAGCGGCGTTGACTCCCACTTCTCCGGCGACGCTAAGCCGCGGGCGGATGAGATTTCCATTGAGGGAGATTCCGAAGTAGCGGCTGTTTTCTCCGCCATATCCGGCGGCGTTCGTCTCGCCGAAGTGGGTTTCGGCGAAGTACAGCCGCATCTCGTAGGTTCCGGGCGATAGCGGAATATCGTAGCGGAAGTCGCCCTGGCGGCGGCTCTGAAATAGACGCGGATCGCGGGTGCCCCAGATCGGATGGTTCTGCAAGGAGACCACACTGCCGCCCTGGAAATAGCGATCGCTCAGCCAGATTCGTCCGTAGCCGTCGGTGTAGCTGCCTTCGGCGAGGCCGGCGAGAATTCGAACGGAATCGCCGGTCGCCGCAATCAGTGGCCGCGACGGAGGCGCGACTTCCGGGTTACGCTTTGCAAAAACGATCGCCGCCGCAATCACGGCGAGAGCCGCGACAGCGAGCAGCAGAATCCTGGGCGGGAATCGTTTGGCCGTCTCAACGGCAGCAGGAGCGGTTTGAAGCGTGGATACCTGGGCAACGGTGGTGAGAGGTTCCGTAAATTCGATCGCGGTGTTCGCATCGGGAGGATGGCCATCGGCCACATCCGCGCCCCCGGCTTCGTCCGGCTCCCCGGAACCTTGTTTATAGATAAAGCGAGGCGCGTACTGGCCCTGCGGGATTACGATCTGCACCGCGTGGCTGGCGCCTTCGTTCAGGTAGTATTCGTTCAGCCGTTCGCGAAGGCGATGGAACTGGACGCGAATGATGGAATCGCGCTTGGGGTCGAACTCGGGAGGCCGGCCGAGCGCATCGACGGCGACGCTGTATTCCTTAATCTGATCGGCAGTGCCGTCGAAGTGCTTGGAACAGACATAGCTGAGAAGCTGCGCCAGGGCGGGTGAACGATCGAAAATCCCGGACCCTAAAACTGCCTGCAATTCGCGATTTTCGCGCGTGAAATCGACTGTTGAACCCATGCCGGGGTGAAGCTAGCCTCGGGCGCTAGTATACACAAGGGATTTCCTGGTAGCAAGAAATCGCGGGCGCGCGAGGAGAAAATTCACCGTGACGGCGGGCGCCGCTGTAAGCGTCGGAACCTCAGCAATCTTCCGCCCGACAGGTTGCGTTCATGAGGCGATTAATAGCCGTTGCCGATCATCACGAATCCTGCCCAATAGAAAGGATGACGATAGGCGGGAGTATGCAGAAGATCGAGCACCGCGGCGCGCAAGGCTTCGGCCCGGCCGTTGAGCGGCGCCGCATTCGACGCCTTCAAGTTTCGATGAAAGGCGACCATGAGCTGGCTGGTGCTGGAGGAATCGACCTTCCACTGGCTCACTACGGTGGTCGGCGTTCCGGCAACGAGGAAGGCCCAGCTCATGCCGATCAATCCCTCGCCAGAGCGATACTTCCCGCGAGCCGTTTCGCAGGCCGAGAGGACGGTAATGTCGGCCTGGAGGTCGAGCGCAAGGATCTCGCGCGCGGTCAGAACGCTTTCTTCCTTCGCCCCGGGCGGAGCGCTCATGACGAGGTAGGAATAGAGCGGATTGTTGGCGTTCAGAACGCCGTGTGTCGCCAGATGCAGAATGCGGTAATCGGGAGCGGCGCTCTTCCAGCGATCCTTCATCGCCTGAGAGCCGGTGAGGATCGAGACATGCGGAGAGCCGTAGATCTCGCCGATGCGGCGCACTTCGCGAATCGATTCAGGCAGGGCAGGAAGGGCGCCGGGAATGGACGCGGGTCCGCCGAGGGCGAGCAGAGTCCGGCTTTGCGGGCTCGGGCGGCGGGTGATATTGCGCATCTCAACAGCGGCGGCGAGCGACGGGGCATAGAAGAGAGCAGACTGCTCGAGAAGATAACGGTCCTGATGATTGATGAGGGCTTGGAACGGCAGGTTCCAGAGAGGCCCATCCGGAACGATAACGATGCGCTGTTTATTTGCGATTGCCGCGGATGCAGGGCCGAGCGCGCGGTCGTACAGGAGCTTGGCGGTGGCCCGATAATCGAGATCGCGCGCGGCGAGCTGGGACCGGAATTTTTCGATCAGCGAAGCGAGGCTGGACGGGTCGCGAAGGGAAAACGCGGCCACCCTGGGTTCGGAGGCGCCGCGAGTGATCACAAAAAGATAGACGGCGGACTTGGTGACGGTGTATTCGAGCAGCGCGGTGCGCGAATCGGAAAGAAGATTGGACAACTGCGCGGTGGTCAGGGGCGAGAATTCGGCGCGCCGCATTTGCAGCCCGGGATGCGCGGCATAGAGGGATTGGCGGAAGTTTTCAAGATCGACGATGGATTTATCGCGCTGGGCGAGCAGCGCCCCGGGCTGGGAGGGCGCTCGCGCGATTTGCGCATCGATCTTCGCGACGGCGGAAGCAAGATCGCGCTCGCGCTGCTTTTCCGCATCGGTCAAGGCGCGGGCGATTTCGGCGCGGCCTCCGCGGAGGACATCGAGGAGGAGGCGGGCTTTGGCTCGCTCGGCGAACTGGAGAGCTTCAAATGGCCGGTTTTCTTCGAGAAGCAAGCTCACCATTCCGTGGTAGGGGAACGTTTTTTCGTGGAAGAAATTATCCTTCTCATCCTCGCCGCCGGCGAGCTTGACGGATTCCACGGCGGCGATCGCTTCGAGAAAAATTGCGCGGGCTTTTTCGCGGTCGTGGGTAGCGAGGTAGGCGTCGGCGAGGGGCCAGAGCGCGTACCACAGCAGGTCCGGTCCGCCAATGGAACGCGCTTCATCGATGTATTTCTCGCCGACGCGAACGGCTTCCTTCGCATCTCCGGCCGCGAGCAGGGTCTGAACATATTCGCCGAGGGAGCGCAGCGCATCGATGCGAACCGCGCTGGTTTCGTAGAATGCCGCGACCTCGCGCATCTCCTCCAACGCTTTTGCGGAGTTGCCGGTGGTGCGATAAAGCGACGCGCGGTTGGAGCGGACGTGGATCACCTGTTCGTGAAGATTGGCCTTGCGGGCAACCGCCTCGGCCTTGTCGTATTCGGCGAAGGCCTCCTTATCGCGGCCGAGTTGGGCGAGCATGATTGCGGTGTTGGAGTGCAGCCCGGAAATATGGATGGGATCGGGCGAGGGCTGGCGATCCAGCAGCTCGCCCGCGCGGCGGAGATAGACGAGGCTGCGTTCGTAGTCGCCCTGATCATGGTAAAGCACGGCGAGATTGTTGAGAGCCGGGCCCAGATAATCGTCGAATCCGCCCTCCTCGCATGCAAGGATCGCCTGACGGAGCAGAGCGGCTTTTTCGGTTTCATCGCCCTTTTCCCCGGCGATAAAGGCGAGGTTGATCAAGCTCCCGGCGGCGCGATGTTTATCGCCGAGTTCGAGGAAGCCTTCGTGCGCCTTGGCCGCCATTTGCCGGGCATCGTCGAGCCGGCCCATGAAGATGTAGGAGCCGACGAGCTGGCCATAGGATTCCGCGATGCTCGCCTTGTCGTCGATTTTGAGGCTCAGGTCAAGCGATTTCTCGCCGTACTCGACCGCGGCGCGGAGTTCGTTCTTGCGGTAAAGGCACTGGCTGATGCGGCGGTAGGCGCGGGCGATCTCGATTGGATCGGAATTGGCGATGTGGATGGCGAGGACGGCGTGGTAGTCCTGTAGGGCCTGATCGTAGTCTGGCTTGGCGAAAGCGGCTGTTGCGTGGGCGGAGACGATTTTGAGAACTTCGCCGCGCAGATCGGGCCGTTCGGCGAGGATGGCGGCGCGATCGGCGTCGGCCGCCGCTGCTTCCAACCTGGCGGCGATCGAATCGGCGGACGGCTGCGCGGAAACAAGAGCCGCACAGAAGACCAACGCGGAGACAAGACGGCACAACAGCATCACATATAAATGTAGATCAAGACGAGCGCGGTTCGGCCGGAGATTTGGGATGTTTGTGGTCCTTTGATGGACAAGTTTTTCCGCAACGGAGGCCAGCTTCGCCGACGAAGTCCGCCTGTTCGTGAACCGCGGCGACTTTCTGGAGGAAACGTATTCTTCGTTCTCCTATAGTCCGATTCGCGACGAATCCGGCAACGTCGGGGGCTTTTCTGCCCATCAACGGACGTAACGGCGGAGGTGCTCAACGCGCGCAGGCTGCGAACGGTTTCGCGGCTGCCGCCAGAGCAGCAAAGCATCCACATCGTGGCCGGGGACGGGAAACTCGGTCCAATTTCGGTCGAGATGAAGCCGGGCAAAAGCGCCGCCTTGCCGGTCGCGCAGCGATTCCGGAACCGGCATCGGGCTGGCGACCGGGCAACGTATTGTGCAACGCTATAGGGAACAACTCTGGGTGGAATCAGAGATCGGGAGTGGTCAAACAAGTGATGGCGTTATGATTCGACCGCTATTGTTTCTCACCATCGCAGCAACCGTGGCGGCCCAACAGCGCGCACCCGCGATTCTGCAAGAGCCGCAAACGATTCGTTTGTGGACCGATCGGGCGCCCGGCGCGGCCGGCGACGACGATCCCGATAAGCCGGCCCTCACGATCTACATGCCTAGCGACACCACGGGTCCAATGACCGCCGTGGTGATTGCTCCTGGCGGCGGATATGGACGCCTCTCGATGAACCTGGAAGGACGGATTCCGGCGAATTTCCTGAACTCGCTGGGGGTCGCAGCCTTTGTGTTGAAGTACAGGCTTGGGCCGAAGTATCACCATCCCGTGGAGTTGGGCGACGCGCAGCGGGCGATACGGATGGTGCGCGCGCGGGCGGCGGAATGGCACATCGATCCGAATCGCATCGGAATGATGGGATTTTCCGCCGGCGGGCATCTGGCGGCGAGTGCATCGACGCATTTTGATTCTGGCGATGCGAATTCAGCGGATCCGGTCGAGCGGGCGAGTAGCCGTCCTGATTTCGCGGTCCTTTGTTATCCCGTGATCACGATGACCGAAGCGTGGACGCATCAGGGATCGAAAACAAATCTGCTCGGAGATAGCCCTCCCCTGGAACTGGCCCGCTCGATGTCGATGGAGACGCAGGTCAGATCCACAACGCCCCCGACGTTCATCTATCAGACCAACATGGACACGAGCGTGCCGGCTGAGAACGCGGTGTCGTATTATCTCGCGCTGCGAAAGGCCGGGGTTCCGGCGGAGATTCATGTTTTCCGGAATGGTCCGCACGGCACGGGGCTCGGCATGACGGACCCGGCGCTGAGCGCGTGGCCTCAGTTGCTGGCGAATTGGATGCGCGTGAGCGGTTTCCTGAAGTAGTTCCGACACATAACGCTGGCGCCTGCCCTCCATACAACCCCGCCGCTCAACTTTATGTGACATATTAGTTCCGAATATGAAGGTTACGCTTTTGCTTCCCGTGCTGGCCGGCGCCGTGTTCGCCCAGGCGCCCACCGGTTGGACGCCCGAATTTTCGATGCAGTTCAAAACCGTATCGAGCGTTCTTCCGTCGCCCGATGGATCAAAGGCCGTGTGGACGCAGACCCAATCTGTGATGGATCCCGAGCATAGCGAAATGCTGACCCATCTCTGGCTGGCGAATGCCGACGGCTCGCACCGGATTCAATTGACGCGCGGCGACAAGAGCGCGTCGAGTCCAACGTTTTCGCCCGATGGAAAGATGATCTACTTCCTCTCGGCGCGATCCGGAAAAAACAACGTCTATCGAATCGCAATTGCGGGCGGCGAAGCCGAGATGGTAACCGATTTCAAAGGTTCTCTCGGCCGTTATGAATTATCGCCGGATGGAAAAACGATCGCATTCACCGGATACGAGCCCCCTGCCGACGAAGAGAAGAGCCGGAGAGAGAAGCGCGATTTTCGAGTGGTAGACGCCAACCCGGAGAATCAATCGATCTATCTGGTTCCGGCGGAGGCGGACGCGGACGGCAAACGGCCGCAGAAGAAGCTGACTGACGGCAAGCGGCACGTGACGGAACTCGCGTGGTCGCCCGATTCGGCGAAGATCGCCTTTGTCCATCAGGCGACTCCGGTGGCCGATAGCTGGACTGGCTCCGAGCTTTCTGAAGTGGAAGCGGCAAACGGCGCGGTCAAAACGATTTCACCCGTGCACGCGTTTTCGGCCCGGCCGGTTTATTCGCGCGATGGACGTTATCTCGCGTTCGCAAAATCTATGTCTGAACCTCCGCGATGGGCGTTCGAGGCGGGAATCGCGCTGGTAACTCGCGCGACCGGTGACGTCAGAATGCTGCCCGCCACGCAAGATGCGCAACCGCAGGTGATCGGATTTTCGGGCGACAGGATTCTGTACCTCGAAAACAAGGGGACCAGGGCCAACGTTTACGAGATGCCGATCGACGGTCCGCCACGAACCTTTTTCGAGCCGGCGAAAGGCGTGGTCGGCGGCGGCGCGATGTTGAACGCGTCGGGCGCATTTCTCGGCCTGCCGTTGGAAAGCACCGATGAAGCGCCCGAAGCTTACGTCATGGCGGTGAGCTCGAAATCTCCGGTGCGGGTGAGCCGGGCCAACGCCGATCTGCCTAAATTGCCGCTCGGCCGGACGGAGGCGATACGGTGGAAATCGAAAGACGGTCTCGAAATCGAGGGACTGCTGACGTATCCGGTGAATTACGAGCAAGGGAAGAAATATCCGCTGATTCTGAACATCCACGGCGGTCCGACGGGTGTGTTCGAAGAATCCTTTATCGGACGCAGCTCGTTGTACCCGATCGCGGTGTTCGCGGCGCGCGGATATGCGGTGCTGAGGCCGAATCCACGCGGATCCAGCGGCTATGGAAAAACCTTCCGATTCGCGAACTACAACGACTGGGGCGGGAAAGATTACGACGACGATCAAACCGGCGTCGATCGGGTGATTCAGATGGGCGTCGCCGACCCGGATCGTCTCGCCGTGATGGGCTGGAGTTACGGCGGATTCATGACGTCGTGGACTGTGACGCAAACGCATCGTTTCAAAGCCGCCGTCGTCGGCGCGGGCGTCACGAATCTGTGGAGCTTCACCGGGACTTCCGACGTTGCCGGATTCATCCCTGATTACTTCGGCGGCGAGCCCTGGCAGCAGCTCGACAATTTTCAGAAGCACTCGCCGATCACGTTCGTAAAGAACGTCACGACGCCGACGCTCGTGCTGCACGGGGAATCCGACATCCGGGTGCCGACCTCGCAGGGCTATGAGTTTTACCATTCGCTCAAGCGCGAGGGGGTGATCACGAAAATGGTGACCTATCCGCGGCAGCCGCACGGGCCGGAGGAGCCGAAGTTCGTTCTCGACATCATGCAGAGACATCTGGATTGGGTGGACAAATATGTACGCTAAAACCGCGTTATTCGCGCTCGTTTGCACCGTTTTGCACGCACAATGGACGCCCGAGCTTTCGATGAAGGTGAAGACGGTGACTGCCGCCGTTCCTTCGCCCGACGGCAAGCTCGCCGTGTGGACCGAGACGCGTCCGGTGATGGAAGGCGAAAAAAGCGAATCGAACACGCAGGTGTATCTGGCGCATTCGGATGGTTCGAATCGCATCCAACTCACCCGCGGAGAGAAGAGCTCGAATGCGCCGGCGTTTTCGATCGATTCCCAATGGGTGTTTTTCGCCTCGGACCGCAGCGGCAAACGTAACATCTACCGCATCCCCACCGATGGCGGCGAAGCGGAGATGATTACGAACTGGCAGGGATCGCTCGGCGCGTTTTCGATTTCTCCCAACGGCAAGTGGATCGCCTTCACGGGCCGCGAGCCGGACACCGAGGAGGAACGGGCAAAGCGCGAGAAGCGCGATTTCCATGTCCTGGACGAAAATCCTCACAACGCGTCGCTGTGGCTGATGGCGGTGGACCCGGATGTGAACGGGAAGCGCACGCCAAAGAAAATCGCGGGCGGCCCGTATAACGTCGGGCAATTCGACTGGTCACCCAATTCGACGAAGATTGCGTTCGAGACCCGGCCGACGCCCGATGCGGACGACGGGCGCAAATCGGACATTCTTGAAGTCGCGATCGAGACCGGAGAAATCCGCAATCTCGCCGCGACGCCTGCGACCGAAGCGCAGCCGCGCTATTCGCCCGATGGCCGCTATCTCGCGTTTGTGCGCGCCAATTCGTCTTCGCGCCGGATCGAAGGAAACAGCATCGTACTTCTGACGCTGGCGGATCTCAAGACGCGAGCGCTTCCGGCGACACCCGATGAATCGCCTACTCTCGATGCGTGGGCGAAGGATTCTTCGCGCATCTATTTCAGCGAACCGCTCCGCACGCGCGCGGCACTTTACCAGATGCCGGTGGATGGTCCGCCGACGGTGGTCTATCAACCGTCGCGCGGAACGTTCGGTCCCGGAATGGTCTTCAATCGCGCGGGCACTTACGCCGGAACCACGATGCAGGCTCCGGATGAGCCGGTGGAGGCCTACGTGATGCAAGTCGCGGCCATGAAGCCGGTTCGGGTAAGCGCGGCCAACGTCGATCTGCCAAAGACAGGACTCGGCGAAACGCGCGTGATCAGGTGGAAGGCGAAGGATGGCAAAGAAATCGAAGGCCTGCTGACGCTGCCCGTGAATTACGACAAATCGAAGAAGTATCCATTGATTCTCAATATCCACGGCGGTCCCGCGGGAGCCTTCAATGAAACATTCATCGGAGCGAGCGGCCTGTATCCGATCGCTTCATTCGCGGCCAGGGGCTGGGCGGTGCTGCGGGCCAATCCACGAGGCTCGACGAACTACGGTCTGCCGTTCCGCGCGGCGAATGTCAACGATTGGGGAGGCGGCGATTTTCAGGACCTGATGAGCGGCGTCGATTATGTGATCCAGACGGGCGTCGCTGATCCCAATCGCATGGCGGTGATGGGTTGGAGTTATGGCGGCTACATGACGAACTGGGTGGTGACGCACACCGATCGCTTCAAATGCGCGGCCACGGGCGCCGGTATTTCGAGCCTGATTTCGATGTGGGGGACCAACGACATTCCCACGACTCTGGACGATTATTTCGAAGGCACCTGGTACGACCAGCCGGAACGCTATGTGCGCATGTCCCCCCTCGCCTTCATTGGAAACGCGAAGACCCCGACGCTGGTTCTGCACGGCGAGGCGGATATCCGCGTTCCGACCTCTCAGGGCTACGAGATGTATCACGCGCTCAAGCGCAAAGGGGTTCCCACGGAGATGGTTGTGTATCCCCGCCAGCCACATGGGCCGCAGGAGCCGAAGTTCGTGCTCGACATCATGCACCGGCATATCGACTGGGTAGCGAAATACCTGGGAGACTGACCGATCGCTTGCGGGGTAACGCGTTTTAAACACGCTGCTTGTGATATGCTCGGGTTTTCCGTTCATTTTTGGACAAATTCTGGACTCGATCAGTTGTGATTTTCCGGCTCACATCGCTGGCCGTGCTATCCGCGGCCTTGGTTTTCCCTGCCTCGCCGAGGCTGGCGGACTGTTTTAAAGTCCATTCCCTGCTGAGGATGGATCGAGACCATTATTGGGCGGACTGGTCCAACGCGTGTCCCTATACGATCGATTCCGTATATGTACTTGTACAGTTCGCGGATCGATCAAGGGTTCCTATTGGCGAGGGTGTTTGGGCGCTCCATTTCGTTGTGCCCGGCGCGCATCAGGTGACTCGATTCACGGCGCCGCGCAATGTGCCGGACTTCGATTCGGTTCGAGTTCACAAGATCACCGCCAGTTCGGAGGAAGCGCTGCTCGAGCCTCTGCCGGTGCCGGATCGTCCGCTGCTCGCCAAGGTCGATCGCGCTGGGGATCACATCTCCATTCCGGATTTGGGCCGAGTCGCTTTACCGGCGTTCGCCTCGATCGCGCCTCCGGCAATCGACCCGATGTCCGCCGCCGAGCACAATCGCCGCGGCCGCGAATTGCTGCGGACCAAGAATTACGCTGCCGCGATCGACGAGCTTTCAGAGGCAATCCGCCAGAAGCCGGACTACTCGATCGCGTACAACGCGCGAGGATTTGCGCGCTATTTGTCGCGCGAATATCAGCCGGCGATCGCGGATCTGGATGAGGCGATCCGCCTGAATCCGAAATACGTAAACGCGTATCAGAACCGAAGCCATGCGCGTAGAGCCGCAGGCGATATCAGCGGCAGCATTGCCGACATGAAGACAATCCGACAGCTCTTGCAAAAGTAGGCAGCCATTGCGGGGCGCGCTTTCGAGCCTCCGTACGCCGGCTTTCAAAACAGCGCTGTCGAGGATGCTTGCTAGCGCGCCGCCTCCACAAGCTCGCGCCTGACCGTATCATCCGAAGCCGGCGGCGGATTCGAAAACTCCAGGGCGGAATCGTCGATAGACGACCACTTCAAAGCAACCGCGTCGCGAAAATAGTTCTGGTTCACTCGCCAAGGCGCCTTCGATCCCTGCTTCGGCCACTTCGCCAATCCGCGCATAAAGTATCCAGGCGTAAACTTTTCGACGAACATCGCGGCGGCTGTCTCCTCGCCGGCCCTCGGCGTCACCTGGCGGACTCGTTTGCGATCCATGAGGTTCAACAGACGGCAGACGTAGTTGCAGATCAGATCCGCCTTCAACGTCCATGATGCGTTGATGTAGCCGAACACCGATGCGAGATTCGGGACTCCTGAATACATCACGCCCTTGTAGGCGAGCGCCTTCGATACATCGATGCGGCTGCCGTCGACCTCCAGCTCGATTCCTCCGAACGCTTCGAGCACGAGTCCGGTCGCCGTGACGAGAATATCCGCCTCAAGCTCACGGCCGGACCTCAGCAGAATTCCCTTCTCTGTGATTGTCTCGATTTGATCAGTCACAACGCTCGCGCGCCCCGACTTAAGCGCAAGAAACATATCCGAGTCCGGCACTAAACACATCCGCTGTTCCCAAGGTTTATAGCGTGGAGTGAAATGCGTCGCGACGTCGTAATCCGGTCCCAGGTGCGAGCGAACCTGCCGGATCAAGCCGTTCTTCACGAAATTCGGAAAACGCTGCGATAACTGGTAGACGAGCGTCACGAATGCGACGTTTTTCCAACGGCTAAGCCGATATGCCCAGGTCATGGGAAGCACGCGTCGCAGCCGGTTGGCGATGGCATCCTGACCCGGCAGCGAAATCATGTAGCCCGGAGAACGCTGAAGCATCGTGACGTGAGCCGCAGTGCTGGCCATCGCCGGGATCAATGTAACGGCGGTGGCTCCGCTGCCGATAACAACCACCCGCTTGCCCGAATAATCGAGATCCTCGGGCCAGGCCTGCGGATGCACGACGCGCCCCCGGAATCGTTCGATGCCTGGAAATTCGGGCGTGTAGCCCGCCGAATACCGATAATAGCCCGCACAGGAAAACAGAAAATTGCATTTAAGCGTGACGGCCTCAGCGCCGTTGCGAACCGCTTCAATGGTCCATTTCGCCTCTTCCGACGACCACGATGCCCGCTTGATCTGATGGCGGAACCGAATATGACGATCGATGCCTTCGCCGCGAGCCGTCTCCTCGATGTAATTGCGAATGTCGGCGCCGGGTGAAATCGATCTCGGATGCGTCCACGGCCGAAACGAGTAGCCCATCGTCAGCATGTCGGAATCGGAGCGTACGCCGGGATATCGGAATAGGTCCCACGTGCCGCCGATGCGGTCGCGCTGCTCGACAATAACGTAGGTCTTGTTCGGACAAAGTTTCTGCAAATGGTACGCCGCGTCGATGCCCGAAAGACCGGCGCCTACAATCAAAACGTCGAAATGTTCCGCGGCCACAGCGTCTCCTGTACGACGAACATATCACAGGCGCGCGCGGATACAATGAGGCGCATCGCAACGGCATGATCGTCCGCGCCGGAACCGGTGAAGCCGCGCAGTTGGACTCCGGCGATTTTCCGGCCGGGAAGCCGCGCCGGTCAGCGCTCGAATGGTTCTGTCCGCACGATCTCGCCGGACGCAGTGCTGCGATCGGATCGCGAAAGAGGAATTGGGGAACACATCGAATCTATCGCCGCAGAACGTTTGCACTATCGCACGCCCCGATATTCGTGCCGATCGAGACGCTTCCTTGCGACGACAATACGCGCATTTCTGGCGGCATGGACGAACGATCACAGCGCCAAAGCACACGAGAGCCATCAACAGACGCACCATTCCACTTACAATCCGCCGGAACTTCCGGGAACCGGCTAAAAATGAAACCGCAAACCGAGTTGCAAACTGCGCGCTCCGCCGATTTGGAACGCGGGAGTGAGTCCCCGCCCGGGACTGCCGCTGCCGAGCATCAGATTCAGCATCGAAGAAGACTCACCGAACAAAGGACTCACAAGAAATCGGACAGGATCCGCGAGATTCGCCTGGTTCAAAGCGTTGAACGCTTCCAGGCGAAGTTCAATCGAGCGCCGCTCCGACAAAAGAAAATTTCGCCGCAACGTTAGATCGAGCTGTGACATTCCGAACCCGGTGACCGCATTGCGGCCGAGATTCCCTTGATTTCCGCTCGAGAGAAACGCGGCCGGATTGATGCGGGCGCCGCCGGGAGCGTCCGGATCGGAGAGCCAGACAGGAACACCGTATACGAGATCCGGGCGGAAAAGGTTCGCATAGCTCGCACCGAGCGCAGTCTCAGCCTGAAGGATGTCCACGGGAAATCCGGTGCGTGCGCGGAAGATTCCGTCAAGAGCCCAGCGTTTCAGAATCGAGGGAAATTCGTACGAAACCGCGGTTGTGAAAGAATGTCGCACATCAAAATCCGAAGATCCGCGATCGGAGTCGGATGTGCGGCCGCGCAACATGAAATACACGGCATCGTCGGCCGAGCCGTTATCGATCGAGTGCGACCAGGAATAAGACACGATGCTGCGCAGTCCGGCGGCGACTCTTCGGCGATATTGCAACTGGAGCGCTTCGTAGTCGGAATTTCCGTGATTCGTCGCGACGGAAATTTGTATCAGGCTGCTCGACCCCTGGCCTACTTCGCGGCGCAGCAACTGGCGGCCAGCGGATCCGACATATCCGATCGAAAACACGTCGCGCGGTGTCCATGCGCGCTCCACCATCGCATTCCATTCCCAAATCATGGGGACACGAAGGTCAGGAGCGAACGCATAGGTCAGAAGCGAAACCGAAGGGACGAATGCCAACGCGAAACTCGGTGAATGAAACTGCCAGCTATTGTAGGGAGCGCCATTCACGCCGTCCGTCGCGACGCCGAAGTCGGGATCAAAGTACAACCCTGCGCCGGCCCGCACCACGGTACGCCCGTCGCCGGTGATCCGGTATGCGGCGCCGACCCGCGGAGCGAAATCGGTGTAGCGAATCTGCCAAATCGGAATCAAATCAGGATTCGCGATCGTTCCTGAGGCAGTGAGAGGCGGGGCGGCGACGCGGGGCGCGGGGCTCAGTTCCCAACGGACGCCGTAAGTCAATGTCAGCCTCGGCGCGGCGTGCCATGTGTCTTGAGCGAACGCCGAAAAATTCTGGATCTGGCTCGCGGCCTGCTGTGCCTGCGATACCGTCACGGCAAACGATGAGTTCAGAAAACTCGTAATGTCTCCCGCGGCAATGTTCACACTCGACGGCGGACTGTTTCGCCACGGAGTCAGCCGCCGGTAGCCGATTCCAAAGCGGAGCTGGTGCGCAGGCCTGCTCAACGAGAAAGTATCCGTGACGCTTCGCTGGCCTTGACGATTGCTGGTGTTCGAGCCGCCGAGCAGGTCGCCGACGCCTCCGATCGAGAGACGAAAAAACGATTCGCAGGGGGCGCTGGTATTAAACGTAAGCGCATCGATGTAACAGGGAGGCGGACCTGTCTGTCCGAACTGTCTCCACTGCGAGTCGCCGACAGCGCTCGAAAAACCGGCCCGAAATTCGTTGAGAGCGTTCGGAGTCAGCGCAGCGTTCAGTCCAAGCGTGGCCGATTGCCAGCCGAGCGAGAAATGATTGATCGAAAGATAGTTGAATTCCGTCTGCGATGGAGCGCCGTTGTAGCGGCCAAAAAACAGGAAGCGCGAGGAAATCGCGTGATCGACGCGGAGGCTCCCTGAATCGAGCGAAGAAGGACGCGTGGATCTGCCGGTCCATTCCTGTAACCCCGAGCCGAGCACGGGTCCATTCGGCAGCGGGAAAAGATTCAATGCGGGCTGTAGGAGCGGCGGAGCCTGAGCCCGCAGTTCGAGCGACGGCAGAGGCGCGCGGAAAACGTAAGGCTGCTCAAGCCGCAATCCTTCGTAGGACAAAAAATAGAATGTCCGGTCGCGGCGTATGGGACCTCCGAGCGTTCCGCCGAAATCCTGAAAGCGATACGGAGCGCGTGGATCGCCATTCCGGTTCGCGAACCAGTCATTGGCGTCCAGAGCCTCATTCGCGGCGATGTCGAATAAAGACCCGTGAAGTTCGTTCGAGCCGGAACGAGTGCTCAAAGAAATCTGCGCGCCAGGCATCGATCCTGTTTCCGGATTCAGCGTCGATGTCTGCATCCGAAATTCATCGAGCGCTTCTACGGCCGCAAGGCTGTGCAGGCTTCCGAACGCCGTCATATTCGGAAGCGATCCGCCGGCGAGTTGAGCGGGTAGAGCTCCGCCGCCGACGCCCGAATTCGCGCTGACGCCGTCCACGGCAAACGAGTTGGTGTTGGGCCGCTGGCCATTCACCGTGAATTGACCCGCCTCGCCACCCGTCGCTGAGGTGATGAGCGATCCCGGCGCGAGTTCCATCAGGGCCAGCAGCCCGTGTCCCTGCAAAGGAAGATGGTCGATCCAATCGCGGCCCACAAGCGTGCTGACGGCCGCGTCGCTGCCGTTCAAGAGCAATGGCGCGCTCTCAACCGTGACCGTCTCATGCGTGCTTCCCACCTGAAGCGCGAAATCGACGCGCCCCGATTGCGCCACTTCCAGCTTCACTCCGAATTGCACGATGGTCCGAAATCCTTCCTTGCGAACGGTAAGCTTATACATACCTGGCCGCAGGGAAACGATTTCGTAACTGCCGTCGCGGCGCGATTCGACAGCTCGGCGAAAGCCGTTGTCTTCGTTCACGGCGATGACGCTTGCGCCGGCAACAGCCGCATTGGTCGAATCGCCGATGAAGCCCCAAAGCTGTGCTCTCTCCTGGGCTGTAAGCGGCAGGATTGACAGGAGAATCGCGGCGAACGGGAGGCGCATTCTCATTTGGCCGGAGTGATGCGCCGATAACGGTTGATCTCCACGCCAAGCCGCGCCAGAGCCATTGCGGCGTCAGTGGGCGTCGCGGCGGCATCTCCGCTGGATCCGGCAAGCAGCGATCCAAGCAGCCGGTCGGCGTTCTGCGCGGCGGCCAGTAACTGTTGGCTCGCCGCCTGCCATGAATTCATGGCGGCATTCTCCGCGGGAGCGCTCACCTGCGGCAGGACGGATGCCATCGTTTGGCCGATTCGAGCGAGTTCGGAGGAGAGCGCCTCAGCGTGCTCGGCGCGGATCGTCGCGAGCAGGCGCCGGTCGGGATCATTTAATTCCGATTCAACCGCAACCGGAAACTTCTCGCTAAGACTACGCAACGCATGGGCACGCTCCATCATTCGATCGCTTCGTGCGAGCACATCGTCGGCGAATGCGGAAAACGCTTCCGCTCCGCCCAGCTTCTCCCGCAGTTGAGTTTCAAAGCGCGTATCGGCGGACGACACGCGCTGTCCAGACCCGGAAGCGCGGGAGACCGTCCGCTCCTGCGCCGGGAATTGGATATCTACATTCGGCACTCTTGCGAGCGCGGTGAGGAGTTGCTGTTTTCGAAAGTCCGTGACGCCTGTCGCCGTGACGACGACGCGGCCGTCGCGGCGGGTGACTTCGACGGGTTCTCCGAGATCAGCGCCAATCGCGTGCAGCGCGGCGATCGCGTGCAGTTCGTCAGAAGCGCTCGTCCGCTCTTCGGCTTTCTTAGCGAGCACCTCGGGCCCGCGCGGCGGCGTCGCGGGAGCTTCGATGCGGCCAGCCGTTTCCTCCACCTCCGAAATCTCCACTGCTTCGTCGTCTCGGAACTGCAAAACCTCGCGCACCGCGCGAAGATCATTCTTTCGCAGTTCGATGGTCGCTTCGGCAAGGCTGCCCGATGGTGTTGTCGTGCGCACGCGATAGGCACCGGCCGACGTCTCCACCTGTTCGACCTTCTTAGGGAGCTGTTTCGACCAGGCGAGATAGGATTCCGCGCTGAGCGGATTTTCCCAGTTGAAGTTCGCGGCGATGAAAATAGCCTGCAACTCCGGAATAGACTCGTTGGCTCCGCGCGTGAATGTTCGCCCGCCGCGGCGAATTCGGACCCGCTGCGCTCGATTCGCCGATCCCTTCTCCGCGGCCGCGGCTTTCTGCAACAATTCCGCCGCCCGTACAGCGGGCGTGTAGTTCAGACGATAAACGATGAAACATACGACGGCCGCCGCCGCTGCCGCGTACAGAAAGCGCGGAAAGATCGAGCGTCGCGGCGCTTCCGCTTCAAGACGAAGCTCGCTCCATTGCTGCGGCGGCGGAGGCATTTCCTGGTGCAGCGTCTCGTTACGGTAGTGCACATAATCGCTAATGACTGCCTGAATGTCTTCGAGTTGCGTGCGGCAATGCCAGCAGGCGACCAGATGCTGCTCGACCTTAGCCGCCTCGGCGGCAGCCAGTTCCCCGTCGCAAAAACGCAGCAACTGTGCGTCATTTGGATGCAAAGCAGCGATATTACTCATGGGTTGCCTTCCTCAACTTGAGAATCGCGCGTCTCAGGAATTCTCCGACGCTTGAATCGCTGATTCCCAAAATTTCGGCGATCTCCCGATATCGAAATCCTTCCGCGCGGAGATACAAACACTGGCGCTGCTGCGGCGATAGCGATTCAACGGCCCTCCGTAGCTGAATCGCGCGCTGCCGCTCGATGGCGTCCTTTTCGGGATTCGACTGCGGATCCGCGATTTGCAACGCCTGTTCCGCATCGTAGGGACGCATCAGACTGTCGCGCGACCGCGTCCTTAGTCCCAGGTTGTGCGCCACGCGAAACACCCACGCGCGCCGGTTGTCGATGTCGTCCTTCTTTTTCAGGGCCTGATATAACCGGAGAAAAACTTCCTGGACGGCCTCCTGCGCGCGCCCCGGATCCAGCCCCAGCGTCATCAAATACCGATAGACATCGCCTCGGGTCTGCTCGAAAAACTGCGCCACCTGTTCTTCGACGGTCCCGGGCCGCGCGCTCCTGAGCTCGTTTGGCGAAAGTCCCAGCAGCATACGATCACTGAGGATCGACGCAAATCGCGGCGCCGTCGAACGTGCCGCCGCTCAAACTGACGCTCACCGTCAGGTTGGAATTTACGGCGGGGCCGCACGGCACGATTCCGGCCGGCGGCATCGGAACCACGAAATTGACCTGATAAACACCGACTTGACCGGGCGCGAGCCCGGAAAATACGGCAGAAAAAGGGAAGTAACCTGGGGCCAGCCCGGGCGGCATCGAAGGCGCCGCATTGATGCCGTAATCGTATCGAAGGGTAACAGGGGAATTCGTCGTCGGCGCCGGGACCGGGGTGACGTCGCCCGCGTTGACCGCTGGCGTCACAACGCCGAGACCGTAGAGATACATCGTCAGGACTTCGCCGGGTTTCGCCTCACTCGCCGTCAAAGGAGCCTGATCACCGGCCCGCAAGGCCTGGAGCACAAGGCTGCCGTCGGCGTGCGCCACCATCGGAAAACAAATCCCGGTGCCGCGCGTGCTCCCGTTGACATCGCAAGACGTGAGTACGTGCACCTGATCCGGTACGGGATAAACGGAAAAGTCGCGGCTTGCCGATCCGTTTTCGGAAATCGTGAGCGTCGTGAACCCGGCAGGCGCGATGCTGGCTGGACCAGCAACGGCAATATCGAATGGGATCTGGACGGTCAACGCGCTGACCAGACAGTCTGAAGAGACCGCGCCTGTGCATCGGCTGAATTGCTCGACCGCGAGAATGGGAAGGGATTTAACGGCCGAGGATTGTTTCAAAGTCACGGATATTCCAGCAAGCGATGAAGGAACCGGCGTCGATCCCGCGCGAATGATTCCGCCCGGCAGGATCGTCTTCAGGCCTGCCGCGTAAAGCGTCACCACCTGACCGGGGGCGATGCGCAAAATGCTCGGGTCGTCATATCCGGTGCGAACCAGCGTCTGCCCTCTCGCCGTGCAGGCCAACAACCCGAGCCAGATGTAAAGCGTGACTTTCATTTTTTCTGTCTGCTGATCATAAGACACCTCGAGATGCGGATTTCCCGACACTTTCCAGTCGAAAAAACAGGACCGCCCTACCAGACACGCACGCGGCGATCCGGCGCCAGGAACAGCTTCTGGGATGGCTGCACCGAAAACGCCGCATACCATGGATCCAGATTCCGGACCGTATTGGCCCGGAACTGTTCCGGCGCATGACCATCCGTCGCGATCTGACGGCGCAATTGTTCGTCGCGGACTTTCGACCGCCAGCTCTGGCCGAAACTGATGAAGAACCGCTGGTCGCCCGTGAAACCGTCTTTCACGACGTCCTCTTTTCCGCCGAGCGAGATGCGATAAGCATCGTGCGCCGCCAGCAGTCCCGCGAGGTCGGCAATATTCTCGCTCAACGTCTGTTGCCCGTTTACGGCCAGATCCGGAAACGGGCGATACGCGTCGAACTGTGCCACCAGAGCCTTTCCGGCCTCACGGAAGTGATCGAAATCCGCCTTGGTCCACCAGTTGGCCAGCCGTCCGGACGCGTCGAACTGGCTGCCCTGATCGTCAAAACTATGACTGATCTCGTGGCCGATTACAGCCCCGATCGCTCCGTAATTATGCGCGTTATCCGCATTCGCATCGAAGTAGGGCGGCTGTAGGATCGCCGCCGGAAAATTCAGAGCATTCTGAAGCGGAAGGTTCACCGCATTGACCGTCTGCGGCGTCATCCACCATTCGCCGCGATCGACCGGCAGATGCAGTTTCGCGAGCTGATGATGATACTCCAGCAGATCTGCGCGCTCAAAATTTCCCAGTGCGTCGCCCTTTACGACCTTGAGGTTCGAATAATCGCGCCAAACCTCGCCATAGCCGACGCCGACCTTGAGGGTCTCGAGCTTTTGCTTCGCTTTGACTTTCGTTTCCGGCGACATCCAGTCCAGCGCATCGATCCGCTTCGCGAATGCCTTGATCAGGTCTGCGGTCATCGCCTGCGCGCGAGCCTGTGTCGCCACGGGAAAGTACTTCTGAACGTACATCTTGCCGATGGCGTCGCCGAGCGCGAAGTTGGTGAAATCGATTCCCCGCTGCCAGCGAGGCCGCAACTCTGGAATTCCACTCAACGTCCTGCCGTAGAAATTGAATTTTTCTTCGACAAACGCCTTGGGCAGGAAATTTGCCGCCTTCTCGACGGCGTGAAAGGCGAGCCAGTCCTTCCACGAATCGATGGGCTCCTTAGAGACCAGCATCGCGAGCCCTGAGATCGCCTTCGGCTGCCATGCGATCAGCACGGGCGCATCGCTCAGCCCGGCCGCCGAAAGCAACGCATCCCAGTCGAGTCCCGGGGCGCTTTTTGCCAGTTCGGTCCGCGTCCATTTGACCGGCATGTGGACGTCTTCCGATTCCACCCGCGTCGCATGAACCTTCGCCATCGCAGTCTCGAGCGCAAAAACGCGATTCGCGCGCGCCGCGGCATCGCCAAAGCCGGCGAGTTTCAACGTCGCCTCGATATGCGCCTGATACTTCTTCCGGATCTCCGCCATCTTCGGCGAGTCGGAAAGATAGTAGTCGCGGTCCGGCATTCCGAGCCCGCCTTGCAGAACATAAGGATAGGACTTCGACGGGTCGTCGAGCCCCTGAGCGATCCACAGCCCGAAGAGATTCAGCGTCTCAAAATTCGTATTGTTCAAGGGATCCACGTCAGCGCGGATTTGTGAGCCGAGCGCGGTAACCAACGCCGGCCGGTCCTCGATCTTTGCGATCGCCTCCAACTCCGGCTTGAGCGGAGCGAATCCCTTGGACTCGATGGCATTTTCGTCCATGTACGTGGTGTAGAAATCGCTGATCTTACCGCCCTCGGCTGTGCCAGCGTTTGCGGCATCTTCAATGAGCCCCAAGGTACGCTTTCTCGTCTCATCGGTGAGGATGACGCCGATCCCGTAGCTTGATCTGTCGGGCGGGATCGGCGTCGCCTTGATCCACGCTCCATTCGTGTATGCATTGAAGTCATCGCCCGGCGCGACCGACTTATCCATGCCCGCCAGATCGATTCCGGACGTAGACGTCTGACGTTTCGTGCCACATGCTGCAAGAAAAATTCCAAGAAAAACGAGGAAACATCTCATCATTTCTGAGGTTAACCCAGAAACGAAAAAGGGCGCCCGAAGGCGCCCCTTTTGTCACAAACACACCAGCTTACTGCGTGATCTGCCCGGCGGCGTTTACCTGAAAACTGAGAACGCCATTGGCGGATGTGAGGCTCGGGCCTCCGGGAGAGATGGTCACCATGTGATTCGCGCCGGACACAACGACGGAGATCGAATATCCCGCCGACGTCCCCAGGTCCGTGATCACGTGATGCGTCTGAGCCGCGGGAACCGTATAGCTGATCGCGCCCGAGATTCCGGAACCGTCCAGCGCGGAACTCGAAAGCACCGCGCTGTTGCCCGACGCCGATTGCAGGAGCGCCCCCACCGCGCCTCCGCCGGTGACGTTGACGCCCGTCGCGTTGGCGACTTGCGCCGACGACTGAGCCAGATCGAACACCGTCATCCAACGCCGCGCCGCCGCCGGAGCATCCGTCGGGCGGATCTCCACGCGGAACACCTTGTTGAACGTGACCGGAATGTTCTCATACTGGCTGGTTGTCGCGAACGCGGCATTCGCCGGCAGAATCGTCGTCATCGATCCGGCGAACTGGCCGGTGTTCACATCGAAGCGATGCACGCCCGGACCCGGCGCCGCGACTTCCACCGGATTCGCGGCGAAATGGAACGCCAGATACTGATCGAGCGATTTATCGCAAATCCCGCTGCGGTCGTACACGATGAACTGCGACGGACGCAGATACACGATCTCGCGCGTCAGCGACGTCACCGCCGACGGCGCGCCCGAACAGATCGTGGGCTGGCCGGTATTCGGATTGTGGAACGCGTAGTACATGTCCTGCAAGAACGTTCCCACCGCCAGCACGTACGATCCGCCATCTTCGAACTTGCCGATCTTCGTGCGAGCGCCATCGGAACGCTGCGCGGCGCTCTGGCCGAACGGAGCCACCAGATTGCCTCCGCTATCGAGTTGCCGCACCTGGAATGTGTTATACAGCCGCCGGTTACCGAAGCTGTGATCCGTGCTCCAGTTGCCGTAGCGATCGTCGAACGTGATCGTCCATCCGTCGTCGCCATCGGAGTGGCCGTCCGGATCGTGCAGTCCTGTGTCGTGCGTAAGCCACGCATCCGCGTTGACCAGCAGAGGATTCTTGTTCCTCTGAATCGCGAGCGAGCCTTTGTCGTACGCTTCATGACCCGCGCCCGGATTGTTGATGTACGGACCGGACATGAATGACATGAACGTCGCGCTGGCCGACCAATCCGATCGCGCCGTCACGCCGCCCATTCCCGGAGCAAGATATGAAGCCGGCTGAGTGGTGTAGTCGGCATCCTGGCCGTTCGGATCCCAGAACAGGAAGTCCACCCACTCCGTGCTGCCGCCCGCGCCGAGCGCGTCAAGAGCCGTCTTGGCGTCGCGGGCATACTTGTGCATCATCGGCGCCGCCGAATCTCCGAGCATCGCGAGAATGCCCGCCGAGAATCGGTACGTATCGATGTTGCCCGTGCCCGGCCAGACGTTCGGATCGCCCGTGGAATACAACTCACCGCGGTCGTCGATGAGATCGCGCGTCGGCCAGGTAAACGCCATCAGCCAGCGTGGATTGTCGACAGGATACGTATACGCCGTCGCCGGGTTCCCGGTGTTCACCAGATCGATGCCCTTGGCCGTCTTCACCGCGAGCGCGGGCAATGACTGATTCCGCGTCGCCAGAATACCGTACTGCGCGTAGCCCTCCGTCCATCCTCCGCCGGCGAGGTTCGCCGAATAGTACGGAACGACGCGGCCCAGGTGTTCGTGGTTGTACCACGCGTTCCACCACGTGTCGCCGATAGGATCGTCGCCTTGCACCGCAAGAGCGGCGTAGCACTTCGCGGCGTAATATCCCGCGTAGTAGTTGCCTTGCGGATGCGTGTACTCGAAGTTGCTGTTTGGATTGTTCTCAAACAGGTTGATCCAGTTGTTGAGCGCAGTCCGCAACTGAGACAACTGCGCCGGAGTCAGCACGTCGTGGAACCAGTCGTAACCGAGCGCCATCGTCACCCCGAAAAAGCGGATGCCGAAGCCGTAGTCGCGCAACGGCACCTGGCAATCGCAATCGGTGGTCGTCTGATGATTCGGATCCGACATCGCCATCAGGATCGACACGGCTGTCGCGGCATACTTCGCCGCCGTCGTCGGATCCGACGCGCGGATCGTCTGATAGCAGAGCGCGAGAGGCATAAAAGCGTCGTGGTACCCGCTGCCCTGATACCCTTCGCCCACATTCGGAGGATCGGGATAGTCGTTCCCGTCGATGAACTGCGCCGTTCCGCCGATATAGGAATCGCAGACAGATTTCAGCCTGGTCCATTCGGCTGTGTGCGCCGACATTCGCGAGCGCAGCGCTGCCAGCGTCGGAGTGTCGAGAATGATGCGCGGATGCGCGCCGCTCGGTCCAGGAGCGCTGAGAGTCACCGTCGCCGTCGCGCTCTTGGTCGGGTCTTGAACGCTCGTCGCCGTCACGCTGAACGATCCTGCGGTCGAGCCGCCCGTGTACAGACCGTTGGCGTCGATCGTGCCGCCCGCCGCGGTCCACGTCACCGCCGTGTTCGAGGCATTGCTCACGGTCGCCGTGAACTGCTGCGTCCCGCCGGTGAAGAGGCTCGCGCTCGGCGGATTCACCACGACGCTGACACTCGCTGGAGCCGTCACCGTCACCGTCGCCGTCGCGCTCTTGGAGCTATCCTGCGCGCTCGTTGCCGTCACGCTGAAGGATCCCGCGGCCGGCCCCGCCGTGAATAAGCCCGACGAGGAAACCGTGCCGCCGGTGGCTGTCCAGTTCACCGCCGTGTTGCTGGTGCCGCTGACGGTGGCCGTGAACTGCCTGGTCGCGCCGGATGCGACCGACGCCGATGTCGGCGAGATCGACACTGAAACCGACGTTCCGCCGCCGCTCCCAATCGTAACCGTAACCGCTGCCGTGGACGATCCGCCGGCATTGGTCGCCGTCAGAGTGTACGTCGTCGTCGCCGTCGGAGAAACGGAAACCGAAGTTCCAGTCACTGGGCCGACACCCGGAGCGATGCTCAGCGCTGTTGCTCCCGTCACCGACCAGCTCAGGATCGAGCTCTGCCCGGACGAAATGCTGGACGGTGAGGCGCTGAACGCCGAGATCACCGGAGCCGCCGGCGTGCTTGAGCCATTGCCGAACTTGCCGAACTGATCGGCGGCTTCACCATTTCCGACTGCGCCGATGTTGGGATTACCATCCTGCGGATCGCCGGCGTTAATCAGCGGGCTGCCCGTGGCTGGCGTGTACATTGCGCGGTAGGCCGATAGAATGTCGGACATCTTTTTTACGCGGTTCCAGACGTCCTGAGGCGCGAACGGGAACGGCAGCGCGGTCGGCGCGGCGAACTTGGGGTTCGCGTGGCCGTTGAATCCGCCGAGGTCGTGCGCGCCGTAGCCGGCAGAGTTCGCCGTTTTTCCAACGACTCCTAATCCGTAGTTGGTTTGGTTCGGAGCATCCGGATTGTAGAAATCGTTGTAGTCGGCGTAACGCAGACGCGGCAGCGGAGGATTGGTGGATTCGCCTTGGTCGCCGGCCAGGATCGGCTCATCCGCCAAACCCGCGAAATTGTAGAACACATTGTTCCGCAAGCTGCCGATAAAGCTGCCGCTCAAGACTCTGACAGGCGCGCCGGAGAAGCCCATGAAGGGGCCGCTGCCATCGAAGGTGTTGTTGTTGAATTGAACGTTGTCCACATTGAACATCACGCGAAGACCCGAACCCGGGGCAAAGAACTGCTGGTTGACGGTGTACGTCAGGACATTGTGATGGATGTTGGTGTTGCTCATCGGTCCTTGGATCACCTGGTCCAGGGTGCCGCTCGAATCGATGATGTTGTAGCGCAGTTCCCCGCCCATTCCACGAACAGGCCAGGAGGAGTCGCGAATGAGGTTGTGCTCCACCAGGAATCCGTCGCCTTCCAACTGGAAGTTGTCGCCTTGCGACATCCGGTGAGGATAGTTGTGCTGGCTATAGTTGCCGCGCAACACCATGCTCGTCGAATTCCTCACGGTAAATCCGCAGCGCACGCCGATCAGGATATTGCTGTCAGCGTCGGTGTTGCCGCCGATGAGCCAGTTCTGCGTGCTGTCGAAGAGCACCGTGGAGAGTCCGACATTGTTGCCCTGGAAGAACTTCTGAGTGGAGGAGTTTCCGGAGAGAACGACCACCGGGACCGTTTCGTTCGCGTAAGCGATCGGAAGGTTGGTGACCGGCACCAGCGTATTCTCACGAAATTCATTGCCGCGCACAACGAGCTGCGCGGTGTCGTTCGCTGCGACCGACACGGTTCCAAAGGTCTCCCAAACGTTGCCAATCAACTGAATGGAGCCGTTTCCGCCGGTGGTCACGTTGATTCCCGGATTCGTCGCGGTGCCGAGGTTGCGCACATCGCAGTAGCTGATGTTCAGCGTTCCGCTGAAACCCGATGCCGAACGAATCTGGAATCCATTGCCATTGATCGTGCAATGATTGCTGGCTGTCCCCGCGTAGGTCATGCTCTGCGTGCCGGAGAGCACCATGTCGCCGGTCAGATTGAAGACCGCTCCGGACGATGCCGCGGGAGTGTCGACGAATACCGTCACCGGGGCGCTCGTATAGGTTTTCCCGCCCGTGGTGATCTGCGTCGTAATCGCGTAAGTCCCGGCCGCGACATTCGATACCGTGAACGGGAAGTAGCCGTTCCTGTCGCTGCTCCCCGTAAAGGTGCCGACCGATTGGCCGTTCATCAGGTAGGTGACTGTGACGGCATCCGGATCGTTCGCGTTCGGGTCGTAGGGATCGGCGTAGATGCGAATCGTACCCGGAGCGGCGAAATGCATGCCGGAAACCGGGCTCTGAACCACCACGTAGGGTCCGTCAAACTGGCGGGGAATGGGCGGCAGAGAACTCGTTACGGCGTTGATCTGCACTCCGGCCGCCGCGCTCTTCGTCGTGTCGGCGGCGGAAGTCGCCGTGACCGAGAAGCTGCCCGGAGTCTGTCCCGCAGTGTACAGCCCGGCCGAAGAAATCGTTCCACCCGTGGCGGTCCACGTTACTGAAGTATTGGAGCTGCCCGTAACCGTCGCGCTGAATTGCTTGGTCTGTCCCGGATTCAACGACGCGCTGGCCGGCGAGATCGAAACCGAAACCGTCGGCGGAGCCGCCGTGACCGTCACCGTGGCCGAAGCCGATTTGGTGGCGTCCGCAACCGAGGTCGCGGTCACCGAGAAATTCGTTCCCGCGGCCGATCCCGCAGTGAACAATCCGCCGCTCGTGATCGTTCCGCCGGTTGCGCTCCACGTCACGGCGGTGTTGGAACTGCCGGTGACCGTTGCCGTGAATTGCTTGGTCTGGCCGGATTGCACCGACGCGCTGGTGGGCGAGACCATCACCGAAACCGGTTGAACGATCGTCACGCTTGCCGATCCAGACTTCGTCGCATCGGCTGCCGATGTTGCGGTGACAGTAAAGCTGCCCGCCGCCGCTCCAGCCGTGAAGAGTCCCGAACTGTTGATGGCGCCGCCGGTCGCCGTCCAGGTGACCGATGTGTTGGACGTGCCCGAGACGGTCGCCGAGAATTGTTGAGTTTGTCCCGGTTGAAGTGTCGCGGTGGGAGGATTGACCGAAACGCTGATCGCCGGCGCGGCCTGGACCGTAACCTGCGCCGATCCCGACTTGGTGCTGTCCGCGGCGGAGGTCGCGGTCACGGTGAAGTTGCCGGTGGCCGATCCCGCGGTAAAAAGACCGCTCGTCGAGATCGTGCCGCCGGTCGCTGTCCAGGTGACAGCGGTATTCGAACTGCCGGTCACGGTCGCCGTGAACTGTTTGGTCTGGCCGGTCTGAACGGTCGCGCTCGGCGGAGCCACCGTCACCTGCACGCCCGCCGTGCTGGCGACGACGATTGTCAGTGTCGGCCGCCACTTCGCAGTACCGGTGGTCGCCAGGACATTGACCGTGTCGTCATTGATGTTGTTGATCAGCATGAATCCCTGGTTCGCCGACGGCGTGTCGATCCAGGATTGGATCACCGAATTATCGAGGGGGATATCCACCTTCTGATTGCCAACTGCGCGGAGAGCCGGAATCGCGAAAGTTTTTCCCGCGACAGTATCGACAGCCGGGGAGGAGGCCCCCGGCGCCCCCCAGTCGTGCGACGCATCGCGATGGATCCAGCCCGTATTGCTCGACGCCGGATCCCAACTGTTTTTTAAATAATATCCGGTAAGATTTCCAGAACCGGAGCCCCAATAATCGAATCCGAGAGTAAGTTTCGCGGAAACGACGGTGGAACCCGCGGGGACCGTTAGATTTCCGAATTTGAGCAAATATCTGGCGGTATAACCGTTGGCGCCGCTGACTGTATATACTCCCAGTTCGGAGCCGCCCGTCCAGCGGACACCATTGCCGCTGTTATATTGCGCATATTGCGTGTTGATCGATACATCCTTCGCGCCCGAGTACCCATTTGCTCCGTTTTGAAATGAGTACGTCGTGTCGGCGCGCAAAGCGGACGCAGCCAGCAGCGCGAAAACAACGCGGCTGAGCGGCGCCTTGAAATCGCGCACACTTCGAGTGTTCATGCGTTTTGAAGCTCCTCTTCGCTGTCTTTCAGTTGTTGTTAGGACCGGCGTTTTTGATGAGAAATACGTGCTCAAACGCGGTATTAAGACGGAATATGTCGCATTTTGCTGCTGTTTCTCCAAGTCCGGCTTTTCGATCTTAAGCGGGGTTCGGGAGACTGTCAACGCTGAGTACTAGGACCGCGAGACTAAAGAAAAATCGCGCTCCGGCGAGCATCGGCGCCGCCCGCGCGACGGAGCCAAGCGAGACGAAAATAACCGTTATTTATCCCCGCGAATCGTGAAGACCATGGAGTTATCGGAATTGGGTGTGCCAACTTCAGGCGAAATTGTCTCATCGCTGCGAAACAACGAAAAAGCGTGACATGACGCTCAAAACACGTCCTTAATGGCCATCTAAGGGTTAATTTGTGCGCACCTCAGTGCTGCCGTATTTACAGATTCTAAGGCGTTTACCAAATCCCGGGGCTGAATACGCAGGTAATGGTGCTCGGATCGGCATTTGCATGATTGCGCGAGCGGAAAAAAGATGAGAACGATTGTGACAGGCCGGCATGCGCGTCTATAGCCGGGAGTTCCGTATGGAGGTCGTGCGACGGATTTTAAATGGTGAAAAAGTTCCCGCGCTTTCAGAGGAATTGGGGATTCACCGGAAATTGCTGTATGAGTGGACCCATCGCGTCGCGGTGGGCGGCGAAGCGAATCTTCGGCAGCGGGGGCGGCCACGCAAAAACGAGGCCGTAGTCACAGAGGACACAGCGCCGCGGCAGGTGGTGCGGCTTGAGCGAAAAGTGGCGCATCAGCAGCGCGTGATCGATTTCTTCGAATTGTGTTTACAGCGAGTTCAGGCGCGCGCGCCGCGGCAGAGGCGTGAATGGCGAAACGCCATCTTTGAAACCATCGCGGAGATGAGCAAATCGGGGTTAAGCGTGGAGACGATGTGCGATCTCGCGCGCGTCGGACGCAGCGGATATTATCGTTACCTGCGCAGCCGCGATTAGCGCAGCGTGATTTTCTGGACGCGCCAGTTCATCAACTCGCCGACGAGAAGCTCGTTCGCCCGGCGGCAGTCGATGGAATTCACGGCGCCGAATTCTTTGATGAGATGCCCGGCCCGTCCGAATTGGCCGAGGATCTTTCCGTCGAGTTCCATTTTGTAGATTTCGCCGTGATCGAGGGAATTCACCTCATTTGAATTCGAGGCATAAAGGATCTGATGCGGTCCCGGCGAGATGCAGATCGCCGCGGGAGCACCAATGCCGGTGATCTGCGACTTGAACGTCCCATCGTTGTCGAAAATCTGAATGCGCTGATTGCCGGCATCGGCCACGTAGACATTGCCCTGAGCGTCGATTGCGATCGAGCGCGGATTGTTGAACTGGCCGTGCTCCGGTCCTCGCGAGCCCCACGATTTGAGATAGCGGCCGTTTTTGTCGAACTTCGCGATGCGGGCGTTGCCGAAGCCGTCGGCGATGAAGATATTGCCCTGAGCGTCCCAGGCGACGTCGGCGGGTCCGTTGAATAAATCGCCTGGCGCGCCCGATCCGGGCGGAGGCGCGGCAGGTGCCCCTTCACCGCCGCGGCCACGTCCACCTGCGGCCGCGGCTCCGGGGACAGGGCCGCGCGCGCCGACGAAAATCGCTTCCGGCTTGCGGCCTAATGGCATCAAAACGCGGCCGTCCGGCGCGAACTTAATCACCAGGCTCGACGATTTATCGACCAGCCAGATATTGTCCTGAGGATCGACGCGAACGGACTGCGCAACCAGGAATCCGTAGGAGTTCTGACCGATTTCACCAACGTACTTGCCGGTCTGATCGAATTCGAACAGGCGCGATCCACCGTGCGAGAACGTGCGCGAGGTTCCGGTGGTGGCATAGGCATCTCCGGTGCGCGTGTAAACGTAGACGTGGCCTCGCGAGTTGGTCGCGACGCCGGCGGCTTCGCCCATATAGATGTGCTCGGGCATCTTAAGGAAGTTCGCCGCCGAGTCGAACGCGATTTCAGGAGCCTGCGCGTGCAATGCCGGGGCGAGAAGAGCGAGGAAAGAAATGATTCTCATGGCGGCTCCTATTTCTTGGGATGCAGAACGATTTTCTGCACGTTCCAGCGGTTGATCTCGGCCGTGTAGATCTCGTTTTCCGAGCGGCAATCCATTTCGTGAATCGTGCGGAATTCGCCGGGCTGAGTGCCGGGCTTGCCGAATTTGCCCAGAATGGTTCCGTCGAGCTCCATCTTGTAAACCTCGCCGGTAACGGCCATGATCTCGGAGTTGTTGTTATCCGGATTCGAATTCGAACTGTATAAATATTGATGCGGACCGGGCGTGATGCACACAGCCCAGGGCGCGCCGACTTTGTCGTAGATCGTTTTCAGCTTCAGATCATTGTCGAAGACCTGAATGCGATTGTTCGTGCGGTCGCCCACATAGATGTTGCCGTTCGCATCCGCCGCGATGGTGTGCGGGATGTTAAGCTGCGAAGGCTCCGATCCGCGCGAACCGACCGAGGTGATGTACCGGCCGTTCTTGTCGTACTTCACCACGCGCGAGTTGCCGTAGCCGTCGGAAACGAAAATATTGCCCTGCTTATCGAAGGCAACGTCGGTCTGGCGATTGAATGTGTACGGCTCGGCGGCGGGCGGGGCCACTCCGAAGCCCGGCGTGACCGGCACCTGCCCCGGCTCCGGCCGGTGACCGAGCAGCATCAGCACCTTTCCTTCAGGACTGAACTTGATCACCATGTTGGTGCCTTCATCTACGGCCCAGATGTTGTCCTGCGCATCGACGCGGACGGCGTGGGCGAACGCGAATCCGTAGAGCCCCTCGCCGATTTCTTTGATGAATTTTCCGCTCTGATCGAATTCGAACAGGCGCGTGTCGTTGCTGCGCGTGTAAACGAAGATGTGGCCCTTTGAATTGGTCGCGACGCCGACCGTTTCACCGAAGTAGGTCCCTGGCGGAAGCTTCAGGAAATTCGCCACGGATTCATACGGTATTTCGGGGACGTCCTGAGCTTTCGCTTTGGCGCGCTCCTGGGCTCGAGTGAGGTTCTGGGAGAAAGCATTTTGAAGAGACAAGAGAACTGCGGCGGTGAAAAGAAATCTCATCGGGCCTCCAAACCTGGTCAGTATACAGGAGGCTGACCTCAGCCCGGCTGGCGGGGTTGGCTCGGCGCCGGTGTTGAAACGAATCCAGAGCCGAGAGCCGCGAGCGATAGCAGTCAGGCGTGCGCCAGGTATTGGTCGTTGCAGCGGGCAATCCAGTTTGATAACAATTATGAGAATTCTGTCCTTTAAGGAGAAACCATGTTACGTTCCCGTTTTCTGTGGTTTGGACTCGTGACCGCGTTGCTGATCGTCACCGTGCTGGCCTTCGCGGCACCCACGAATGGTCTGAGCATGGGCAAGGCCGACCTCAAATCCGCCGGACCTCTGGCCTTCGGGCCGGACGGGATTTTGTTTATCCGCGACTCGGTGCAGGCGTCGATTTTTGCGATCGATACCGAAGACAACAAAGCCGGGGCGGCGAAAGAAGTGGATATTAAAGGACTGAATGAGAAGATCGCGGCGCTGGTGGGCACTTCGGCGGACCAGATCATGGTCAACGACGTGAAGGTGAATCCGGCGTCGAAGAATATCTATGTTTCAGCGTCGCGCGGGAAGGGGCCGGATGCGGCTCCGCTTTTGCTGAAGGCGGATGCGGAGGGCAAGATTGAGCTGCTCTCGCTCGATCATGTGAAGTTCGCCTCGGTTGCTATTCCCGATCCTCCGGAGTCGAAGGCCGGCCCGCGGAATCCGCGGATGGATACGATCACGCAGGTCGCCTATGTCGGCGGGAACGTGCTGGTAGCCGGACTTTCCAACGAGGAATTCTCGTCGAATTTAAGGACGATTCCATTTCCTTTCCGCAATGCGTCGAAGGGCGCGAGCATCGAAATTTTCCACGGATCGCACAAGCGTTATGAAACGAACTCGCCGATCCGGACGTTTGTGCCGTACAAGATCGGCAACCAGGATTTCATCCTGGCCGCGTACACGTGCACACCGCTGGTAAAGATTCCGCTAAGCGAACTGAAGCCGGGCAACAAGGTGAAGGGCACGACGATCGCCGAGCTGGGATTCGGGAATCGTCCGCTGGACATGGTGACCTATCGCAAGGACGGCCACGATTTCCTGCTGATGGCGAACAGCAGCCGCGGGGTGATGAAGATGTCGACGGAACACCTGGAAAAGTTCGAGCCGATCACGACGCCAGTCGCCGAGACCGCGGGCGTACCGTATGAAACGCTGAAGGATCTGAAGGGCGTTCAGCACCTGGAGAAGTTCGACGATTCGAAGGCTCTGATCCTGGCGAGCGCGGGATCGTCGATGGATCTGAAGACGATTCCTTTGCCCTGATCGACTCTGCGTGAGAACCCGAATGCTGAACCGCCCCCTTCGGTCACGGCTCGGTTATCGGGTTCACTTTCGAAGCGCAGCCGTGCTGCTCGCGCTCGCGGCCGGCGCGGCCGGGCAAACGATCCGGCTCGAGGATGGAGTATTCAGGGTCGCAAACGCGAACCTGGATCGGACACGAAAAGACTGGTCTTCGGTTTTCTCCGTTTATGCCGGAGCGGGCGATGTGCCCGCGATGGCCGGCAGCTATTCGGTCGAGGGCGGAGTATTGGTCTTCCGCCCTCTGTTTCCACTGAGTCCGGGGGTTCAATACCGGGCTGTCTTCCGGGCCGCGTCGGGCCCGGTGACTGCGGTATTCGACGGTCCGAAACGAGCGGGTGAATCGGCGGCCCGGGTTGTGCACATTTATCCTTCAGCGAACGTTCTTCCAAGCAATCTGCTCAAGATTTACATCGTTTTTTCGGCCCCGATGAGCCGTGGCGAGGCTTGGAAGAGGATTCACCTGCTTGATTCGAACGGAACAGCGGTCAAGGGAGCTTTTCTGGAGATCGATCAGGAGCTTTGGGATCCGGAGATGCGGCGGCTGACCGTGCTCTTCGACCCCGGGAGGATCAAGCGCGATCTGGCCCCGAACCTTCAGATGGGAGTGCCGATTCTGGAAGGCCGTCAATACACGCTGGCCATCGATCGAGGATTTCCGGACGCCCGGGGATTCCCGCTGGCGGAGGGATTTCGCAAATCCTTCCGGGGAGGACCTGCGGATCGAACGGCGCCCGATCCGGCGAACTGGAAAATCGAGGCTCCCGCAGCGTCAACCAGAGATCCATTGAAGGTTTCATTTCCAAAGCCGATGGACTATGCGCTGGTTCAGCGGACGATTGAGGTCGCCGACACCTCCGGCGCGATACGGGGAACGGTCGGGCTGGCTCGCGACGAGATGGAGTGGAATTTTACTCCAGCGGAGCCGTGGAAGAGCGGAACCTACCGGTTGTGGATTTCGACGACGATCGAGGACCTATGTGGAAATCGCATCGGGCGGTTGTTCGATCGAAACGAGGGCGATAGAAATCGCGCGCCGGATGGGAAGATATTCCGGGGATTCAACATTAAATAATAGGGGGGATTACAATGAAGCACATTTTTTCAATCGCCATTGCTGTTGCCTCGGTCGCCGCCGCGCAGACGCCGAACGAACATGTCGATCGGGCGCTGGCGGCGGCGCCGCGCAACTTGAAAGAAGGGGCCACCGTCATCCAGTGGAAGGCCGACGGCACTTACGAGACGCTGAAAAAGGGGACGAATCGTCTGGTTTGCTATGACCGTTCAGGCGAGCCCGGGCGGCAGCCCTTCGCAGTCCAGTGCACGAGCATCGGAAACCTGGAGCGAATCGCGCAGAATCGTAAATTCGAGGCGATGACGGATAAGGAAGCCCGGCAGAAAGCGCTGGATGCCGCCGAGGCCAACGGCACGCGAGTGAAACCGGAATACGGATCGGTCTGGTACGACATGAATGGTCCGGATCAGGAGCATGCCAGAATCCATGTGACGATCGCGGTGCCGGGCGCGACGAGTCAGTCAACGGGCTTGCCCGATAATCCGAAGCAGGGCGGGTCGTGGATCATGAACGCCGGGACCACGACTGCTCATATCATGACACCGGGGAGTTAGATCGCGCTAACGAACGATCACGGATGAGATCCGGTTGTTCCAGGTGTGACCGTCGCGGAATCTGACGTTTCTAAGGTCGGCGACGCTTCTTTGAAACGTCTGGCTGCCGCCGCTGAAGTTCCGGTCGTTGAAGACGGTCACGCGGGCGCCGCCATACGTCTGGATCGAAGAGATGTTATCGCCGAAATTTCCGGGTAGCCGGTCGAGCCGCTCACCGCGGTTTACGCAAAAGCGGTCGCCCTGGAATCCTGCGTTTTTGAAGAAACACGCTCCCGAACGTGGAAAAGGACGCCCATTCCACGAGGGATCCCAGTTCGGATTCCCGCGATACACCCAGGGATCCTGCGCGGCGAACGTCAGCGCGCTAAAGGTGAGCCCAAGCATTAGCGTAACTGTCTTCATCTCCATCCTCCATCGAACGCTCTTAAGCACGCGGCGGGCCATCGCCAGGACAGAAGTACACGGGCGCAAATCGAGTCTTTCAAAACTATCGATTGCGCATTTGTGGAATAATGTGCGTGGTCCTATGCAACTCTTGCGTCCTTTCATCGTTGGGGCATTATTGGGAACCGTAACGCCCCACGCTCGCGGGCAGAATCTCGATCTCACCCCGATAGACCGCATCATGCAGGCGTCTCTCAGCACCCTGGGCGGGAGCGCGAACCTCCTGCTGATCCGGAACGGGAAGACGATTTACCGGAAATCGTTCGGGAAGTTCACGCCCGACACGGTTGTGCCCATTGCTTCGGCGTCGAAGTGGATCTCGGCGGGCGTGATCATGCGTCTGGTGGAAAAAGGCACGTTATCTCTGGAAGATCCGGTGTCGAAATATTTTCCGGATGCTCCCGCAGACAAAGGCGGCATCACGCTTCGGCAGTTGTTCGCGTTCACCGGCGGTTTTCCGTTTCAGAATTCGTGCATGAACGACCATACAACGATGACGCTCGACAGGTGCGCGCACGAGATTCTGAGGGCTCCGCTGCAAATTCCAGCGGGGACGGGATTCGTTTATAGCGGTGCTTCGATGATGGTGGGCGGAAGAATGGCGGAGATCGCATCTGGCAAGGATTGGAACACTCTTTTTCAACAAGAGATCGCCGGGCCGCTGGGGATGAATAGCACGCGCTTTGAGCCGATAAATCCGCGAGTCCCCGGCGGCGCGCGCTCCAATATGGACGATTACGGAAAATTTCTCGCGATGATCCTGAATCATGGAGTCCATAACGGCAAGCAGATTCTGACGGAAAAGACGCTGATCGAGATGCGTACGGATCAAAGCGGCGGTGTGCCGATTCGCTTCTCGCCTAATTCTGTTTTCGCCTCGCTGGATCCTGAGATTCCGAAGACGAGGTACGGAATCGGCGAATGGCTGGATCGCGTGGACGAGAAGGGACGCGGGATCGAGGTCAGTTCGACGGGAGCCTTCGGGTATGTGCCGTGGATCGATCTCAAATACAATCTCGCGGGCGTGCTGCTGGTCGAAAGCACCTACCAGAAGAGCACGCCTGTGTATTTGGAGCTAAAGAAGGCGCTCCACGAGATCCTGACGGAGGCGCATCAGACTACGCAGGACCGGTCCGCGAAGTGACGGGAAGCTGAGCGGCATCCCAGGCGGCAAGTCCGCCGGCCATTTCGATCAACTGCGTGATCCCGTATCGATGCAGGATGCTGGCCGCGATGGAGGACCGGTAGCCACCCGCGCAGTGAACCACGATATTGCGGTCTCGCGGGATTTCCGCGATTCGCTCCTGCAAATGATTAAGCGGGATGTTCACGCTGCCGGCGATGTGCTTGGACTCCCACTCACGCGGATTTCTGACATCCAGTACCATGGGTGGCTTCGCGCTCGACAATTCCTCGGCCACGATGGGGGCGCTGGCGCGTTCGGTGGTCCAGACCAGATCCGGCCGTCCGGCAAGCGATTCCATTCCGCCGCGCAAGTATCCTCGAACATGATCGAACCCGATTCGTCCCAGACGAACGGCCGCTTCCTGTTCGCGCCCCGGCTCGGCGACGATAACGATCGGCTTCGCGCGATCGAGCACCGTTCCCGCCCAGGTCGCGTACTGTCCCCCAAGACCGATGTTCAGGCTTCCGGCGATGTGGCCCTTCGCGTATTCCGCCGGATCGCGGACGTCGAGGATTTGAGCGCCTTTGTCTCCCATTTCAAGAACTTCAGAAAGCTCGATCGGATGGAGCACCTGTTCGAGATTTTTTTCGAGTGTCGCACGCTCCTGCGTGTTGAGGATCGCATCGTAGGTGAAGTACGGAGGGGCATCGGGCTGGTCCGCGGTGACGAGGCGGATGAATTCCTCCTTCGTCATCGGCTGGAGCGCGTAATTGAAGCGCCGCTGATCGCCAAGGGACGAAACCGTGTCCGACGAAAGCTTCTTTCCGCAGAGCGATCCGGCGCCGTGAGCCGGGTAGACCAGGGTTTCGTCCGGCAGCGGCAGCAGCTTGTTATGAATTGATTCGTAGAGATGCGCGCCCAGATCGTTGGCGCTCCACCCCAGAGAGGCGCGCAAGTCTGGACGGCCGACATCGCCGATAAACAGCGTGTCGCCGGTGAGCACTGCGTACGGCTTGGCTGCGCTCTTCTGCAAGTCGAACACCAGGATTGAGATTGACTCGATTGTATGGCCGGGAGTCTCGAGGACCTGCAAACGCATACCTGGAAATTCGAGTGCGTCGCCATCCTTCATCGGCGCGAACGCATATTCGGCTTGCGCGCGCGAGCCTAGATGAATCGCCGCGCCGCAGCGATCACGCAATTCGAGATGCCCCGCCACAAAATCGGCGTGGAAGTGCGTGAGGAAGACGTGGCGGATCTGGAGTCCGAAGCTGGCGGCGTCGTCGAGATATTGCTGGATGTCGCGCTGGGGATCGACGATGACCGCGGTGGAACTCGCCTCATCGCCGAGCAGATAGGATGCGTGGGCCAGGCAGCCGAGGTAGTACTGTTTGAGAATCATGCGGAAACCGATCCGATGATCTCATAAACCGGGGAAGCCGGTCTGCTGCCCACGCGTCTTCACAGGGTCTGTTTGAAGCCCCGGCCAGCAATAACGGTCCCGAAGCTTCGCACAGATCTTCTACTCTCAAATTTCCGTGAATTCGTCTTCAAGCGGGATCGCGCTCTTCGCCGTAGCAAGGCTCGGCGCGGGTGGCGCTTGTTTCGCCACAACAGGCGCGGGCATGGGACTCCTGGCCGGTGAATTTCCAACCTCGAATTTCTTCGCCGGTCCCGAACCCGACTCCGCCAGCGCGCGAAGCCGCTCTACGATCTCATTCATCGCCGCCGCCTGCGATGACAGCTCTTCGCTCGCCGACGCGCTCTCGCTTGCGTGTGCCGCCGTGTTCTGCGTCACCTGGCTCATTTGCGTGATGGCTTTCGAGATTTCATCGATACCGCGAGCCTGTTCCTGGCTGGCGAGGTTCACTTCGTCGATCAGGACCTTCACCTTGGCCGCGCTTTCGGTGATGGACCCGATCACCGCGGTCACCTCCTGAAGCCTCGTGCTGCCTTCGCTCGATCTCGCGATCGATTCCTCGATCAATCCGGCCGTGTCTTTCGCGGCCTGCGCTGAACGCTGCGCAAGATTCCGGACTTCGTCGGCGACCACGGCGAAGCCCATGCCCGCTTCGCCCGCGCGCGCCGCTTCAACCGCGGCGTTCAAGGCAAGAATGTTGGTTTGGAAGGCAATCTCATCGATCGCCTTGATGATCTTCGAAACCTTGTCGCTCGATGCACTGATCTCGTGCATCGACACGACCATCTGTTCCAGCTTCCGGTTCCCTTCCTTCACGTGCCGGTCGACGGCGCTCATGAGTTCGACGGCCGACTGCGAATTTTCCGCGTTCTTCCGCGTCATCGAGGTGATCTCCTCCGCTGATGCCGAGGTTTGTTCAAGCGAAGCGGCTTGCTCGGAGGAGCCTTCGGCGAGAGATTGGCTGGACGAAGACAGGCCGCGTGAAGCGTTGCTCACCTCGTCCGCGCGATTCTTCAGATCGCGCACCACGCTCATGAGCGAGCGATTCACGCTGCGGCCCAGAAACAACACCAGAGTGGCGCCGCCGAAAACACAGATCGCAAGGACGCTGCTCATGGCCATGCGAACCTGGGACTGCGCGGAGTCCGCCGCTTCGCCGGCGGTCTTCGCCCTTCGGCAATTGAAATCGGCTTCTGCTTTCGCGGCGTCGAGCGCGGCGCTAAACACAGGCGCTCCTTCGCTGTAGCGCCGGAGGCTTTCCGTCTTCTTTCTTCCCGAACCGGACGCCATGACAGAGTCGCAAAGCTGAAGATAACGGTCCACCGCGGGACGAAGGCCGGTGATCAACCGCTGCTCTTCTTCGCCGGAGATCGACGTTTCTTCCGCTGTTACGCTGTCGCTCAGTTGCTTCCTGAGGCGGTCAAAATGTTCCCGCAAGGGGCCTGCGTCCCTGGTATTCGTCAGCAGATGCTTGAGCACCACGCCATGCGTTTCGAGGAGAGCTATCTCGATTTCCCCGCTGCTGTCGGAAGCGGCGCTGCTCAGCGCTCGGACTCGCGTCCCGATGCTCGCCAGGCCGGTAAGCGCCAGAATTCCGACCACCAGGGTAGCGGCGATGAGCGTCCCGCTCAGAAGAACCAACTTCCTGCCAATGGACATATCTTTCAGGTACGCCTTCCTTTGTACGAGATTCTCATCGGCCAGGAAGGCGACTATTAGAGGGGGTCTGTAAATTTGTGTGGCGAGACTTACAACACGCTCTCCACTTCGGCGCCCGGCGGGGCATGGCGCTCGGCCGGAACGGCAACGCGATATGCAGCTCTCGATTTGCCCCGCGCCGTACGGTCGAGGACCTGATGGCTGGCTCGTCCGGCATTCCGGATCAGTCGCAGAATATTTCCTCCCAGAATGAGCGATTCGGCTTCGGCGGGCAGACCCAGCAGCCGGATCTTGTGTAATTCCAGTCCGGGATGAAGCCACGGACCATCGGATCCGAAGAGAACCTTTCCGGGACCGGCGCGCTTGACGGCTTCTACGATGTAATCGAAACGCCGCACGCCGGAGGTGTCTGTATATACGTTGGGATAGCGGACCAACTGGTCGACGACGCGCTGCTGCGCTTTCCAGTCGTCCGCAAAACTTCCCAGGTGCGGGATGATGAAGTTCACATCGGGATATTGCGGGGCCAGCATGTCTACGACATGGGCTTGTCCGATCACGTCAACCAGGATCGGGAGTCGAAAGGCTTTCGCGGCATCGCACAGCTCGCGATTCGGAAAAGCATCGAAGCCGTGAACCTTAATTCCACGAAAACGCCAGCGCGTCACGGCGTTTCGCACCATCTCGAAGATCCGGCCCGCGTCGCGGCTGGGGTGCACGAAGGCAAAGCCGATCAGCCGGTCAGGATAGCGCGCGACGATGCGCGCCATTTCGGCGTTGGCATGCGCATAGTCGGTATGAAATGCGGGAAAAACGACGGTCTTCGCGATGCCAGCTTTGCGCGCGCGGCGCAAATAAGCATTGAGCGGCGCGTCGGTGTTCCAGGGGGCCGTGAGTACGTCGCCCTTCCCCGCGTGGCAATGGCAATCGATGATCATTTACGCCGCCGCGATCAGGCCGGCGATCTCGCCGGCGCCCGCCGGGCTCCTGCGACTCCGGGCGTTCGTTTGCTGTAGCCGTTGGCCATCGGCATCGGAGTAGTGTGAGTCCACGGCAGCACGCGAGCGTCGCCGGTTCGTCCGGCGAGATTCATCGCCTGCGCGCTGGTCAGCCATTCTTCGGATTGTTCCGCGATCTCCAGCAGCAGCGTCTCGAATTGCGAACGGGTCGTCTGGAGGATATGCGGTTGCGCAAGCCACCGCAGAACTTCGCGTCCGGTGACCCCCATTCTCTGCCGCGGCGAAGTGACCAACCGTTCGTTGAAGTAGCGGATCAGCACTTCTTCCACGACGTCCCAGGCGTTGTCGGCGCCGAAAAGTCTCTTCACGTCGTCGGCGTCGAGAATCTTGAAAGCCTCTTCGAGGAGCTGCATCACTTCGACGCGCATCACGTTGAGGTGGCCGAACGACAACCACTTCAGATTGTTCCGAAGATCCAGTCCGGCTCGACGCACGATCGCGATCGACCCGAAGCTCGGATCGTAGGCGCGCTCGCGAATCACGTCCGAAATGCGTTTATCGCGCCAGAACAGCGTGACCTGGTGAACGAAGTGCGAGAACAGCTTGTGGAAATCGGTGTTGGGACGCGACCCCACGGGTCCGGACCCATCTCCATAGCCGAACACGCGCCGATAAGCCGCGATCCGATCGCGCATGGTGTAACGCAGCACTTCGCGACGGTCGAACTGATACAACGCAAACGCGCCTGCTCCACCGGAGAGACGCACGGTGCCGGCGCGGAACAGTTCTTGCAGTTTCTGAACCACTCGGAATACGCCGATCTTTTCGTGCTGGAACAGATAGTACATGTCCCCCACGGCCATGATGCGTTCCGACGTGATCGTTTCGTCGTACGGCTCGACGCCCGGCGGAATTCGCGTAGTTCCGAAGTCCTTGGATGCATCCGGTCCGATGCCGGCCAGGGCTGCGAGCCCTTTATCCGGCGGTGACGGAGCTTTCGCGTCGGCGGACACGACCCCCGCCAGCAGATCGTCGATCTGCTTCGTGATGGCATCCGCGAGCTGGGGGTTGGCGACCAGGTCCGCACTCAGACGGCTGGCCACCTGCTCCCGCAACGCAGCTACGCGGTCATATAAACTTTGATAATCTCTCTCGGTTGCCATCGATCAGCCTCCTAATCTGAAATGCCACCTGTTCCTTACAGCGTGATGGAGAATCCCTGCCGGAGCGGCCGCGCGTTCGTTCCGTCCGCATTCTGGACGAAGACGTCGTATATGCTGCCCGGCGCCAGTTGCGTCGGATCAAAGAGCGCGACCAGCAGGCCCTGCGACGAGAAGTACACGTTGGTGCATTGCACCGCTCCCAGCCTGACAGCTCCGTTAACCGGGGGCGCCTGGAATCCGCTTCCGACGATTTGCAATTGCAGGAGCGCGAGATTGTTGATTGCGTCGGCCAGTTCTTGCGCGGTAATCGAATTCGGTTCTACCCCGGTGATCGCGAACGGCATCGTGAACTCAGGCTGCGCGGTAACGAAGTGACGGATCGGCTGCGCCATTTGCGCCAGACTCCGCATCTCGCCTTCGAGTTGCCGAATGGCGCGCTGTACGCGCGCGGTGTAATAGGCCTGGGGCAATCCCGTATTGAACGGACCAATCGAGTCGCGGATCAACTGGTGCAGCCTTTGCGCGACAGGATAGAACGTATTCTGCACCGCGAACTTTCCGCCGTCCTGGATCAGTCGCGGACCTTCTTCGGTGGCGAAGGATTGAATCCACGTGTAGAGATCCTCGGCGAACATCGGCGGTTCGTTCCCCGAGAAATTTAACTTCATCGTCTGCCGCTCGGCCGGTCCGATGAACACGGAATCCAGCGCGAATCGAACCTCGTCCACGGACTCGGCAACCACGGAGAGCTGGCGCGAAATCACCACCAGTTGCGTCCCGTAGAACACCGTCCGCGAATTGAGGTTGAAGAAATTGATGTTGTTGACCCATGTCTGCGCGAGCGAAGTCACGTAATCAGCGACAATGCGATAGTTCGAAAGATTCGTTTCATCATCGACGCTGTTGACGAAATCCTGGACGGTGAAATTGAGCCCCAAAACATCGCGCAAATCGCCCAGCGTTCCACCCACCTGGTCAGGATCGGTGGGCTGCACGATGCTGTTCTGCACCGCCGGCATTGGAAAACTGCCGCCGAGCATCAGGGAGAAATATTGATTCGCGCGCTGGATGCGTGGGCCGCCCACCGCGCCGAGTTCATTCACCAGCTCGCCGAACTGGCTCTTCAGAACCGCTTTGAGCGCCGCGACGTCCTGGGCGTCCGCTTCCGGATTCAAAGTGTAAAGTCCCTCGATCAGCGGCGAGCATTGATCGAATGCTTCTTTGGCCCGCGTATACACGCTCGCCTGCGCGCCGGTAATGCCGCCGGCAAGGTCGGTCTGGACGGCATAAGTCCGCGGTGTCCAGGTCGATTCGACGTGCCCCTCGACATCGGTCAGCGTGAAGGATTGGGCCAGCGCGCCCGAGAAGCCTTTGGGATCTCCATCTTTGATCTTCCAGCCGAGGACGTCGGCGATCGCCTTCGAAGCAATCTGGCCTAGAGGCGCGAGGCCGGGCGCCGCCGGTCTGGATACAGGCGATGGTGGAAAACCCACCTCCTCGGTGAGTACCGGATACGCATCAATATCCTTCAGGATGTTCGGTTTTGTAATGTTGAGTGCCATCGATTGTTCCTCTTCCGCTCAGGTTCCCGATTAAGCTCCCGCTCGAGCCGCCGCCGCGCCGGCGATCTCCTCCGCCCGGTCCTCGCGCGCCGGACCATATCCCGGCACCAGGACCAGGATGTCCTGGACGCCGCCCACAGGAATCGCGTACTCGCCGTTCGCGTCGGTGGGACCGGAGGCCAGTTTCGTCCGATTGATCCGGCTGTAGACGATCACTTCGATTCCCGGCACAGGCTTCCCATCGTCCTGGACACTTCCCTTTGCCACATATTGTTTCGCGGGCGGGGGCGGCGGGAGTACGCCGCCGGGAGGGGGAATGAAAATCGGCTGGGCTCGCCTTCGCTGTGTCTCGATGCTCTGCTCCCGGTCCCATGCCATTCTTTTTTCAGCCTGAGCGGCTTCCTTCTCCGCATCCGCGGCTTCCTGCTTGGCTTGGGCTGCGTCGGCTTCCGCGGCTTTCGCATTCGCGTCGGCCTGCTGTTCGGCTGCTTTGGCGGCCGCTACCTGCTTCTGCAAATCGTGATTCTGATGAGCAAGATGCTCTTTTTCCCTCTGTAAATTCGCGATCTCGAGCTCCAGAGACCGGATCCGGCGCGCGGACGGTTCGTCGTGGACCTGCTCCAGCAATTCGTCGATCAGCGATTCCCGCAATTGGCCCTTCCGATTCGCCGCCATCTGGCAAGCGGCCTCCAAACGAAGGACCTCCCTTTCCGCCGCGGCCATTCTCTCTCGAGCCCATTCCTCGCGCTTGATCGCTTCCTCGCAAGCGGCATTTCCCGCCCGAAGACTCGCGAGCGCCTGCTCCAGCACAAATTTCTGAACGTAGTGGCGCCCCACTTCGCGATGCAACTCGTCGAGTCCTTCGCGAACCTTCTTGATCGCCGACTCGGCTTCCGCCTTTGCCTTGCGTTCGGCTTCCAGTGTCCGGTTCAGCGCCTCGACATCCTTCTCCGTTTTCTCCTCGATCTCTTCAAGTCCTTCCTTCATGTCGCGCATCGCATCCACAAGCGCGGCTTCCTCGACGACCTCTCTGGTCTCCCGCGCGATGTCTTGTTTTTGATGTTTCTTCTCGGACATCCGAATTTTCCTCCTTATTTCATTGCGTCTCATTCATCCGGGTTCGAGCGCCGCCGGTTTCAGGACTTCCACACACGATGCTCTGCCCCCCGAAAACCGAGATCGAGGTCGCACCCGCCCGCTCGGCGATTTCCTGCCAGCACTCCGCCAGAGCATCGCGAGCATCTTCAAGTGGTTGCCGGCAATGATCGATCCCTTTCTTGACCGTCGTCACCCACGAAGGCCATTCGCCGCGCCGCTCGCTCCCGAACGTCGTAAGATCCTTCAGCTTTTCGTACGAAACCAGGTTCGCCGCGAACACCTGCTCGATCCGGCGGAATCTTTCCTGGCAATCGGCCATGGCGCGCCGCGCCTGATCCAAATCCGGCGGATGACCAGCCGCCTTCTCAGCGGATTTGGCGGCCTGGACCGCTTCGCCAAGCCAGCCGATCATGTCCTCGACCGCGTACTCGATCGCGTCCACGACCACTGAGTCATTCTTCTCGGGCCGATCCACGACAGCCGTGAGCCGCAGCTCGCCGACGCGATCGTAGAACCGCAACAGGCTCGTCGTGAATCTGTGCAAGGTCTTTTCCAGTGCCATGCGATCACCCGCTTGCCAACGCCTTGTAGAAATTCTTTGCGATCGTCCCCGGCCGCGCCATTCGATGCTCCATCGCGTGACGAGCCGCTCCGATCACGAATCGTTCCGGAATAATTCCGGGATCGGTCCCCGATGCAAGCCGCCGCGCGGCTTCCTCGATCATCTGCTGCTCCTTGCGGCCGAACACGATCACTTGCGCCAGGCTCTTGTTTCCGAGCGACGGATATGGCTGGTAGCACATCGTATCCACCGCGAGCGCGCACGCGCGCGGAAACGTCCGCATCATCTGCTGCGGAATCGTCCCATGGGCCCCGTTCCCATAGATTCGCTTCCACGACCACCTGTACTGGTCCGCTTCCTTAACGAAACCCATGCGCCGCAGGAGCTCCACCGTATTCAGCATCCGCAGGTACGGCGTCGGATGCACTCCGCGCGGATTGAACGAAACCGTCGTCTCCGTTCCCCGCCCGATCACGTCCATCAACGATCCAGCCACCTCCGGGCCGCCCAGCAACAACGCCGACATGTCCGCGAACATTTCGCGGTTCCATCGCGTCCAGGTCATGGCGACGCTCTTCGGAAAGCCCGCCCGTAATAAACGCAGCGCGATCCGCCGGGGAATCGATTTGCTCAATCCGAGATCGGTTTGCAGATTGTGGCTGATCTCGTGCAGAACCGCGCCCAACGTCCACGGGTTGACCAGCCGGTGATACGGCAGCTCGACCAGTGGAAACGGATTCAGTTGCTTTCCCAACCGCTTCAGCGGAATCCCGCGTCTGAAAGTTGCGGGAGAAAATCCCGTACGCATGTACGCGAACGGGGGAGGCGCGGGAATCGAACGCGCAACCCCCAGATTGAGATACGCCGCTCGATAGCAATCGAGCGCGATGCGGTCGCAGCTTAACAGCCAGTTCGCGTAGCGCGACTGCCTTTGGCCAAACAGCTCGAAGTAAAAATCCCAAATCTTTTCGATGCCCTGGACCCAGTGGTGCGCTTTTTCTTTGCGATTCACCATCTCACCGAGACTTGCGGGCTGAAGGTCGCGCGCCGCGGTCTTCGCCGCGGCCGTCACATCCTTCGAGAACCGGAATAATCCTCGACGCAGTTCCGTGATCAGCTTGTTTACCGCCTCCAGATGGCCGTCTGTGGGAGCCGCGGCCCCGCCGCCGAACTCGCCCGTTCGAAATGGGCGCAAGGCCGCTGCGTGACGTGCTGTGTTGATCGACTGGGTGCCGATCCACGCCCTGAGCAATTGCGGCGCGGCCGCGGACAGACCGGGCTTGGGGGCTGCCGCAGTCTTCAGATCAGACTGTGGTGCCTCTGCTTCGGTTTGTACTAAAGTCTCGACCGCGCTCGCCATGCTGGCTCTCCCCGATTTAACGAATCACTTGACCGCAGCAGCGGCAATACTGGGTTTGTGGAGCCGCGCCCGTGCCCGCGCATGCCGGGCATCCGGGGCCGGCGGGAGCCGGCGGAGCATAGGGATGCGCGCCGTACGGCGCCGCAGGATGCGAGTGCGGAACTGGAGCGGGGGAGACGCCCGGATGACCTGCGTAGGCGTGAATACGGCCGTAGTGATGCGGATGCGTATAGCCCCACCGGCCATAGCTGCGGTAGTGCCGGTAATGCGGACGCGCAATTCCGGGCGCGACGCGGCGATGCATGTGCCGGTCGAGCACCAGCGATCGCCGCAGCGCGTGGCGGCGATGATGCGGATGTCCGAGAACACGCCGCGTCTGATTCGCCAGCGTCAGGATCGCACGCCGTGCCGTGACCGGGCGGCCGTGCGCGGCCTGGCGAGCAATACTGCTCACGGTCCGCCGCGCGATCGTCGGTATCGTGCGAAGCAGTCCGCGTGTCGCCGGATTCCGATGTAGCGTTCGGGTGATCCGGGTGATTCCGCGCGTCAACCCCGGTTGAACCCGCGTAATCGCGCGCGCCATTTGCGGCAGAGCTTTCTTGATCCCGGGAGCCACTGCCTTCGCGACCACCGGCAGCAGCTTGCTTGCCGCCATGCCGATCAGAGGCAGAAACTGCTCCGCGGCCTCCTGCTCGGTTTCGCACTCGGCCGCGACGTGCCCCAGGTGCTCCATCATGGCGTCGCTGTACACCTTCCGGACGGGACTGATCTCCGATTCGAGTTCTCCCTCGCCTTCAAACTCGAGTTCCAGCTCGCCTTCGCCTTCCAGCTCAAGTTCGCCTTCCCCCTCGAATTCGAGTTCCGCCTCGAGTTCGCCTTCCAGCTCGTGCAATCCTTCGAGTTCGTGTTCGTAAACGGATGCCATGATTTTGCTCCTGTGCGACTTTCAGATTTCGATCGCGCTAGCCGCGCACACCCCGCGCAAGACGCCGTGGAGACCGCGCCAGACGGCTCGACTTTACATTGCGTGAGATCGCGGCCGCGCAAACCTTCGGGCTCCCCAGGACTTTGCGAACCTGTTTCGCCGCGATCTGGCCGACCACTTTGCGCGTGACCGGACGTCCCGCCGCCGCGCGCTTCTTCACCTGGGTAACCGTGCGGCGAACGATGGTGGGAATCGCGCGAACAGCCGGACGTGTCGCGCGGCGCCGGCGCAGAATCCGGGTGAGGATCGCGACGCCTCGCGTGAGATGCGGCAGGATGCGGCGCAGCGCGCGCCGGTCGGCCGCCGAAATCACGGTTACCGCGGCCGCGCCGGCCATCGCTTCGGCTTCGCCTTCGTGCATTTCATGCGACGCAGCTTCGGCCATCATCTCCGCCATCGCCTCGTGCTCGGTCAGCTCGTGGTTGACGATCTCGTGCGCGACTTCGTGCTCGGACTCGCCCTCCGTCTCGAATTCGCCTTCGAGTTCCATCTCCAGCTCGAATTCGCCTTCAAGTTCGCCTTCTCCTTCGCCGAGCGCCGAGCTCGCCAGCTTGCCAAGGATCGCCCCGAACGGTCCGCCAATGGCCGTACCCACCATCGGAGCCGCCACTTTCGCGACGCTTTTGAGAATCGGCGCCGCTTTCTTTACAAAGCTCCCGATCCCCTTGAAAATTTTTCCGAAGAACTGCTCGCCTTCGAACTCGCCCTCCCCTTCGAGCTCGTGCAACTCGTGGAGTTCGTGCATCTCATGCAGCTCGCCTTCTCCTTCGAGTTCGCCTTCGCCCAGCAGGCCGCCCAGGATGTTGCCGAGGAATCCCTCGCCTTCCCCTTCTCCTTCACCCTCCAGTTCGCCCTCATGCATCTCGTGGAGTTCCTGCTCGAGTTCAGCCTCGAGTTCGCTTTCGTAAATGCTCGCCATGTTCGAAACCTCCTGCGGAATCGTGCTACAGCAGCGATCCTAAGGCCGATCGCGAACATCGACAAGTCGCTATTTGCGAGGAGTGTTTTTGAGTTCCACTAAACGGGCTCGCTCGTTTGAGCGATAAGCGATCGCTTGTCACTGCCCCTTCATTCGCCGCCGTAGCCCAAAAAAGGTACTAGAAGCGGGTGACTTCGCGTGCTAATATGCAGCGAACGAAATCGATCCGTCTGACTTGAATTTGATTCGGAATTTAACAGACGGTCATTTGAAACGCCACGCGTCTCAAATGCATATCATATGGAGCCTTTGTTTTTTTTCGGAGTGTTTGCAATATGGGCAGCCCTGCCGTCAACCCTCGAAAGGCGACGCCGCCATTAGATAGTCCGGATCCTTGCGTTGAAGATCTCGTTCGGGACCTGGTCCGGCAAACGATTGCGGAAACCGGCGAGGCCATGCAGGAAACCGGCAGCCAATCCGAGACCATCCTGCTCGACATCGATGTTGACGGGGCTCGCTATCTCCTGGTCCGTCTACCGAACGCCGACCGTCCGCGCGTGCAGCTCAGTCCACGGGAGCACGAAATCGCGCGCATGGTCGCGCAAGGCCATTCCAACAAAGCGATTGCGGACGTGCTGGCAATCAGTTCATGGACGGTCTGTACTCATATACGCCGGATATTCGCCAAGGTTGGCGTCGCCTCGCGCGCTGCAATGGTCGCGCGATTACTCGAAACGAATAACCCCGCAGCCTCCGGACGAGCCCGGCATAGTCCGTAATATACGACTACTTCGAATGGACGATTGAGCCGAAAAGCTCGCCGCCATGATCCTTCCCGCTCCACGTGCCCGCATACCGGTTGCGATATAAGACAACACGCGCCGTATAGCTGCCCATTCCCGGAATCGATAAATCGGTCAGCGTGATCACAGGGGTATCGCCCGCCCACTTGATCGCTACCGGAATCGGGACTGGAATATCATGACCCCCTAAATTCATCCGGGCTTGAAACATCCACACATCGCCGCTCATCTTAGACACACGATCGATCGTGTATCGCTCCTCGCTCGATATTCCGTCCCGATTGTCGAGCGTCGAGTGCCCGACGAGAACGGCGCCCGTCATCATCTGCTCGAATTGCCGTTCCTGATTCGCTGTCTCGCTCAGGACGGGCTTGTGCGAACATCCCGGCAAAACGGCGACGCAAACGGCCAGCATCCATTTCATGCAGACATTATGATCAAAAACGCATAGATTCGCGAAACGCAACCATGATCGGCGGGTGGATCGGCGCGACTACAGACTCGCGCTTGGCGGCTCCTCTTCTTTTTCCCGGCGCTAAACTGCAAAGTGGAGACGCATGTCGAAAAACGAATTGCCGCTGGAATCGAACCGACGGAGAATGGTGGACCTCCTCAACGAACTGGCCGCCGCCGAAGGCCTTCATCCGACGATTCTTGATGGTGTAAAGCTGGGACGGGCCAATCGTCGGTATCCGCGAACACCCGTTCTCTACGAACCGAGCATCTACATCGTCGCCAACGGCAGGAAAAAAGGCTTCATCGGCGAGCGTTCATTCATTTACGACCGCAACAACTATCTGGTGCTTTCCGTGCCGCTTCCTTTCGAATGCGAGACCGAGGTGGAAGATGGCGATCCGATGCTTGGCGTATCCATCCGCGTCGATCTGTCCGTCATCAGCGAACTCGCGATTAAAATGGAAATGCGCAATCGCGAAGAAACCCACGACTGCATCCGCGCCACTCCGCTGAGCCTGACGCTGAGCAACGCCACAGTGCGTTTGCTGGAATCTCTTCGCTCGCCGATGGATGCGTCCATTCTGGGTCCGGGGATCGTACGCGAGATTGCCTATCACGTACTCGCGGGACCGCAAGGCGGCGCGCTCGCCGCGGTGCTCGGCAGAAATGGTCCGGCCGCGCAGATCCACGCGGCCATGCATCGCATGCACACGCAATATGCGGAGCCGCTCAATGTGGCGCGGATCGCCGAAGAGATCGGCATGAGCGTTTCCGCCTTCCATCGTCACTTCAAAGCGGTGACGGCGAGTTCGCCGTTGCAGTACCTGAAATCCGTGCGCCTTCATAAAGCGCGTCTGCTGATGTTGCATGATGGACTCGGCGCATCGATCGCCGCTGGCCGCGTTGGCTACGAAAGCCCATCGCAGTTCAGCCGGGAATTCAAGCGCTTGTTCGGCAACGGTCCTTCGGAAGACTCCCGGCGGGCCCGCGGCGAGCTTCAGTGAGACGATTAGAACGTTAAGGAGTCCTTCTGCCGTTGCTGCACCTTCTATCGGGCCGCGCGAATGAACGGCTTTCTTGCAGAAATAGGCAAGCATTTTGCAGTTTTCGACATTGGAGGATCGCCCAGATTCGGGTTTGATGGAAGAGAGGGATTTCACATGTCTTCTACCACCACATCCACACTGGCGAAAGCGAAGGCGGCCAGAAGCTGGGCCGCGCAGAGCCCCACCTCCGCGCTCGCGCCATTTTCGATCAAGCGGAGAGAGCCTCTGACGAAGGACGTCGCCATCGAGATCCTGTACTGCGGCGTCTGCCACTCCGATCTTCATCAGGCGCGAAACGAGTGGAAAAACACCGTCTATCCCGTGGTTCCAGGGCACGAAATCGTAGGACGCGTCATCCGCGTGGGCGCGGACGTAGCCCGGTTTCGCGAAGGCGACCTGGTCGCCGTCGGATGCATGGTCGATTCGTGCCGCGTCTGCGTCAACTGCAAACGCGGGCTCGAGCAGTATTGTGTCAAACGCCCGACCTTCACCTATAACGGCGAGGACAAACATCTCGGCGGAGTGACCTACGGCGGATACTCCGACAGCATCGTCGTGGACGAAGCCTTCGTGTTGCGTGTGCCGGAGAAACTGAATCCCGCCGCGGCTGCTCCGCTGCTGTGCGCCGGAATCACCACCTATTCGCCGCTGCATCACTGGAAAGTCGGCCCGGGACAAAAGGTGGGAATCGTCGGGCTCGGCGGACTCGGCCATATGGGCGTCAAATTCGCTCACGCCTTGGGCGCCCGAGTCGTGCTGTTCACCACCTCTCCCGCCAAGATCGAAGACGGCCTGCGGCTCGGCGCGGATGAAGTCGTGGTCTCGAAATATGCCGATGAGATGAACAGGCACGCGGGCAGCTTCGATTTCATTCTCGACGCCGTGTCCGCCGAACACGACATCAACGCCTTGCTCGGACTGGTCAAGCTCGATGGAACGCTCGTGATGGTGGGGGCTCCGGAAAAACCCTTGCCAGTGCAGGTTTTCAATCTGATTCTGCCGCGCAGGCAGTTCGCCGGCTCGGGCATCGGTGGAATCAAGGAAACCCAGGAGATGCTCAACTTTTGCGCTGAACACAACATCGTCAGCGATATCGAAATGATCGGAATTCAACAGATCAATGAGGCCTACGAACGCCTGCTGAAGGGCGATGTGAAGTATCGATTCGTCATCGACATGGCTTCCTTAAAGGGATAAATATGGAAAAACGCAAACTTGGATCGCAAGGCGCGGTCGTGTCGGGCATGGGACTCGGCTGCATGGGCATGAGCGAGTTTTACGGCGACCGCAACGATATCGAATCCGCCGCTACGATTCTGCGGGCGCTCGATTTGGGAATCAATTTCCTGGACACCGCCGACACCTACGGCATCGGCGACAACGAGGAACTGGTGGGCAAGACCATTCGCGGACGGCGCGACGAAGTATTTCTCGCCACCAAGTTCGCAAACATCCGAAAGAAGGACGACCCGGCATACTGGGTCATCAGCGGCAAGCCGGAGTACGTGAAGTCCGCCTGCGATGCTTCGCTGAAGCGGCTAGGCGTGGACTACATCGATCTGTATTACCAACATCGCGTCGATCCTCAGACTCCGATCGAAGACACCGTCGGCGCGATGGCGGACCTGGTGAAGGCAGGCAAGGTCAAGTATCTCGGCCTGTCGGAAGCCTCGCCATCGACGATTCGCCGCGCGCACAAAGTGCATCCGATCACCGCCCTCCAGACGGAGTATTCGCTCTGGGAACGTCACGTGGAGGCGGAAATCCTCCCCACAATTCGCGAGCTGGGCATCGGATTCGTTCCCTACAGTCCGCTCGGGCGCGGATTCCTGACCGGCGCGATCACAAAGCCCGGAGATTTTGGAGCGAACGATTTTCGCTCCTCCCGTTATCCGCGGCTCGCCGGAGAAGCGTTCAACAGGAACCAAGTCCTGGTCGGCAGGCTTCGTGCCATCGCACAACGCCGCGGAGTGAAAGCCGGGCAATTGGCTCTCGCATGGGTGCTCGCGCAGGGTAACGATGTCGTGCCGATTCCAGGAACGAAACGCAGAGTCTATCTGGAGGAGAACGCCGCGGCGGCAGATATCAGGCTGACTCGAGCGGATCTGGAAGAACTGGAAGCTGCGATTCCGCCCGGTGAAGTGGCCGGCGATCGTTACGCCGAGTCGAGCATGCGGGCGATCGATCGCTCATAAAAACGCCAAAGGGACGCCGCCGAACGGGCGTCCCTTTCTACCGCCTCCCAAGCGCCGTTTAGCGATGGCGGAAATCATGGCGATACGCATCGTGACGGACGATCTCACGCCGGATCACCACCGGGCGCCGATGTTGCCAGTAGCCGTTGATAAACACATAGTCCGGTCCGGGACACGGTGGCACATAAGCCGGCGCCACATAAACGGGAGCAACCGGAGCCGGCGCGCCAAATCCAACGCCCACCTCGATCCGCGGGGCTGCGAAAACAGAACTACCGGCCAAAACCAATCCAGCGATCAGCTTGCTTTTCATAACTACCTCCTTCTCACGCCCTCTTTAAATGCATAAGGATTGCCATTGGCAAGTTCTTGAAAATACAAGCCTGCGCGTGAAAGGACTGGTGCAAATCAACCGGCGCTGGTGGTTGCGCGGTCTACGCTGGGCAAGGCCGTTCGTCCGGCGTTCTCCGCCGTTCGCCGATTCAGCGCTCCTGGCCGAGACAGCGCCGCGTATTCTTGGCCTGGAGGCAGCACAGAATGTATTTTTCGCGGTTCACATTCATTGGAATGATTACCGCCGGGCTAGGTTTTGCGGCAGATAAACCGAACTTATCGGGCGATTGGAGGATGGACGCATCGAAGAGCGATTTCGGGGCGGCGCCGCCGCCGGAGTCGTTCGTGCGCTCGATCGAACACAACGAACCTGTCCTGATCATGACCGACAATCAGACGAGCGCGCTCGGGACGGAGAAAGCTGTCCGAAAATACACGACGGATGGAAAAGAGATCACCTATGAGTGGATGGGCTCCGGCGTGAAGAGCTCGGCCCATTGGGAGGGCGATACGCTGGTGATCATTGGCAAGGTCGATTCGGGCGGCGCCGAGATCGTGGTGACCAGTATGCTGACAATGTCGAGCGATGGCAGGACGCTTGTGGAAAGCGACAAACTGTCAGCCGGTGGAAACGACATCGGTGCATTCAAAATAGTTCTGGTAAAGCAATAGCGCGCGGTTTCTGTCACCGAGTTTTATCGCGTCCGCAAGAGATCTGAAACGATCGCTTGTTACCGTGGCGCTATGCTCAAAATCTCACTTGTGGCTTTTTTAGTCTGTGCGCTGGGATTTGCTCAAACAGACTCCACAGTGCTCGGCAATGTCAAAGACGCGACGGGGGCGGTTGTTCAGAATGCCAAAGTCACCCTCCTGAGTGTTCATACCGGAACACAGCAGAGCACCAACACAGATGCAAACGGAAATTACGAATTTCTCTATGTCCGTCTGGGCGAATACTCGCTTCGCGCGGAGGCGCCCGGATTTAAGGCTGCGACAGCCGAGCGCTTCACGGTGACTGTCAACGCGCACCAGCGCGTCGATCTCACAATGGAAGTCGGCCAGGTCACCGAAAACGTCGTCGTCACCGGCGCGGCCGCCGCGCTCGAAACCGAAACCAGTAATCGCAGCCAGGTGATCAATCGCCAGGAAATCGTCAGCCTGCCGTTAAACGGCCGGTCTTACGCCGACCTGACGCTGCTCGTTCCCGGCGCGCGCAAGTCGATGCTCGAAAATCAGAGCCTCTCCAGCCGCGAAGCTTCCTACAACGTAAACGGACAACGCGCGGAATCGAACAATTTCGTCCTCGACGGCGTCGATAACAACGCCTACGGAACCAGCAACCAGGGCTTTTCGAATCAGGTGGTCCAGATCACGCCCGATGCTGTCGCCGAGTATCGCGTCGAAACCAACAACTACACCGCCGAGTACGGACACGCGTCGGCGGCGGTGATCAATGCGTCCACCCGCAGCGGGACGAATCAGCTTCACTTCACACTGTGGGAATTCATGCGCAATACCTCGCTCAACGCCGTCGGGTTCTTTCAGCCGCCGGGAGGCGTGAAGCCCGTTTATCAGCAGAATCAGTTTGGCGCCGCCGCCGGCCTGCCGATTCTCAAAGATAAGCTGTTCTTCTTCGGCGACTATGAAGGGCAGCTCCGAAACACGCGCACGCTGACCACAGCGACCGTGCCGACCGCCGACCAGCGAGCAGGAAAGCTCGGCTTCCCGGTTGTGAATCCCTTGACCGGCGCGCTTTACGGCGACGGTGTGATCCCGGCATCCGTGATGATGAAGTCCGCGGTGAACATCATGAATGCGTTGCCCCTTCCGAACGTCCCCGGGAATTCGAACAACCTGATCACGCTGCCAAAAGGAACGTTGAACGATGAAAAAGGCGACTTTCGCATCGATTACTACAACAGCAGTAAACTCACGATGTTCACGCGATACAGCCAGCGCGAGGCGAATATCTTCGTTCCTGGAAATATCCCCGGACCCGCGGGCGGCAACGACAACGGTAATGTCCACATCTTCAATCAGCAACTCGTGCCGGGCTTGACCTACAGCCTGAGTCCCACCGCCGTCATCGAAGCGCGCGCCGGAATCGGCTGGACCGAAGGCGGCAAGACGCCGATCGGCCTGGGCGAGCCCAGCCTGCTCACCGACATTCCGAATCTGCCCACGAGCCCGGTCGTCGCCGGTGCGATGAACTCGCAGACCGTGCAGGGCTTCTCGCAGTTCGGCCGCCAGACCAGCAATCCGCAGTTTCAGAATCCGTTCGTCGTGAATCCGAAGATCAGCATTTCGAAGTTCATGGGCCGTCACACGCTGAAGGCCGGCTACGAGCATCTGAACCTGTTCACCACCATCGACGATTTCAACCCCGCCTATGGAGTCTTCAACTATCAGGGCCAATTCAGCAAGCCCGCCGGAGGCGCCACCAGCACAGCCGCGCAACAGGCCTACGGCCTCGCCGATTTCTTCATCGGCGCCCCGAGTCACTATGAGTTGAACAACCTCGCCATCGTGAACTACCGCCAGTATATGAACTTCTTCTACATTCAGGACGATTGGAAGGTGAACGATCGCCTGACCCTGAACCTCGGCATGCGCTACGAGTTCGCCTCGCCGCAGTGGCTGGAGAGCAACAAGATCGCGAACTTCGATCCCAGGACGCAGTCGCTCATCCAGGCGAAGTCCGGCGACCTCTATGATCGCTCGCTACAGGATCCCGATTACGGAGATTGGGCGCCGCGTTTCGGCTTCGCGTGGCGGCCGGTCAATAAAACCGTACTGCGCGGCGGCTATGGAATCAGTTATCAACAGTTCAATCGTCTGGGCGGCGAAAATCTGCTCGCCTACAACGGTCCCAACATCATCGACGCGCAGATCGATCAGCTTCCGAGCCAGGGAATCTGCGCCTCGCCCAGCGCCCCGCCGCTTTCCTGCTTCCGTCCGACCTACTTCGGCTATCCCGATAATTTCGCGGTACCGGCGAACTTTAATACCGCCACGGCGCAGGCTCGCTATATTCCTCGCGATAACCCCACCGGTTACGTGCAGAGCTGGCACTTTACCGTTCAGCGCGAGCTCGCCAAGGATCTCGTGCTCGACGCCGCCTATGTCGGCAACAAAGGCACGCACTTGATGATTCTCGCCGACGCGAACCAGGCCGCCGTCCAGCAGCCCGGCAAGACCCTCACCTTGGCGCAGCGCCGTCCCTATACCAATTTCGGATTCATCGAAATCGCCTACGGCGCCGGATATTCGAACTACAACGCGCTCCAGGTGAAACTCGAAAAACGTTATTCGCGAGGCTTGTATCTCCTGAACTCCTTCACTTATTCGAAGGGAATCGACGATGCTTCAGGCCACCTGGAAACCGCCAACGGCGATAACTCCCGCGCAAACTTCTTCAACCTCCGTTCGGAAAAGGGCGTCTCGTCGTACAACCAGAAGTTCAATAACACGACCTCGCTTATCTGGAGTGTTCCGTTCGGCAAGGGCCGCCGCTATATGTCCAACGCGAATCCATTCGTGAACGGCGCGCTCGGCGGATGGGAGTTCACGGCCATCAACACCGCCAACAGCGGTCTGCCCATCAACATCACCTACACTCCCGACGCCCTCTACACCGTCAGCACCGCCCCGAACTATCGCCCGAACGTGATCGGCGATCCGGTGACCCCGGAAGGACAGCGCACCGTGAGCAACTACCTCAACCCGAAGAGCTTCTCGAGCCCAACCGCCGACGGCGTCCACACCTATCCGTGGGGCAGCGCCGGGCGCAACATCGCGGTTGGGTACGGACTCTTCCAGCTCGACATCGGACTCCACAAGCAATTCCCGCTGTGGCGGGAATCCCGCAATTTGGAATTCCGCGCGGAAGCGTTCAACGTTTTGAATCAGACCAATTTCATGGCTCCCAACAGCAACTGGAGCAGCACCTCCTTCGGCAGCATCACGTCGACCTTCCCGGCGCGCCAGTTGCAGTTCGCAATGAAGTTCCTGTTCTGAAACGATCGCCGCCGGGACTGAGCCTCGGCGGCGACTTTCCTACGCTTTGCGCGGCCTGAGCGGACCTAACGCGTCCCAGGCTCGTCATTTTCCAGATACTCAGGTGGCACATCGTCCTCCGGAACCTGTCTCGTGTGCACCTCCGCAATGTCGGCGTCCGGAGCGCCTTCCACTCCGGCGATGACCTCAGCCTCGAACGACTGTCCCTCTTCCACAAGTTCCTCGACACTTTCGTTTCCAGCTTCGGGAACATCCGGCAATCCCTGTGTATCTCCTGACTGGCCTGCCGAATCGGGTCCGGTCCCCTTCACTTCTTGCTCCGAAACAGGTGTGTACGTTTCGTATGTTTTTTTCTTCCTTGGCATGCGAATCCTATTGCACTTGGTTAGCCGATTGCCTACAGATCGGCATGATTCGAAAACTCAAATCCGGTGAATACAGACTTTACTCGCGGAAGAAAGATCCCAAGTCAGGCCGGCGGAGGAACTTGGGAACGTTTCGCACCCGCGAGGCTGCCGAAAAACACGAGCGCGCCGTGCAATTCTTTAAGAGAGCCCACTAAAATTTCCGTCTCCCGCGGGTGAAACGCCTTCCTCAGGCTGTGCACTTATCCTGTGTATGGCCAAGGTACGTAACGACGACGCGATGCATCAGAGGAAAATGCATCGTTTCGCGATTCAGCTTTATGGAACGCTGGTGGAGCGCTACGGCATCCATGACGAGCAGGCCCGGTTGGCGCTTAGGCTGGTTGAGGCGACGAATCCGTCCGGCCTCGCTGTTGTGGTTCCCATGCAACGGCCGTATTTTGGAAAGAGGAGCCGATCCGGAGCTGGACTCGTCGCGTAAGCGCCGTAAAAATTTGACAAAGCGGCCGGGGCCGCTCACCTGAGCGGCGAGTCGGCGTACCTCAGTTTCTCACCCAACTAACGGATCTCAGAGCGATCGCAGGAAATTCAGAAGATCCTGCTGCTGGGACGCCGTCAGGGCGTTGAACTGATCGATCACCCCGTTCGCCTCCGATCCGCAGGACGTCGAAGACGACCCGGCCGAAAACACCGCCGTCGAGTTGTTGTTCAGCGGAAAATTCACCGTGAAGTTCTGGCTCATGGAATCCGAATAACAAACGCCCGCCGGACTCGCGTGAGCGAGGATCGCTTCCTTCAGGTCCGAGGTCCTCCCGTCGTGCAGAAAAAAGAGCCGCTGCCCGAGCCCCCACAACGGAGCCGTGCGGAATTGATCCGGACCCGCCAGACCTTGCGTGATTCCGTCCGCAAGCGTCGATCCCATGTGATGAACCGCGAAATCGGAAAACGGCTGGAACGTTCTGTTGCTCAAACCCTGCACATTCGATGGCTGAGTCGTGAAGCTTTGCGTATGACACGTCGCGCAACCAACCTTGACGAACAGCTTCAGGCCGTTGAGCGCTGACAGGCCGATCGGTTTGCACACCGAATTTCCAGCGCTATCGACGCCGCTCGCGAAGTCGCACTGGCTCGGCGCCCCGTTGAAGCGCATGAACGCCGTGAAATTCTCGACCGCCGACGAGACGAATGTGTCCACGTCGCCGGCAGCGAGCCCCGTCTGAAAAGTCATGTTCGTCTCATCTTCCGGAAGCTGATTGCTCGTACAGTTCGTTCCGGTTGCCCGCTCGTTCGGGAACACCTCATTTGTGATCCCCATCTCGACATTCGCCGCCTCCGCCGAGAAAAGATAGAGCGATTTATTCTGCGCCTTCCAGCCGAACCGCGCGACGGTCCCGTCGTTTGCAGACCGATTCAGTACAGCGTTAATGCTCGGATTGAGGCTGCTCTCCCGCGCCGCGTTCGCGATCAGGTCCGCATCCGGCACATTCTCGATCAGCCCGAGTCCGAACGTCGGCGTAGGAATCCGGAAACTCACGTTGTTGTTGGCAAGCTGTGTCGTAATATCCGGCTGAGGAGCGGAACATCCTGCCGGCGCATCGCTCCGGCCTGCGATCGTGTAGAGCCCGTGCACGCCGCCGTCCGGAGTTCGCCTGCTTGGATCGGACTCGTTCATTATGAACCGCGCTTCGCGGACCGGCCCATTCGGAGTGATGAAAGCGGAATAGTCCTGCGGATTACTCGCGCCCATCGCCTTCGACGCCGCGATCTGCGGATTCTGAGTGAATCCCTGCGTCCCCGGCCCCGGACTGCTCCCGCCAATCGCCGGATGTGAATGACACATCGCGCAGCTATTGCCGTTGAACGACGGCCCCAGCCCTTTGATCGTCGGGTTCCCCGTCGCGGGATCGGCCGCGCCGTTGACACTGGCCAGTTGCGCGAAGGCTGCGATCGTTTTGAACCAGAACCCGGTTGCTCCACCGCCTTGCCGGATCACCTGGCCCGCGCCTTCGTTGCCGATCGCGTCCGCGGGCTGCCGCGAATCCGGCACTCCGGTCGTAAGAAGAGGCACGTTGGCGTTGTTGACCGGCCCCGTGAATAACGTCACCTGATTGCCCACCGGCCGCGGACCGGGATCGCAAGCCGTATTCGGCGGGCAAGCCGCTACCGCCGCGGCGGGACAAATCATCGCCAGCGCGCCAATAGCGCGCCGTGCGAGCATAGCTTTCCTGCTTGATTCTTTCAATGATTTCTCTCTTTCTTTGTGTTTTTGAATTGACTACCGGGCGGATGCCGTTCCGAAATACGACTCGTTCAGCTCTGTACGAATTCTTCCGGTGATCGCTTTGAGCGCGCTCGCCAGCTTCTCTTTGGCGAGCTCGCGCGCGATCTCCTCCCTCACCAACTCCTCCGGAAGCCTCCGCTTGGACTCGACTTTATAAATCACGAAACCGTAGGCTTCTCTCTTCACCTTGCTGACTTCGCCGGGGCGAAGCGAGAAAATCTCTTCGCTGACTTCCGCCGGAAGATACGCGCGGCGGCGAATCCCCGCCTCGACCGACGGCGGCGCTCCTCCGAACTCGAGTGCTTCGTATCCTTCCCTCTGAAGCTGCGCCGGATCCTCGCCTTGAGCCGCGCGTTCGCGAAGCTGTGCCGCGACTTGTTCCGCCTTCTGCTCGAACTTCTGCGGATCCTGTGCCCCAAAGTTGCGGTTCGGAAGCACAATCCGCTGGAGCTTCACTTCCTCGAACTTGGAAAGTTGCGCGCGATAATAGGCGTGAATCTCTGCGTCCGGCGTGACCGCGGATTCCTTCTCCAGACGCTTGCGAAGCAGATCCCCGAGCGTCTTCGCGCGGAACCATCGCATTCTTTCCTGAAATTCGATCGACTGATCGATTCCTGACTCGATCGCCGCACTCTCCAGCGCGAGCGCCTCCCCGTACGCCTCCGCCAGACGATTCCTTGCCGTCAGCGTTAAGCTCCCCCCAGGCGCCAGAAAACTCGCGAGCGCTTCGAACTGCCGCCGGGAGACAACCACCGGACAGCTCTTTGCCGCGCCGCACAAACCATCGATTTGAAGAACGGGATCTTCAGCAGACTGGGCGAAACCGGAACCTAGACACAAAACGGCGCAAAACACCGCTCGAGACATCAAAAACCTCCGATATACGTCGCCTGCCCTCTCTTCAGGAGGGCTGGGCTTTCTCATTCAGACCTGCGGAATTCTGTGACGAAAGTGTGCCGGCGATGTGATAACTCTTGCTACTCGTCCCGCTTCTCGTCAGGCGGGATGATCTGCGTGCTGGTTTCGACACTGGTGAGCTGGCTCGCGGCCGCTGCCGTCGCGGCCTTCGGCACCGGCGGACAACGCTCCAGCACCGGAACCAGGGCTTCGCGGAATTCCCGTACCGATTGATAACGCTCGCTGCGATCGTCGAGCACGGCGCGCCGCAGAATCGCAAACAGTTCGTGATGTTCCGGTGCGCTCGACGGCCCGCGCAATCGTTGTTCCAATGCGCTCTCCACCTGTGCAAATGACGGACCCTGCAAATCCAGGCTGCCGCTGATCGTCTCCAGCACCACGATCCCTAAAGAATAGATATCCGTCCGCTCATCGACAGACTCGCCAAGAAACTGCTCGCGCGACATGTAGGCCAGGGTGCCGACGGCGACCCCTGTCCGCGTCAGTTTTCTGCGATCCGAAAAATTCAGATCCCGCACAGCCGCCAGTCCGAAATCCAGAATCTTCGCCACCGGCCGCGCATCCGCGCTCTCGCGGATCAGAAAAATATTCTCCGGCTTCAGATCGCGATGAATCACTCCCCGCTCGTGCGCGGCCTCGATTCCGCGGCATATGTCGATCAGGATTCCGGAAACCTGATCCGGCGCGAACGGCCCGCGCTCGCGAATCTCCCGCCGCAGCGTCACGCCGCGCAGGTACTCCAGCACGAGATACGCCCCGCCCGATGAAAATTCGCCGAAATCGAAAACACGCACGACATTCGGATGATCCAGCTTCGCCGAAGCGCGAGCCTCGCGCGTGAAGCGCTGGAGCGCCGAAGCATCCCCGAACAGGCTGCTCGTCGTCACCTTCACCGCGACACTGCGGTCCAGCCGCAGATCGAGCGCTTCATAAACCGCGCCCATTCCGCCCCTCCCGATCAGCCGGCACAAACGATACTTCCCATCGATGACTCGCGAAATCGGAAGCGTCGGCGTCAACTGACGTCCGTCGTTCTCGCAGACCGCTGCCGTCGCGTCGTAACACGTTCCGCAGGCCGGGCACTCCATCACCATCTCCGCCGCGTGCCCGTCCATGCGAGCCACCACGCGCTGCCGCACGTCGCGCTCCTGTTTTAGCCGCTGCCGCAATTGGAGGTTCTCCCAGACGATCCCCGTCTGCGAAGCGGCCGTCTCCAGCAGTCGCCGGTCGTTCGGGGTGTACGGCTCCTCGCTCCGCTTCTCGCCAAGCAGAAGCATCCCGAGCAATCCTTCGTTCGGTCCGCGGATCGGCACCAGCAGGCGGACGCCAAGTCCATCCAGGATCGCGTAGTCCTGCACATTCGATGCGATCGCCAAAATATCCGCCGATTCGTCTAGCCCCTCGAATGTGCTCGGATACACGCGAAAATCGCTGAGCGGGCGCGGCTCCGATCCCGAGGACGACGAGTACACCACGGTGAAGCCGTCGCCGGTTTCGCGCGAAACGGCGAAAATAAACTGCGGATGCAGCGCGGATTGAATCTCCGAACTCAACAGCCGCGAAATTTCACCTATGTCGGCGGCCCGGCCGATCGCTTCGGAAAGCCTGACGAAAATCTGATCCTGGCGGTAAGCCTCGCGAAAAAAATGCCGGTCAATCCGTTGCAGCAGCGCCGTTCGAAACGCCAGCGCCAACCCGCCGAGCGCCAGCATCATCAGGTTCACTTTGCCCGCCGCGCCGTTGAAGAAATCCGCGGCCGCCGCGTGCGGATGCGTCGCGATCGAAACCGCGATCGAGGCAATCGGCAGCAGCAGCGCGGCCCGAAGAACGTTCTTCGCCAGAACGTATTGAATGCCCGCCCGCAGAATCACTCGTATCCCCAGCACGCGATGCTTGATGATCGCGTACCCGATGCACAGCGGAACCATGATCGTCGCGCAGTTCACGGCGCGAACCAGCGTCAGGATTTCAGCGCGCCGGCCGAGCGTTGTCCCCACTACAAGCAAAGGAGCCGCCACCGCGATCGGCAGAAGACCCGCGGCCGCCCCGATACTCACCCACCGGATGCGCCGCTTCACGTCGCCTTCCTGCACCAGCCGGTAATTGCGCAGGCAAACCAGCGCATTCGCCACCCCCATGATCGCCGTGAATGCGATGTGCGCCGAATCGACGAAGCTATCGTAGAGAAGCGAAAAAGGAAACTGCGGAGCCGCAATCGCCGCCGCGCGTTCGGGACCCATCGCGCGGATCGACATCCCATAAACGACCGGCGCCCACAGCAGGAAAGCGGCTGCGTAGATAAAACGGTCGAACGCCCGCCAGAGCCCCGTGCTTGCGTCGCCCGAAGGAAACGTGGAGAGGAAGCGGTAAGCAACAACCAGATGATAGGGCCGGATGAAATTGATCGCGCACGTGAACGCCAGCGCCGCTCCCGAAAGCATCCCGCTGTCGAAATTCATCGCCACCATCGTGAAGAAGAGGCAATTCATCCCCGCCGAAAGCGCCGCCATCCGCCCCGATTCGGAATCCGGCCGCGCAAATGCGATGAATAGCCCCACCGTGAGATTGGTGAGCGCCGTCAGCAGGTACATCCAAAGCCACGGCGCAACCCCCGCAACGTGCACCGTCGGCCACGCGATCCGCTGCTCGCGCTCCACGCCGTCGCGAGCCGTCCGGATCATATAGCTGCCCGCGTCCCGAGAGTCCCGCAGAAACCACCCTGGTCCGATTCGTTCCGCGCGCCGGTCGCCGTTGATCGCCAGCACCCGGTCGCCGCGTTCAAGCTTGCCTGCCGCGGGACCCGCCGGATCGACGGCCTTTACGCTCCAGTTGCCGGTCTTGTACGCCGCGGTCCATCCCACAACCTTGACTTGATCGCCGAACCGCGCGACGTGGATGGATGCGTACACCACGCCGGCCAGGCACACTATACCCGCGGCCGCCGCAAGGCGCACGAACAACGTTGCATCCGGTTCTTGTTTAAACCGAAATCGGATTGCCTTGTCCTCGATTGCTGATGTATTATACGTCAGCCTGCGGAGGCAGCATCTAAATGGTGATTCCACCAGTAAACTACAGCGCGATTCGCAACTCACTTCAGACCGGCGATATTTTCACTTTCACCGGAACTTCTGCCCTCGACTATATGATTCAGTTGATGGAAGGCCAGCCGTACAACCATGTCGGCATGGTAATTCGCCAGGGCGCCAACCTCTATTTTTGGGATGCCCCGGGAGGAGGCAACCAGTTTCCCGATCCCTACAAAAACAATCAGCCCCACAGCGGATGCCGCGTTGCGCCGCTCGATCAACTGCTCAGCTATTACATGCAGAAGGAGGTATCGCTGTACTATCGCCAGATGCAGCCCGCGCTCAATCAGCAGCAACTGGACGCCCTCCAAATCTTCGTCAACCTGGTCGATGGATTCCCCTTCCCAGGCGGCGAGCTGAACTGGCCTGACCAATTTGGACTCGGAGCCGGCATCGCCGGTAGCTACTTTATCGGCAAGAAATTCAGCGCAACCATTGCCGGAAGCTACTTCTGCGCCCATCTGATCGCCGATACTTACATGCATATGGGGCTGCTCCCCACCGCGCCCCTGCCTCCCAACGGCTACAGTCCCGCCGATTTCGACGGAAGCGGGAGCGAGCTGCCCTTGATCGGTGTCGCGCTCACTCCGGTGGTTCCCGTGAACTTCGATCTCGCAACGCAAGCCGCCCCGGCAGCCACTTCTGCCTGATCCAGAACGCGGCCTCGCAAACACGGGGAGAATCGCCATTTCATCCCGATCTCCCCGCTTTCCGCGAGTATTCAAACACAGTGCGCGCATTCAACTCCGGGTCGGAGCCGAAATGCAGGCGGCATACGCGAGCCCGGCGCACAAGTTGAAGGCAATTCCGGAACCGCGAAATACCGATTCCCGCGTGCGCGATCAGCTACCACGCGCTCGATCGAAGAATAAACTCCAAGCCTCGCAGCGCTAACTTGATCTTGGAGCGAAGACGCCCGCTCCCGGGAAGCCGGAATCGGGTCGTATCCATGTGATCGAACGTGATTGGACCGGATGGACTGTCAAAACCGATATCAAGCTGACAAAGCGCTACATTTTTCGTTGACGCCTTCAAGTCCGTATGGTAGTTTTGAGTTCTCAGGCGCCCCTTGTGGGGATAATAGGGAAGTCCGGTGTGAAACCGGCGCGGTCCCGCCACTGTGAGAGAGGGTTGCTGTTTCGAAAACCACTCGGCGGCGTTTGCCGGGGAAGGTGAAACGGCCGGCAGTTTTCGCTGCCTCCCTCCAAGCCAGGAGACCTGCCTGAGAAATTGACCGGCTTACTTTCTGCGGAGAACGGAAAGAATGCGATTCTCACTTCTGACAGCTCCAACGGCTGAATCAAAACTGATTGCATTTCCGTGGAAGGCGGCGGTTTGGGAAATGCGGCTGAAGCTTATTTTCTGCCCGAAACCCGAGGGTTGAACCCCTCCGCACGGTCGCGGCCCGGTTTCGCGATAGCGCGAGCCGTGACGGAAGAGAGCGGTTCAAAACGATTCTTTGGAGAAAAACTGTGAGTATCTCAACCAAACGCGGCGACAGTGGACAGACCGGACTGGCGGGCGGGATTCGCGTGTCGAAATCTTCGCTCAGAGTGGAGGCCTATGGCACTGTGGACGAATTGAATACCGTCCTGGGACTGGCGCGATCGCATTGCGGCAACGAAGACCTCCGCGATCGCACGAAACTGATCCAGCGCGAACTGTTTCGAATCGGCTCCGGCCTCGCGACGCCTCCGGAAAGCAAAAAACCTCAGGTTCCGATCACCGTGGAGATGGTGGAAGCGCTCACCAGCCAGGTGCACGAGATCGAGTCGATCGAGGGCCTTCTCTCCGACTGGTCGCTTCCCGGCGAGCATCCCGCCGGCGCCGCGTTCGATGTCGCGCGGACTGTTTGCCGCAGAGCCGAACGATGCGTGGTGCGCCTGATCGAAGCGGGCGAGACCGTCGAGCCTAATATTCTGGCCTATCTCAATCGGCTTTCCGACCTGCTCTGGCTCTTCGCCAGGAAGATCGAAGTGGACGCAGGCATCAAGAATTCCCTTCGCGAGATGAACGCGAAGGCCGGTCCCAAGTGGTCGCGCGCATGGTAGCGGCTCGCGTTTGGCTCCCGCTCGCCGCTTCGATTTGCGCTCTGGCGCAACCGGCCCGCATCGTTTCGACTTTCCCCAGCGCGACCGAAACGCTCTTCGCGCTGGGAGCTGGAGATCGCGTCGTCGGCGTCTCGAATTACTGCCGCTATCCTCCCGCGGCGATCGCCCTGCCGAAGGTGGGGAGCTATACCAGGCCCGATCCTGAACGAATCGCGCTGCTGCGGCCGGATCTGGTGATCATTCAGAAACACTCCGGCGCCTTGGCGGATCGATTGGCCGCGCTCAACATCCGTCGGATCGAAATTCAAATCGGATCGCTCGCCGACCTCGAGTTGATGATTCGTGAAATTGGGGCCGCCATCGGCTCCCGTGAAAAGGCCGAAAAGTTCGCCGCGGACCTGCATTCTCAACTCGAGTCGATGCGCGGCGCGAATCGGAATGCGCGGAAGCCCAAGGTTCTGATGGTCGTGGGAAGGACCCCGGGTTTGCTGACGAACATCATCGCGGCCGGGCCCTCAACGTTTCTCGGAGAATTGCTCCCGATCGCCGGCGGCGTCAATGCCGTGACCGATGGAGCAATCGCTTATCCCCACATTTCGATCGAAGCGATCGCGCGCATGGATGCCGATGTGATTCTTGATATGTCCATGATGGGGTCGGGCGTTGAAGAAGCGCGGCTGCGTGAACCATGGATGCAGCGTCCTGAGTTGACGGCGGTGCGCGGCGGCGCCGTTTTCGGCGTGCCGTCTGAAACGCTGGTGACGCCGGGACCACGCGTCGTCGATGCGGTCCGGCTGATTCAATCCCGGCTGGCTCAAGTGAACATCGCACGATAATGCCAGCGCTTCTGTCGGTGGAGAACGTCTCGTTCGCCTATCCTGGACGCCACATTCTCGATTCGGTGAGCTTCTCGGCGGGCAGCGGCGAATTCATCGTCCTGATGGGAAGGAACGGCGCCGGAAAAAGCACCCTGCTCGATATCATCGCTGGACTGCGCGATTGCGATTCGGGTGAAATTCGCATCCATGGCTCGCCGCTTTCGAAGTTGCGCGCCAGGCAGAGGGCCCGCCGGATCAGTCATCTCCCGCAAGGGAAAAGAGACGAGCTGCCTTTTACCGTGGAACAGGTCGTGCTGATGGGCCGGTACGCCTACGCGGATCGCTGGTTCGAATCGGAGGCGGATCATTCATACGCCCTCGACGCAATGAGGCGCGTGGACTGCGCACAGTTTCGCGGCCGGCTCTTTACAACGCTCAGCGGCGGGGAGCAGCAGCGTGTATTGCTGGCCGCCTGTATCGCGCAGCGTCCCGATGTCATGCTGTTCGACGAGCCTTCGACGTATCTCGACGTCCATCAGCAATTGCAGTGTTTCGCGACGTTGCGCGAACTGGCTCGCGAAGGTGCGTTGTGTATCGCCGTGACCCATGACTTGAATCTGGGGCTCGCGCATTGTACGCGCGTCCTGCTCCTCGACGGAGGAAGAATTTCCCGCGATATTCCGGCTGAAAAGGCCTCGGTGGATCCGAATTGGATCTGCGCCCTATCGCCGCAACTTCGAATCGTCAACACGCCCGAAGGCCGGCCCTGGATTTTATATCCGTGACGCCCCGTTCGCCGCATGGATGGATCGCCGGTTCAGCGGCCGCGTTTGTGGCCGCGGCCCTGCTCCTGCCCTGGGTCGGCAGCGGCTCGATCAGCGTCGCGCGCGTTCTTGCCAAGGCTCCTCCTGATTATCAGATCTTCGTTCAGCTTCGCGTCTCGCGGACGCTTCTCGGATTGTTTGCGGGAGGCGCGCTGTCGCTTACCGGATGTCTCTTTCAATCGATGCTGCGCGATTCGCTCGCGACACCCTACACGCTCGGCATATCGGCGGGAGCTGCGTTCGGCGCCGTGCTGACGCTGGCTCTCGATCTCGACCGTATTTTGCAGTTTCCCGCAGTCTGGATGGGAGCCCTCGCCGGCGCCGCGGCGGTTCTGTTGATCGTGGCGGGCGTCTCGTGGAAACAGCGCCGCATTTCGGGAGTCCGGCTGCTCCTTTCGGGAATCGCGCTCAATAGCATCTGCACCGCCCTTATTCTTCTGATCAACAGCGTGGTGCGGGACCGGCGTTCTTTTTCGATCACGCAATGGCTGCTCGGAAGCGTCGATTCCGTGAGTTATCGCGCGCTGCTCGCTTTCGGGCTCGTCCTGCTGATCGCTTCGTCGATCCTCATCCGCCAGGCGCGCGGCTGGAATCTGCTGGCGTTCGGAGAATCCTGGGCCGCCTCGCGCGGAGCCGACCTGCGGATGCTGATGATCACAGGCTACTGCTGTGGATCGGTGCTCACCGCGGCCGCCATCGCATTGACAGGGCCCATAGGATTTGTGGGCCTCATTGTTCCCCATCTGGTGCGATCCCGGATGAGCGCCGACAATCGGATTCTGATGCCTTGTTCGCTGCTGCTGGGAGGAGTGCTGCTCGCGGCGTGCGACACGGTGGGACGAATCGTACTCGCCCCGGCCGAGCTTCCCGCGGGAGCGGTGATGGCGATCGCCGGCGGCCCCTATCTCGTCTTCCTCGTTCGAAAGAGGTTCTGAGCGCCGCCTACTGCCTCGCCTCAACCACCGGCAGTGAAATGTGGGACGCATGCCGCGCGGAACGAAAAACATGCTGTGTCGCGGCTTGGAAATCGGAATCGGTGGCGTGAAAAATATTCGCCAGAAACTTCTGCGGATTGCGATCGATTACAGGAAACCACGTGCTCTGCACCTGCACCATGATCCTGTGGCCTTTAAGGAATACATGATCGTTTCCCGGAAATGCGATCTCGTACCGCGTCACCGCGTTCGGAGCTACCGCTTCCGGTTTCTCCGGACTGTTCCGGTAGCGGCCCCGCAGAACGTCGCCCGCGATCATCAGTTCGAAGCCGCCCATCTTCGGATCCGCTCCGGGATTCGCGTCGCGCTTCTCGGGATAAACGTCGATCAGCTTCACGATCCAATCGCTGTCGGTGCCCGTCGTCGATGCGAATAGATGGGCGGCGGCTTTGCCGGAAACCGTCAGATCGCCCGTCAGCGGCTCCGTCATCCACGAAAGCACATCCGGACGGTGATCGATGAAGCGCTGATCTTCAACCAGCCACGTGGACCACCCGCTGGCGAAGTCGATCGGACGCGGCCGGTAGGGAACCGGATTCGCCGGATCGGACACGTAGCTGTCGAATTCTTCTTTCGGCCCGGGTGCTTCAAATGAAAGTTTTCCGTTCTCGCGAAGATACAGGTTTTTCCGCGCGACGCCGTCTTTCGGCGGCCACGAATCGTGGCGAACCCATTCGTTGGCCCCCGTTCGGAAGGTCAATGCTTCGGGAAGATCGATGCTTCCCTTCCCTTTCAGGTGATATGCGAGAAATGGCGTCAGGATGTTGCGGCGATAGTATTCCCCCGTCGCGCTGCCGAACTCGATGCGGCCAAGTTTCGCGCCCTCGCCGCGGGACCATCCGCCGTGATTCCATGGCCCCACCACCAGGAAGTTCTGATGGTTTGTGTCGTGCTTCTCCAGCAGCTCATAAATCTTCAGCGGACCATAGAAGTCTTCCTGATCCCACCACCCCGCGACGTTGAGCGTCGGCACGGTGACCCGATTCAACCATGGAGCAAATCCCTGACGCTTCCAGAATTCGTCGTAATCGGGATGCTCCACAAAATCGTTCCACGTCGGAAGCTTGCCGTGAACCAGCTTCTTGTCGATGTTCGATAGCGGCCCGATGTTGAGGTACCACTCGTAGGCGTCGAAGCGGTCGGCCACGGTGGAGACCGGAGTGATTTCTTTCGACGACTCCATCATGTAGGCGTATTCGAATCCGTAGCTCAGCCGAAACGCGCCGTTGTGATGAAAATCGTCGCCGATCCACATATCCGCGGGAGAAGCCTGCGGAACTGCGGCCTTCAGCGCCGGATGCGGGTCAAGCATCCCCATCACCGTCAGCCAGCCCCCATAGCTCGTCCCGGCCATCCCCACCCGCCCGTTGTGATTCGCAACGTGCTTCAGAAGCCACTCGATCGTGTCGTATGTATCGGTGCTCTCATCGATCGCGTTCTTGTCGTTTGCGTCGCGCGGCTGCCGCAGCATCACGAATTTTCCTTCGGACTTGAAGCGTCCGCGAATGTCCTGCTGGACAAAGATGAATCCCTCCGCCGATAATTCCGGCAGCGCCCCCTTCAGCCGGTCCGAATCGAGGTTGCCCACGCCGTACGGCGTGCGTATCAGCAGCAACGGCAGCTTCTCCGATGGATTGTTCATCGTGAAAATCTGCGTATAGAGTTTGACGCCGTCGCGCATGGGAATCATCTCGTCCCTGCGTGTGTAGGTCTGCGCGTTCGCCATCAGCGCGCTGAGGCAGAACAGAATGATTCTCATCTCTTTATTTCTTTGACGTCCGGTCGATGGGCGCCGGCCGCGGCACCCGCTGCACTGGCTTCTCCTTCAGCAGCTTCATTCCTTCGGCGACCGCCCGTTCAAGCTGCGGATCGTGGCCTTTCAAAACTTCCGCCGCGCTGTATTCGACCTCGATATCCGGCTGGATGCCTTCGTTCTCCACCGCCCATTTACCGGAAAGATCGTAGAACGCCAGGCTCGGCGCCGTGATCCCGCCCCCGTCGATCGTTTGCGGAACTCCCGTCGTGCCCACCAGCCCGCCCCATGTGCGCGTTCCCACCAGCGGGCCAATCCTGCGCAGGTGGAAATAGTAGGGCAGCGCGTCTCCGCCCGATCCGGCGGATTCGTTAATAATCATCACCTTCGGCCCGTAGATCCCCGCGCGCGGCGAAGTCGATGGCTCGCCATCGCGCAGCGCGAAGTATCCCATTAATTTGCGGTCCAGTTCATTGACGATGTAATCCGCAACCATGCCCCCGTGATTGTAGCGCTCGTCGATGATCGCGCCCTCTTTTTCCTGCTGCGCGAAATAGTAGCGCGTGAACGACGTGTAACCCGGACCGGCGGTGTTCGGAAGCCAGACGTAAGCGAGCCGCCCCCCGGAAAGTTTGTCCACGAGCTTGCGGTTGTTCTCAATCCATTCGCGAGTCCGGAGGCCGTCCTCGCTCGCTACGGGAACCACAGTCACCACACGCGATCCCTCGGCCGAAGGCGTCTTGTTGACGCGAAGCATCGTCTGCCGTCCTGCTGTTCCTTCAAACAGGTTGTAGACATTCATCGAGGAGGTCAGCGCCCGCCCGTTCACTTCGAGCAGGTAGTCGCCCTCGGACACGTCGATGCCAGGGGCGCTCAGCGGAGCCCGCAGGTCCGGATTCCAATTCTCGCCCGTGTAGATATGTTTGATTCGATACCGGCCTTGGTCGATGACATAGTCCGCGCCCAGCAGGCCCGCCGGCGCGGGATTCGTCGCATCGGGTTCGTCGCCGGGACCCGACAAATACGAGTGTCCGACCGTCAGTTCGCCTCCAACCATCGCAATAAGGTAGCTCAGATCCGCGCGATGGCCGACATGGGAAAGCAGCGGAAGATATTTCTCATGCACGGCCTGCCAGTTCGCGCCGTGCATCTTTGCGTCGTAGAAGAATTCACGCTGGAATCGCCAGGTCTCGCGGAAGACTTCAGACCATTCCGCTTTCGGGTCGACAAGGGCCTGGAGTTGATCGACGTTCAACGCGCCGTCGCCGGCTTTCGCCGGGCGGTCCGCCGCTACGACGCCCCATCGCGAGCCGGGCGCCTGATATAGCAGCTTCTTTTTATCTCCTGAAAGCGTGTAGGACCGGACCCCTTCCATGAAGGTCGCAGCCGAGCGCTCTTTCAACTGATATCGCTGAAGCCGCAGCGCGGCGCCCGGATTCGGCCCGCCCGCCTCGGTGTAGAAAATCGTTCCGGCGGCGCCGGCGGAAAGGTTGCTGTAATCCCCCGCGGCGGTATTCAATGCGAGAATGCGCTGGCTGATCTTGTCGAAATCGATCCGTACTGTCGCGTTTTTTGGCGCATCCGCCTTTGGCTTCGCTTCGTCGCCTGCCGGCTTCGGCTCATCCCCGGTTTCCGGGAGCAGCGGCGAAGGATCGCTTGCGCCGAGCACCGCCAGATAAATCGCGCGCTTTACCGGACGATCGAGCGAACTCATCTCCAGCCAACCCGAGCGCGGACCATAGTCCGTGCTCGAAAGGAAGTAGAGATATTTGCCGCTCGCATCGAAGGCGGGGGAGATCGAATCGGCCAGCCCGTCTGTGATCTGATGGGCTTTCCCGTCCGCGATCGAGTAGATAAAGATCGCGCGAAGGTGGTTGGGAAGATTCTTCGAGTAGGCGATCCACCTCGAATCCGGAGCCCACGCCGCATCGAACGCGCGCCCGGGATCGGCGTAATTGCTCGTGTCGATCTTGGACGCTTTCCCGCTCGCGGCCTCGAGCAGCCACAGGTTGCAGTGATTGTCTTCCATCAGTATCTGTTTGCCGTCGGGCGACCACGCGAGATCGGAAAAATGCGCCGGCGAGGGAAGCGCCATCGCGCGCGGCTTGGTCGTGCCGGCCGCCTCGCCCATCATGAGCTGATCTTCGCCGCTCGCATCGGAAAACCACGCAAGCTGGGACCCATCGGGCGACCACACCGGATCGCGTTCGTGCGCGCCCGGACTCTGCGTGAGATTCCGGTAATCCCCCTTCTCCGTCCCGATGGTGAAAATATCCCCGCGCGCTTCAAATGCCGCGCGAACGCCCGTGGGCGAGAGTGACGACGCGCGAATCATGCTCGCCACTTTCTTGAATTGCGGACGCGCCCACGGCAGATCGCCGGTCGCTTCGATGTTGAGTTTGCGCTCCTGTCCTGTCTTGGGATCGAAGAAGTGAATGTAGCCGGCCTGCTCGTAAACGATTCCGTCGGCGCAGGCCGAGGCATTCATGATGTCGAAGTCCTCGTGCTTGGTGAGCTGCTTCACCTGCTTGCCGTCGTAGGAAAACAGATTCACTGTGAAATTGCGGTCGGAAAGAAAATACACCGTGTTGCCAACCCACATCGGGTTCGTGTCGTTGCTGTTCTCCCAGGGCAGTTTCTCGATTGTGGAATCTGAGACGTTCATCACGCGGATGGGATGCGTTCTTCCGCCGCGATAATGCCGCCATCCGCTCGCCTCCTGCCATTCGGGAACGAAGACCGTCGAAATCTCTTCATAAGCCAGCCGCCGCCCATCCCCTGAATAAGAACCGGTGAAGGCGCGCGGCAAAGGAAGGGATTCGGCGAGCCCGCCTTCGACGCTGACGGTCCACAGCTTCGTGAACGATTGCTGCGGAACGGAATCGCGCGCGGATGCGAACATCACGCGTTTTCCGTCAGCCGTCCATCCGCGGGCGCGATCGGCGCCCGGATGATATGTCAGCCGCTTCGGCTCTCCGCCAACTGCCGGCATTACATAGACATCCATGTTTCCAGCGACAGTCGCGGTGTAGGCGATTTGAGATCCGTCGGGTGAAAAATATGGCTCGGTCTCGGCGCCTGGAGTCGATGTCAGCCTTCGAGCCTGTCCGCCATTGCGGCCGACGATCCAAAGATCGCCTGCGTATTCGAAGGCGATCGAATCTTTGCTAATGGCCGGATGGCGGAGCAGACGAGTCCCCTGGGCGTAAATACAATCCAGAAAAAGAAGCGCGATTAAGGTCGTTTTAAGGTGCATTTGGCGCTCAAAAGCTCAGTTTTAACGCAAGTTGCATGATGCGCGGATTCACGGCTGTCGTCAGGATGCGGCCGAAGGACGCCGAGTTTTCCGAAAGGGTCGGATTCGAGAAGTTCGCGTGATTGAACAAGTTAAATGCCTCGGCCCGGAAGTCCAGGTGAAGACGTTCCGCATAGATGGGGAATTTCTTGATGACGGAGAAATCGACGTTCGCCTGCCCCGGTCCCTGCACGATTCCGACGCCGGAGTTGCCGAAGGTGGTGGCTTTGCCGTCGTCTCCGACGACAGGAAACGCGTTCGGGAAGCATGTCTTATTGAAGTAGTTGTTCACATTCTGCCGGGCGGATCCCGGAGTGACGAGTTGCGAGTAGGTGCATCCGGCGATTTGGGCGCGGTCAGTGGTAATTCCAAAGACGTTGTTGGCGTTGGTTTCGGTAATGGTCAGCAACTGGCCGGCCTGGAGGGTGGTGACGGTGCCCAACTGCCAGCCTCCGAGTGTTTGTCCCAACAGAGAATGAAGATCCTTCGGACCGGGCAGCGCATAAACAGCGCTGAGCACGAAACGCTGCGGGCGGATGAAGGAATCGGGACCGTAGCGCTGGCGCGGATCGTTTTGGTTGCCGGTGGCCGAGCCGCCGTTAGCGCCGTTGACGGAGTTCGAATCCGTCGACATCTGTTTGGACCATGTATAGGAACCGAGGAACTGGAGGCCGTGGCTGAATCGCTTTTCGAGGCTGACGTTGAGCGCGTTGTACCATGCGGCTCCGGAGGGCTCGATATCCTGCATTGCGGCGGCGGTGAAGCCCAGGAACGGAACCCGTTGAGCGATATTCGCCACGGTATTGGTGGTGATGCCGCGGATTGGACTGGCCGCGCTGGCGAGTGCGGCCTGATTGATGGACCGGACGCGGAGCAGGTGGGTGTCGCGCGCGCCTGTATAGGAGACATCCAGAACCAAATCCTTCACGATCTGGGTTTGAAGCCCCATGCTGTAGCGCTGGAGCGTCGGGGGGCGAAGATGCATATCGAGGATCGTGAGCGATCGAGCGGTGGCCGGGGAGTAGGGGGCAAAAATCGGGAGCGTCGTGGCCGGCGGGAACGGACTGGCGAACGTCAGATTGGAAGAAGCCGCGCCGGAGAGATTGTTCAGCAAAGCAAACGGCGGAGCGGTGAGCAACTGAATAAACGGCTGTCCGGTGGTGCGTTGGTGATACATCCCGTAACCGCCGCGGACGACAACGCGATCGGCGCCAGGCACCTGCCATGCAAATCCGAAGCGCGGATCCCACGTATTCTGCCCGGTGATCCGGACGCCTGTATCGGTGTCGAGCTTTGTGACTCCGGAAGGAACCGGACCGGTGTAATTCGAAGGAACGGTGAAGCCCTCCAGCGTTCCAGCGGCCGGAGGATTCCTGTTGGCGAGCGTATAGTCGAAATTTCCGTTGTGGCCCTGGGCATCGGCGATGTTGCCGAGGCGCTCATAGCGCAAGCCGATGTTCAAAGTGAGGCGGCGCGAGATCTTGAAATCGTCCTGGAGAAAGAGATCGCTGTCCCAAATACGGAAAGCGCGGTCGAACTGTCCGGGAAGATCGATGCTTTGGAAGACGTTGCCCTGTCCGCCCAATAACAAATCCGGGAAGCCGAGGAAGACGAGGCCGGCGATGTAGTGAAACTGCCCATAGTTATTCTGGGTCCGTTCGATACCACCGCCGAAACGGAGAATGTGCCTGCCCCAGGTGTAGGAAAGCGTGTCCTGAAGAATGTAGTGGTTCTGGGTATTTCGCAGGGTCTGGCCGTTTCCGCCAAGGGTCAATCCGCCGTTGATCAGGATTTCGGGAATCGCGTCGTCGTAGGACGGGGCGGCGACGCCGAAATCCGAGTACCTCACTGGCTCCGATTGCAGGGTGAGCGCCCACTGCCGGTGATAGCCGGCCTCAAATTCATTGACAAGAAGAGGACTGAGGACGTAGGTGTGAGTCAACGTAGTGTTGACAAAGCGGTTCGGATTCAGCCAGGGCCAGCCGGGCGCGGTCGGTCCGCCGAGGTTTGCCGGGGGAAAAGTAATCGTTTGATCGCTATTGGCGAGAAAGAGCCGGTAGGCGATGCGGCTTTTGGCGCTCGCGGCGTAATCGGCGTTCGCCATGTATTGGTTTTCATTAAACGAGCATGCGCTGCTGTAGACCGAGGAACCCTGCACGGCAAAAGGCTGCGCAGGGTCAATGCGCTGGGGCGACGGGATCGCGTATTGACCATTGGGAAGCTTGAGATTGAACAGCGCGAGCGCCTGAGCGCTGATGTTCGATCCGTCGGCCGCGATGGCGACGCCGTTGCTGCCTTTCTGTCCGGAGAACAATTTTCCGAGAGCGGCCCGCGAGCGATCGTCCGTCAGGGCAGGCTCGACGAAACTGGTGGAGCACTGGGAACTGACGCCATTCAACTGGCGCGTGCCCTGAAACGATCCGAAGAAAAACAATTTGTCCCTGACGATCGGGCCGCCCAAGGTTCCGCCGAACTGATTCTGGCGCAGCGTCGGCCGGGGCTGGCCCGCGCGATTGAAAAAGAAATCGTTCGCATTCATTTCTTCATTGCGGAAAAACTCCCACAGCGAGCCATGAAACGAATTGCCTCCGCCCTTGGTGATGACGTTGACGTTTGCGCCGCCATTGCGTCCGTAGCTCGCATCGTACTGTTGAGTCTGGACGCGGAATTCCTGGATGGTATCGGGATTCGGAATCGCGACGCCGCCGCTGAAACTGCCGCTGTTCTGGATATCGTTGGCGCCGACGCCATCCATCTGATAGTTGTTGTCTTTCACCGATGCTCCGCCGGTGGAGAAATTGCTCTGGCCGCCGCTGCCGCGGCCGAGATCGGTCGCGTTGTTGACTTCGGAGGCGACGCCGGAATTCAATCCGATGATCTGGGTGAAATTGCGGGCGGCGAGGGGGAGTTCGACAACCATCCGCTCTCCGGTGACGCGGCCGAGCGCGCTGGAGGCGGTCTGCAACTGCTCGGCATCGGAGGCGACCGTGACCTGCTCGCTCACGGCGCCGACATCGAGCCTGGCATTTAATGTTGCGGTGCCGGCTACGTCGACGCGCACCGAGGGAAAGGTGAGCAGCTTGAACCCGGACTTGGAGATTTCGACACGGTAGAGGCCGGGCGGAAGGAGCGATGCGAGATAACTTCCGCTTGCATTGGAGACAGTGGCGCGAACCTCGCCATTTTCGACGTTGGTGACCTTGACGTCCGCCTGAGGGACGGCGGCGCCGGCGGGATCAGTGAGGAGACCGGCGATGGCGCCGGTGCCACCGGTTTGCGCCAGAAGACCCAAGGCGGCCAGGATGATGAGAAAGCAACATCGCGCGCTGCTACGAGAGATGTGAGGCACACGCTTCTCCTTTTCGATGAGAAGGGCGCGCTTGAAACACCGGTTTCAACCCCGCCTGCAAGCCGATCCGCGCCCATCCAAGCAATTTAGGCGATTCTGAAACATTTGATTCAACTTGTCAAGGGGGAGCGCCTGCCGGCCGGGCACGTTTAGAAACAAATGTTTCTGATGGCGCTGAATGGTTGACAAGCCTGTTTCTTTGGGCGATGCTTGGGAGCGATGCGGTCCGACGTCTCCCGGTTGAGCGCCAGAAACGGCGGCAAAGGAAACAGCAATCTGGCGGTTCGCATGGCGGAGCTGAGCGAGCGCCGCCAGCAGATCATCCGGCCGGTGCTTGCAAATCCACGGGAATTCGTTTTATTGAGCGTCAGGGACCTGGCCCAGGCGCTGGGGACGGATGCCGCGACCATTGTTCGGATCGTGCAGGGGATGGGGTTTGAGAATTACCGCGCGTTCCAACACCATCTGCACGAAGCTTCGATTGCGTACTCGACCTCGCTGGACACCATGCGCGCAAGCGCCTCGGGAAAAAACGGAGCGGTGAAGAGCGCGCGCGAGTCGATCGACCAGGATCTGAAAAACCTGAGCGCGCTGAGGAGCAGCCTGGACACACAGCTCATTGCAGCGATAGCCGAGCGCGTGCACTCCTCCAGAAGGATTCTGGTTCTGGGCGGCGACGCAGCCACGGCGCTGGTGTTGTTTCTCGATTACTCTTTGACACTGCTGGGATTGCCGGTTTTTGCAGGGACGGGGCACGGGCGGATCGGGCATCTGACGCGGCCGTGCAACAAAAAAGATCTCGTTTTTGCGATCAGTTTCCGGCGCGGGCTGCGGATGACGGTAGAGGGGTTCGAACAGGCCCGAAACAAGGGGGCGTATTGCGTGGCGATCTCGGACACGCTGCTCTCGCCGCTGGCGCGGCTGGCGCATCATTGTTTCATTGCGGCGGTGGAGACGCCGTCGTTCGGAGTTTCGTATGCGGCTCCGATGGCGCTGCTGAACACGTTGGTGGCGGAGTGCGCCAATGTGCGGCGAAATCAAACGTTCAAACTGCTGCGCGAGGTGGATGCGGAGCAACGCTCGGGCTCGCGGTGGTATCTCGATGAGCCGAACTGAGGCGCCGTGGCGGTCTCCATACGGCTGTGCGGGCGGCGCGAAGAACTGAAATTCTGTGCCGGTTCCGGCCGGAAGATCCGGGCAGCGCGTTAATTTTTTGGGACCTATGAAGATTGAACGGATCGACGTGCGGGAAATGCGCATCGCGAATGGCGACTTGCTCTGTCTGAATCGGCATTCCATCCTTGTCAAAGATTTCCAAAGAATAAAGGTGCGCGCAGAAAAGGGCTCAGCAATTTTCGCGTGAAGAGCGGGCAGAGGGTTGGTAAAAAATATCGGGAGCCAAAGATGTAAGTAGCTCGAAAGAATCGTCCAGAGTTCGGAAATGCACTTGCAGCAGAGCTGATCCGGGTGCTTATGGTGTTGCGAACGGCGGGACTTGTTTGCCTGGCGGGTCAGCTCATATCGGCGGCGGAGTTGCCGACGCCCAAGCAGTATCAGGAAAAGGCCACCGATAAGGAAGCCTTCATCGGCGCAGCAGCGGGCGCGACGATTCAGCAGGCTGCGAATCATCCACAGGAATGGGGGGCGACATGGGCGGGGTTCGGGAAGCGCTTCGCGTCGTCGTTTGGCAAGCACGCGGTGAAGGACGGGATTCAGCTCACCGTGGCGGCCATTCGCCATGAAGAGCTCCACTACCAGCCGTCGGGCAAACAGGGTTTCCGTCCGCGGCTGAAGTACGCGCTGCTGAGCACGGTGATCACGCGAAAGACGACGACGGGCAAAAAGACGTTCGCATCGGGAGAAGTTTCCGGAGCCTTGGGAGCGGGATTCATCTCGCGTCTGTGGCAGCCGGCGCGCCTGCACACATTCGGTAGCGGGATCGGTTCGGCGGGGATCACGCTCGGAGTGGACGCGGGATTGAATGTGACGCGGGAGTTCTGGCCTGAGATTCGTCATCCGAAGAAAGCGCGGGAATCGAAGCGAGCGGAAAACGCAGCCGAAGAAACTCAGTAATCGTTCTTTTCGCTGGAAAAAGAAAATCGTCCGGGATGCGCGCGCATCCCAACCGCACGAGCCGGTATGACAGGTTTTCGGAACGCGCGGACCAGGGGAGCGCTCTTAGCGCTGGCGGCGCTGGTGGCGAACCCGTGTGTTGGAAAGGTGAAGGTCCAGACGAACGATAAAATCGACCTTTCGCGGTTCAAGACGTTTCAATGGTATCCGCCGCGAGTGTTGACGAAGGCGGGTATTGTTGAAAACGACCAGGTGGTGGCCCCACTGATCAAGAGCGCGGTGAATCGCGAACTTACGCGCCGCGGACTGACCGAGGTCGAGAGCGGCGCGGACATACAGATCTCTTCCTGGGCTCTTTCCGAATCGATTCCAAACATCGATGCTCTGATATATCCGGGAGGCGTCGCGTTACCGGCCGGGAGTATGATCGATCCGGCGGAGGCTCCGATCGCCAGCGTCGGGAGATATAACAAAGAGGGCACGATCGTGGTCAATCTCATCGATGCCGCATCGAAACAGTCGGCCTGGGCCGCGCTGTCCACCAGCAGCTACAGCGACGTCAACAAACTCCAGGGGACAATCGATAAGGCCGTAGGGAACATGTTTAAGAAGTATCCGGTCAAGCCTCGCTGAGGCTGCCTTTTCACGTCTTACAAGCTGCATCCCATCAAAAATTCCGCATATACTCAGTCAATCTTCAGATTAGGCAGCTAAGGTAAGCACACACAGTATGCGTCAAAATCTTCTGGCCGCGGCAGCGATGGTTGCTTTGGCGTTTACCGGGGGCGCCCAGGACGCCGGCCCCTACAAAGTGATCAAGAGGGCCAGAGTGGGGGGAGAGGGCGGCTGGGATTATATTTACGCCGATCCGATTGGACGCCGTTTATATATTCCGCGCCGCGGATCCGCGGCAACTCCCGATGTCCAAACGCGGCTGACGATCTTCAATCTCGACACGCTGGAGCCGGCGGGTGAGATTCCGGGCGTAGGGGGCAACGGCACGGCAGTCGATCCGAAATCGGGCCATGGCTTCACCAGCAGCCGGCCAGTGTCGATGTTCGACACCAGAACGATGAAGCTGATCAAGACGATCGATGTGGCTGGGGATGCTCGTCCGGACGGCATCTACTTCGATCGCTTCAACCAGCGGATTTACGTATTCAGCCATCCGACCAAAGATGCGACAGTGATCGACGCAAAGGATGGTTCCGTACTGGGCACGATCGATCTGGGCGGTGTACCGGAGCAGGGCGTGGCCGACGGTAAAGGGATGCTCTACGTCGTCATGCAGGATATGCCGGGGAGCGTAACGGCGGTGGATGTGAAGACGATGAAGGCGGTCGCTCACTATCCGCTGGGGGACAAAGGCCGCTGCAACGGGTTGGCGCTGGACACGAAGAATCGCATTCTTTTCGCGGCGTGCGCGAACTCGGGAAACCCGCCGGCGCAACCTGCAAAACCGATGATGGTAATCCTCAGCGCGAAAGACGGGGCGATCATCACGAGTCTGCCTTTGGCCGGTGGCTCCGACGGCGCTGTATTCAACCCATCGACAATGGAAGCTTTCAGCACGCACGGCAACGGGACGCTGACGGTGGTAAAAGAGAAAAGTCCCACTACGTTCGAAGTGGAAGAAAACCTGGACACGATGAATGGCGCGCGGACGATTGCGTTCGACAGCAAAAAAAATCACATCTTCACGATGAGCCAGGAGCGTGGCCCCGCTCCGCCACCGCCGCCCGGCGGAGGGCGCGGGGCCCAAGGAACTCCGGTTCCGGGCTCTTTCACGATTCTGATGATCGGCAAACAGTAAGCAGGGCATCGACGGCGGGCAGGGGCGCCGGCCGATACCGCTCTGGGCCGGGCGTGGAGCGCGGGCAAAAACAGCTCGGGACCAGCGATACGCTAGAATCGATCAGCATTCTATGTCACTGGTTCCCGGAACGCGGTTGGGTCCGTATGAGATCGTAACGGCTATCGGGGCCGGCGGAATGGGTGAGGTTTATAAAGCAGCCGACACCCGGCTCGGCCGCGTTGTCGCAGTCAAGGTTCTTTCCGCGGACTTCTCGGAGCGCTTCGAAACAGAAGCCCGCGCGATTTCCGCGGTCAACCACCCCAACATCTGCGCGCTCTACGATATCGGCGTTCACGAAGGCCACGGTTATCTGGTCTTGGAGTTTCTGGAGGGAAAGCCGCTGCAAGGTCCTTTCAGCCCTGACGCGGCGCTTCGCGTCGCCCTTCAGATTGCGGCCGCGCTCGAAGCGGCACACCGAAAAGGGATCATTCACCGGGATCTGAAACCGGCAAACATCATGCTCGGCGAAGACGGATCGGTAAAGCTGCTCGACTTCGGTCTTGCGAAACTTGCCGATGTCAAGGGAACCGACGTCACCCGGACGGTCGCAGGGACGGTCCTGGGAACCGCGGCGTATATGGCCCCGGAGCAGGCCGAAGGGCGGCCGCTCGACGCGCGGTCAGATATCTTCAGCTTCGGCGCGGTGGTTTACGAGATGGTCGCCGGGCGGCGTGCTTTTGGCGGCGACACCGTCGCGTCGGTGCTGAGTTCGTTGCTGCGAGACGAGCCCAAGCCGCTCGGCCCGGCGGGGCCTCCCGGGCTGGAGCCTATCCTGATGCGGTGCCTTCGGAAACGGCCCGAAGATCGATTCCAGCATATGCGGGAAGTCCGATCAGCGTTGGAAGCATTGAAGACGCCCACGCAATCTGTGCCCGCGCAGTCGCGGTCAGCGGAGGCATCGATTGCGGTGCTCCCCTTCGCGAACCTGAGCGCCGACAAGGAAAACGAGTACTTCAGCGACGGATTGTCCGAAGAGATTATCAATGCGCTGACGCATGTGCGGGGCCTGAAAGTAACCGCCAGAACGTCGGCTTTCGCATTCCGCGGCGAACGTCAGGATATCCGCAAGATCGCTGAGACCCTGAACGTCAAAACGGTTCTCGAAGGAAGCGTGCGGCGATCGGGCAACCGGATTCGCGTGGTCGCGCAGCTCATCAACGCCGCCGATGGCTATCATCTCTGGTCGGAGCGGTATGACGCGGAAATCGCCGATGTTTTCTCGGTTCAGGACGAGATCGCCAGCGCGATCGCCGCGGCGCTGAAGTTGAAACTCGCGGCCGAACTCGGCGAAATCCGGCGGCACACGCCGAATCTGCCCGCCTATGAAGCTCTCCTCAAGGGCAGGCATCATCAATTCGACGGAACGCCGGAAGGGCTGGAACGAAGCAAGGAGTATTTCGAAAAAGCGATCGCGCTCGATCCGGAGTACGCGCTCGCCCATGCGGCGCTTGCCAGTTATTACTGGTCGCTGGCGTTCAATGGCCTGCGCCCCGCGCGCGACGTGATGGCTTTTGCGGCCGCGTCCGCCTTGAAGGCTCTGGAATTGGATCCTTCGCTGCCCGACGCGCAGGCGGCATTGGGGGTCGGCGCGGCCGCTTTCAGTTTCGAATGGAGCGAATCCGAACGCTGGTTTCAGCGCGCGATGGCCGCCGACACCATCTCGGCGTCGGTGCGATGGTGTTATGCGTTCTACTATCTGATGCCGCTCGGACGCCTGGACCAGGCGGTCAAGCAATTGGAGCGCGCGCTCGATGAGGATCCGCTGCATGTCGGCATGCGAATCGCGTTGATCAACGGCTTGCATGCCGCGGGACTCGACGACCGTGCGATCGCAGAAGCACACAAATTCCTGGCGACGGAGAAAACGCGATGGAACGTCCACCTGGCATTGGCCCGGATCTATGCCTACCGGGGCCAAACGGCTGAAGCTTTGGAGGCCGCCGAAGAGGCCTACCGCCTGGCGCCCTGGAATCTTCGGGTCATCGCGCTCCTGGCGGCCGTGCTGCGACAGGCGGGCGATGGCGAGCGCGCCGATCCGCTGATCGAAAGATTGAAATCAGCGGCCGGCAATGTCTATGGGGCGGCGATGGCTCTGGCAGTCTTCCACTTAATGAGCGGCGAAGCGGATGCGGCGGCCGGCTGGTTCGAGCGCGCGATCGACGAACGCGATCCCGCGGTGGTGGGCTATCTGCGGACGCCTCTGTTGAAACCATTGCGATCGAGTCCTCGCTGGCCCGCGCTCGCGAGATTGATGAATTTGCCCGTCACAGTCTAAAGATTATCCGGGCGCATCCGCCTGGCTCGCGACCAGCGGTGAATCCATGAGAATCCTCCGCGGCGAGCAGAATCGCGATCGGTTTCATCGCGCAGCTTTTTTCAACATAGCGATCTGACCGGAATGATAAAGGCTGTGATGCGCCATGCCGTGCAGCAGCACATACCAGGAAAAATCACGGCCAGGGACAGCTTGCTCCAGCTTTTCGTCCGGAAACGACTTCAGCGCCGCGCCAAGCGCCTTGTGCGCCGCCGCCAGACCGGCGACGGCCGCCTGCCATGCTTTTTCCGAAGTATCTTTGACCGGCGGCCAATCGTCCTCGCCTTGGAGCGTGTTGCATTCTTCTCCGGCGGACAGGACACGAAACACTTTGTGTTCCCATGTTGCGACGTGGTTCACGATCTCCCAGATCGAATGCGCGCCGGGGATCGGATGCTGTGCCGCCATCGCGGCGGTGACGCCTTCAAGATTCTCCGCGATCGAATTGCCGTGCCACGCCGGCCCCACGCAGATCGCTTTGAACTGCCCGTAGATGCGAGTCGCTTCCGTCATCAATCCATAATCGCATTCAATTCGAACCGGCCTCGGTCCTCGGGAAAAAGTGATCGCGCAGAGAAGGCAGTACGCCGCCCAGATGGGAAGGAATGCCCAAAAGGAGCATTCCTTTCGTAACGACTACTCGATCAATCCGAACTTCCGAAGCGTCTCGGCGGGCTCCGCGTCTTCGTAGTGGGAAACAGGACCTTTTTCGCGCCCATTTTCGAGCACGACGCCGTACGGGGGATCGCCGAACGGAAAAACAGCTTTCATCTTTTCCAAGTCGAGCGAGGTAAGCATCGACATGCCGGTCTCCCGGACGAATGCAGCGGCAAACTGCGGCATTGTTGTGGGGATTCCGATCCTGATTACGTCGCTCTTCCACCGAAGCTTCGCCATTCCGCGAGCGGCCGCGTCGCAGTGGCTGCAATTCGGATCGTAAAAGAACACGAAAATCCGGCCATGATCAAGCGAATAAGGCTTTCCGTCGACGATGATCGAATCCGGAGCCTTCGTACCCGTCTGTCTCGTTACCGCGGCGCCGTAACTGGCGCCGGCAAAGACGGCCACCGCGCCCAGCACGACCGCCGCGCTTCGCAGGCTGACGGAAGGACGCGCCCACCATCCTGCCAGGACCGCGGCCAAAAGCATCCCCGCGTCTTCGACAAAGAACATCGGTCCGACCGCGCGCTTGACCCAGGGGAAGCAACTGCAATCGCGCCCGATCAACGCGTGGTAATTGATCCCGATGTAGATCATGAACGCGATGAGAAGCAGCGAAGCGAGCCAGGCTCCCCAACGCCGGAATCTCGGCACCAGGATCATCACGCCGGCAAACGTTTCGCCCACGGCCAGGCCGAGCGTCAACGGGATGCTGAAGTTCGGAGGAACTAAAAGCTGCTCGACCATCCGCGACCATGCAAATGGATCGATCGATTTCCAAACTCCCGCCGTGACAAACAACACAGCGACGGCGAGCGCCGCAATATGATTGACAACGCTTTTCCAAGACGGCAACTCGAGGGTTCGTGGGAGCGCCGCCGTACTACTGGCATCCATAAGCCATATTCTAGCGATTGCAAGCGCCTCTTGTGGGTCCGGCTCCCGCAGCCCATGCCAAAATAGACGAATGCCATCCTGGCGTACAGTCCGGGTCCCCGCGTCCAGCGCGAATCTCGGGCCTGGATTCGATGCTCTCGGTCTGGCGCTCGGGATCTACCTGGAATGTCGTTTTCGGCCCTGTTCAGAGTTGCGCATCCGCGCCACGGGGCGCGATTCGGAGCTGATCTCGACCGGCCCGGACAACCTGATCTGGCAGACCGCGGCAAAGGCAGGGGCCCCGATTCCGATCGAACTCGAGATCAGGAATGATATCCCGCTTGGCAAAGGCCTGGGGTCGAGCGCTGCCGCCGTCACTGCGGGAGTCATGATCGGATCGGAAATCGCGGGGTTTCAGTGGGATCGTTCTCGCATTCTCGATGAGGCTGCGCGGATCGAAGGCCACCCGGATAACGTTACAGCGTCGATTCTGGGCGGCCTGGTGGCGGCTGCCATCGATTGTACCGGAACCGTCCGAGCCGTCCGCCATCGCCTCCATCCCGATTACGGCGTGGGCGTAATCGTTCCCGATTTCGCGCTGTCCACCGAAAAATCGAGGCTTGTTCTTCCCGATTCCTATTCGCGCCAGGACGCGATCTTCAATCTGCAACGCGCCACGCTATTGATTTCAGCGTTGACCACCGGCGCGACCGCAGTGTTTCCCGCGGCTCTCAATGACCGTTTGCATCAGCCTTACCGCTGTCCTTTAGTCCCTGGACTGGAAGAAATTCTCGCGCTGCGCGCGCCTGGACTTCTCGGGTGCGCACTCAGCGGAGCCGGACCATCGGTCGTGGTGTTTCACCAGCGCGGGCGCGAAGACGTCTGTGAACTGGTTCAGTCTACGTTCGCCGCCCATGGACAAGCCTCTGAAATCCTGCACCCGGGCGTTCCGCCGCAGGGGTTCGAAGTGGTATAGTATAATTATTCAGTAGAATGAATAATCATTCAGTAAATGCCGGTGTGGTCGGCTTTCGCGGCTACAGCGGAGCGGAACTGGTCTCGATTCTTAGCCGGCATCCGAACGCCGAGCCCGTCCTGATGGAGCATCGGGAAAAGGATGAAGGCGGGCGGCGAATCGGCGAGATCGGTCCAAAACGGATCGCTTGTTCGGCTGAGGCGGTTCAAGCGGAATCGATCCAGGTCGTTTTTTTGGCGACGCCGCCGGACGTATCTATGGAATTAGCTCCGGCAATGCTCGCGGCGGGAGCCAAAGTTATCGATCTAAGCGGCGCGTTCCGTTTAGGAACGAAAGAAAATTTCGAGCACTGGTATAAAGAGCCCCATTCGCAGCCCGAACTTTTGGGGGAAGCGGTCTACGGTCTCCCCGAATTCTGCCGCGAGCGCATCAAAGGAACGCGGCTGCTATCGAATCCGGGCTGCTATCCTACGGCCGCAAATCTTGCTCTTCGTCCGCTGATCGAAGCGGATGTTATCCAGCGCGAGAGGGGAATTGTATGCGACGCCAAGAGCGGGGTGAGCGGAGCAGGCCGTAAGGCTTCGCTCTCGAACAGTTTTTGCGAAGTGACCGAAAATTTCTCGGCGTATTCGATTCTCAATCACCGTCACGTTCCCGAGATTCTTCGGACCTCGGGAATTGACGAAAGGGAGTTCAGCTTCACGGCACAGCTCCTGCCGCTCGATCGGGGGATTCTCGAGACGATTTATTTCCGCGCGAAGAACGTCACGTCCGCCGGGGACCTGATGGGAATCTACCAACGGCGCTACGCCTCGGAGCCTTTTATCCGCCTGTACACGCCGGGTAATGTTCCGGATCTGCGAGCGGTTCAACGGACGAATTTCTGCGATCTCGGGGTTCGCTTCGATCCTAAAACGGGGCGAGCCGTCGTGATCGCAGCCATCGACAATCTGGTAAAAGGCGCCGCCGGCCAGGCAGTGCAGAACATGAATCTGATGTTCGGTTTTGGGGAAACCGCGGGACTTCTGTGAAGATTCTCATCAAACTCGGCGGAACACTGCTCGATTCGTTTGAATCGCGGGAGCGTCTTGCCCGTGAGATCACCGCCGCATCGGCGCGCGACCGCATCGTTGTCGTGCATGGCGGCGGCAAGCAGATGACCCGGTTCCTCGAACAACGCGGTATCGAGAGCCGGTTCATCGGCGGCCTTCGCGTGACGACGGACGAAGTTCTCGACGCCGTATTAAAAGTGTTTGCCGGCAGCGTGAACGCGGATCTGGTTGCCGCTTTCCGGCGAGCCGGCGCGCGCCCGGTGGGGCTGAGCGGACTCGACGCGGGCCTTGTCGATGCCGAACCTGTGAATCCGGAACTCGGTCACGTCGGACGTCCCGTCCGATCCGATCCGCGAATCATTCAGTTACTGACCGACTCGGGATATCTGCCCGTGGTCGCGTGCGTGGCGGGCGATGCCAACGGCGGCGCGTATAATGTCAACGGCGACCAGATGGCCGCCGCCTGCGCGGCCGCATTCGGGGCGTCCAAATTAATTTTCTTGACCGACGTCGAAGGCGTGCGGGACGGCAATGGCACGACCCGGCCGGTTCTCACCGTATCTGAAGCCATGGCGCTCGTTGAACAAGGCGTCGCGACGGGCGGAATGCAGGCCAAACTGGAGGCCGCGGCAGGCGCGCTCCGGCAAGGAATCCCGGAGGTTACCATCGCCCCTGGAGCCTGTGCCGGAATAGTCGCTCGCGTGATCGCAAACGAGGCGATCGGATCCAGGCTGACATCCTGAGAAATACGATGATCGAGATTCGCAAAGCTCTGTTGTCAGACATACCGGCACTTCTGGATCTGATTAATTCTTACGCAGCGGACGGAATTATGTTGCCGCGTACCGAATTTGAAATGGCCGAAAATATTCGGGATTTCCTGGTTGCAGATGACCGTGGCCGCCTGGTGGGTACGGGAGCCTTGCACTTCTACACGCCGACCTCAGGCGAAGTGCGTAGTCTTGCCGTCGATCCTGGGGAAAAAACTCGTGGAATCGGGCGAAAACTTGTGGAGGCGCTGGAAGCCGAGGCGCGCGAACACGATCTACATTCCATATTTGCATTCACTTACGTGGACAAATTCTTTCAGAAACTCGGTTACGAAGAAGTCGACCGGGGCGAGCTCCCGCTCAAAGCATGGAAAGACTGTCTGCGTTGCCCCAAGTTTCAGGCATGCGATGAGATCGCCATGCTGAAACGCCTTAAACCTGGCGCCCCCGCCACCCTATCGGTGCCATTCGTGCAGATCTCGGAAATCCCGCAACTCCCTATTTTACGAAAATAGCGCGCCATCATTCTTGAAAAATTAGTGAGAATAATCCACGGATTGTTCCACTATTGTGCAGGACAACGATGTATCTAATCCGCGTGTCATGTTTCCGGTCGGATTGGGGGGAGTATGAAAGAGCAAACCGTGGACGTGAAACAATCGGCAGGGAGGATTCTGTGCTCGACAATCTTCCGGCCGGGAGGGCGGAAGCTGCTCTCCAAGGGGCACGTTCTCAGCGCGGAGGATATCCGCTTGCTAGAGACGGAAGGATTGGACAAGGTCCCCGTATCGGTACTTGAAGAGGGAGAGATAGGCGAAGACGATGCTGTTTGCCAGGCTTCGCGCGAACTGGGTTGCGGCTGCCTGGAGATTCGGCTGGCCGCGGGAGGTCGCGCGAACCTGTTCGCGACCGAGGACTGCTGCGTTCTCGTCGACGACGACATCCTCAAACAGATCAACTGCACTTCCAGCGTCGTAGTTGCGACGGCCACGAATTTCACACTCGCGCGGTCCGGGACACGAATCGCAACCGTCAAGAGTGCGCCATTCGGCATACCGGGCGCACAATTGGAGACGATTATCAACATTTTGCGCGAACGTGGGCCAATCCTTCAGGCTCGGCCGATTCGTAATCCAACGGTCGCAGTGCTCTACACAGATCCGGTGCAGCCGGAACGCGCCCGCCAGTTGTTTGAAGGCGTGATGCGGCAGCGTCTGGAGCGTTTTTCAGCACCGCCCGCGTTCGTGCTCAGTACCGTAGAAGAAGAACCGTGTCTTGCGCGCAATCTCGACCACCTGATGAGGGCCCGTCCTACGGTGGTTCTGATCGCTTCGACCACCGCTCCGGCCGGTCCAAACGACGCGATCGGGCGGGCGATGACTCAGGTGGGATGCCATATCGAGCGCTTCCTGGCCCCGGTGGAGCCCGGCAATCTCCTGATCCTCGGCTACAAAGACGATATTCCGATCCTATCGGCCCCAGGCTGCTTCCGGTCGGCCAAGCCGAACGTGATCGATCTGATTCTGCCCCCGCTACTCGCGCGTTATCGGGTTTCGGGCTGGGAGATTGCAGGCCTCGGCCACGGCGGACTTCTCGGTTGAAACATTGACCTCCACTTCTCTGCGGGACGCACCTCCGAGCGGCTCGCAGGCACTGGACCGGGCGCCGCAACGACGCCCGGTCTTTTTAGCGGCGCTGCTTTCTCAACTCCGGCCCGAACGCCTCATCGGTGTAGAATTGAAGCAGTCTCGATCGTCTTGCGATGAAGATTACCGCTGTCGAAGCGTACCTGCTTTCGTTCCCCCTTCCCGAACCGCTTCGGCTCCCGTATTTGGGCGGCGAACGAGTCATCGTAAAGCGCGACGCAATGCTGATCCGAATCGCGACCGAAGAGGGCATCCACGGCTACGCGCCCGGGGAGGCGACTCTCGAAGCGAAGCATTTGATCGACCGCCTGATCGCTCCATTTCTGGTGGGCCGCTCGATCGGCGATCCCGACGCACTGCGGGTGCTGTTCCAGCAAGGTCCTGGAACCGACGCTGAAGCGAGCCGCATCTACGGGTCGGTGGAGATCGCTCTTTACGATCTGGCGGGCAAGGCGCGGAAAGCTCCGGTCAGCGAACTGATCGGAGGCCGCGTGCGTGACACGATCCGCCTGTACGGCAGCGCCGGGATGTATATGGATCCCGCCGGATACGCGGCCGAGGCGCGCCGTGTTCGCGATCTGGGATTCAGCGCATACAAGATGAGACCCGGCCGCGGCCCCGAGGCCGACATCGCCGCGGTCCGCGCCGTCCGCGAATCCGTAGGGGCCGATTTCGACATCATGGTGGACGCCCACACCTGGTGGCGCATGGGAGATCGCAGCTATTCGTTCGAAACTGTCGTGCAAATCGCGCGGGAAATGGCGAAATCCGAGATTTGCTGGCTGGAGGAGCCGTTTGCTCCCGACGATCACGAATCCTATGCGAAGCTGCGCCGACTCGACATCGTGCCGCTCGCAAGCGGCGAACACGAGCCGAACGAGCTCCGTTTTCTCGATCTGATCGAAACCCACGCCGTGAACTACGTTCAAATGGATGTCGTTTCACAGGGAAGTTACGCGACCGCCCGCCGGCTGTTTCCCGACATCGCCCGCGCCGGGCTGCGTTTCGCCTTCCATAGCTGGGGCACGGCGCTCGAAGTGATGGCGGCGGCACATCTCGGCGTGTGCTGGCCGGAAAGCGTGGTCCGGTGGCTCGAATATCCGTGCTACTCGACGGGCGCTCGCGAATTCATGTATCCATTCCCCCTTGCCGCGGAGATTCTGAAGCAGCCTCTCGCGATCGAGCGCGGATATCTGACCGTTCCCCGCGGTCCCGGACTCGGCGTTGAAATCGACGAAAGCGTCATCTGGCGCTTTCCCTGGATCGAAGGTCCCTGGTCGTATTTCGAGCTGGAGTCCCCGCGGGAAACGCTGGCCGTGAGCGCGGATTCGTCGGCAAAGTGGGCTTAGCGCCCGGCCGTCTGTTTCGGCATTAAAGCCACCCGCGCGATGCCAACGCCGCGCGCCGTATCGAGCACGCGAGCCACGTCCTCAAAGTCCGCCTGGCGCGCTCCTGCCACAAACAACACACCGCCTGGCCGGCTTATGAAGATCTCGCGCAGGCGGTCTTTCAGGTCGCGCCACTCCACCGCCTCCGCGTTGATCCTCAGGCTCCGATCCTCGCCGACGCTCACGACGATCTGCCTTGCGACCGATTCTTCGCCGCCCTCCTGCGGGATCTGCGCCTCAAGCCCCGCCGCTCTCTCGCCGATCACCAGAAAGATAATGATCAGCACCAGCAGTACGTCGATCATGGGGGTCACGTTCATCTCCGCGCTTCTTGCTGTCGTCATGCTGCTATGGACACCGCGGCGGGGCTGAAGTTCCGCGATATTCTGAATGCGTATGGTGCACATCCCGATCCTCCGCAAAGGCGTCCCTTACCGCAGCCTGGACACGGTCCGCACGCCGCACTACCGCACGCGCGAGAATTTCGTCGAAATCAGCATCGCCAATGCGGGCCTTATCCGCCGCGACCTGCTCGATCAGCGCACCGCGCGCGAAGCTCTCGCGGCGTTTTCGACTCCGGAGCTGATCGCGATCAGCCGGCGCGCCGCCGGTATTTTTCTGAACGACACGCTCCCTCTTGGCGACGTTTCGCAATCTCCCGAGGACTATGTCCGGCAGCTCGCCTCCACTACAGGGATGCCGCACGTTCTCGCGCGGCGCAATATGGGCAAGATTCACGCCGCGCTGTTCGAGATGGAAAAAGTGATCACGGGTCTGACTCGCGGCGTCGACTTCTCCATTCTCGACCGCGGCTTCGGTGATGGCCTGAGTTTTTTCGCGCGTACCGAATCGCTCGGTATCGTTCTGCCGAGCAACTCTCCCGGCGTGCACTCTCTGTGGACTCCAGCCTTCGCCTTGAAAATTCCGTTGATTCTCAAGCCGGGCACGGCCGAGCCATGGACGCCCTACCGCATCATCCAGGCTCTGATCAAAGCCGGCGCGCCGAAAGAAGCGTTTTCCTACTATCCCGCCGATCACGCGGGGGGCGGCGAAATCCTGCGCCAGTGCGGACGCGGAATGGTCTTTGGCGATGTTTCCTCCACGCGCGTCTGGGCGAACGATCCGCGCATCGAAGTGCACGGCCCCGGCTACAGCAAGATCGTCATCGGCGAGGACTGCGCCGGCGATTGGGAAAAATATCTCGATGCGATGGTCGAATCGATCGCCGCCAACTCCGGCCGCTCCTGCGTCAACGCCTCCGGTGTGTGGACTCCGCGCCATGGCAGGGAGATTGCCGAAGCCCTTGCGGACCGGCTGTCGAAAATCGTCCCGCGAGCCGAGGACGATCCCGAGGCGCAGCTCGCTCCTTTTGCCGACCCCAATGTCGCTCGCCGCATGTCTCAGATGATTGACGCGGAGATGGACGGCGCCCGGGACGTGCTCGGCCGCGAGCGCTGCGTTGAATGGGAAGGCTGCACCTACCTGCTGCCGACCATTGTCGAATGCGGCCCGGAGCATCCGCTGGCGAACCGCGAGTACCTTTTCCCCTTCGCCAGCGTCGTCGAGATTCCGCAGGATCGTTTGCCGGAAGCGATGGGCCCGTCGCTGGCCGTCATGGCCTTGACCAACGATCCTCAGTTCCGCAGAAGGCTGTTGGAGTCCTCGCTCGTCGGACGCTTGAACTTCGGCCCGATCCCGACGATGCAGATCACCTGGGATCAGCCTCACGAGGGCAATCTTTTCGATCACCTTTACGCCCGCCGCGCATTCCAGGCGGCGTAACTTCGGATCGGGACCGCGGCCGTGGGGGAGCCGGGCGTGGCAGATGGCGGGCGCGTCAAACCAAATGGAAATTTGCGCTCATTCGCGCGCGTTCGCGGCAAATTTCAAAAGCTGCTCGGCGTGCCGCAACGCCTCAGGAGTGACCCGCTCACCCGAAAGCATCCGTCCAATCTCACGGGTCCGCTCCGCGGCCGAGAGTTCCTCGATCGTCGCGATCGTCCGGCCCTTCTCCGTGCGCTTCTCGACGTAGTAATGATGATCCGCAAAACCCGCGATCTGCGGCAGATGCGTCACGCACAGCACCTGGCTCGATCCCGCGAGTTTTTTCAGCCTGCGCCCGACTGACTCCGCGGCGCTTCCGCCCACGCCGGCATCTACTTCGTCAAAAACGAGAGTCCTCGGCGTGGCCTTCGACGGCTTCGAAGTGCAGGTCTTCAACGCAAGCGCGACGCGCGACAATTCGCCTCCTGACGCGATTTTCTCCAGCGGCTTCGGCTCTTCTCCCAGATTCGGCGAAATCAAGAATTCCACGGAGTCGGCGCCATGCTCGGACCACGCCGCCGGCTCGACGCGAATCTGGACGCGCGTTTTTTCCATCGCAAGCGAAGCGAGTTCCGTCTCGACTCGCTTGCCCAACTGCCTCGCCGCTTCCTTTCGCGCAGCAGTCAACTTCGCGGCCGCGGCTTCATACGCTTGGGCGAATCGAGCCGTCTGTTTCCGCAGCGTCTCGCGGCGCTCGCTCGAATGGCCGACTTGCTCCAGATCCCGCCGGACCTGCTCCAGAAATGCGATCACTTCACCGGCCGTCGCGCCGTATTTTCTCTTCAGCTTTTCGAGAGCGGCCAGGCGCGACTCAACCTCATCGAGACGCGCCGGATCAGCCTCCAGCTTCGCCAGATAGCGCCGCAGGGCGTGCGATGTTTCGTCCACGGCGATCGAAGCCGGTTGCAGAATTCCGACGAGATCCGACACCGCGGGATCGATGCGGGCCAGTTCCTCCAGCTTTCGCGCGACGGCCTTCAACTGCGCCGTCACGCTTTCGGGATCGTCATACAACGCCGCGTACGCGGCGTTCGCTGTCTCCTCGATTTTGACGACATTCCGCAGGATGCGGCGCTCATTCTCCAGTTCCTCGTCCTCGCCTGCTTTCGGCCCGACCGCTTCGATCTCCTTCACCTGGAACGACAATAGATCCGCGAGCCGCAACTTCTCCTGAGAGGACCGGTCCAGCTCCTCCAACTCCGCGCTCGCCGCTTTCCACTGCCCGAACAGCTCCGCCACTTCGCGCGAGGGGGCGTCCGCGAACGCGTCGAGCATCTCGCGCTGCACGGCCGGAGAAAAAAGCTGCTGCTGATCGTGCTGGCCGTGAATATCGCCCAAATGAGGAGCCAATTCTCTGAGCAGCGCAGCGGTCGCGGGACGATTCCCGATAAAAGCGCGCGATTTTCCACCGGCCAGAATCTCGCGCTCCACCAGCAGTTCGTTGTCTTCGACCTCGATTCCGGCGTCTTCGAGCAGCCGGGTCAACGCGGGCGTCGCCGCGATCTCGAAGATTCCCGATACGCGAGCCCGTTCGGCCCCGCTTCTCACCATCTCCGCCGAGGCGCGCGCGCCCATCAGCAATCCGAAGGCGTCCACCACGATTGATTTGCCGCTCCCGGTCTCGCCCGACAGCAGATTGAGCCCGCGGTGAAAGCGCACTCTCACCTTCTCGATCACGGCGTAATTCTCGACGACAAGCTCGACCAGCACTGGAGACGATTATAAAGGCTGCCGCTGATCCGGCGATCCAAACATTTCCACTCTCTTCCGTTTTTTTAACATTCTTCGTTTACAATAGTCGTGAGTGCAAGTTAACTTCTGGGAACTGGTGAAAACCACCGAGCCCGTGGCGCTCACCATACGCGGGCTGCTGGTCGCCTTTTCCCTTATTTCCTGGACGATTATCTTCTCGAAAGCCGGCACGTTCCGGAGAGCGAAAAACGCGAACCTCCGGTTTCTACGAGCCTTCCGCAAATCGGCGCGTCTGGACGCGGTCGCGGCCGCAACCGAGCAGTTCCGCAGCGCTCCGCTGGCGACGGTCTTCGATTTCGGATACTCCGAGGTCGCGCGCCAGATCCAATCGCGCTCCAGAATCAGCAACATGACGGCGGTGGAGCGGACGCTCCAACTGGGGATGAGCGAAGAAATCACGCGTCTGGAACAAAATATGAACTGGCTCGCAACAACGGCCACGGTGACTCCGTTCATCGGGCTTCTCGGAACGGTGATCGGCATCGTGAACGCGTTCCAGATGCTCGGACTGAGCGGGAATACAAGCATGCGGGCCGTCGGCCCCGGAATCGCGGAGGCGCTGGTCGCCACCGCGCTCGGCCTGATGGCAGCTATCCCGGCCGCGGTTGCTTACAACTACTTCGGGCACCGCGTCAAAGAAATGGGAGCCCGGATGGAAGACTTTTCCCTCGAATTCCTTAATCTTACGGAAAGGACATTCGAGGGATGACGCACCGGGGAAATTTCGGACACGGCACTGGAGCACGTTTGCTCACCCACGCGTCACAATATCTGTAGAAATGGCATTTTCCCTCGGAAACGATTCACGCACCGGCCGCAGAAGATTCGGCGCGTCCAACGGCACACTCTCCGAGATCAATATTGTCCCCCTGGTTGACGTGGTCCTTGTCCTGCTCATCATTTTCATGGTGACCGCGCACGTGATGGACTACGGACTCGAAATCGAAGTTCCGAAAACACAGGACACCCGCGAGACGGTTGAGGATCTGCCGCAAATCCTGATCAGCAAGAGCGGGGCTATCTCGCTCAACGAGCGCAAAAACGTCAACATCAACGAAATACCGGCGCTGCTCAAGCGCGATTTCAAGAATGCGAAAAAGGTCTACGTCCGTGCCGACCGCGCGGGCACGGTGGATATCTTCGTTCAGGTGATCGCGGTCCTGGGCAAAGCGGGAATCGCGCCGCAGATCGTGACGCAGCCGCTCAAATGACGCACCACGGCGACATTCTCGACCAGCGCGAATCGTTGCGCGCACCGTTCGCAGCGGCGATTATTTTGCATGGATCTTTGGTTGCGGCGATTGTTGCGTACAACTGGCTTTTGACTTCGGGTCCGACGTTCGGCGATCCAAACCCGTCCGCCGGGGCAGTGGGGGTCGAGGTGATCGACAAGATTCCCCTTATGCATCAGGGCATGCAGAATCCGGTCGCGAACGAATCGGAATCGCAGGCGCCGCAAACGCCGGAAATGGGCAAGCCGCAGCAGAAAACCGAAAAAATCGAGCCGGATACCGTTCTGCTGCGGAATAAGAAAGCGAAGCAGCAAAAACCAGCCGAGCAGACCGTGGTGCAACGCCACTTCATACCCTATAAGCAGCTCGAAAAGAATCAGGTGACGAGTACGGTTCCACAGCAGGTGAACAATCAAATGTTCGCGGCGAAGCCTGGATCGGGAATGGTCGGGAACGGGCCGAACACCACGCTCGGCGCTCGCTGCGCCGGATATGCCTCGCAGATCCAATCGATTGTGGCGCGAAACTGGCGGACCAGCGACGTCGATGCCAGATTCCAAACCGCTCCGCCGGTGATTTCGCGTTTCGATTTGTATCGCGATGGAACGATCCGCAATGTAACGCTGCTCCAGATGAGCGGCATCTCCTCGTTGGATACGTCCGTGCAGCGGGCAATCCTCGATTCAAATCCGCTGCCGCCGATTCCTGCGGAATGCAATAAAGAATCCGCAAAGGTTGAGTTCACTTTCGAGTTAAAGCGATGAAGAAAAATATCGTAGTCGCATTTTCAATGCTGGCTGCCTGTGTTCTGATGCTCGCTCAGCAAGCCGATATCAATCTCCGGATTACGGGCGGCGAGAAGCCCGTAATCGCGGTCATCGATTTCCGCGGTTCGGCCGATGCCCAGCGTTACATGGACACCTTCAATCAGACGCTATGGGACGAACTGTCCGGCTCGGGAATTTTGAAAATGGCGGCGAAGAGCACATACCCGCTGAACACGCCGCAGCGGCCGCAGGATTTTCATCCGCCGTCGCAAATCGCGCCTGCCCGCCGGGGTGAAGCTCCGCGCACGCAAAGCAACGGCCCCTGGCTCACGGACTGGTCGAACCCGCCGGTGAGCGCGAACTATCTCGCGTTCGGATATACCGGCGTCCAGGACGGGCGCCTGGTTCTTTCGGGGTTTCTCTTCAACCTGGCGCAGCAGGATCTGAACAGCGCGCAGGTGATCGGCAAGCTTTATTTCGGCTCGCTCGACGCCGAGGGCGCTCGAAAAGTCGCGCGCGAATTCGCGGCAGATATTCTCCAGCAATTCGGGGCCAAGAGCCTGGCGGGATCGAAGATCTACTTCGTCTCGGATCGAACCGGCTCCAAAGAGATCTGGTCGATGGATTACGACGGCTCGAATCAGAGCCAGATCACGCGCTATAAGTCGACGTCGAGCATGCCCGCGGTTTCCCCGGACGGAAAAATGGTCGCCTTCACCACCTACGCGCAGGGCAACCCGAAAATCATGATCTTTTCGACGGAGACGTCGCGGCGCATCCCGTTTTACAACCCGGTCTCTTCCGTCGTTGAGACACCGGAGTTCACGCCGGACGGCGCGCGGATACTGTTCTCGGCGACCATTGACGGCTGGACACAAATCTGCGAGGCGAACATCGACGGCAGCAACATGCGCCGGATCTCGCACGTGCGCTCGATCGAAGTCTCCGCCAAGGTCAATCCGAAGAATCCGTCTCAGATGGTGTACATCTCGGGCAAGAGCGGTCATCAGCAGCTTTGGCGATCGACAATCGACGGCGGTGATCAGGAAATGCTGACCAGCGGCGAAGGCGATGTCGCCAACCCCTCCTGGAGTCCGAACGGACAGTATCTGGCCTTTGCCTGGACGCGCGGATACGAAATCGGCGGGTTCAACATTTTTGTGATGGACGTAGCGAAGCGGGTTCCGGTCCAACTCACGCACGGGAATGGACGTAACGAGAATCCGTGGTGGGCTCCCGACGGCGTGCATCTGGTCTTTTCGACCAAGCGGGGGGCGGCGACCCAGATTTATACCATGCTCGCCGACGGCACGCATGTGCAGCAGATCACGACGCAGGGGAACAACATCCAGCCCGTGTGGTCGAAAGGCATAAATTAGTGGCGCACGCCATCCCGGATGCCTCACCCGTAGCCTGTATAGGAGAACGCGATAAACTAGTGTTAAATATGCGAGGAGGTTCGCCAACTAGATGAAAATAAACCGAGGAACACTGAGTGCAGCGGTGTTCACGACGATGCTGCTTGTAACCGCCGCCGGATGCGGCAAGAAGCCGCCCGTGGCTCCGCCCCCACCTCCGGCAGCTCCAGCGAAGAATCCCGAACCGGGGCCTGCCGCCGCTCCTTCGGCGGCGCGCGTTAACAGCTTCACAGTCGAGCCACGCACAATCGAACGTGGCCAATCGGCCACGCTGCGCTGGTCAGTCGCGAACGCCACAGAGATTTCGATCGATCAGAACATCGGTGCGGTTCCCGCCAACGGCAGCCGCCAGGTATTTCCGAGCAACACGGTGACATACACGCTAACTGCACGCGGAGCGGGCGGGAACGACACACGCTCGGTCACGGTGGAAGTCAGCGCGCCTCCTCCGCCTCCTCCCGCGCCGCCGAAGAACGTGAATATTAACGGGGTCGATCTCCTGACCCGCGAGGCGCAGGATGCCTACTTCGACTACGACCACAGCGACATCCGCGAAGACGCGCGGGCGGCTCTGACCAAGGATGCCGAAATCCTGAAGCGCATTTTCGCCGCCGACCGGACGTTCACAGTCGTTATCGAAGGGCACTGCGACGAGCGTGGATCGGCCGAATATAACCTCGGCCTGGGCGATCGGCGGGCGACCGCGGCGAAGGAATTTCTCGTTCAGCTCGGCGTTCCGGCGGATCGTCTGACCACGATCAGCTACGGAAAAGACCGTCCGGTTTGCACGGACGCGGATGAGGCGTGTTATCAGCGAAATCGCCGCGCGCATCTGGCGCCCGGCAAATAACAGTCGATACTGGGACAGGGACGGGCTTTGGCGCCGTCCCTGGATTTGAAAAAAGGAGAATCGCATGAAGCGGCTGCTCTTCTCGGGGATGATCATGGCGACGGCGCTTTTCGGCCAGAAGCGTGAAGATTTCATCGCATTGCAACGGGACCTGGCGACTCTTCAGGAGCAGGTTCGCCAACTGCAAAAGACGCAGGACGACAGGATGGCCGCAATGCAAGCGATGCTTCAACAAGCGGTCGATTCGTCCACCAAACTTGCCGGGAGCCTCACGGTTCTCCAGCGCGACGTCGACGCGAAGTTGAGCGACCAGCAGTCCAGGCTCGTCGCTCCGATCGCGACGACGAATACGAAGATCGACCAGATGTCGGACGATTTTCGCACGGTGGCGACCAATGTCGCGGATCTCGCGCGCCGCATGAAAGATCTCGACACAAAACTCGCAGATATCAAGAGCGCCTGTAGCGTGATTCAAGCGGCCCCGCCGGTTCCGGTTCCCGCAGTCGGCCAGCAGGCGTCGACCAATCCGAACGCTCCTCCGAATGGCATGAGCGCCGAGACGCTGTGGCGCAGCGCCCGCGGCGACCAATCAGGCGGCAAGCTCGAGCTTGCAATGGAGGAATATAGCAACTACGTCAAGTACTTCCCCGACACAGAGAACGCTCCGGAAGCCCAGTATCAGATCGGTTACATGTATTTCCAGAACAGCAACTACGACGATGCCGTCCAGGCGTTCGATGCCGTTCTTGAGCGGTGGCCGGAGAATCCCAAGACGCAGGAGGCGTTGTACTACAAGGGAGTCTCGCTCCAGAAGGGCAAGCACTACACCGACGCCGCGAAAGCGTATAACGAATACCTGACCAAGTATCCTCGTGGCGAGCATGTGGCGAGCGCCAAAGCGAATCTCCGCAGCCTTGGCGTCGGCCAGCACAGCACGAGCAAGAAGCGGCCTTGATCGCCTCTGCCGTGCATCGGCGAACGCGGGGTTAAACCGCCCGCTCGTGGCGGCGGCTCATGATTCGAGCCGTGCCCCCGCAAGCTGTTTCCACATTCGTTTTCTCTTCCAACTCTGCTATATTCCTACTCATGTCCAGGACACTGTTGGTCCGTCTTGCCGCCATTTCGATTGCCTCGCTTGGCGCGTGGATCGCCTATACCCAGAACCCGCAGACCGCACCGCAACTGAAACTCAATAAAATCACCGACGACCTCTATGAAATCGAAGGCGACGGCGGCAATGTCGCCGTCTACCTGACCGACGAAGGCGTCATCGTGATCGACGACAAGTTCGAGCGCGATTACGCCGACATCACGGCGAAGATCAGATCGCTGACGAACAAACCCGTGAAGTACGTGCTCAACACGCACCAGCACGGCGACCACACCGGCGGCAACGCGAAGATGCAGGCTGATTCGGCTGAAATCATCGCGCACAAGAACGCGCGGACGAACATGGTTGCCGGAAAGATGCCCGGCGTGCCTCGCGTGAGTTTCAGCGACGAAACCGAAGTATTTCTGGGCGGCAAAGAGGTTCGCGCCCGCCATTTCGGACGCGGCCACACCAACGGCGATGCGGTGATCTATTTCCCGGCGGCCCGCACCATCCACACGGGCGATCTCTACACCGTCGGACAGTCGAGCGCGCCGGTCACGGTCGCGCCTTTCATCGATTACTCAGCGAGCGGAAGCGCAGTTGAATGGACCAGGACACTCGACGGGATTCTCAACTCGGGCTGGGATTTCGACATCGTGATCCCGGGCCATGGTCCGATCATGAAGAAAGCCGACCTGGTTCAATACCGTCAGAATTTCGAAAAGATGCAAACGCGCGTCCGCACGCTGGTTCGAGAGGGAAAGAGCAAGGATGATGTCGCGAAAGTGCTGACAGAAGAATTCGGCTGGTCGACGGCTCCCAACGCGCTCGGATCGCGATCGATCGAGCCGATGATGGCCGAAATGAAGCGCTAAACCGCGCTCGTTTGAACGCTTCCCGCAAGGCCCAGCTCGGCCGCCCGTTCCTGCATGGCTTTGATGCAGAACTCGATGTGCTGATCGAGATCGACGCCGAGTTCCGCCGCGCCGTTGACGACGTCGCCGCGGTTGACGTTCCGCGCGAAAGCCTTGTCCTTCATCTTTTTTCGCACGCCTTTCACTTCGACCTCGTGGATGCTGCGGCCGGGCTTGACGTAAGAGCAGGCAGTGAGGAATCCCGCCAGTTCATCGCACGCATACAGAGTCTTTTCGAGCTTCGAAACGCGTGGAACGCCGCTGTAATCCGCATGCGAAAGAATCGCGCGTCGAATCTCCTCATCGACTCCACGCGCGGCAAGAATCGGCTCGCCCTTCATCGGATGATCGGGGGCCTGGGGATGAATCTCCCAATCGAAATCATGCAGCAGCGCGGTGACGGACCATTTCTGCTCATCTTCGCCGAACTGCCGCGCGTATGCGGCGACGCACGCCTCCACCGCCAGCATGTGTTTGCGGAGACTGTCCGACTTCACGAATTCGCAGACGATGTTCCAAGCCTGATTGCGGTCCATAAATTTCAGTTTAAGCTGAAATATAACGTCGGAATGCGCAGTTCCGCACTGCCCGAGTAGAGGATGTTAAAACGTAAGTTTGAGGGCCGCCTGAACCAATCGAGGGGATGCGGCTTTCACCACCTGACCAAAGAGGGGACTATCGACGTTTCCGTTCACCGCCGCCGGTCCGAAGAACTGCGCGTGGTTGAAAGTGTTGAATGTCTCGATTCTCAACTGGAGCAGCCTGGTCTCGGTGAACTTGAAATTCTTCAGCAGCGCGATATCGAAGTTCACCATGCCCGGTCCGTAGAACGAGCGGCGCGATGCATTTCCCGGTGAACCGAGCGCGCTCTGGCTAAACAGGTTCGGATCGAAGTAAGGAAGCCCGTTCCGCGGATCGCTGTTAAGATGGAGCGGGCCGCCGTTGTAATCCGCGGTATCGAGGCTGTAGTTATTCACTCCGTTCGGAATGCTTCCCTGAAGCGAGTCGTCATCGTTGCTTTTAATGGTGACCGGGAATCCCGAGCTAATACGCGTGATACCGGAGATCGCCCAGCCCTCGGCGAGCCAAGGCATTCTCCTTGTCAGCCGGCCGGCCGGAATCTGATATTCGTAACTTGCCACCAGGTTGTGACGCAGATCCCACGCGGAAAGAGCGCGCGTCGCTTTGTAATCGAACGGATTCACCGTGTCGCCCAAAGCAGAGGCCTGATCGATGGACTTGCTGAAGGTGTAGCCAATCAGGAATGAGAGCGACTTCCCGGAGTGCCGCAGCGTCGCCTGGAAGGAGTTGTAAGTCGAATTTCCATACGACCCTTCGAAGTCGTCGTTGCTGAACGCGGAGCCGAATGGTCCCCGCGTGCCGTTGAACACTTGCCCGGAAGCGCTGATGTACTGCGTGTCTTCTCCGAAAGGTCCGCAGGTGGCGGATCCGGCGGCGACCGCGGAGGGCTGACTTAGCGCCAGACACAGCGCCGGATTTCCAGGATTCACCGAATACGTCAGCAACAGATGATGCGCTTGCGAACCGACGTAGGAAAGCCCGAGCAGGGTGTTGGGACCAAGCTGGCGTTCGATGGAGAGGAAATAATTCTCGTTGTAGGGAAATGTGTTGTGCGGATTCGGCCCCGTGGCTCCAGCGATGGGCTCGAAGACCGAAAAATCGGTCGAAGAATCGGGGTGATGAATCGTCGTGTTCAAACTCGGAAAATTTAACGGGAAAGGATTGCCCTGGAAAGATCCATTCGCGGCGGTGATGAACGGAGTGGCAAAGAGCGGCGGGCCCGGGCTCGTGTAACTTAACCCGTAAGGGGGCTGCGGAAGATCAAAGGCGAGCGATTGTCCTTGAACGATGGAATAGAACATTCCATATCCCGCGCGGATACTGGTTTTCCCGGGACCGCCCGAAATCTTAGCCAGCAGCCCGTCCGCAGCAGCGGGCGACCATGCGATCCCGATCCGCGGCGAGAATTTGTTCGCGCCCGGCACCAGCGTTCGGGGGATGCCCTTATCGGTCGGATACACCAGGCCGAGCGGCGCTTTCTCGAACACTTGCGATTGCTGGCCGAGGGAAAACGTCGGCATCTGGTTGTACTTTTCGTACCAATACTCCATGCGATCGTAGCGGACGCCGTAGTTGAGCGTCAGGTTGGGCCGAATGCGCCAGCTATCCTGCGCGAAAGCCGCTGCGTATTTGTGCCGCTCGTAGTAAGCCTGAGAATCCGCCTGATTGTAATTGCTGGGAACGCCGATGAGAAAGTCCGCAAAGTCCAGGCCGGTCTCCGTGCCTGCGAACAGAAATGAACCGTTGTATGTCGGATTCGGATTCACGTTGATCTGCTCATAGCTGCCCTGAAATCCGAACTTGAACGAGTGCGCGCCCCACACCTTGGCGAAGTTGTCGTTGATGCCCCAGGTGTTGTTCGCCTGCTTCAGATTCGTAATGGGAACGCCCATGACGAAAGAATTGAAGATCACATTCTCGACGCCTTCGATCTGCGGCGCGAGCGGAACAATCCCCGGAGTTCCCACACCGGTCACAAATCCCTGGGAAGCCAGGCTCGGGCCGACGCCTCCCTGCGGCTGACCAACGGTATTATTGCTGCGCATGAAGCTGAGGCGAAGTTCGTTCACCATTGTGGGTCCGAACGTCTTCGTGTTGCCGAGCGTGACCAACTGGCCGCGTCCCAGATTCAGAGCGTTAAATCCGGGAACGCTCGCGCCCCCCTGTCCCACCGGATAAGGATTGTTCAAGTCGAAATCGTCAATGAAGTAATATGCGGAGAACAGGCCCCACCGATTATTGTTGTCGTCAATGCGAAAACTCGCCTTATCGTCGCGGACGACCTCCGCCGCGGCTCCCGTGGTGAACGTGCCGCCCCCGAGATTCGGCTGAGGAATGTATTGCAACAGATGCTGCGCCGGGGCAGACCAGGCGCGCTGGGGGACCACGGCATTCGGAAACACGCACTGCGCGCTGCTCACGCAGCCGGGGGTGTAATAAGGCTCACCGGCCGTTACCGTGTAGCCCAGCTTCTGCGAGAGCTGATCGGCGAAATAGGGGCCTCCCACGCTTCCCGTAAGCGAGGCGGCCTGATCCGCAAGGTTCCCGGTTCGATCCGCGATCGAAGGCACCGCGATCAATCCGGAATCGACGCCCTGGGTGGTGCGAGTGCCCTGATAGTCGGAAAAGAAGAAAATCTTGTTCTTCTTCATCGGGCCGCCGAGCGTTCCTCCGAATTGATTCTGCCGGAAGAATCCACGCTCCGGGGAAAAGAAGTTGCGCGCGTCGAGATCGGTGTTGCGCAGGAATTCGAATCCAGTGCCGTGAAAATTGTTCTCCCCGGATTTGGTGACAGCGTTGACGATTCCCCCGCTGTAGTTGCCGTACTCGGCGTCGAAATTGTTCGTGAGGACGCGAAATTCGGCGAGCGAATCGAGATTCGGCACGATCAGCGTTCCGCCGTTCATCAACTCCTTCACGTCCGCTCCGTTGACCATGAACCCATTGGCTTCTTCGCGCTGACCCGAGATCGACTGGTTGCCGGGATTCAAAGTTCCCGAAGGATTGATCGCAACCGTGGCTCCCGCCATTACGACCGAGTCCGGCAACTGCGTCGACATCGGCACGATTCCCGGCTGTAACGCAAGCAGGTCCGTATAGCTTCGGCCATTCAGAGCGACGCTCGTCATCTGCCTGCTGGTGACGACTTCGCCGATTTGCGTGCTTTCGGTTTCCACCTGAACGTCGGTCGCCGCGACGGTCACCTCATCGACCCGCGCCGCAAGCTCCAACGTCAGATCGACCTGAACCACGCTGTCAAGATCGACCGCAAGATTCGTCCGCGTTTGCGGCTTGAACCCTTGCGAATCGGCCTTGAGATCGTAGTGGCCAACCTGAAGGCTGGGAAATACATACACTCCTTTGGCATCGGTCGTGGCCTTCGTTTGAATACCCTGGGCGGTGTTGGTCACGGTGACCACAACGCCAGCGATGATCGAGCCCGACGGATCCGTAACCGTGCCGGTGATCGTGCCCGTTGTCGCGGCCCAGGTTATCGAACAGCAAAGGAGTGCAGGAACAAGGAAAGTTTTCGCCACTGTGAATCTACTGGAGTGTACCGTGCGGCGAGTGCGTTTCTTGAGTATCTTTTGGCTATTTTTGGAGCACCCGCCACGCCAGTATGATGGACGTTACGCTCAGCCACAATCCCCCGGCCATCAGCGCGAGAACTACGATGTCCCACGCCGGACGATAGCTGTAAAGCCACGGAAAATCGAAGGAATGCAGCCCGTGGTAGAGCCATCGCCTCAGAAATGACGATCGGTCCGAATGTTGCGCGACGACGCGTCCGGTTCGCTGATCGATATAAACTTGCGTGTGATCGGCATCGTTGAATCGCAGAAAGAGCACCGGCAATGGCAGTTGGCGGTGGCGGTCGAGATAGTAGGCGTCGTAACGGGTCAGTAGATGCTGTGCGGCCACCTGGGCCGGGCTGGCGATTTGCGCCGCGATGTTGAAAATGCGATTTGGATCGAACTCGGGTTTAGGCTCGCCGCGAAGAGGAACGATTCGCGTTTCGCCCGGGCCGCTCCATGCGATATAGACCGGCTCGCCATCGAAGGAAATCAGTTCGAGTTGCTTGACCGGCGTACGCCCCAGTTGCGCGAGCGCCTGAGGGGGAGATTTCGCATCGTAGGCGGAGAGATCGAACGGTATCGGGCCCAGCGCGTCCTGAATGTCAGAGGCAAGATCGCTGACGGAGGCCCCTCCGTTTGCAAGAAACGGAGGATCCATCGACAGCATCCCGCTGAAAGCCCAGGTGCAGGCGATCACTCCGAAACATAATCCAAGGATCGTGTGCAGGCGCTTCTGGCCGGTGTATGGAATGCTCGAAGGCTGGCCTGCGAACCGGTATTTCCGGGAAGGCGAATACATCCAGATTCCGGCGACCATACCGAGCAGCGCCGCAATCGTAGCCAGGAGTGAAGCGTAAATCACGACGTTGGTCCATAGCTTCTGTTGAACGCGCAGCGGCGTGTAGTAAATCCAGTGCGGAATCGCGGAGAGGTGCGCCTGAAGGCGTTTCGTTGTCGTCGTGTACTGGAGGATCTCACCCGTCGTTTTCGAAATGTAGACCTGCTGGCCATCGCCGAATGAGTATTTGAGGAGCGGGAGCCGCCGTCGAATCTGGATCGTCCATTGATCCGGTTGCTTTATCTGTTCGGCGCGGGCCGCCGTTGCAGGCTGTCGCGCCCAGGCTGCCGCTATTCTCAGCAACTGATCGTCTCGAAATGCTCCCTGCCTGGTCCCGTCGTCGGCGTAGACCAGAATCGACTGGCGATCCAACGTGAAGCGATATACCGGCCGTCCATCGAACATCTCGAGAGTGGTCCGGTCGGGCCATTGCCCATTCCCGGCGACGGCCCATGCTTGCGAAGGCGAAACGCGAATCTTCGCTGCATCGAGCGCGGAGGCTCTTTCCAGTCGATCCGCCGCGGAGATGCTCGGGTATTCCCAATACATCATGAAAATCCCGGAGAGGAACCACCATCCGAACAACAGGCAGAAAGCCACTCCCATCCAGCGATGGCAGAAAATCGCGGCTTTCCTGACGATTGTGAGCGGTTTTGCCATCGATGACGCGTATTATTAGAGATGCGCCGGGCAGACGTCCACTTATCTTTTGGCCATTTCCGCGTGGAACTGGCGGCGGCGTCAACCCGCTGCTGTAAAATCCCAATTGGATAGTCAGCCGCTTTGATTCGCTTTCTTCAAACAATTCTGGTCGCGCATGCGCTCCTGGTCCTATTCCAGGCGTCGGTCGCGGGCGAATTCCTTTCAGGAACCGACTCCGTCGTCAAATTTCATGAATTCGCAGGCTGGACGACTCTGGCGGTGGGCTTGGTGCAGACGCTGGTTGCAGGCCTGGCGCTGCGCGGCGGCTCGCTATCCCTGGGGATCTTCATCGGCAGCATCCTCGTCATGCTGGCTGAGGCGTTACAGGTGGGAACGGGCTACGGCCGATTCCTGCGCGTGCACATCCCCCTTGGAGTGATCGTGTTCGGCGCCGTCATCGTCCAGATGATCTCTGTTTTTCGGCGTCCGGTGAAGGCCCGGTGATGACACGCCGGGATCTTCTCAAGCTCGGTGGAATCGCCTTGCCGGCGAGCACGCTGTGCTGCATCCGTCCGCGGCCGGAGCCGGCGCTCCTGCCGAGCCGCGCCGAATTGCCTGCTCCTTTCGTTCGCGAATTGCCGATCCTCGCGGTGGCCTCCCCCGCAAAGACCGACGACAAAACCGACTACTACGAATTCGACGTCCGCCCCGCGCGCGCGAAAATCCTTCCCACAGCCGAGACGGAAATCTGGGGCTACCAGGGAACCTTTCCCGGCCCGATCATACAGGCCACGCGCGGACGGCGAGTTTCATTGCGCCTGAACAATCGCCTTCCCGTCCCGATCGTCAACCACCTCCACGGCGGCCGGACTTCGCCCGAAAGCGACGGCTATCCGACCGATCTCGTTTTGCCAGGTTCCGGCTTTCCTCATGCGATGCACGATCCACTCGCGCGAATCTCCAATGGCTCACGCGACTACATCTACGAAAACGATCAGCCCGCTGCGACGCTCTGGTACCACGATCACCGCATGGATTTCACCGCCCCCCAGCTCTGGCATGGATTGGCGGGATTCTATATCATCCACGATCCGACGGAAGACCAGCTCCCTCTGCCCACAGGCGAGCGCGACGTCGCTCTTCTGATCTGCGACCGGTCCTTCGACGCGGACGGCGCGTTGCTCTATCCGTCGCTCGATCCCGCGCTTCGCGGTCCTGGCGGCGTCACCGAAAAATACATGGGAGGCGTGCTCGGCGACGTCGTGCTCGTCAATGGAGCTCCTTGGCCGCGGATGTCCGTCGCCAACACGAAATATCGCTTTCGCATTTTGAATGCCTCGAACGCGAGGCGCTACGAACTCGCGCTCGACGGCATCGGCGCCGGCTTTGTGCAGATTGGCAGCGATGGAGGATTGCTCGAAGCTCCAGTCAATCTCCGCACGATCCGAATCGCGCCCGCCGAGCGGTTCGAAGTCATCGTCGATTTTTCGAAAGCCGCGGTCGGATCGTCCGTCACGCTGCGCAATCTGGCGGGCTCCGGACGGATGAGCCAGGTCATGCGCTTCGATGTGGTGCGAAACGAACGCGACGAAACGTCCATACCGCGCGTTCTCCGGCCGGTTTCCGACCCCGGCAAGCCTTCCCTCACGCGAGAATTCGATTTCAGTTTCGCGCGTCTCAAACACGGCTGGATGATCAACGGAAAGCCCTTTGATCCGATGCGCATGGACGCCCGCCCGCGCCTGGGAGCCACCGAGGTCTGGCGCCTCAGCACGGATTTCAGCCATCCGCTGCATCTGCATCTGGTCCACTTCCGGATTCTTTCACACAGCGGACGGCCCGGCCCTTACGACGCCGGATGGAAAGACACCATCGACCTCGGACCCGGCCAGGCGGCGGAGATCCTGGTGCGCTTCGATGGATACCGCGGCCGCTATGTCTTTCATTGCCACAATCTGGAACACGAAGACATGAGCATGATGGCCAACTTCGAGGTCGTGTAGATGAAACCATCCTCGCTCGCGGTGCTGGCGGTGGCGATCGCCGTGTTCCTCACCGGCGCCTACATCACAAGCACAAGGATCGCCGCGGCCCAACCCGACCCCGGCGGGATCCACTCCGCCGGAGACTTTTTTCACGGCGTGCTCGGCGTCGTGCTGCTGGCGATCCTCCTCGGATTCGGGATTTGGATCACGGTCGCGCCGGCCCCACGATCGCTTCGGATCCTCGCATGGTGCGGTTTTTTGACCACCAGCCTCGCCTCAACGCTTGCGTGGAAATCCTCACCCATGTCGCACGGAAGCGCCGCTCTGCACGCGATACTCGCTCATATCTCCCTGTCGATTGTCGTCCTCATTTGCGCCGGCGCATGGGTCGCCAACACGGAAACCGCCGCGGCCTCCCGCCCCTTCCTGCGCCCCCTGGCGATCGCAACTCCCCTGATCGTGCTGCTGCAAGTGGCGCTCGGCGCGCTCTACCGGCATGAAGTGCTCGGGATCATGCCGCACATGGGACTCGCGATGGTGGTTGCCTTCGCCGCGCTCATCGCGTCAACCACCGTCCTTCAGCACAACAAGCGTCCGCTTTCTTTGAAACGGGCCGCCGCGGCGCTGATGACGTTTGTCCTGATTCAGGTCGCGCTCGGGATCGCCGCCTTCATCATGCTGGTCCTCAATGCCGCGGGCACGATTTACTTCGTCGCCACCACCGCCGCGCACGCAACCTTTGGAACCGCAACTCTCGCGGCAAGCCTTGTGCTGGCTCTCGAAGTGTGGCAAAAAGTCCCAGCTTCTAATAAAGCGGCCTGAGTTCGTCCGGAACGTCGTAATACGCGATGGATCGCCCGCAAGTCACCAGCCCGATCCACAAGAGAAGCGAGATACACGCCGCGATTTTCGCAATCCGCGGAATCTCCGGCGCGCGATCCAGCGCCTCCGTATTTCCGTAAACGCTGCGATGGAACACCAGCGCATGCACTCCCACCAGCGCCAGCAGCGTCATTTTCGCCCAATAGAAGGGATTGTGATAATACAGTTCCGCCTTCGCCGCCAGCAGCATCGAGCCGCACCCGACGACCAGCACAAATCCGATGCGCTTCCAGATACGGAGCTGATTCACGACGTCCGTAATCGACCACTTCTTCAACGCCAATCCGAGCAGCCGCATATCCGTAAGCGCGATCATCCCGCCGAACAGCGCCATCCCGCTTAAATGGCCGGTCATCACCAGCGGATAGCCCAATCCCGATTCACGAAAAGACTCAACGAACGGCGTCCATTGCAGCCACCGGAAAAATTCAAGTATGGACATGATTGCTTCCGCCTATGTGAACGCGATAAAGAGTCCGCCCGCCACCACGGACACCCACAACAGGATCGATAAAATCCCTACCACGGCGCCGAGCCCCACCGCGGGATCCATCGACGCAACCTTACGATGGATCGTGTACTGATAAACGAGGGCGACCGCCAGAGCCGCCATCTTAAACAGGAATCCGTAGTTGTGAAGATACATATTCGGATCCGAGGTCCAGATCAGCGGACCCGATATCAGAACGGCGGCGAATCCGCCGAGCGTCCACGGAGCAAGATCCTTGGCCAGCTCCGATGCCCGCATCTTCCGCATTCCGACGCCAATCAGCCGCAAATCGACCATAAAGATGGTTCCGATTGCGACGGCAAACCCGACGATGTGAATAATCTCGAGCAGCGGAAACGACCACTCGTTATTATTCAGAGGATTGGTTGCGGGATCGTAGTTGATCTGAAGCATCGGCGCCTGTTTGAAATCGGGAGATAGAGCTTAGCCGACTAAAAATTTTAACGTGTCAGGCCGTCCGGCGGCGTCACCAACCTTGAGAAATGGCCGAAAGATATCTTTCCGGGGATCCGGCTCGGCCGCATCAGCGTCGCATGACGATTTCGCCGCCGGTCGCGGTTTCATTTGCTTTGAGGCCCGCGCAGCCGTGCGTTTTCTCGTGATCGGCCAGCGCTGCCTCCGCGGCATTGCATGCGGCGCGGACGTGCCCGACAAGTTTCTGTTGGGCAATGAGATCGAATCCCGTAAGGTCTCTCAACCCACCCACGGCTTCTGCAAACGCCTTCGCTGTGCGTTCCAGATGATCGAAAAGGCGGGTTCGTTCTGGACATCGCATGGGTAGCATTCTAGGCCATAATCGGGCCGTTGTAAACGGTCTATTCGCCCCCCGCACGTACCGATAAAGCACCGATCAGGTAATCTCGGCCGCGCGAAAATCTTCCAGATCCGAGCCCGATGGATTGTGCCACCCTCCCGGCGGCGCTAATTTCCCTGCCTCGGGCGGACCCCAAGTGTCCGGATCGTACTCGTAGACAGGAGTTTCCGCCTTCAGCACCCGATCCACCACCCGCCAGGCCTCCTCAACGTAGTCTTCGCGGGCGAACAGCGTGGGATCGCCCGCGATCGCATCCCCCAGAACGCGTTCGTAAGCTTCCATCTCTTCGGGGTCCGGATGATGACAGGCGACCATCTCCACCGCCTCGTTCTTCGTATCGCTTTCGCGGCCCAGAACCGTCGCCCCCAGAGCGATCGTCATTTCCGGACTCAGCCGCAACCGCAAGTAGTTCTGTCGTACCGTCGCGTCACGGATTACCGGTGGAGGTTTTCGAAAACGCGCCAATACCTCCACGCAGGTCATCGGCAGATGCTTGCCGGCGCGGATATAAAACGGCACGTCTTTCCAACGCCACGAATCAATCTCCAGACGCACCGCGGCAAACGTCTCCACCTTCGAATCGGCCGCGACCCCTTTTTCCTTCCGGTATCCTCGAAACTGCCCGCGGATAACGTCGTCGGCGCCGAGCGGCGGAATTGCCTTCAGCACCTTCACCTTTTCGTCGCGGATGCTCTCGCCATCCGTCCGGACCGGAGCTTCCATCGCAAGATTGCAGAGGACCTGGAACAAATGGTTCTGAACCACATCCCTGATCGCGCCGGTTTGATCGTAAAACCCGCCGCGGCCCTCCACGCCGAAATTCTCCGCCATTGTAATCTGGACGCTCTCGATATAGTGCCTGCTCCAGAACGGTTCCATAAATGCGTTGGCGAAACGGAACACCACCACATTGTTCACTGCCCGCTTTCCCAGATAGTGATCGATCCGGAAGATCGAGGTCTCCGGAAAAACGGTGTGCAGAATCCGATTCAGTTCCTGCGCCGATCTGAGATCGTGCCCGAACGGTTTTTCGACAATCACCCGCGCGTTGGTTGCGCAGCTCGCCTTGTCTAACTGCTCCACCACCTTGCCGAACAGCAGCGGCGGAATCGCCAGATAGTGCGACGGACGCTGCGCGCCGCCGAGCTCTCTCTTCAGGGTTTGGAACGTCGCGGGATCCGAATAATCGCCATCCACGTATCGCAGCAGCGTGATGAATTTCCTGAACGCTTCGTCGTTGACTCCCCCATGCTGCTCCAGGCTGTCATGAGCCCGCTTTTGGAGCTGTTCGAGATTCCATCCGGATTTTGCGACCCCGATGACGGGAATGTTCAGATGGCCGCGTTTCACCATCGCCTGAAGCGCCGGAAAAATCTTCTTGTACGCCAGATCGCCCGTCGCGCCAAAGAACACAAGAGCGTCCGATTTTTGACCGTTTTCCCGATGTGACATGAATCGCTCCGATAAGGAGACTTGCCAGTGAGTGGCTGTTACCGTCAATCCATTGTTTCATGGGCCGGCCGCATCGTTTTCGCGAACGAAACTCGGGCCGCAAGGCTCCGCCCACAAACCTCGATATAAAGAATCCTTACGTAAGGGTATTGCATCCAATCCAAGCGGAGGGACGGATGCTGAAGAAGGTTATTGCAACGGAAAACTCCGCGGCGCTTGCGCTTGTGCGCGCAGTGTTGGGAATCGTTTTCTTTGCTCATGGGGCGCAAAAGACGCTCGGATGGTTCGGCGGTCACGGATTTGGCGCGACGATGAACGCGTTCACGCACGGCATGCACATTCCTGCCGTGTTCGCGTTCCTGGCGATTTCGGCGGAGTTTTTTGGCGGAATCGGGCTGATTTTCGGATTGCTCACGCGCGTCGCGGCGTTTGGGATCGCCGTGAACATGCTGGTGGCGATCGCGAAGGTGCATTCGCAGTTCGGGTTCTTTATGAACTGGACCGGCCAGCAGAAAGGCGAGGGGTTCGAATATCACCTGGTGATTCTCGGTGTGTGCGCTCTGCTGATGGCCAGGGGAGCGGGCGCGTTCTCCATCGACCGTTTCGTGGCCGGGGAGAAGTGATGGGCAAGAAGATCGTAGCGGCCAGGCTGTGGATCGTTCTTGCGAGATGCCAGAGAGCGGTGGCGCTGGCGGTGGAACGCGACATCGCGGCACTGGGCCTTTGCATCACGGACTTCATGGTGCTCGAAGCGTTACTGCATAAGGGCCCGTTAACGATCACGGAAATTCAGACAAAGGTGCTGCTGGCGAGCGGATCGATGACAGCGGCCGTCGATCGCGTGGAGTCGATGGGTTTGGTGGTGAGGAAAACGACATCGAAAGACAGGCGCGCGCGTGTGTTGGATTTGACTCCCGAAGGACGCAGGCTGATCGAGGGAGCCTTCAAGAGGCACTCGCAGCACCTGGAAGCAATGATGGCGGTCCTCGATTCCGGTGAAAAAAAAGTTTTATACGAGGCTTTGAAGAAATTAGGCCGCTCCGTTGCAGAGAGACTGAGTCAGGCTGAGGGAAAGTGAAAAAATATGGACAGAAGAATTTCGGGGATTCACCACATCACGGCGATTGCGGGCGATCCCCAAGCGAATGTCGATTTTTACGCCGGGCTGCTGGGATTGCGGCTGGTGAAACTGACGGTAAACTTCGACGATCCGGGAACCTACCACCTTTACTACGGCGACGGCGCGGGACATCCGGGAACAATCCTGACATTTTTCCCGTGGCCGGGCGCGCCGCGGGGCAGGCGAGGAACTGGACAGGTCACCGGGACGGCATTCGCGGTTCCCGAGAGCAGCCTGGATTACTGGGCATCGCGGCTATCGAAACACGATGTCGCGTTCAAAGGTCCATTCGAGAGATTCGACGAGCAAGTGATCGAGTTTACCGATCCGGACGGGCTGGGAATTGAACTGGTGGGAGCGAAGACGGCCCGCGACGATCGGGCCCATCCGGCAGGTCCGGTACCGGTGGAGAACGCGATTCGAGGATTCCATAGCGCGACGTTAAACGAAAAGGATCATCGGGCAACCGCGGCGCTGCTGACGAATACGATGGGATTCAAACTGATCGGGCAGGAGGGAGAGCGGTTCCGGTATGCGGCCGATTCGGGTGAGGCGGCTTCGGTAGTCGATATCGTCCGCGCGCCCGATGAAGGGGCTGGACGCGTGCTGGTGGGAACGGTGCATCACATCGCATGGAGAACTCCGGATGACGAGCAGCAACTACGCTGGCTGACGGAGTTGGAGCGCTTAAATTACGGAGTTTCGCCAGTGATGGATCGCAAGTATTTCCACTCGATCTATTTTCGCGAGCCGGGGAATATTCTGTTCGAGATCGCGACGGATCCGCCGGGATTCGGAGTCGATGAAGCGATGGAGGATCTGGGCACGAAGCTGGTGCTGCCTCCGTGGCTGGAGAAAGATCGAACGAAGCTGGAGGCGATTCTTCCGGCGCTGCGGCTGAAGGCGAAGGAGGAATCTGCGGCATGACGACGAACCTGCATAGCGATCGGGAAGTGTTGCACGGCGGCAGGAAACTGGCGGAGGCGGCGGGAGCCGTGATTCTGCTGCACGGCCGGGGCGCGTCGGCCGCGGACATCCTCAGCCTGGGCGCGGAGTTCGATCGGGATGACCTTGCGTACCTGGCGCCGCAGGCCGAGGGGCATACGTGGTATCCGTACTCATTTCTCGCGCCGGTCGCGAAGAATGAACCGTGGCTGAGCGCGGCGCTCGGAAGGATTTCAGAAATCGTTGAAGATCTGTTGAGGGCGGGAATTTCGCGAGAAAAAATTGTCCTCGCGGGATTTTCGCAGGGGGCGTGTCTGGCGGCGGAGTTCGTAGCGCGAAATGCGGGCGGGTTCGGCGGATTGATCGCGCTGAGCGGGGGGTTAATCGGTCCGCCGGGAACGAAGTTCGAGTATAAGGGAAGGCTCGACGGGATGGCAGCGTTTCTCGGCGGAGTGGATCCGGATGCGCATGTTCCGTGGGAGCGCGTGGAAGAATCGGCGGCGATCCTGTCGGCGATGGGGGCCCGGGTCGAGACGAAGAGATATCCGGGGATGCCTCATTCGGTGAATCGCGCGGAGATTGCGGAAGCGAAGAAGCTGCTGGACGCTTTAGTCGCGCGCGATCGCCGCTGATTCACCACCGGCAGCGCCCACGGCGTTCCCGCGCCGGAACTTCCTGCTCAAGCGACGGATTGCGAGCGAGAGTCCAGTGATGGCGAGTATCGCGGCTCCGGTTGAGGCAATTCCGGCGATTGTTTGACCCACGATGCCTCCGGCCTCGCCGGTATGGGCGAATCGGAGCCAGGAGCGGAGGCGACGACCGGAGTTGTAGCTAGAGAAGGGTTCCCAGCGGACGATTTCGCCGGTGCGGCGGTTTAGCGTGAGCTGCGCCCGCTGATCGGGCCGTCCGCCGTCGCCGGTGTCGATGGAGAAGGTGACGGGTCCACGGCCGGAAGGGAGGCGCAGAGTGATGCTGCGCCAATCCGGAACTTGCTTTTCGGCGGCGGACCAAAGGAGGTCGATTCCGGCGAGCGTGGGTGTGGCGTCTTCGCGCCGCTCGGGCCCGCGCTGGCTGGCGGTGGGCGGATCGTTTCCCGTCAGGCGGAAGATCAGGTCGTTCGCCCATGGGTACGACATAACGGCTCCGCTGAAAACGATCACGGCGAGCGGGGCGGCGCACCAGATCCCGATCACGTTGTGCCAGTTGAAATCGCGCGCGCGTCCCGAGACTGCGGCGCGGAAGAATGCTATGGCTCTGACGTTGCGCGCCGACCATCGGCGTGGAATCCAGAGGAACGGCCCGGAAACAACGAGAAAAAAGAAAGCCAGATTGCAGGCTCCCGTGATTGCGCGGGCGGTTGCGCGGCGCTGGCCGTCTGCGCCGAGCCATCGATGCCAGTCTTCTGCGGTTCGAAACCAGGCCCGGACGCGCGGGGCGCTTTCGCCGAGAACATGGCCGGTGTAGGGATCGATCAACAGGATGCGGTTGCGGCCGAAGCCGGCTTCCGCGGGCGCGGAAGGATCGGAATGCAGGGTGATCGACGAAGGCGCCGCGTGATTCTCTGTAACGATTCGCGCCATCATCGCCTCAATGGGCAGCCGCGCGGGCGCGGGGGCGACGCGGAAATCGCGATCAAGCCAGGAGATGATCTGGCGTTGATATGCGATCGCGGCGCCGGTGATCGACATGATGAAGATGACGGTTCCCGCGACGCATCCGGCGACCAGATGCATCCAAAAGACGAGTTTTCGGAACGTCATACGTCCGCCCAGCGGCGCAGAAGGTTGTGATAGACGCCGGTCAATTGAACCGCGGAGGCTTGTGCGGCGGCTTCTCCGCTGAGTCGTTGGATGGCGACGTCGAGGTCGAACAGCAGCGTCCGCTCGCCGTCGTCGCGAATCATGCTTTGGATCCAGAAGAACGATGCGATGCGGGCTCCGCGGGTAACGGGGCGGACATGGTGGAGGCTCGTGGCGGGATAAAGAATCATGTGGCCCGCGGGAAGCTTGACCGTGTGCGTGCCATACGTATCTTCGACGACGAGCTCGCCGCCGTCATATTCGTCGGGGCCCGTGAAGAAAAGAGTCGCGGAGAGGTCGGTGCGGATGCGGTGGCCGGTGCCGGTCACCTGCCGAATCGCGTTGTCGACGTGAGTTCCGAACGATTGGCCGCCTTGATAACGGTTGAAAAGCGGCGGAAAAACGCGGGACGGAAGCGCGGCGGAGATGAAGAGCGCATTCTGTTCGAGCGCCCCGAGAATCATCGCGCCAAGCTCTCGCGCGGCCGGCGATCCTTCAGGCAACTGCATGTTGTCTTTTGCGCGGGCAGACTGATGACCGGCGGTGACGCGGCCATCGACCCATTCGGCCTGATCGAGAATGCGCCGGGCGTTGAGAACCTGCTCGGCGGTGAGAACGTCAGGAATCGGTAAGAGCATTTCGGATCCCTAGAATTTGAACTTCAGGCCGGCCAGCGCGGAACGCCCCGGGCCGAGCACGATGTGGGCGGGATGCAGGCCGTCGTAGTAGTAGCGATTCGCGATGTTGTTCACGTTGATTTGCAGCTCGAGATGCTCGGTCAGCTTGCGTTTCGCCATCGCGTTGAAAACCCAGTAGCCGGGTACTTGCCTGACGAGGCCGGTGGTTGGATCGAATGGAGCGGTCGAACTGGCTGTGCGGCTGGAAACATAATTTCCGCCGAGGCCGGTTTCGAGACGCAACGGGAGGCGCTGCGTGCTCCAGAAACTGAACGTATTGCGCGGGACGTTGGCGAGCTGCGCGCCGACCGATGCCGGGTAGAAATTCGACCCGATCACGCGGCCATCGAGGTTGGCGTAGCTGCCCATCATGTCCCAGCGGCTGGTGATCCGTCCCCGGACTTCGAGTTGAGCTCCATTGACGCGCTGCGTTCCGGCCAGAACGTTCAACAGAGAATTCGTGGGATCAGGCTCGCGCGCGTTGAGTTTTGTCGTGCGGAACACAGCGGAACGGATCGACAGCCGATTGTGCGGGAAATCCCACTTGGTTCCGAACTCGTAGGTCACGTTTTTCTCAGGCGGCAGGCTGGCGTTGCTTGCGCTCAGCGAGAGCGATTCAGCCGAAGGATTGAACGATGTCCCGGCATCGAAATAGATGCTGCCCATCGCGGCGGGTTTATAGACGGCGGCCGCCCGCCAGCTCGGCATCTCGTCAACCCGGCGGTAAGCTGCGGCGGGCGCAACCGATTGCGAGTAGCCGGTATCGAAGCGATCCCAGCGGAATCCGCCGGTGAAGTCCCAGTGCTGCCCGGCTTTGATCGTGTCGAGAACATAAGCAGCTTGAGTGAGCGACGTCGTGTGCACGATCGACGTGATGGTTTCCGTGCCGCCGAACGCCTGGCTCGGATCGGGGTGGAGAAGGCTGGTCGAAGGAACGCTGGTCCAGGTGGGACGTGTCGGGTCCGAAGTTTCGCGGCCTGCTTCGATTCCCGAAACGATGTTGTGGCGCAGGAATCCTGTTTCGAAATGCGCCGTCAAGTCGAGTTGCTCATCGAGGAAAGTTTCGGCGCTGTCGACGCCGATCTCATGGCGGGTGATGTTGATCGAGTTGAGCGGAGTCGCCGGAGTCACGCCCGCGGGGATCTGCGCCTCGGTGATCAGAGCGTCGCGGACATAGTTCGCATAGCGGATCTGATTACGAATGGTGATGTGGTGGTTGAAATCGTGCTCGACCCGGGCGGTTCCGATGTCGTCGTAGGTGCGGAGATAGTTTCCGTTTTGGAATCCGTAGTAGTTGCTGCGATTCACAGGAGCCGGACCGTTGAAGAGCCACGGCAGTCCATAGTCGGGAAGATCGTCGGCGTTCTGGTGGAAATAGCTGAAAGTCCAGCGAGTCGCGCTGCCAAGACCGAGGCTCAGCGATGGCGCGATTCCGAAACGGCGGTTTTCAGCAATGTCGCGGCCTGCGATATGATTCGCGTCGGCCATGACGTTCAGCCGAAACGCTGCGCCCTTGCCGAGCTTCGGCAGGGGCATGTCGATATCGACCACGCCGCGGCGAGTCAGGTCGGTGCCGAAATCCACGTCGCCGGAAACGAAGCGGGTCAGGCCGGGCGCTTTGGTCGCCTGATTCACGACGCCCCCTGTTGAACCGCGGCCGAAGGTGACTGAAGACGGCCCCTGAAGCACTTCTACTTCCTGCGTGTTGAAGGGATCGCGATAATAGCTGCCGAAGTCGCGCATGCCGTCGATGAAGAGGTCGTTCCGGGCGGTGAATCCGCGGATGGTGAGATTGTCGCCTTGGGCTCCCCCCTCTCCAGCGGCGAGACTGATTCCCGCCACGTTGCGCAGCGCATCGCGCAACGTAGTGACGCCCTGCTCCTGCATAATCTGCTGCGGGACGGCCGTGATGGTCTGCGGAGTATCGAGAGCGGATTCGGCGTATTTGGGCGACGAGGAGGCCAGCGCATCGACGGACGTGGTCACATCGAGGGTCATCGTTACCGACGTGAGATCCAGAGTTACGGCAGAGGAAGACGCGAATCGGAAAGTGAGACCTGTTTGCGCGAGGAGACGTTCGAGGGCTTGTTCGGGCGTGTACAGTCCGGTGACGCCGGGGGAGGAAACGGTTTTGATTCCTTCGCGGGCGAATGTCACCGCGATACCGGTCTCGCGAGTGAAATCGGCGAGCACCGATTCGAGCGGTCCGGCGGCGATGTCGAACTTCCTCGGCGGAAGCGTTTGCGACTGATTCGCAACTGCCGCCGGACGCGCAACGTCTTGCGCCAGGGCGACATTGAACGACTTGCTGCCTGCCGCCGAATAGGCGGCCAGAGTTCCCATCGCGGCCCATCGATACGCCGCGGGCCAACGAGTCTTGAGCTTTTTCTTGCGATGAACCTTGATTTTGATCCTCATTACGATTCCCTGTAGTCTTGTGATTTAACTTCACTGGGACCACACAAAAGCCGGCAAACGTTCTCAGCCGTAGCCGTATAATGAGGTGGTCGCCAGCCTTTCGGTTGCCGGCAACGAGGGACGCCGCGGCGGTCTTCGGCGAAAAAGTCTCCGCGGCGCCCTCGCGATTCAGTGTTCGTTCAATACTCCTTCGTTTTCGTGCCTGTGTTCGTCCGCGGCACAGGCTTCGCACGCCCCGCCCACTTCCAAACGAGCGACGCGGATGTTGAATCCGGTCTCGCTCGCAATTTCCGATTTCAATTTCTCGAACAGCGCGCTGCTGAATTCCTGAATGCGCCCGCACCGGAAGCAGGCCATGTGAATATGATCCCGCTGAGTCTTGACTTCGTAGTAATGTTTCTCGCCCTCGAGATGCATGAGATCCAACTCATCGATCAGGCGCAGGTTCTTGAGAAGCTCTATGGTGCGGTAGACGGTTGCCCGGTCGATATTCGCATGACGGCGGCGCGCCAGATCGAGCAGCGCGTCGGCGTCGAGGTGATGCGTCGCTTCCTGGATCACCTCGACCAGCGCTCGCCGTTGGGAGGTCATTCGGACGCCTTTCGATTCTAATTCGCGCAGGAGATTTCGCCGTTCCATAGGATCGGGAGTGGCCGCCTTGGCGATTTTTTGCGACTCTGTCGCAACTGTCACACTGGAGAGCGATGCAGAACTCATCAATGATCCTATTTTTCAGTACGAAGTAGTAGTAGAACGGGGATTTGATATCCGACCAGTTCGGTCCTATATTACGGGAGCACGCTTTGGATGTCAATAAAAATCAGCAAGCGAGTTGCAACTGATCGTCTGCCGCGAGGAATCGTTCGCAACAGCAGTCATTCAGCCGCCAACGGGCGGCGGCCAGGCGCTATCGAGGCCGTGCGCAAGGCCAAGGAACTCGGCATGATGGTCTGTATGGGCGCGACGAATCACTTCCGGGACGGCTCTCACTGCGGCAATCTTTCCCCCATCGATGCCATCGCCGAGGGACTCCTCGGCCTCCATCACGGCTTCGGAGTCTTTAAGTTCGACACCGCGGGTGCTGCTTGCAGCGCGTAATGATCCTCGGCAGCTCCGGCTCCGGGAAGACGACTCTGGCCAAGGAACTCGGCAATCGTACCGGACTTCCCGTGGTTCACCTGGATCAGGAGTTTTGGCGTCCGGGCTGGGCCGAAACGCCCGATTCCGAGTGGGCCGGGAAGGTCGCCACGCTCACTGCCCGGCCGCGCTGGATTATCGACGGCAACTACGGAGGCACGCTGCCTCTGCGCATGGCTGTTGCCGACACGATCATCTTTCTCGATTTCCCGCGATTGCTGTGCTTGCGGCGCGTCCTCGGCCGGATCTTCCGCGGCTATGGACGCGTACGGGACGAGCTGCCCGAAGGCTGCCCGGAGCGCCTCGACTGGGAATTCCTCGCCTACGTATGGAACTGGCCGCACAACAGCCGTCCCCGCATCTTAGCCGCGCTCGAAAAATTTTCGGGAACGATTCACGTCCTTCGACAGCCCGCGGAAGTGACCAGGTTTCTGATGCGATATCCTCAACGTCTATGAGGACACGATTTGTCATTTTGCCCATCCTCTGCCTTCTGCCGGTCCTCGCCCAGACGCCGGCTGGCGCGGCCGAAACAAAAGCCGCTCCCGCCGTCGAGATGAGCGCGGCCGAGAAACACTTTGCCGAATCGATGTCGAACGTCACCATGACGGGTTTTTTCACCGTCGGCGACGATCCCGCCACTCACGCCGACAAGTACGCCATCGGCCGCATCTGGAAAATCGGCGATGACCTCTGGAATTTCGAAGCCAGCGTCCAATACAACGACCGGGAATTCAAAGCGACTGTTAAAGTACCCGTAAAATGGGCCGGCGACACTCCCGTGCTGACGCTTTCGAACTATCTGATTCAGGGCCAGGGAGTCTACAGCGCCCGCATCCTGATCTTCGCCGATCAATACGCAGGCGCCTGGGGCGCACGGGAACATAGCGGAAAAATGTTCGGCAAGATCGTGAAGAACCAGCCTGCGCCGTGAGTCCGCTTTCGTGCGGCTTCGCACGATCCGCATTGAACTGCGGCGATGGAGGAGTGGCCGGCCGCCACCCCGCAGGCGGCCGCGGCCCGAATTTCGCTGTCACAACCAGACCGGGTCTCTCGTCCTCTGTGCGGAGGTAGATTCATCAATGTCCATCGAATCATTCATCGTCGTTGGCGGCGGACTCTCCGGATTCACCGCGGCAATCGAACTGGCCTCGGCAGGCCATAAGGTTACGCTGTGCGAACAATCCGCGCGCTTCGGAGGCCGAGCCTCCACGCACCACCAGCAGGGCTACGCGATGAATATTGGTCCACATGGTTTTTATCGGGCCGGCGTCATGAAACAACAGTTTGATGCCTGGGGCATCGCGTACTCCGGCAAAGTCCCGGTAACGGGGGCCGCCGCGTATCTGCTGTCGAACGGCGAACGCCATCGCTTCCCGACCAACGCCGTCAATCTTCTGCGAAGTCGTTTCTTCTCCTTTCGCGATCGCATCCGCATCGGTCAAGCGCTTCAAAAACTACAGAAAACAGATCCAGATTCTCACTGCGGCCAATCGATGCAGTCCTGGATCGAATCGAACGCCGGATCGCCGGCCGCCGCCTCCCTTCTCGCCGCATTGACCCGGGTGTCGACCTACTCCGCCGACCTATCCCTCCTCGACGCGCGTGCTGCCATAACGCAGCTCCAGTTGGCCTTCGCCAAGTCCGTGCTGTACCTCGACGGAGGATGGGAAACTCTGATTGCGTCTCTGGCTCGCAAGGCTCAATCGATGGGAGTCGAACTACGCGCGGAATCCGGCGTGACAAAAGTGTACCCGGGCGCGATCGAACTGCGCGCCGGGGAGCGCCTCGCCGCCGACGGCATCGTTCTGGCGATTCCTCCAAATGAAGCCGAGCACCTGACCGGAAGGAAATTGCCCCCGCGCACGCCGGCGCGCGCCGCCTGTCTCGATCTCGGATTGAAACGCCTTCCGCCGAGGTCCGCGTCTTTCGCGCTCGGACTCGATGAACCGGCATATTTTTCAGTCCACTCCCTCTACGCCAGCCGACTCGCTCCCGAAAACGGAGCCCTGGTGCAGATCGCCAAATATCTCGATCGCGGCTCATCCGGAACACGCGAAGAACTCGAGCGCGTCGCCGACGTCGCCATGCCCGGCTGGCGCGATGAAGTCGTGCTCTCGCGGTTCCTCCCCGAAATGACCGTAGTCCACGCAATCCCCGAAGCGGGCCGCGGCCGCCCCGATATCGATGCCCTGAAGATGCCGCGCGTGATGATCGCGGGTGACTGGGTTGGTCCGCAATCGATGCTCGCCGATGCCGCCGTAGCCAGCGGCCTCCGCGCAGCCAGAGCCCTCGGCGTCAGCGCGGCAGGAAAGGCGGCCTGACACGGCGTGACCGACGTATTCACCGAACTTCGGCCGCTTCTCTTTTCCATCGCGTATCGGATGACCGGCACGCGCTCCGACGCCGAAGACGCCATTCAGGAGGCCTATCTGCGGTGGCAGGCTTCGGACCAAACGTCGATTACATCGCCCAGGGCTTTTCTCACCACAGTGATCTCGCGAATCTGTGTCGATATTCTCAAGTCCGCGCATCGCAAGCGCGAAGTTTACATCGGACCATGGCTCCCGGAACCCGTCATCGGGCCTTCCACGGAGCCAGTGGAACTCGCCGAGTCGTTATCCTTTGCGTTTCTGCATGTCCTCGAGTCGCTGACGCCGGCCGAGCGCGTCGCATTCCTCATGCATGACGTCTTTGACGCCAGCTACTCCGAAGTAGCCTCGGCACTCGAAACCTCGGGCGAGAACGCCCGTCAGCTCGCCCATCGCGCCCGTAATCACCTCCGCGACCGCCGTCCAAAAATCTCCGTTGAACGGGAAAAACACCAGCAACTCCTGTGGGCTTTCCTCCAGGCTTGCACGCAAGGCGACACCACGTCGCTGGTCAGTCTCCTGAAAGAGGATGCGGTTCTGTACGCGGACGGAGGAGGAAAAGTGCGCGCTGCGCTCAATCCGATTTACGGAGTCGACCGTATTGTCCGCTTTATCCTCGGCCTGCGCAACAAATACCCCGGCGAGTTCGGCGGATTTCCGTTGGAAGTGAACGGGGCGCCGGGCGCGGCCATCACGCTCGATGGCCGTCCTTACATGATCCACACAATCGAGGTGGAAGGCGACAGGATCCGAACGATCTACTACGTTATGAATCCAGACAAGCTGCCGCTGAATAGCTTCTGATCCAGGGTCGGGATCTTCTCAAAATCATCTGCTCGCCGAGCTGGATCAGGCTCGCCGCAAGTTTTGAATCGGGTCGCATCCGGCCGCATCACCTGCCTATGAAGGGAACAAATCGGATCGTCACCGCGGCGCTCGTGGCGATCGTCATCCTGCTGGCCGTCATCGCCATTCGCCCCTACGTCATACCCGAGTTCACCGTAACCGCCGACGCGGGCCGCTTCGACTATGTCCAGATTATTGCGGCTACGTATTTGTATCAAGGAAGGCAAGGAGTCCTGATGCTTGACAAGCGAAACGGTAACGTTTGGTTCACGGCGCGGGGCGACAACGTGAACATCTCGTTCACCGACCCCGTTTTTATCGTCCGCGTCCCCCTGGAAAAGCTCGACCAGCAGCCGCAACCGCCTCAGTGAGGCTTGTTGTGGTGTTTGTCGAGATACTTCACCATCACGACCTCATTTCCGTCTTCGCTGTAGATCAAGTCGTCTACCAGCTCACGCGCCATCATGATGCCGTATCCTCCTGGCCGCAATCCCTGTATCTGGCGATGCTCCAGATGGTCGAATGGGCTGTCCGGACGATTCGAAATCGCGGAGTGAGGAATGTCTTCGAGCCGGAATCCGGTTCCGGGATCCGAAATCCGGCATGCGACCGACCGCTTTGTGCGTAGATACGAGATTTCAACGTGTTCATTGGGATTGAACTTCCCGCCGTGCTCGATTGCATTCAGCAGCATTTCACGAAACGCGAGTCCGAGTTGTTTTCTATCTTCCAGCGGAATGCCGTCGGTCATCTCGAAAACAAATTGCGTCAAGCGGTCCGCGGTGGCAAGATCGCACCGGGCATGGAGACGGATCCACTCAGGCGTCGCCGCGACAAGATCGATTCCGTCGTCCCAGACTTCGTTGGCCATCGCGATTCGCACCATCTCCTCGAGCCCGTCGGTCGAACACGGGAGTTTGAAATAGCTAAACGCATGTTCTCGCATGGCTTCGATCGCAAGTTGCGGCGTGCTCTGGGTGGTAAGAATGATCATTCGCGTATGCGGCCGGATTGATCGAATCTTGCGCAAAACCTCGACATCCTCGAGTCCGGAACCCTTTTCGCTGCTTAACACAATGTCGAACGGTTTTTTGTGGATCATCTCCAACGCAGAGTCGTTGTCGTGGGCATAATCGATCTTCCACTCGATTGGTTTCAATACGTTAGGCAGCATCGCCTTAACATCGTCGGTGGGATCGATCACCAGTGCTGTTTTTCGGGCTTTGGCCGTCGCGGGGGCGGGCCTGTTCCAAACTGCCATCGGCTGGTCCTCCTCGCTTAGGATGTCGTAGCGCCGATTTGCGTTTTACTTTCGCGCAAAACGCGTCAAAATGATCGAAAATACGTCATTTTGCGATGCTCAAACCGGCGCCGAGCTCAACGGCGACGTTGAGCGTTTCGCCCTCTACGGTGACGTTTACGCTGGAAAGTGAGATCTGCGCCAGCTTCACGAGCGCCAGCAGACTCGCCTTGATGAAGTGGGGTGAAACGTCGTGCTTCACAATCCCGTTGAGGCTGGTCAAAAGGGCATCGAATTGGCTTTCGGTCTGTACGCTATCGAGCTGCGTGCAAAGAAGTTCCAGCGCAGCGACCAGGTTCATGAAGTGCCGGGCGCTCTCGGACTGGTATCGCATTAAATCACGCCGCGAGGGGGCGACCTGAACGAACTCTTCCGGCCAAATCTGGAGATTTCCGCAATTCCTGCGATCCGGGATTTTGGAGCTTTGAGGCCCGTCGATGGCGTTTCGATTGAAGATGCACCAGTCCTCATAAGTGCCGAACCCGAGGAATTCTCCTTGAATCGATTTGACCGCGGAAGCGAATGCGGCGTAATTTCGGGCGTCAAATCTGTGCGGCAGGGCGGCGCCGCAAGGGTCAGCCCGAAATGAAGTGAACACCGATTCCGGAAACGCTACAGCGGTTTTGGCCGATTTTGCCCGGCTGATGCGATCGGCCGCCTCGGAAAGTTCCGGGCTGCGCAGCTCTCGAAGAACCTTGGCGGTGGCGGCGGCGGGGCCAGGCGTTCTATCGCAAAACTCGAATCGGAGCGAGAGATCGACATCGAATTTCCCGCTTGCCGCCGACTCGGCCGCCTGCGCGAGAAAGTGCATGTCGCAGATGTCGTCATGACCGACGATTCCTTGGGAATGCTTCACACCCTCGGCCGCGATCAGCCGTAAGATTCCGTTCCCGGCATAAGTGACGTCGATATTGTCGATGTATTCGACCACATCTTCCCACTTCCAGAGATCGAAGAACTCGAACGCAAACGCGGAGCGATGCCGGAACTGATTTTCGACAAACGAACCCGGCAGGAGAGTGACGGAGTCCTGGTGCAGCGCCTGGAAGATGTCGCCCTTCACCGCCAAATCGATCGCCTTGGGGATGGGATCGCCGCTTGCGAAATCGAACTCGACGCGAAATAGCGATGTCTTTGCGCTGACGTCCTGCTGAAGAAGTTCGATCTCAACTTTTTCATTGGACTTGCTGACGAGACGATTCACGGAGTCGTTGATATTCGCGGCGAGCCTGGTGACCGCGTCCTGAGCGGTTGTTTTGAGCTTGTCTTTCAGTTTTGACGCCGCCGTGTGTTTGCCGCTCTGACTTACGCCAGCAAACACGTGGTCCACCGCCCGGCCGAGAATATCGCCGGCGTTGGTCGTGAAATCGAAACTGAGACCCGGGGTAATCTCAATACCCAGAGTTTCCTTAGTCTGTAGAGTGGAGACGTCCTTTCGGAAGATGCCGAGAGTGGCAGTATTGGCGGAGGCGGATCGTTCGCGCGAGAACAGGAACCGGAATGCATCTTCGTCGGTGTAGTTGAACGCGAAGGATGCGCCGGCGTGAAAGGACGGATTCGCCGTAAGGGCGGCGGAGGCGAGTCCATGCCCGAGCGAGCGCGTGATCTCGCCGGCGCTGCGCCCGCCGAGAAGGCCGGCGTTGAGACCGTAGGTCATGCCGAATCCCAAGGCGAGCTTGCCGAGAAACTCGAACTCCATCAGATCGCCGTCGTTGAGCGTGGCGATTTTTTCAGGCTGAAACGGAAGCACGAATCCGGAAACGGCGCGCTGAAGCGCGTCAAACACGTTCATCGAGGACGGAAACGCCTGATGATGAATCGCGGTGAAGACGTCGTCCCTGGTGAGGTTCGCGCTGACTCCCAGGCTGCCGGCGCTGTAGGCGGCGCCTCCGCCGACTTGGAGGTTGAGCTGAAATGCGATCGAAATAAACACTTTGCCTGGGGGAACCGGAATCGAAAAGCGAGCGCTCCCGGCATCGTCGTATTCGAGAAGCAGCCCTGACGTGGTGAACGTGACGGATCCCATCAAGCCAGGGCGGAAACAGAGGCTGAGATTGGTGGAAGGTCCAAGATCCCACGTAGCCTGATGATCGGCCGTGAAATGAAATTGCGTTTGGCCTGAAGGAATATCCGCGAGAGGCGCCGCGGCGACAGCGTGAATCGCATCATCGAGCTTGAAAATTATGTCGAATCCGGGTTTTAGAAATTTACCCAGATCTCCATTCGCATCGAAGGCCAATGTCCGATTTCCGGCCTGAAAACTCAAACTCACGAAAGCCCCCCTTTCAGTGTGAGCGCAAAAAGGTCAGGCAATCGTATCACGGCGGCGATTTCTCCCAATAGGAAATTTTGAGCATCTGCGGAGAGAAATTCCACCTGACCAGCGCAGCGCGCGTCTAAGGCCCGGTGACGAACGAACAAATGCATTAAATCGTTTGCGGCGGCTGCTTTGGCGTGCGCGTCCGCGCGGGGACAGGGGACGAACGCGGCGAAGGAATGGTCTTTCGAGCTTTCCGGTCTCGGATATCTGATTCCCAACGGCCGATCTTATATCTCTCCGGCGCTTTCAGCCGACCGCGATTCGCTTCATCTCGAGGCGCGGTATAACTACGAGAATTTCGAAACCGGCTCGATCTGGGCGGGGCGCAACTTCAGTTTCGGAAGTAAAACGACGTTTGCCGTCACGCCAATGATCGGCGGGGTCTTCGGCACTTCGAGCGGAATCGCAGTGGGATATCTTGCGACGTTTCAGCATCGACGGCTCTCGATCGACAGCCAGGGCGAGTACCTGTTTGCGACCAACCAGTCCGGGAGTTTTTTCTACAACTGGTCAGAGATCAGTTACTCGGCTGCGGAGTGGTTCCGGGCCGGGGTTGTCATCCAGCGGACGAAGGCGTATCACACGCGGCTTGAAGTCGAGCCCGGACTGCTCGCCGGTGTTTCGCGTAAGAATGTCGACTTTACGATTTATGTATTCGATCCGACGGTGGTGCTCGGGATCGGATGGCGTTTTTAATCGTGAGCCGCTATGCACAACCTCTTCGCAACGGACCACCGGTCTTCGAGTGTGTGGTTCCAAGGAGCCGCCGAGCCTTGCACCCTGGCGGCGCACCACGGCGGCCAGATTTTTGCAATTACGGCGCGGCCTTCACCCACTGAACCTCAAAACCCGCTCCGAGGCTGCCCGTGCCCTGCGTGAGCGACGTGAACGTATCCACAGTTTCCAGCAGAATGTCGTTGGAAAACAGAACCACTCCCTGGGAATCGGTGATTGTGAGATGCGCTTGAGGATTTGCAAACGGCTGCTGGACAACCGGCGCAGTCAACGTCCAGGCGCCGGAGTCGTTTGTCACGAGGTTTGGAGTGGAAGAGGTGACCGTGAGGACAGCGGTGAACGTTCCGTCGGCATTGAATGTCGGAACGAATTGAGTCGTCACGCCTGTATTGATGTTGGTTAAGGTGGCGAACCAGGGGCCGTGCAGAACGTTGAAGATGGCTTGCACGTTTGTCCCGCCTTGCGAACTTCCGGTAAGGGACGCGAGCGCCGCGGCGGACACGGTCCACAACCGGCCGGACCCGATCGCGCTTCCATTGCTCGTGTCGTCGCCGATCCAGAGATTGCCGCTCGGATCGACAGCAAGAAGATTCGTCTTGGCGGCAACGAAGGAGAAGTTCGAAGCGTTCGCGCCGTTACGGTCCACGCCGCCTTGCGAGACAAATGTGAAGGTGCCTTTGGAAATCGACATTCGCCACACCTGGCTGCTGCCGGGGCTCGTCGTATTTCCGGCGACTGAGAAGTAGAGTCCGTCAGAACCGTCATAGGCGATTCCGGTATGCGCAACGCCGCTGAATCCATCCGAGACCACCGTGGCGTTGCATCCACCTTGGCAGGTGGAACTCACTGCGTTGGGGATGACCGACAGCGCGTCGGCGGAGGCGATCCACAGAGCGTTTCCGACGAACGCGAAGGCCCGCGCGGGATGACCTTGCGGAGTATTGCCGACGCTCTGCACCACCTGAGTCGACCCAACGCCGGGATTCAGGATGCGTTTGACGTTTCCGCTCTTGAGGAATCCCACATAAAGGTTTCCGTCCGGCCCGAGGGCCGCAGCGGCCGGTTGATTGCCGTCGAGGCCGGCCGTAGTCGCGATGTAGGTCGCTGAACCGGCGAAGGCTCCCGTGTTGGGATCTACGGCGGCGCGCAGAACTCCGCGCGCAGCCGACGGCGTGCTCCGCGTATCGACAACGCCTTGCGTGATGTAAACCGCTCCGCCGCTGGCGATCGACATCTGGCCGCAGGTGGCCGGGACGGTCGTTGGCGAAACAGGCAGGCGGAGATTTCCAGAGTTGCCTACAGCCAGCAGCGAGCCGGCTACGCCGGGTTCGACTTGAACGACGGGCGCAAAGCCCTGCCATGCATCGCAAATCCAAGGCTGCGTGCCGACGATAACGGCTCCCGCGGGAGCCGACGGAGGAACCGCTCCCGGTATCGAGGTTGGAAGGATCGCAGCGGAACTGCGGAGTTCAGCCTGGACGCCGGTGGCCTGCGCAGCCTCGCCGGTTCCGGAAAGCACAATCGCAGCGAGAAACATCATCGTAGAGAAATGTTTTTTCATATTTTGCCCCCAGGTACGTGAGCGCGAATCGTACTGTGATAACGTAGCCGGGACGCGGCACAAAAAAAACCGTTTTCCTGTAAAACTTCTGTAAATTGAGAGTAGTTGGAGCGGGCAAGCCACGCTTGCGAAAACTTAGCGTGAATATGTCCTGCGTTTTACTTCACGCCGCTTGCGACGCGCGCGGGTAGAAATTCATCGCCGGAACGCCAGGCCGGCAGTTTCGGAGCATTGGCCACGTTAACACCGACAAGGAAACCGAAGCGCGCGTACTGCTCCATGCCGGAGAAATCCCAGTCATCTTTGTATTCGTCGGCGGGCTGGTGGTAGCGATGCTCTTCGAAATCGTCGAACAGCTTCCTTCCTGTGCCGGGCGGGCGGCCGAGCAGATCTTCACCGCCTTCGATCGAAAAAGCGGGAATTCCGACGCGAGCGAAGGAAAAATGATCGGAGCGATAATACGTCCCGGCCTGCGGGCGAGGGTCGGGCTTGATGCGAAGGTCGAAACGGCGCGCGGCCTCCTCAACGAGGGGATAGATGGTGGTGCGTTCGGCGCCATTGACGACGACGTCGCTGGTGCGGCCGAAGGGCATGAACATATCGAAGTTGAGCGCGGCGGCGGTCTTTCCGGCGGGAATCACCGGATGCTGGCCGTAGTATTCCGATCCGCGGAGTCCGGCTTCTTCGGCTGAGACCGCGACGAACAGTGCGGAGCGCTTCGGCTTTTCGGGAAGCATCGCCCATGCTCGCGCCATTTCGATGATCATGGCGCAGCCGGTGGCGTTGTCGGCGGCTCCGTTGTAAATCTTGTCGCCATTCACTGCTTCGCCGATTCCGAGATGATCCCAATGGGCGCTGAAGATGACGGCTTCGTTCTTCAAGGCGGGATCGCCGCCCTCGATCCTGGCAACCACGTTGCGCGTCTGAATCTCGCGGATCCTTGCGGGAGCCTGTCCGCTAAACCGGATCGGCAACGGGATGGCCTTGAACCCGCGGGTGTCGGCCATCTTCAGAAGTTCGTCCGTTGTCTTGCCGACCGATTTCGCGATCTCGTCGCCTTTTTCCTTCGTTATCCATCCGGCGAAGGAGAGCGCGGGCTCATTTGCGGCGAGACGAACCTGCTTGTCTTCGACGCTCCAGGACGAGCGGACAACGTCCCATCCGTAGCTCGCCGTCGGAGTCGTGTGAATGATAATCGCGGCCGCCGCGCCTTTGCGCGCGGCCTGTTCGTATTTATAGGTCCACCGGCCGTAATAGGTGAGGGCGGGACCGGTAAAGAACTTCGGATCGCCGGAGGGGGGCTCGTTGGTGAACATCACCACGACTTTCCCGCGCACGTCGGCGCCCTGATAGTCGTCCCACTGATATTCGGGGGCCGTAATCCCGTGGCCGACAAAGACGGCATCGGCGTCAAACGACGCGCCGGTCTTCTGCTGCTGCGTGACGCCGACGAAATCGTCGAGCCAGCGGAACTGAATCGATCCGGCGGTCATTTCAGCAGGCTCCGGCTGGACTCCAACGAGCGTGAAGTTCTGGAAATACGTTCCGTTGTCGCCCGCGGGTTTGGCGCCGGCGATGGCAAACTGGCTTGCGATGTATTCGGTGGCGAGATCGCCTCCGCGCGCGCCGACACCGCGGCCTTCGAGCAGATCGCTTGCGAGAAACTTCACGTGCGCCCGCATGCGCGAACCCGAGATTTCATTCATCTGCGCGGCGGCCGTCCATGCGGCAAAAAGCAGAAATGCGATTTTCATTTTCTTGCGACCTTAATCACTGTAGTATCCTGCACCTCGATCAAGCCGTCGGTCACCAGATCCGACAATTCCGGCAGAATCTCATCCACTTTCTCCAAACTTTCAATGAATTCGAGGCGGAGCGGGAGATGCTCGGCGAGCGCTTCGATCCGCGGCGTATGCACTACGTGATGGGACCCGAATCCGGCAAGAGCGCGCGTGACGGTTGCGCCCGAGACTCGGTGGCGCAGCAGAAACTCGACGATGGATTTATACAGCGATTCATGGCGCCGCTGCGTGTCTTCGTTCAGATAGATCGTGACTTTTTTCGCGGGACCTGGCGCCAGCATATCTATCTCTTCGCAGCGATCACTGCGCCGAGCCACACAGCCGCGTATCCGAAAAGGACGCTGCCTGCTCCATTCAGCAAGGCGAGCCATCGTTCGCCGTCGCGGACGAGCCCCAACGTTTCCCATTCGAAAGTCGAGAACGTCGTGTAGCCGCCGAGGAATCCCACGACCAGGAGAAGCCGCAGATTGGGGTGTGGGAGGCGTTCGCTGAACATCGTCATAAGGAGTCCGATGAGGAACGATCCGGTTATATTAATGATCACCGTTCCGAGCGGAAAGCGCGCACCGGCGCGGCTCATGATCGCGTTTGCCAGAATGTAGCGGGCAAGCGATCCAGTAGCTCCGCCGAGCATCACCATAAGGTACCGATCCAATGCGACCCTCCCTATCGATGATAGATGCTGGAGCGGTCCGCCACATGGACGGCGCAGCGCAGCGCGGCGGTAATGTCACGATACAGACCGCAGCCGGCGATTGAGGAAATCCCGCTCGATCTGATTTGACGCGAGCGCGGCAGCCTGCCGGTACGCCGAGGCAGATTCAGCATTCCGGTTCAACCGCCGCAATAAATCGGCGCGGCTCGCGTGGAACAAATAATACTGATCGAGCGAACCATTCAACTCGTCCATCCGGCGCAGGCCGTCCTCAATGCTGCCGCTCATCGCGATGGCGACTGCATGATTCAGCGCGACCACCGGCGATGGATTGATCCCGAACAGTGTCGCGTACAGCGCCGCGATCTGCGGCCAGTCTGTGTCCCGGGCGGTCTTGGCCTGCGCGTGCAGCGCCGCGATCGCGGCCTGCAACTGATTCGGTCCGGGGCAGCCCATCCGGAGCGCTTTTTCGATCAGCGCGACGCCCTCCTCAATCTCCGCGCGATCCCACTGCGAACGATCCTGCTCCTCGAGCGTCACCAGTTCACCATTCGCCACGCGGGTATTTCGGCGCGAATCGTGAAGCAGCATCAGCGCGAGCAATCCGATATTCTCGGCCTGGCGGGGCATCAATTCGCAAAGCATGCGGCCGAGCCGGATCGCTTCCGCGCAGAGATCGTTTCGCACCAGCGCGGTCCCCGAGGTCGCGGAATACCCTTCGTTGAAGATGAGATAAATCACGGACTGCGCGGCGGCCAGGCGTTCCGGAAGCCGCTCCGGCGGAGGGACCTCGTAAGGAATCCGGGCTTCGGCAATCTTGCGCTTCGCACGTACCAGCCGCTGCGCGAGGGTCGGCTCCGGCAGAAGAAACGCCCTGGCGATTTCAGGAGTGCTTAAGCCTCCGAGCGTCCGCAGAGTCAGGGCGATCTGCGCCTCCGCGTTCAACGCGGGATGGCAGCACGTAAAGATCAGCCGCAGGCGGTCATCGGGAAAATGCCCCGCGATATCATCGGGCTCGGATGGATCAGCCATTTGAGCGGTCTCGTATTTCAGCGCTTCCTGCTTGTCGCGGCGAGTGTGGTCCCGGCGAACATCGTCGATCAGCTTCCGATGCGCGGTGGTCATGATCCACGCGGCGGGATTCGCCGGAATTCCTTTCGCGGGCCAGGTGGCGAGCGCGGAGGCGAAGGATTCCTGCATCGCCTCCTCGGCTCGATCGAATGATCCTGAGATTCGTATCAGGCTCGCGATAATCCTGCCCGACTCCTGCCGGAAAACGGATTCGGCCGCTGCGCGAATATCAACCATTCAAGGCAACGACTTGTTCGACCACCGGTTCACCTTTTTCGGAAACGGCGCGCAGGCCCGGCATTGGGCGAATTTCGATGCATCCTTCTCCGCCCTTGCAGCACGTTGGAATCTTCGCGGCCCACTCGATCGCTTCGTCCAGATTTTCGCAGTCGATGATGTAATATCCGGCGAGCTGTTCTTTCGTCTCCGCGAATGGGCCGTCGGTGACGATTGCCTTGCCGTCGTGCATTCGAACCGTGGTCGCCGTGGTGGTGGGGGAAAGCGGCTCGGCGCCGCGCAGGACGCCTTTCGCAACCCCCTCCTCCATCACCCGGCGATGAGCGGCCCTGAGCTGCCTCCCTTCCTCCGGCGTCATGCCCTGGGGATTCTCTTTGGAATAGATCAGCATCATGTAGCGCATCGTCGTTCCTCGTTCTCCTTCATTGATCTTACTTCGCCGGGAAATTGGGATCCGCTTTCACTTCCAGGATCTGCTTGACGTGGCGTTCCACATGCCCGCAGGCTGCGAGGATCCACTGGTAGCCGTCCATTGAATCGTACCTGCCTTTCGACAGCGCTTTCAAAGGAGCCGCTTCCACCGCATGGCGCCGAAGGTCGGGATCCTTTTCAAGAAGCTCACTAAGCTTCGCGTAGTTCGACAGCAGCCGATCCATCGCCGCGCCCGCAGAGACGCGTCCGGTGGGGGCAAGCGGCTCGGGAGCTTTGAACTTCACGAGGCGATCCGGAAACTGGTTGACGAGAATCGAGTCGATCTGCCTGGTATCGCGCTCGGCCGCGGGAGCAGGCGCCTGCACGAGCTGCTGGCGAACGGGACCGAGGATCAGGTCCTGCGCCAGCACCATATGCTCCACGATTTCGACAATCGACCAGCGATCCGCCGATTGCTTGAACTTCCACTGAGCATCGGAAAGGCCCCTGGTGGCGCCGACGGCCAGGCTGCGCGTCTGTTGCAGATACGCGCGAGCCTGGTCGAGTTCGGTGGAACTGAGTGTCGGGTCCGCTGCGAGCGCCGTTGTCGCCGTGGCGGCCGCGAGAATGGTTGTGAATGTTTTCATGACGTTCTCCTTTTTCCGGCGCCCGGTAAAGAGCGCGTTCACAGGATCGACGTCCGAATTTTTCAAAATCGACAGGGATCACGAAAAAACCATGATGGGGCGGACCTCGATGGATCCGAAGCGTGCCCACGGAATTTTCGCAGCGATCGCAGCGGCTTCATCGACGTCGGCCGCCTCGATCAGATAATAGCCTCCGAGCTGTTCCTTGGTTTCCGCAAAGGGCCCGTCGGTAACCACCTTCTTGCCGTCACGGATCCGGACGGTCTTGGCGGTCATGGTCGGCTGAAGGGCGTTGCCGCCGCGAATGGCGTTGGCGAACTCGCTTCCGAAAGCTACATATTCCCTGGTTTCGGCATCCTGCGCGGCCTTGCTCAGGGTCGTCCAACGGGATTCCTGGTCGTAGATCAAAAGAAGGAATTGCATAGTTATCTCCTCAAGCCTACGACGGACGACCGTATCGAAATCGACAGAAGCAAACCAATTTTCAACGCGCCAACGATTGGCGTCGCACCGCCGCGGCCGGCAGACACGCCAAGAGCCTGTTCAGCCGCAGGTTTACAAGGCTTTGGGCCAATCCGGCACCATCGGCGTCCGGAAGCGCAGCTTTTGACGTCTCTTAGGGGAAGGGGCGGGCGCTATTGTGAGGACACTGAGTGGAACGCGCCCGCCTGTCGTAACGGGGTAATTTGAGTCTAATGACACAACACGATATTTCACATACCGTGCATCTGGTATTTTCCAACAGCCGATTGGCATAGCCGTTCTTCACCGCCCAACTCGCGACAGAGCCTCACGCGCGGATTGGTTCTGCGGATTCAAGGCGATAGCGTGCTGGTACTCTCGCGAGGCCAGTGCTTTGTTGCCCGAAGTTTCATAAATATTGCCGCGATAGACGTAGGTCATCTCGTATCGAGGATCAATCTGCTCTGCCTGCGCGAGTTGCTCGAGGGCATCAGGGAATTTCCCGTGTTTAGCGAGAATCATCCCGATCTGGGTATGAATATGAGCGGTATTCTCATAGGCCAGAGCCCGGTGCAGTTCCTCGATCGCCCGGGTCCAGCGGCCGGCGCAATCGAGGGCCAGGGCAAAGTCCACCAGCAAACGCTGGTCGGCCGGACCGAGCTTGATTGCGGTCTCGTACGACTGCACCGCATCGCCGCACTGGCCTTGTTCGTACTGCGCATAGGCGAGTTGAAAGCGCGGCCGGTACTTATTCGGCGACTTGTTGACGGAATCCTGCCAGAGAAGCACCGCGCTTTCCCAGAGCGAAACGCGCTGGTAAGTGAGAACGCAGCACACCGCCAGAATCGCGCAGCAGGCAAGCGCAGCCTGACTGAATCTCAGCCTTCGCAGAAATTCCAGGCACACGAAAATCAGCCCGAGAAACGGCATGTACAGCCGATGCTCGGCAAGTACATCTTTGATCGGGACGAAGGACGACGTTGGCGAAATGAGAAGCAGAAACATCAGCAGCCCAAATGACGCAAGCGGGAAATCCTTACGATAAATCCAGGCGAGCACCACGGCCGCCGCGAAGCCCAGGAGCCCGAAGATCGCTCCGTGATCCATAAGCGTCGCGGAGACCGGAATGTCGGGATCGATGTTCTGTCCGTACGGCAGGAAGAACATGCGGATGTACGTCCAGACGACCCGGCATTGCGTGAAGAAATACACCGCCGGCGGCAGATCGCGCATTTGAAATCCGGCGGTGTTGGTGGTGCTGATCACGCGCCAGATGAAAGCTGCCCCGGCGGCCCCGGCAAGCGCGAGAAGCGAATAAAGGATTCTGTGCGCACGGAACCCTCCTCGCCGCCACCAGAAATCGGTGAGGACCAGAAGCAGGGGGAGCGTCAGCGTGTGTTCCTTGGTTGCCAGCGCCGCGCCGAATAAGATGAACACCAAGAGCGAACGGAGTAGAGACATCCGGCCGCCTTCGCGGTAAATAAAAACCGCAAAGGCGGCGTAGTAAAACAACATGCTCAGAATCTCGGACCGGCTCGCGAGATAAGCGACGGATTCCGTCTGGAGCGGATGAAGAAGAAACAGCGCGCCGGCAAATCCGGCGAGAGCGATTCGCATGCGCTGCGGCGTTCCAGCCCATTCGAGAAATTTCGCGGCAACCACCGCGGCGATGGCCGAAACCGCGAAATGCAAAAGGACGTTTGAGACATGGAACCCGAAAGGATCCGGCCCGTGGATCAGGTAATCGATCCAATAGCTGAATCCGAGCATCGGGCGGATGAATGTCACCCACCCTCTGATATCCCCCGTGATGTTCGGATTGAAGATCGGAAGATAGCGGTCATCGAGAATAAACGGCCCCCGAAGCGCGGGGGCATAAATTTCGAACACCAGGGAAAGCCCGGCGAATGCGCCGAGTCCTGTCCACAGCCAAGTTCGGTTCGTGGCGGCGGTTTTCGTCGGCTTTGGCTGTTTCATCCCGAAGACGCGGACTCCGATTTCACACGACAGTGTAGCCAGCGCGCGGCCGCGCCGTCCATCTTTTCTCCGCGCAGGCGCGAGAGTCGCTGCCCCGGACGTGTTACGGCAACAGAACGGAGAGCGTCAGCGAGCGGGGGTCGCGCAAGGCGAACCGGACGTCGCAAACGGCGTGTGAGAAACCCGACTTCGAACCGGCTGGCGCAACTTTTTGTTTTCAAAAACCTTCCACCGTCGTCTATACTAGACCCTTCATGCTCCCAGCCGGAGGACAGAGGCGATGGCCCATTGTGGCCCTGATCGCCGCCATTCTGATCCTGTGCTACGCTTCCACGCTTCGCGGCATGGCGGAGCAATGGTGGAACGACGAGGACATGGGGCACGGCTTCGCGGTCCCGGTGGTCATCGCCTGGATCGTGTGGCGCGAACGAAAGCGCTGGATGAGCCTGCCGCTCGAACCGAGCGCATGGGGATTCGTTCTTCTTTTGGGCGCGATGGCGCTGCATGCGGCAGGAGCGCTCGGCGGTGGGCTGTTCGCGGCGTCGCTCGCGTTTGTCGTTTCGGTGATCGGCGTGATCGTTTGCGTCGCGGGATTCCGCTGGGTTCGAGCGTGGATTTTCCCTCTGGTGCTCGCATTTTTCATGCTGCCAAAGCTCGCGATTGTCTATAACCAGGCGACTCTTCCGTTGCAACTGCTCGCGAGCCGGATGGCGGCGGGGATGCTGACGGCGACGGGCTCGGCGGTGATTCGCGAAGGAAACATCCTCGACGTCGGTGGACACAGGATTCTGGTTGCTGAGGCTTGCAGCGGCATCCGCTATCTTCTGCCGCTCGGATTCACGGCGCTTCTGCTGGGATACCTGTTCGATTCCAGGGCCTGGATGAGGCTCGTGCTGCTCGCCGCCGCGGTGCCGATCGCGATCTGTGCGAACGCAGTTCGCGTCGCGGTCTCGGGCGCGGTCCCGGCGTTCGCGGAAGGAACGGCGCACGAAGTAGCGGGAGCAGCCATTTTCACGCTCTGCCTGGCGAGTCTGATCGTGGTCCAGAGGCTGTTTCACAGGAAGGCGTCGCATGCGTAGTCTGGTTCTTGCGGTCCCCGCGTTTCTGGCGGCGCAAGCGATACTCGTCAACATGGCCGCGCACGGCGAGCATCCGCCGAAGATGCCGGAGCTCGCACGATTTCCAGATGCGTTCGGATCGTGGCGGAAATTGACGGAAGATCCGATCGGCGCCGATGTACAGGCGCAGCTTCATGCGGACCGTCTTCTGAGCCGGACTTATTTCGACCCGGGAACCAACTCAGCCGCCGGTTTGTTCGTCGCATGGTTTCAATCGCAGCGTTCGGGATTAAGCCAGCCTCATTCGCCTCAAGTATGCCTGCCGGGATCGGGCTGGGTTCCGGAGAAGGCCGATGACGTCGCGGTGGGCCCGATTCGCGCGAATCGATACATCGTGTCGAATCACGGGCAGCGGGCGATCGTTTTGTACTGGTACCAAATGCGGGATCGCGCGATCGAGAAGGAATGGGCCGCGAAATTCTGGACGATTGAAAGCGCGGTACGCGAGAAACGGACGGATACCGCGCTGGTGCGAATCGTCACGCAGGGTTGGAGCGGCAATGACGATCAATCGACGGCATCGGCGATCGCGTTCGGCCGGGATCTATATCCTGAGTTGATGAAGGCGCTGCCGCGATAGTGTATTGCAAGGGATCGATCGTCAACAGCGGGCCGTCCGGACGAATTGCCGACAAGGAAGACGCGCTCTATCCCGGTTCCAGGCTCAAGCTCGAGTTGCAGGGATTTCAGTCCTCGACCGAACCATCGGGAACGCTTATGGCACAATGTCACGGATGATGTCGACGGGCATGGCGATCTCGCAGCGCCAGCGATCAAGCGGATTGCCCTATGTCTGAGCCCTTCAGGGTATTGATTGTCGGCGCCGGGTTGATGGGAAACTGGCACGCTCGTTACGCTCAAACTGGCGGGGGGCGTGTCTGCGGCATTGTGGACTGTTCGCAACGGGCCGCGGACCGGCTGGCCTCGAAATTCAGGCACTGCCGCAGTTGGACCGATCTGCACCTTTCTCTGACGCAAACGAAGCCGGGAATCGTTCACGTGTGCACTCCGGTCGAAAGTCATCGTGATATCGCAAAAGCGGCACTGGAGACGGGAGCGCACGCCATCGTCGAGAAACCGCTGGCGGTCGACGCAAAGGCAAGCGAGGAATTGCTCCGGCTGGCGCGGGATTCCGGATTGCTCCTTATCCCGGTCCATCAGTTCCTTTTTCAAGACGGTTTTCGCAAGGCATGCCGCGCGGTTTCGCGGCTCGGACGAATCCTGCACGTAGATATTGTGATCTGCTCGGCGGGCGGGGACCAAGGAACCCGGAACCTCGACGATATCGCGGCGGAAATCCTCCCGCATCCCTTGTCGCTGATCGAGCGCCTCGCGCCCGGCTCACTCGATGATCGCGAGTTCTCAGTGCACAGGAGCGGCGAGGGCGAGTGGCGAATCTGCTGGTGCGCGAAGCGCGTCTCCTTCTCCGTCCTTATCAGTCTGCGTGCGCGGCCGACGGAGGCTTCGATGCGGATCGCGGCCGAAAGAGGCGCGATCGAGCTGGATCTGTTTCACGGATTCTCCACAATCGATTCCGCGCAGCCGACGCGCGCCGCTAAGCTCGCGAGGCCATTTCGCAGATCGGCTGCGCAATTCTCGCTTGGGGCGGCGAATCTGATGCGGCGTGCATCCACTGGCGAGTTCGCTTACCCGGGTCTTCGGACGTTGATCTCGGAATTCCATGAGGCCGCCCGCCACAAGGGACCGTCGCCGATCAGCCCCGAGGAAATCATGGCCGTTGCAGTTGCACGAGATCAAATTCTGGCGCGGAGCAAGGCTTGAAGGTTTCCGTCGTCATCGCAGCCGTGAGCGGTGATCGCGTGACGGATCGTTGCATTGAATCCGTGAAGCGTTTCGCGGCCGGGCGTGAGATCGAATGGATTTTGATGAAGGGAGATCCGAAGTCGATCTTCCGCCTTCGCGCAGAGGGTATGCTGCGAGCTTCGGGCAATCGAATCGCGGTTCTGGGGGACCGGTACGAAGTCACTCCTTCGTGGATCGAGCGATTGTGGGCCGGCGAAACAGCGGAGGTAGAGGTTGGTCCCATCGATGCAGCGCAGAATCTCAGCTATTGGGGCTGGTGTGTCTATTTATCGGAATACGCTCATGTGGCGCCTCCGGCGGCAACCGGGTTCGCCCATCACCCGAAACAGATGCCCGGAGGGAATGCCATCTATCCTGCATCGGTGATTCGCCGCGAACCGCCGCAATCGTCCGATACGGAGTGGATTTTTCACACCCGCCTTCGGAAGGCGGGCATCCCTGTCGCGATTCGTCCCGAGCTTGACGTTCGATTCAGCAGTCCGCCGCGGCCGGGCGAATATTTCGCCGAGCGCTTTTGGTTGTCCCGAACGATCGGCGCTTCCGGAGGTGTGCCAAAATTGTTGTTCGCTCCCTTGTTGCCGCTTCTGCTGATGGCTCGAATTGCGCTCGCCTCGATGAAGAAACCTCGTCTTCTGTTTCGATTCGTGGCCAGCGCGCCGGTCATTTTCGTTTTAAGCGCCATCCAAGCGGCGGGAGAATTCACGGGCTCGCTTGGCGGAAAGCCGAAATGACCCGCAGACTGGCGAGCGTTCTTTGGCTCCTTTGGGTCGTCCTCTGCGGTGTGTTGACGGCGCGAATTTTTGCCTGGGAAGTGGCATATTTCAAAGTCCACGGTTTGCGATTCTACGCCATCGCGCAGCCGGGATTGCCGATCCTCGCCGCGGCTGCCGCCGCGTACGCGCTGTTTAGAAAAAAAGGTCTATGGCGATTCGAGCCGTTCATATTCGGCGCCTTCGGTCTTGGGGCTGCCCTTGCCTACGAGCCTCGAGCGCTGCTCGCGAATGCGTCGCTCCTCGTCACTGCCTACACGGTAGGCGGATGGGCGGCAAGCCGCCTGCGGCTCAAACTGAACGGCCCCTCAGAACGGCTGATTGTTCGCTGCGGCATCGGTCTCGGACTCCTGATTCCGTTCTTCTTCCTGATGGGCGTCTTCCACTTGCTTTCGGGCCGCGCGATCTTCCCGATTCTGCTGATTGCGGCGCCGGCCGGGATTTGGAAGTCCGGCGTCATCGACGATTTTCGCCTGCTGAATTCCCGGTGGAAGAACGAAATCGATTTAACGCACCCGATGACCGGTATCGCGGCCGCTTTCGGATTTCTCGCCTTGCTTTGCACTCTTCTCGTCGCCCTGGCTCCGCCGATCGCGTACGATACCCTTTTCGTGCACCTGCCGCTGGTACAGACGTACGCGAAGGCGCACGCGATTGTTCCGATTCCCGAAATCGAATACTCCTATTTCCCCCAGGGTGGTGAAACGCTATGGACCGCGGCCTATGTTCTGGCGGGGACCGCTGGTGTGCAGATGGAGTCGGTTTTCCTTTTTGCGATTTTCCTTTTGCTCCTGTTTCGAATCGCCAGAGAATGCTCCTTCAGCGCGCCGGGATCCGTCGCTGGCGCCATCTGGGCCGCCAGTCTCCCCTTCCTGCATTGGACCGGCAGCGTCGTTAAGAATGATGTGCTCATGGCGATTTTTCAGGGTCTGGCGTTGTACGCTTTCCTCAGTTGGCTTCGAAGCAGGAATTTTTCGTGGATTATTGCAGGCGCATTCTCTCTTGCACAATCGTTTGGCGTGAAGCATGTCGCGCTGTTTGGTTCGATTCCCCTGATTCTTTTTTTTCTGTACGCCATTTGGAAACAGCCGGGGCGATTCCGCGCGGCCGTGGCGGCCGCGGCTGTCTTCGCGATTTTCGGAACATTCTGGAGCGCGCGGACCTACGTCCTGAAAGGCAACCCGGTTTATCCGATGGCCGCGAGCCAGACGGCGCGCGGCGCCGAAGCGTCTCACGGGCATTCCTCCGCGGGAATCCTCGCGCGCTATGCCGCCCTTCCTGCCAAGGTTCTATTTGATGGGATCTGGGTTTTTGAATCGCCCCTGCCAGCTCCCGCGGGGATCGTCTTGTTCGCATTCTTTCCGCTGGCGCTGTGGTGTCTTCGATATCTGCGGAGCCAGGCGGCTTACTGCGCACTATTCTTTGCGATCGTCTATTTTCTTTACTGGGCGTTCATCATGAGCACGATCCGATACGCGATTCTTCCAATTGCGATTGTCGCGATCATTGCAGCAGAGGGCGCGGTCCGATTTTTTGACGTTCAACCGGCGAGTATCGTCCGGATTTCCGTGGCTTCGCTCTCGATCTATGGACTGATCATCGCGATCCTCGGGATCATCATTATCGAAGTCAACGCCCCGCAGATCGCCTACTTCGCGGGGAAGCAAAATCGGGCCGGCTATCTTCGCAATGCCCTGGCAACCTATGGATCGCTCGAATTCCTACAAGCAGCGGCAAAACAGGAGGAAGAAATCTTCGGAGTCAATAACTGTTCCCGCGCCTACACACCTAACCCGCTGCGATTCCAATGTACGCTGTGCCCCTTCGATGGCTGTAAAGGTTCGGAGTGGAACGGAGGACTCGCGAAGTATCAGCCGCGATTTCTGATCCTCCCGGAATCGGAATCATTTTCGGAGGCACGCAAGCAGTTGAATCGTCTCGCCTGGAAGCGAGTGTACCGCGACGAATCCTTTGGCGTGTACCGCCATGATTAGCTCATGCCGCCGATGAACGCTCGCGGCGATTCGCTGATCGCGAACTTCCTCAATTTGATCGGTGGAGAATTTGCCGCAAGGGCACTCCAGGCCCTGGCGATGGTGATTTTGACGCGCGAGCTTGGCAAAGACGGCGTTGGGGTATATGGCCTCGCTACCGCAATTGCCTCCTATGGGCAGTTGTGCATCACGCTCGGCATCGACCCGATCGCGATTCGAGGGATGCAGCAGAACAAGATCGATCCACGAGAGGCGACGGGCCGGATCTTCGCTCTTCGGCTGGCGGCAGCGGCCGTTCTGGCTGCCCTCGCCGCCATGTATGCGTCGACGGGACGCGCAGAAGGTCCTATTTTGCTGGTCCTCACGCTGAGCTATTTCCCAGCCGCGATGACTCCGCGCTGGCTTCTTCTCGCGGCTGGGGAAACACGCCCCCTGGCGCTTGCCGGCGTGCTGGCGCAGGCGGTCTTCCTCGCCGTCGTCATTTTCGCTCCGCACCGGGCGATTTTCGCGGCAGCGGGAGCCGCAACGGGCGAGGCACTCAGCGCCGCTTACTGCTACGCCGTGGCGCGAAAACATGCCGGCGCGATGAAACTCGCTTGGGACACGCCATTCCAGCGCAGCGTTCTCCGGCAGGCCCGTCCGGTCGCGATCAGCCTCGTGCTGGGAACGATGATGACGAATTTCGATGTCCTAGCCCTGGCGATTTTGGGGAGGCAGGACCAGATCGGGTTGTACCTGTCCGCCTACCGGCCGCTCACTTTTTTTGCTCCCCTTCTTGGTGTTCTGCAAAATACGGTATTTCCGCGCTACGCCTCAGCCTGGCCGAATTATGCAAAGATTCGCCCGCAGGTCCGGATGTTTTCCGCGGCGACAGGATCGGCTATGCTCCTCGCTGCCGTCGCCTTATCCTGGCAATCCCCGTTCGTGCTGCGAATGCTCTTCGGAGCTTCGTTCCTTGAAGGGACTCCATTGTTTCGAGTGCTGGTCTGGGCGCTTGTACCTCAGGGGATCCGGTGCGTCTTGCGCCAGGTGCTCTACGCCTTTCATAGGGAACGTGCGGATTTCAAAAACGTGCAATTAGCCGTAATTGTTAACGCGGTCATCGATTTGCTGTTCATTCCTCGTCTAGGTGCTCTCGGATGCGCGTATTCCACCGTTATTGCGGAGGGCGTATTCCTCGTGGCCACTTGCATATGCGTGAGGCAAATTCAATCCACACAAAGGCAGATGTAACCGTTTCCTAGTTGAGCTACACTTAACGAAGTTAACCAGATGCAAGTGTCGGAGGCCCGGCAGGACTACAGGAATAGTGTAAGCGTGATTGTACCCGCTTACAACGCGGCATCGACCCTCTCCGCGTGTCTGAAATCCGCCCAACGAGCCAAGCCGCTAGAGATCATTCTTGTGGACGATGGCTCTTCGGATGAAACCCCTACGATTGCCGCAAGTTTCGGGGTGAAGTTAATTCGGACCGAGGGTCGTTCAGGTCCGGCCGCCGCACGAAATTTGGGAGCCCGTGCAGCGCGGGGCGCCGTGTTGTTTTTCGTTGACGCCGACGTCCAGATGTACGACGGAACCGTGGATCGGGTGTGGGACGCTTTTCAGGTTGATCCCTCACTCGATGCGCTAATCGGCTCCTACGACGACTCGCCCGCGGATCCCGATTTTCTTTCGCAATACAAGAACCTGATGCATTGCTTCGTTCATCAATCCGCGCAAACCGAGGCCTCCACCTTCTGGAGCGGCTGCGGCGCGATCCGGCGCGACCTGTTCCTCGCGCACAGCGGTTTTTCAAGCGATTATGGCCGGCCGGCGATTGAGGATATCGAACTCGGCTACAGGCTGATCCAGGCGCGACGAAAGATTCGGCTCGATCGCGAGCTGTGCGTCAAGCACTTGAAGCGCTGGACATTCTGGGGCTTGGTTAAGACGGATATTCTCGATCGAGGCATCCCCTGGTCGGAGTTGATTCTGCGCGACCGGAACATGCCCAACGACCTGAACCTCGCTTTGAGCCAACGAGTGAGCGTAGCCCTCGTGTACCTTCTGCTGGCAGTTGCACTGGCGGCAGCGATTCGCTGGCATGGCTACATTCTGATTCCTGGCTACATCGGTGTGTTTCTGCTCCTCAGCCGCTATTGGATCGATGAATCGCGCGTTCGGTCTCGTTCCGCGACCGTCTTTATGTACGCGATCCTCGGATCGATCGGGTGGCTTTGCTATCGCCAGCACATGATCGCGCTCATTCCTCTGACACTGATGAGCTTGGTGCTTGTATCCGTTGGCCATCGGTACTCACTGAATGAATCGCGCCGCTGGATTCAGACGGCCGCGGGACTGGTGTGGGCGGCCTCGGTCACCTGCACGATTGTCGTGTATCTGCCCTTGCATCCGGTGTTTTTGGTTCTCGCAATCCTGGCGCTCGCCATCATTGTTTTGAACAATCAGTTCTACGTTTTTCTCGCCGGAAAACGCGGCCGTCTTTTCGCGCTAGCGGCCGTTCCTTTCCACTTGCTCTATCACTTCTACAACGGGATCTCTTTCGGCGTCGGAACCATACGGTGGATCTGGAATTCGTATCGTCGATCGGCGGTACCGGCATGGATCAGAATAGATCCGCGATCCTGACCTATCACTCGGTTGACGGGTCGGGGTCGGTGATCTCAATTTCTCCGCCTGAATTCGCGAGACAAATGGAGTCTCTGGCGAACAGTCCGGCAAGAATTGTTTCTCTCAAAGAGGTGAGGGATCACCCCGGATCGATTGCTTTGACCTTCGATGACGGTTTTCGCAACTTCCTGACCGAGGTAGCGCCGGTTCTGGAACGCTACCGGTTCCCCGCAACTGTATTCGTCGTCACGGGATTCTGCGGCAGGGATAATCGATGGCCGGGCCAGCGTCCGGAGATTCCCAAACTGCCGCTGATGGATTGGGACGAACTTCGCGAACTGTCTGAGCGCGGATTCGAAATTGGCGGCCACACCGTGCACCATCCCGATTTGAAAAAGCTCGCGCCAGACGCCGCCATGCGCGAGATGCAGGGCTGCAAGTCTGAAATCGAGGATCGTTTGGGCCGCGCCGTCACACAGTTTGCTTATCCTTATGGCCGGATTCCCGGCGGTGTGCGGCCGCCATTCGAGCTGGCTTGCGGAACCCGCATGGACTATCTGATGGTGGATGCTGATCCGTTGGATCTTCCGCGAGTTGACGCTTACTATTTGCGGTCAGGGCCGCCAGCGGGCTCCGTTCTCTCAAGAAGTTCGGCAGTCTACATCGGGGCTCGTGCTATCGTGCGTAATTTACGGCAGTGGCTTTCTCAGTGATCGTAACTTCGTATAACTCTCCTGAAACTCTCCAGGCGTGTCTCGAATCGATTACCGCTCAAGTCGGATCCGGCGATGAGATTGTCGTGGCGGACTGCTCGCTGGAAAAGCCGGAAATCGCCGATTGCCGGGTGAAGTTGATTCATTTTTCCGAAAGGCGGTCGGTGCCGGAAATGCGCTGGGCCGCTTTGCGAGCAACCGATCGGGAGCTTGTGGCGGTTGTGGAGAGCCGCTGCATCCCCGCACCCGATTGGCTTAACCAACTTGCGGAGGCGCACGCGAAGCATTCCTCGGCCGCAGGAATCGGAGGGACGGTTTCTGCGACACCCGGGTCTCGACTTGCGGACGGGCACTATTTCTGCGAGTACGGCCACTTCGCGCCGCCGGTCGAATGCGGCCCGTCGCCGGATGTTTCGGGAGCCAACCTTTCGTACAAACGGGTTTTCCTCGAAAGAGAACGCGACCTTTTGGATGCCGGGTGCTGGGAAACTCTCATCCATTTGCGCTGGCGCGATCGTGGAATCCCGTTAGCGCTGTGTCCCGCAGAGGTCCGCTTTGTCAACGCGATGGCCCTCACCACGATATTGCGCCAGCGCTTCGACTACGGACGGAACTATGCCGCCAGCCGCCGCGGCCCTAAACTTCTCTTTGCAGCGGCGAGCCCGATCCTTCCCTTTCTGCTGACCTTCAGACTGGCCCGCTCGGCAAAGGGAAAGGGCCTCACTCAACGTTTTCGGCGCGCTCTCGGCTATGTGCTTTTATTCAACGCCGCGTGGTCGGCCGGCGAGGCGTTCGGTTATCTCTTCGGGGCGACCCGGGACAGCCGGATCTACTGATGCGGATCCTGATCGACGGAGGGTGCTGGACAAACGGACGCGGCTATGGGCGGTTCACGCGGGAATTGCTGGCCGCCTTGGCGCACTCACCGCGGCACGATTACGCCGTGTTGCTTGAAGAGCAGGCCCGCGACGAGTATTCACTGCCGTTTCCGGCGGCTTGCGTGAAATTGTCTCGATCGGTAGGAGAGGCCGCCACCTCGGGTGGACGAAGGTCCGTTCGAGACCTTCTCGCCATGTCCGCCGCCGCTTGGCGGCAACGCGCGGAAGCGATTTTTTTTCCGTCTGTTTACTCATATTTCCCGATTTGGCCCGGATCGCGAGCGCTGGTGGGAGTGCATGACACCATGGCGGACCGCTTTCCCGAGTACGCCTTCGACTCGGGCGCGCAGCAGCGATTCTGGAGATGGAAAATGCGGCTCGCGCTCGCTCAGTGCCGCGACATTTTGACGGTCTCCGAATACTCGAAGCGCTCGATTATTGGGCATTGGGGTATGGCGCCGGAGCGTATCCACGTCATCCCTGAAGCAGCGGGAGCGATTTTTCAGCCGCGCGAAACTCTCAAGCAGAATGTGATTCTTTCGGTCGGCGGCGTCAGTCCGAACAAGAATTTAGCCGCCTTAATTCGCGCGTTCCGGAAACTTCCGCCCGGATTCGAGCTTCTCATTGTCGGCGATTACCAGTCGGATGGATTCAAGAACTGTTATTCGGAGCTGGCGGCGCTTGCCACGAATATGCCGGTTCGCTTCGCAGGGCGGGTGAGCGATGACGAGCTGTGCCGCCTGTACAATGAAGCGGCGCTGCTCGCGTTTCCTTCGGTTGAGGAAGGATTCGGGCTGCCCGCAGTCGAAGCGATGGCGTGCGGACTCCCGGTTGTCGCTCATCGCGGGCACGCGGTTGCGGAAGTTCTGGCCGACGCCGGAGTGCTTGTGGACGCGACGGACGAAGCTGAACTCGCAGCCGCGCTCGCGCGGGTTCTGGACGATCCGCTCCTGCGGGAACGGATGCGCCAGAAAGGATTCGAGCGAGCACGGCAATTCACCTGGGCCCGTGCAGCAGAAGAATTGCAGCGCATTTTCGATTCGATATGGAAATAAAGATCTCAATCGTGATTCCCGTGCGGCGGGCCCAGCAAACCGTGGAATCGACGCTGGCTGCCGCGCTCAAACAGGCGCGCGAGACGGGAGGCGAGGTGATCGCCGCTGTCTGGCGCGGAGATCCGAGTTTCCCATCCGTCGCGGCGTTCGCGGAACGGGACGAAAGACTTCGCATTCTGGTCGCCGAACAGCCGAGCGGGGTTCCTCAATTGCGCCGGGATGGAGCTCGCGCCGCACGGGGGCAACGCGTGGTCATTACGGAGGATCATTGCCTGTTCCCCCCCGGCTGGCTTGCCCGGCACGTTTCGTCCGCAATCGAGGTCCTCGGCGGCGGCGTCAGCAACGGCCGGAACAGTTACGCCGGATGGGCGCAGTACTTCACGCGTTATAGCGCGTTTCTACCTCCGGTTGCGAAGGGAAGGACGAATCATCTGCCCGGCAACAGCGCGTCGTACCCCAAGGCGCTTCTCGAATCGCGCTCGATAGATCCGGGATTTTGGGAAGCTGAATTCAATCGCGAGCTGCTGGAACAAGGCGTTCCATTTTTCAGCGATCCCGCGCTGACGGTTGAACAGAGACAGCAGCGTGGCTGGCTGGCGTTCGCGGCTCTGCGCTTTCAGCATGGACGATGTTACGGAGGCCGCCGCACCGGTCCGAAGTTCGGCCTGCTTCTCCGGTCGCCCTTGATTCCGGCAGTTCTTCTGGCAAGAAATATTCGAGCGGTCGCGGCGAAGAAAGACTACATCGGACGCTTCCTGCTCACGCTGCCGCTCACCGGCATCTATGTGCTCGCCTGGAGCGCTGGAGAGATCGCGGGCTATCTGTTCGGGCCCGGCGATTCATGCAGGAAGACGGATTGATGACCTTCGTCTGCCCCGCGTGCAAAGGTCCGCTCGAAGCGGCGTACGAGTGCCGTAGGTGCGGGCGATCCTTCCCAGTAATTCACGGAATTCCCGATTTCAGGCTGTTCCCAGACCCATACATCGGCCTCGAAGAGGACCGTGCGAAAGCGGCACGTCTCTTCGATGCGGCGCAGAGGCTGGATTTCCGCCAGATGCTCGACTATTACTACTCGATCACCGAGGAAGATCCCGGCGATCTGGCAAAGCTTTGGACCGCTCACGCCGTGGCGGAGCCTGAAATCGCCGCATTTCTTCTGCGTGAGGCGGGGATCGCCGATGGGCGCGCGTGGCTCGATATCGGCTGCTCGACCGGTGGACTGCTGATCGCGGCGAAAGGCCGCGCCCCGTTGCTGGCGGGAGTCGATGTCGCGCTGCGCTGGCTGATCGTCGGGGCTATACGGTTGCGGGAAACGGGCATCCATGCGCATCTTGTCTGCGCAAATGCCGAGGCGCTTCCCTTCCCCGGCGATTCGTTTGACCGAATCACATGCATCGATACGATCGAGCACCTGCGGGACGCCCGAGCAGCCCTGCGCGAATCCTATCGGGTCGCGGCGCCGGACGGGACTCTACTCTGCGCCACCAACAATCGATTCGCGCCCTTGCCCGATCCGCAGGTTCATCTCTGGGGCGTGGGATGGCTTCCCCGCAAATGGCAAGCCGATTATGTCCGGTGGCGGCGCAAAGACCTGCACCGCTACAGGATCGAGATGCGGAGCGCGCGAAATGTGAACCGGCTGCTTCGCCAAGCCGGTTTTTCAACACGCGGGACGGAGGCGGCTCCGCTCATTGCGCCGCACCGGCCTTCGTTTCGTCCTGCGATTCAAATCTACAACCGGATCCGCCGGCTGCCGCTCATGAAAATTATCGGCCCGCGTCTGTGGACGATTGGCCGAAAGACCGCTACTTGAGGATTTGAAATGGAGCGTGCAGGTCTGCCGACGATTTCGGCCCGGATGCGAAGTTCGCACCCGCCAGAGCACGGGCAAGCTGCAATGGCTGATAGACAATGCTCGGCCAAAGGAAAATCTCGTTCGTACACCAGCACTGTTTTCCGGCGATCGATTGACGCAATCGCGCAGCCTCGTCCGAGTACCAGATTTCGCGGAAGGATTTCTGCCTCAGACTTCCGAGGGGTGGGTGATTTTCACAGACGCTGACGCCGCCGTTGGCGTAAACCACGGCACTCAGGCGACCCGCCATGCACGGAACCACCTGGCGCGCGGCTTCGGACGTGCGAGTCTTGGCCCACTGGAGCATCGGTTCAACGATGGATCCGTAGCGATTCTGCTCGCGCGGGGCCCAGGTGCGTTTCACCAGGTCGTATAGCGCTCGATATTGCTGAAGCGCCGGCCCGGTGAGCGACGGATTCTTGCGATCGCCGCGAATCAGGGCGAGATTGTGATGGTCCATCGCCGGACAGTTCTGATAGAGGAATTGTGTTAGCGAGGCGATCTGCGAAAGGTTTTCGGAAGTCGCCGTCGAAATCGCATGAATTCGAAGGCGCGGATCGCTTTGTTGCAAGCCGGCCAGAACCCGGTAAGTTTCCATGGCGCGATCGAAGGCATTCTTCATTCCCCGGAAACGGTCGTGGTATTCGGGCATCCCGTCGAGCGAAAACTCTACCGCGAACAGTTGCAGAGTCGTTTCCTTCATCACCTCTGCGACGGCTTCGATGGTGCGATCGGCGAACGAACCGTTCGTCGGCACGTAGATTTGCTTCACTCCGTTCTGTCGAATGAAGAAACGGCAGATCTCGGCAAATTCCTTGCGCAGGAAAGGCTCGCCACCAGAAAGATTCAGATTTTCGATAGGCCCCAGGTCGGCGGAAAGAGCGCGCAGCTCATCGACCGTCAGGTCATCCTTCTGATTCAGGCTGCGCCAATAGAAACAATGCTCGCAGGTCTGGTTGCAGATTGAATTGATGAAGAGGATCAGAAACGGCGGGCTGGGAGGCGCGGCTGGGTTTCCGAACGTCATGGAACTGAGCCGCGCGTGCCGCCGAATCCGCGTCCACGAGATCATATGCAATCATAGCAACTGATCCGTGCGTTTTTGCCTTGTTACGACCTTCTTCCCGCCGGAGCATTTCGGCGGGGATGGGATTTTCGTCGCTCAACTATCGAATCTGCTCGCGTGTCACGGGCACGAAGTCGAGGTGGTTCATTGCGCGGATTCGTTTCGTCTCCTGGCGCGGGGAGTGGCGCCGTCTTCTTTCCCGATTGATCCGCGAGTGCGGGTCCATCGGCTTCAGGCGGGATGGCACTCGCCGGTGGCAACACATCTAACGGGGCAGCCATTCTTCAAGCCGCTCGCCGAAGTTCTGAACAGGGATTTCGATGTCATCCATTGGCATAACGCCTCGCTTGTCGGAGGGCCCGGCGCGCTGCCTCTAGGTCGGGGCGTCAAACTGCTCACCCTTCACGATCACTGGGTCATTTGTCCTACCAGCGTTCATTTTCGAAACAAGCAAGAGCCCTGCACGCGAAAGACCTGCTTCCGCTGTTCACTTCGATACGGGAGCCCCCCCCAAATCTGGCGATCGACCGGCGCGATGCGAAACGCGATCGCCAGCCTGGACCGCGTGATTGCGCCGAGCGAGTACGCCCGCAAGAGGATCGCGCCTCAAGCCACTGTGTTGCCGCACTTTCTTGCTCCCTGCGAAGCTGTTCCCAAGCCGGACCGGCCCGATTACTATCTGTTCGTTGGCCGCCTCGAAAAACTAAAAGGTCTCGAGAACATTCTTGCGTTGTTCGGAAAGCGAAGGCTGAAAGTGGCAGGGACCGGGTCTGAAGGTGAAAGACTGCGGCGGCTGGCCGGTCCAAACGTCGAATTTTTGGGGCGGGTACCGCACGAAAGGCTGAATTCCCTTTATGCGGGAGCAATTGCCACGATCATCCCTTCCCTTTGCGAAGAGACGTTTGGCCTGGTCGTTCTTGAATCGCTCGCGCAGCGCACGCCATTGGTGACGAGCTCGCTGGGGGCGCTGCCGGAACTCGTCGAGCAAACGAATGGAGGATTTGTTTACCACGATCTACGCGAATTGGAGACGATTCTAGACAACTTGGACCGCAATCCGCTCCCCGCCTCTCCCCGAAACCTCGACAGGTTTACGCCTGGCGCCCATCTCAACGCTTATCTGAAGATTATCGAGGAGTGCCGGTGAAAATAAGAGTGGCGCTCGCCGGACTCGGGGGCGTTGCGAGCCGAATCCATTTGCCCGCCTGCCGCGCGATTTCGCAGATTGAAGTGGTCGGCGCGGCCGATCCAGATGCCGCCGTTCGAACCGAGGTCTCCCGCAAGTTTGCGATCGAGAATACGTTCTCCGACGTCGATTCGCTGCTGGCCGAAACGAAGCCGCAGGTCCTGATCGTTGGAACACCGCCGGCGACGCATTTCGATATTTGTGCGCGAGCCCTTCGTGCTGGCGTTCATGTATTCTGCGAAAAGCCGTTCATGAGCGATATCGCGCAAGCGGATCAGATCATTGCGCTGGCGGCGGAGAAAAAGCTCGGGCTGAGGGTGAATACGCAGTACCGCTACATGAGCTTCTTCGCCGACGCGAAACGCCGCATCGCCGCCGGCGAATTCGGACCCGCGTATTCGATCCAATTCTGGCAGCATATGTACCACCCGCCGTCGAAAGAGAGCAACTGGCGCAGCAAGCTCGACCGGTACATCATTTACGAGTTTGGGACGCACGCGATCGACCTTGCCGGCTTCTATTTCGAGGATCTCCCGGTAGCCGTTCAGGCCCATGCGCCCCGGTTTCCCGAATTCCCGTCCGATGTATTCGTGCATATCTTGCTCCGCTTTCCGCACGACCGCATCGCGTCATTTTCGTTCAATCGCGTCAGTCACGCGCCTGAAAAGTATCTGGAAACAAGGATCGATTGCCGCGACGCAAGTTTAAGGCTTTCGCTGGGCGGCGTGGCGCGCTTCAAGATTGAATACTCGCGCCAGGCCGGCCGTCCCGTCGCCCGATTCGGATTTGTGAAGGGTGGCCAATCCGTAGTCGAGAAAAACGGAGTACCGGCGACTTTGCTTTCCGCCCCGCAGCCTGAGTTCGACCGGGCGACGGCGGCACATCTCCGCGAATTTCTTTCCGAGATCGGAGAGCATTCACCTTCCCTCGACGCCGCCATGCGCGCCCGCGACGTGTTACGCACGGTTTTCGCCGCGTACGAGAGCGCGCAATCGGGCGAGACGGTCTGGCTCAGGCGATGACAGAAAGATTCAAGATCGAAGATGCGGCGAGTTACGACTCGCTCGCCTGCGAGTTCGATCAGTTCAACGAGATTCGCGCTCCTGTCGTCGAAACGATGTTCGCCCGCATCGACGTAAGCCAGTCACGCAATCTCCTCGATGTCGGGACCGGCACCGGCATCGTCGCGATCGAAGCGTCGCAGCGTGCGGCCCCCGGCGCGAGAATCGTCGGCGTCGATCTTTCCGACGGCCTGCTGTCGAGCGCGCGCGAGAAAACGCGGAACAACGCGAGAATCGCGCTCGCTCGAATGGACGCAGAGAGCCTTGCTTTCAAAACGGCGAGCTTCGATACGGTTCTTTCCTTGTACGCGCTCCTTCATTTCCCGAATCCTGAAGCCGCACTCGCGGAAATGTTTCGCGTCCTCCGCCCGCTCGGCCGAGCCATGATCGCGATCGGAAGCGGGCCGCCGTGGCTCTCAAGGCAAGGAATCCTTCACCGGTTCGAACGTCTGCCGGATCTGGTGCATGTGGCGCGAGGACGGCTCCTGCTCGCGCCGGGCTTTCTCGATCAGCTTGTTCGGGAGATGTATCGCACAAGCGCGGGCGGCGAGGAGACCGAGCTTGCGCGCCATTCGCACGTTCGCGGATCGCAAGTATTATCCCTGATCCGGGAAGCCGGTTTCGTCAACGTCAGTGCGCATTGGCAGGGCTACGAACACAGCTTCGAAGATCCTGATCGTTTCTGGCTGGTCCAGCGTGTCTATTCCAGTTTTTCACGGAAGCGGTTGAATGCGCTCTCCTCCGCCGATCAGAATGCGGTCAAGCGCGAATTCCTGGATCGCACCCGGCGTGTTCTGGCGCGAGGCGGAAGGCTCGTTTATCCCTATGCCGCGTTCTTCGTTAGTGGACAAAAGCCTCAACCGACGCCTGCTACACTTGATCGAACCGCGTGATGAGACTTGGGGTGAGCGCATGGCGTTTTGCGGGCCAGCGCTTGGGAATCGGGCGTTATATTGAATACCTGCTTCGTTACTGGGCCGAACATCTCGATTCGGACGAGGTCACGGTTTTCGTGCGCGAGCCCGTCGATTTGGCCCTGTCCGGCGTTCGGACGACAGTGATTCGTCCGGCGCTAACGAATGCCCTCTGGGAAAATTTTCTCTTGCCGGCGAACACAAAACACCTCGATGTCCTGTTTGGTCCGAGCTATACGATTCCGGTTCTTCCCCGGCCGCTCGGACCCCGCTGCCGCCGCGTCGTGGCCATCCACAGCGTGGACGAACAACGCGGAGCAGTCCCGTGGTGGCACCGCTACACCTACGAGCAGAAATATCGCTGGAGTTCTCACGTGGCGGATCGCGTGATTGCGAACTCGCACTTCGTCAAGCAGCGATTGATCGACCTTTACGGCGTCCCTTCGGACAAAATCGACGTGATCTGGCTAGGGGCCGATGACGCATTCCGTCCGCTGGACGATCCGGACCTGCTTCGGCAGACGCGCGTAAAATATCTCGGCTCGGACCGGCCGTTTGTACTCTTCATGGGCGGCCTTTCGCAGCGCCGCAACATCCCGATGCTTCTCGAAGCATTCAGCATTTTGCGAAAGCAGGACGGGATTCCTCACGCGCTGCTGCTCATGGGCCCGAATCGCGCCGATCTTCCGCTTGCCGACATGGCCGAGCGATTCGGGATCACCGACAGCCTTGTTCATACCGTCGGGCAAGTGGCGGACCATCGCGAACTGGTTGCGGTGTATTCCGCGGCGGATGTTTACGTGTTGCCGTCGTCGTCGGAAGGATTCTCGCTGACGCTGGCCGAAGCGATGGCCTGCGGCACACCCGTGATCACCGTAAATCGCGCCGCGCTGGGAGAGGTCGCCCATGGTCATGGAATGACGATTGATGCCCCCGAACTCGGCCCGCTCACCGATGCGCTTCGAGAGGTTCTGCGCGATTCGTCCCTCAGAGCCAAACTGAGCCGCAAAGGGCTGGAGCGCGCAAAGGAGCTTCGCTGGCCGATCGCCGCGCGTCGTACCCTAGAAGTTTTGAGAAAAGTGGCGAACTCATGAAGACGGTCATCTTAGCCGGAGGAAAGGGGACGCGGCTCGCCGAGGAGACAGACCTGCGTCCGAAACCGATGGTAGAAATCGGCGGCCGGCCGATTCTCTGGCACATCATGAAGATCTACGCAAGCGGCGGACACAAGGAGTTCATCGTTGCGCTCGGCCATAAAGGCGAGCTGATCAAGAGTTATTTCCTGAACTACCACCAGCTCCGGCGCGACGTGACGGTGCACCTTGGTTCCGGGTCGGTCGAGATCCACCCGGGGCAAGGCGAATGCGAAGACTGGCTGGTTCACCTGGCAGAGACGGGAACGGCCACGGACACAGGCGGCCGCCTGTTGCGTCTTGCCCCGCGGATCGGCCGCGAGGCCTTCATGATGACCTACGGCGACGGTGTGGCGGATCTTGACATCAATCGTGTGATTGATTTTCATCGCCGGCACGGCAAACTCGCGACTGTCACCGCCGTGCGCCCGCCTTCACGCTTCGGCGGTCTGACCGCGGAACAGGATGCCGTGACCTCGTTTTCCGAGAAGCCCCAAATTGAAGCGGGGTGGATCAACGGGGGCTTTTTTGTGCTCGAGCCGCGTGTTCTCGACTACATCGCGGGCGACCAGACAAAATTCGAGCGCGAGCCGCTCGAAGCCCTCGCGCGGGAAGGACAGTTGATGATGTATCGCCATGAGGGCTTTTGGCATTGTATGGATACGCTGCGCGATCTCCGCCAACTGCATCAGATGTGGGATAGCGGAGCGGCTCCCTGGAGAATCTGGCGATGAGCTACTGGCGCGATCAGCGGGTGCTGGTGACCGGGGCGACGGGGATCGTCGGCTCCTGGCTCGTCAAGGAATTGCTCCGCCGGCGCGCCTTCGTCGCCGCCCTGGTTCTCGACGCCGATCCGCAATCTGAATTGTTCCGCAGCGGCGATGTTCATCGCGTCGCGGTGATCAACGGCCGCCTGGAAGATATCACCGACATTGAGCGCGCCATCAACGTCTATGAAACCGAGACCGTGATTCACCTGGGAGCCCAGACCATCGTGCCGGTGGCGCACAGGAATCCGCTGGCGACCTTCGAAGCCAATATCCGCGGGACGTATCATCTCCTAGAAGCGTGCCGGCGCCAGAGCTTGTTGGTGAAGCAGGTCGTCGTCGCGTCGAGCGATAAAGCCTACGGCGAACAGGCCAAGCTTCCCTACACCGAAGACATGCCGCTCGACGGACGTCATCCCTACGATGTTTCGAAAGCGTGCGTAGAGCATCTTGCCATGGCTTACTACAAGAGCTATGGACTGCCTGTTGCGATCTCCCGTTGCGGCAATATCTATGGCGGCGGCGATCTGAACTGGAGCCGCATCGTTCCGGGTACGATCCGTTCTTTGTTGCGCGGAGAACAGCCAATCCTGCGGAGCGATGGGACTTTCCTGCGCGATTATCTTTATGTCAAGGACGCCGCGAACGCGTATCTCCGTCTCGCGGAAGCGGCGAGCAATCCATCGATGCACGGCGAGGTTTTCAACTTTGGCCCCGGCTCGCCCACAACCGTGCTCGATCTGGTTTCGAAGATTCAGAAGTTGCTCGGCCGTGAAGATCTCTGTCCGCGTATTCTTAACTCAGCCCCGGGAGAAATCAGAAATCAGTACTTATCGGCCGAAAAGGCCCGCTGCCGGCTACAGTGGAGATGCGAGTATGATCTCGACCGGGGGCTCTCGGAGACAATTGCCTGGTACCGGACATTCTTCGAGGATCGAGGGGCATGATCTGCCGGGCCTGTAAGCACCCCGATGTTTTCATGTACCTGCCTCTCGGGCTTCATCCGCCCGCGAACGCATTTTTGCGGGCCGATCAGCTAAATCAGCAGGAGCCGGCGTACGAACTCGACACACACGTTTGCCTGAACTGTGGCCTGGTTCAGATCCCCGATCAGATTCCCGCGGGATTTTTCGAACACTATCTCTATATTCCTTCTGCCTCCGATACGATGCAGCGCCACTTCGCCGATTTTGCCAGCCGGATCCGCGAAAAATTTCTGTCTGATTCGGAATCGCTGCTGGTCGATATCGGATGCAACGACGGCCTATTCCTCAGCTCGGCTCACGGAATGGGGATCCGCACGCTCGGGATCGATCCCGCAGCGAATATCGCAGACCTGGCACGGCAAAAAGGACTGAACGTTGTCACCCGCTACTTCGGAGCCGAAACCGCCGCAACCGTTCTCGCCGCGCATGGACCGGCAAAGGTCATTGTGACGACAAACACACTGAATCACGTCGACGATCTCCATGGATTCATGAAGGGGATCGATACGCTTCTCGCCAACGACGGCGTCTTCGTCGTCGAAGTGCCGCAGGCATTGACATTTGTCGAACACAACGAGTTCGACACGATCTACCACGAACACCTCTCCGTGTTCAGCGTCAAATCGTTGGTAGAGTTGTACGGATTTTTTGGGATGTCCATTTTCGATATAGAAAATCTCGATGTTCACGGCGGTTCGATGCGCGTCTACGCGCGCCGCGGCCCGGAAGAGCCCTCCACCGTTCGCGCCTGGCTTGAGCGCGAGAGCGGCGCGAAACTGTTCGACCCCGGCACCTATCAGCGGGCCGCGAAACAGGCAGCCAACATCCGCGACACTCTTGTTAGGCTGCTCGACCGGATCAAAACCGAAAACAAGCGCGTCGCAGGCTACGGCGCGCCGGCGAAAGGAAATACGCTGCTTAACTTCTGCCGCGTCGGACCAGAGCGGCTTGACTTCCTGGTCGATCGAAATTCGCTCAAGCACGGACTGTTCTCGCCCGGCATGCACATTCCGATCGTCGGTCCGGAGCGGCTCGTCGCGGACCCGCCTGACTATCTCCTGCTCCTCGCCTGGAATTTCGCAGACGAAATTATTCGCCAGCAGAGTGAATTCCGCGATCGCGGCGGCAAGTTCATCCTCCCGATCCCAGAACCCAAGGTGATCCACTAAAAAGGATGCGCATCTTGATTACAGGCGGCACCGGATTCATCGGATCGCATCTCGCCCGCCGCGTGGTTTCGGACCATGACGTGCACATCTTCGCCCGCGGGGAGAGCTCGACGGAACGGATCGCAGATGTGGTGTCCAAGCTCACGATCTGGCGCGGCGACATCACGGACCCCGACTCGATCAAAGATTGCGTAGCGGCCATTCAGCCGGAAATTGTGTTTCATCTCGCTGGCGATACCTCCGCACGCCGGTGGACGGCCGGCCTTTCAGAGCTCGACTCCAGCCTCGACGTGAATCTCGGCGGCACGCTCAATCTGGTTCGCGCTCTCCGCGCTCTATCCAATCCGCCCCGGCGAATGATTCGCGCCGGAGGCCTTGCTGAATACGGCGAAGCGCCTGTTCCCTTCGACGAAGAAGCGCTGCTGAAACCGGTCTCTGCCTACGGCGCAAGTCAAGCCGCCGCGACGCTCCTGGTGAGGGCCCTGCGGAGCCAATTGCCATTTCGCGTCATCACACTCCGGTTTGCCGCTGTCTATGGTCCCGGCCGAAGCGAGGATTTCTTTCTACCTTCGCTGATTGTCCATTGCTTGGAAGGGAAGGAATTCCCGATGAGCACGGGCGATCAACCCTGGGATCTCCTCTACGTTGACGACGCCGTCGACGCGCTTTTATCCGCAAGCGCGGCGCAAGTCGATTGCGATGAAGTCATCAATATTGGGAGCGGCCGCAAACCGACGCTGCGCGAGGTGGCGGAAGCGGCATTGAAGAAAATCGGTGGCCCAGCCCGACTTCGGATCGGCGCGGTTCCGCCGTCGGCCGGCGAAATTCTGAAACTCTACTGCAAAATCGACAAAGCGCGCGAAATGCTTCGATGGCAGCCGCGCATCGACCTCGACTCGGGGCTGGACCGCACCATCGCGTGGTATCGGCAACGGACGGGCAAAATCGCATGAGCGCCGATCAAAAGCGCGAGCGGATTCGGCGCCACGTTGCAGCTTACTATAAAGAGGCCTTCCGGCCAGTTAAGTTTGTCGCCGGCGAAACTCCGGTTCCGGTTTCGGGCCGCGTGTTCGATGCCGACGACCTTGAGCACCTGGTCGACTCCTCGCTCGATTTCTGGCTCACCTCCGGACGCTTCGCCGATCGATTTGAGCGGGAACTGGCAAAATTTCTCGACATCCGAGATGCAATCCTCTGCAATTCGGGATCTTCCGCGAACCTGCTGGCGCTTTCGGCGCTGACGTCTCCGAAACTCGACCGAAGGCTCGTGCCCGGCGACGAAGTGATTACTGTCGCCGCCGGTTTTCCAACTACAGTCAATCCGATTCTTCAAAACGGATTGATACCCGTTTTCCTCGACGTGGACATCGGTACGTACAACATTGATGTGCGGCTGCTCGATGACTCAATTGGTCCGCGAACGAAGGCGATCATGGTCGCCCATACTCTGGGGAATCCGTTCGATCTCGGAACGGTCACGGAACTCGCCAAACGCCGCGGGCTCTGGCTGATCGAGGACAACAGCGACGCTCTGGGATCCACCTATCGCGGAAAGTACACCGGGACTTTCGGCGATCTGGCATCCGTCAGCTTTTACCCCGCGCATCACATCACCATGGGCGAGGGCGGCTGCGTCCTGACCGCGCAGCCGCGGCTAAAGGTGCTCGTCGAATCGTTTCGCGATTGGGGCCGCGACTGCTGGTGCGCCCCCGGACGCGCCGACACGTGCGGAAAACGGTTCGACTGGCAGCTCGGCGATCTACCCTGGGGCTACGATCACAAATACATCTATTCCCACATCGGATACAACCTGAAACTCACCGATATGCAGGCCGCCGTGGGCGTCTCGCAATTGAAGAAACTGCCCGCTTTCATCGCCGCGCGGCGGAGAAACTGGAAGGCTCTGCTCGATGGCCTCCATTCATGGTCGGAGCATCTGATTCTTCCACGGGCGACTCCAGACAGCGATCCGTCCTGGTTCGGCTTCGCGATCACCGTCCGTGAAACGGCCCCTTTCCGCCGCGACTCGCTCATCCGCCATCTCGATCAGCGAAAAATAGGAACCCGTCTGCTGTTCGGCGGAAATCTGCTGCGCCAACCTGCCTACCGGGATATTCCGTACAGGATCGTAGGCGACTTGCGCAATTCGGACCTGATCATGAACAACACGTTCTGGATCGGCGTTTATCCCGGCCTCACCGGCGAGATGCTTTCGTACGTCGTCGAATGCTTCGCGGATTTCTTCGGCAGAATCTGAGCGCGCGCGGCTATACTGGGGCGTGTATCCCATCCTCCTGCTTCTCGCTGCCGAGATCGGACCTGTTGCGCCCGGCCAGGCCGCGCGCGAACCACAGATGGCGGCCGCCGGATCCTCGATCGCGCTGACATTTGGCAGCGGCAACGCAATTTATTTCACTCAATCGCAAGACGCAAATTCGTTCCCGGCGCCTGTAAAGGTCGCCGAGTCGGACTCGTTGATGCTCAACCGTCATCGCGGGCCACGAATCGCGTCAACAGGCAAAACGCTGGTGATTACGGCTGTCATGGGCAAGCCCCTTTCGGCGAGCCTTCACATGCCCTCCAAATCGCAGGGCGGCGATCTTGTTTCGTGGTCGTCCCGCGATGGCGGCAAGACCTGGTCCGATGGCGTCATCGTGAATGATGTCGCAGGAGCCGCGAGCGAAGGGCTCCATGCGCTGGCCGCCGGTGCACACGAACAGGTTTTCGCGGCATGGCTCGACAAACGCGACGAGCGTGGAACCAAATTGTATGGAGCACTCTCGACGGACGGCGGAGCGTCCTGGCATCGGAACGTCCTCATCTACGAATCGCCGGACGGCACGATTTGCCAATGCTGCCATCCCTCGGTAGCCATCGACGGGAACGGGTCGATCACCGTCATGTGGCGAAATACGCTGGCGGGTAGCAGGGATCTTTATATCGCGCGGTCCGTCGGAGGCGGTGCCTTTTCGAAGCCCGAGAAGCTCGGCAATGGGACCTGGAAACTGAATGCCTGCCCGATGGATGGCGGTGGGCTCGCGTTTTCCGGCGGCCGCCCCGTGACGGTGTGGCGCCGCGAACACGATATTTTCCTGGCGAAGCCGGGGGAAAATGAATCCAGGATCGGAACCGGCATGGATCCGGCGATTGCGGCCGGCAATGGCAGGGTTTTCGCGATCTGGTCTTCTTCCTCGGGCATCCAGATGTGGAATTCCGGCCGAACGTCGGCCGTCTCGTCTCGTGGTGGATTTCCCGCCCTCATCGTGCTTCCGGGATCGCGGCCGGTCGCGGCTTGGGAAGAGGACGGACGGATTATTGTTCGCTCGTTTTCTGAATAGAGTCTTCCCGAAGCTCGTAAAAACGGAAGCCACCGATCGTGCGAAGGGGCTGATAGTTCGCCAAAACGTAGTTCCACACCGGACGAGAATGCATGGCCAAGGTGATCCCATCGTATCCGCCATCGCGAAAGTCGCTGTTCACCAGGATGATCCGCGGCCGAAACTGGCGGAGATCCGAAAGGACTCGAGCCTGACCCTCGGGCGTCCGGGCATAATTGAGTTGAGCGAAAACGGAGCAGGAGGGAACATCGAGCAGATCGTACCACGCGCCCTCCGAGTTCAGCGTATAAAAGCAGCTCTGCCGGGACACCTGATTCTTCATCGACGCGATCGCCTCCGCATAATCTGCTCTTAATAACTGCGAGTCCGGTGTGTGAATCGATGACGCTACGTCGCGGATCTTTTGAAAGACAGCGCGCGGCCGGACATTTGGATATTCGACAATTGCCGCCAGCGCCAGGGCCAGAACGGGAAGAAAGACTCGATTCCACGGTTTGCGGGTTCGCAGGAGCACCGCAGCCGCTGGTCCCGCGAGAATGATTGCAAACGTCGCGGAAGTCAGAACAAATACCGGGGCGGCGAAACCAAAATGCTGGAAGTCTGCCCGCTCCAGGAAAGTTCGTGATTCCAGCAGGCAGATGATCAATAGCAGAATCTCGGCCGTGCGGCGCTCGAGAGTCACTCTCAGGGTCCGGCAATTCAAATAATCGAGGATCACCAACTCTCCCATCAACGCGGGAGGAACGATCAGCAGCAGCCCATAGACGTACCACTCCGGCCGCGACAACCACTCGCGGCGAAACATGGGTGTGAATGTCAGTATCTGTCCGAATCTGGACCAGTAGGCGATGTTTGGACCGATCGTAGAGATCCATGCAGAACCAAAGAGCGCGAATGAACCGAGAGCGCCAACCAGGATTCCCGAAAATACTGCCGCCAAATACCTGATCCGGCACGCGCGGTGAGCCAGGCGAATCAGCAGACTACTGGCGAGGACGAGCAGGATTCCGGCGATACCGATCGCGTAGTTGTAAACGAAACCAACCGGCAGCGTCGCGCCGATGAGAAAGGCAAGCGAGGCTCGAGGCGATCGAAGGAGTCGAAAAACGAGGCCAAGCTGAAGAAAAAAAATCAGCCGGCGTGGACTGCCCCGGCCCAAATACTCGCAGAATAGAAGGAGCAACAGTAGTCCGAAAAAACAGAGAAACAGGTCCGCCAGCGTGCGGCCAGGACGGACAAATGTGAAAACCTGATAGCTGGCGAAGAGAAAGGCGGCAAATGACGCTAAAGTCAGCAGGGCCGCTCCGATCCGCGTTCCAACGATATGGTGACCGGCCGGGAACAGGTGGAGAGCAAAAAGGCCCGGCAGCAAATCCATTCCCGGGCCATGAGCCAGAAACGGCTTTGGAGCATCGATACCTGAGCTCAGAGACGGGATGGGGGCGAGCAACTCACCCTCATGAAAGGTATCTGTGAGTTCCGCCGTAAACGGCTCTCGAATTCGTAGAAGCGACCCGGAAATCGAGTAGAAAAACTGGGATGTGAAGCCGGCCACGGCGACTAGCGCCGTAGCGCCGGCTACCAGGAACTGCCTGATGCACGGGATACTGGGCGTTCGCCGCGGACGCTCACGAGCGTCGCGCCGAAAACGGAAAGGGATCGCCGCAGGGAGCAGGTGCGAAAACGCGATACCGATCGGCACGCAGATCGATATCGCACCGAAGTACAGCCAAAAATTGCTCAAATAGTCGATTTTGTGAATGGTTGCGTACGAAACACCGGCATCCAGCGGATAGCGGTGAGCCGTCGGTACCAACCAGATGAGCCCCGCAAGAACCGCCGCAGCGATTGTGGTCGCGACTGCGGCGAGGAAGAGCTTCATCGCGAAATGCGTGTCGATCCGGCGCAGAGACCGTCGAGTATAGCAGAGGTCGTGATGCTATACTCTGCTGCATCGGCTGCACATGAGTCACGCCCGGTCTAAACGGTTCAAGATCATCTATCTGGAGCTGACCAACATTTGCAACTTCACCTGCGACTACTGCCCCATCGATCAGCAGACCCGCAAAAAGACGCACATGACGACTGATTTTGCCAAGCGCATCATCGATGAGATCGCAGACAACGATCTGGCCGAGTTCCTTACCTTTCATTTAATGGGTGAACCCTACCTGCACCGGGATCTGTGCCCGCTCACCGCGCATGCGGAGTCCCGGGGGTTAAAGGTCAGGCTCCTGACCAATGGAAGCCTGCTCGATTCGAAGCGAAATGTCGCTTTGTTCGATAGCAACCTGAGCCGCCTTGAAGTCGGATTCCGCACGCCAAACGACACCTCGTTCAGCATGCGTCTTCGCGGTGGCCACCTGACGTTGGAACAGTACATCGGCCGGGTCCAGGGTCTGATCTCGGACAAGCTGCGCACCAGGACCGCAACCGAAATCTGCATCAAATTCTTCGTCCGCTCCTTCGCTGCCGAAATCAAGCTCGGGGCCGAATACGAACACTTGACGAGCGCGGAAGACAATCTCAACGTCGCCCGCGGACTACAGCAGTACACTCTGCGCGCCGCCCGCGATTTAGACATTCCGACAGATAATTGGGACGCGATACCCCTGCGCATCGTGGATGGCGAATACCCAATTTTCCCGGGCATATTCATCGGTTTTTCGCGAATCCAGGATTTCTGGGTCCGCGAACAGCGCGGGCAGAACGGCAAGGGCTATGGCGCCTTCATCGGCGGGTGCTCGGCCGGTTTTAGGGATGATTTCGGAATCCTGGCGAGCGGCGAGGTGACTACCTGCTGCGTGGACTACGACGGCCGGAACGTGATTGGGGATTTACACAAGCACAGTCTGATGGAACTGCTGGATTCGGTGGAGGCGAAGCGGATCCGGCAATCCCTCGATCGATTCAGTCCGCCGACAGCGTTTTGCAAGCAATGCCTCGGCGGACCGACATTGGCGTCGTCTCTTATTAAGCAGATCAGTTCGGTCGCGATAGATATTCGAGATCGCGCTCGCCCGCGGAAGAACTATACCGCATTGCGTGAGCGTGCCGGCTCATTGTGACGCGGCAGCGCCGAGCAGGCGCGCGATCCGGAGGCGGAGCGCGGCTTCGCTCTGCCGGCCCACCTCGTAGAAAGCGACGTTGCCCGCTCGATCGATGAGCACGGTTGTTGGGAAGCTGTTCACCGCGAATTGGCGCGCGAAATCGCTTTCCTCGTCGAGCGCGACATTCGGGAAAGAGAGGCCGGCCTTCTTCAGAAAAGCGGCGACAGCGGTTGAGTCCTCTCCAATCGTCACACCGATTACAGTGAGCCCCAATTCTTTACGCAGCTTTTCGAGAATTGGGAGTTGCGCTTTGCAGGGGGCGCACCATGTCGCCCAGAAGTCAAGCAGAACAATTTTTCCGCGGAGCGCGGCAAGATCGATCGGGCCGGCTTTGAGCCGCGGGGCGGGCTTGCCGGTAATGTCGGGCTTGGAAATCCCCGGCAGGCTCCAGTCGGCGATTTGCTTTGAGCCTTGCGGCGGCGTGAAGCGAAACATTGAATCGGGCAACTCCGAGTCGAGTTCGAACGATAACGTCCGAGTCGTCTGAAGGATCTCTGCCTCGCCTTCTCCAGTTCCCAGGGAAACCCTGGCCCGAATGACGACCTTCAAGGCAACGTGTTCGGATTTCTCAATCCATGAAGTTTCGGTGGCGTCGCGAAGGGCCATCCCCTGAGCCGGGATCTCGATTGGACCGTAGCGCTTCACCACGATCCAGCATGTGAACGATCTCCCAGCAACCGTCAGCGTCTCCTCGCCGTTCAGAGTAATCGAATGCAGGGCTGCCTCAAAATCCGGCAACTGCTTTGCGAGTCCCGCATCACGGAGCAGCGCCTTGGACGAGACGCCGGCGGATCGTTCAATATATTGGCCGTTGGATTCGAGATATATCCACGAACGTGAGCCGTCGCTCACCATGGTCATTCGCGCGCCCGCTGGCCCGGACTGGACCCACAGTCGGTCCGGCCGGCGGAGAGCAGTTGAAACGGGCACCTCGGAGCGCTGAGTCAAGCTACCGGTTATCTCGGTTGTTGTGATCGTTTCGCTGCGGTAGCTCCGATGCTCCGAAAGCACGTCCGCCGATTGGCGAAGAAGAAGCGCCGGATCCTGCGCCATCGCCGCTAAGGGCAGCAGACACAGAACCAGAAGTCGCATGAGGCCCATGCTACCATCGACTAACAAGGTTGTAGCGTGACAGGTTTTCGGAGGATACGTTTCAAAATCTTCACCGTGGTGCTGACGGGGCTTGTTTCCGGTTTTGGAGCCCTCGGGCAAACCGGGCTCATCACCACGATCGCGGGCAAGACAGCTCCTGGAGGGGCTCCGCTGCGCGGCTACAGCGGCGACGAGGGACCCGGCACGCAGGCACTGTTGGCCTTGGCGAACCTTCAAAATACCTGCGATCCAAATCGCTTCGAGCAGCTCGTGCAGATCACAGTCGATGCAGCCGGCAATGTGTACTTTCCGGACGGCGATAACCAGCGTATCCGGATGATCGATCCCAACGGCATAATTCACACCATCGCGGGATCGGGGGACAAACCGGCGACCAATTCTGCCTGCGATCCGACCACTCCGGTGGGAGATGGCGGTCCGCCGTTGCAGGCAAAGTTTCTCAATCCTTCAGCCGTCACTCTCGATCCCACGGGTGCGGTTACGATTGCCGACCAACAGGATGAGCGCATTCGCCAGGTTAAGAACGGCGTGATCAATACGATCGTCGGCAATGGGAAGCATCTCTTCTATGTTCCGAATGCGCCCGCCACGATTTCGCCTTTGGATTGGCCAGGCTCGGTTGCGTATGGTCCGGATAAACTCCTCTACTTTGCCGAACTGCACGGGAACCGCGTCGCCAAGATCGACAGCAACAACAACATCATCACGGTGGCAGGCACCGGGTTTCCGGGTTACGACGGAGACAACAAGGCCGCGACGAGCGCCCAATTGACGTCGCCCGCGGGCATAGCGTTCGACGCATCGGGCAATCTCTACATCGCGGATCAAGGCAATCATCGGGTGCGCAAAGTCACTCCCGACGGAGTTATCCACACGGTCGCAGGCAACGGCACAGCGGGGTTCTCGGGTGATGGGAGTAGTGCGACATCCGCGAGTCTCAATCGCCCCATGTCTGTAGCTTCCGATTCGAAAGGCAACTTGTATATTGCCGACACGCTGAACAACCGGATCCGAAAAGTGGACGCCTCAGGGATCATCACCACCTTCGCCGGCGATGGCGGACAAGGCCGGGGGCCCGACAATGTCGCGGCGACCGCCAGCAGCTTGTATTATCCGGCGGGCGTTGCCGTCGACAGTTCCGGCAACAACATATATATCGCCGATTGGCAGAACTATCTCATTCGCAAAGTGACGCTTTCAAGTGGCCCTGTCATCGGTGGCGCGATTCTTAACGCGGCGAGTTTCGCTCCCTATCCGGTCCCCGTCGCTCCCGGGTCACTGATCGCGATTCCTGGAGCCAACCTCACCCAGGAAGCCACAGCGCTGGCTGGTTCGCCGTGGCCCGGGAGTCTCGCGGGCACTTCAGTGAGCGTCAACGGATCGCCGATCCCGCTGTACTACGTCTCGCCGACACAAATCAACGCTCAACTGCCTTATGACCTTCCCAGCGGTCCTGCGACGTTGACAGTCACGACGCCCGCCGGCACAAGCACCCCGCAACCCTTGAACATCGGGAACGCTTCGCCAGGCATCTTCGCGTACGGCGGTACAACCCGTGCTGTGGCCGGCAACCAGGATGGATCCTTAAATGGCCCGGAAAACCCGGAGCAGCGCGGAAGAGCGATCGTGTTATACCTCACCGGACAGGGTCCCGTGGAGCCGCCGGTGGATGCGGGACAGCCCGCTCCGATTGACAAGCTCAGTTGGGCCAGCCTTCCATATTCGGCGAGCATTGGCGGCAAGGATGCGCAAGTCCTCTATTTGGGGCTCACCCCGACTGCGATCGGTTTGGCGCAGGCGAATATCGTGATTCCACCAGATGCGCAGACGGGCGACGATACTGTGGCATTCATCACAATCGGAGGGCAAATCAGCAACACGGTTACGATTTCCGTGCGCTGAGCGGCAGGGATGAAGCGCGTCGCTCTTGTTGCCGCCCTGTCGCTGGCGATTCTGCGTGCCAGCGAGCCCTCGTCCCTCCGGCAGCGGGTTGGGAAATATGAAGTCGTGCTGCGTCCACAGAAGGGCGGACTTTACGCGGGCGAGGAGATGCAGATCGAAGTGCGAATCTCCGACGCGTCTGAGGCCGATCCGATTCTTGGCAACGCCCCCGTGGTTCGCGCCAACGTCGTTGCGGTTATCGACATGCCAAGGATGCAGGCGATGCCGAGAATCACGGAAGCCGCGCACGCCGAAAGCGTGCCGGGCGACTACGGAGTGCATCCCACGTTTGCCCATGGCGGTGAATATCGCCTGGCGCTGAGTATAACTCCCGCCGGCGAAGCGCCCTTCAAGGTCGAATTCCCGCTTCAGGTTTCAGACGCCGACCCTTCGCGGCGCAGGAAAGCCGTTCCTCCCGCTTATTTCATGGAGGTGATCCCGGCGCCAAGGAATCCGAAAGCCGGCGAGCCGGTGGAATTGCGGTTCGTGGTCCATCATCGCGATCATCCAAAGGAAGCGATTGCGGCGTTCGATCTACAGCACGAGCGTTATCTGCACCTGGTCATCGTGCGCAATGACCTGTGCTGCTTCAGTCACGTGCATCCCGAACCGGTCGAACATGCCGCGTTCCGAATTCAGCATACTTTTACGCAGGGCGGCGAATACCATCTTTTTGCCGATGTCGCGCCGCACGATGCGGGATCGCAGGTGTTGAGCGCAACGTTGAAGGTCGCGGGAGCAAGCGGTGAAAAATCGAGCATCCCGTCAACCGAAGTCCGAACGAGAGTCGTGGACGGCGTGCGATTTGAGATCGATCCCAGCATGCCTCCCGCGCGGAAAACAGGTCTGCTGACAGTTCGGGTTAGCGATGAAGCAGGCGGCACGCTTTCCGAATGGGAACCATATCTGGGAGCCGCGGGTCATCTGATGGGCGTGGGCCCGGGCGCGATGACCTTTGTTCATGCGCATCCCGATGGGGAGCAGGTTGTTCGGCCGGACGAGCGCAAGGTGAATTTCCTGGTAAGGTTTCCCTCTGCGGGTCCGTACAAGCTTTGGGTGCAGATCCAACGAGGCGGCAAAGTCATCACAGCGGACTTCCCGGTTTCGGTTCAGCCATGAAAATCGGAGCGCTCTTGCTTGCGGTTGCGATAACCGGCTTGGCTCACGAAGGTCAGAAGAAACCTCTGAAGCCAACCAAGGCCAAGGCTGATCTTGAGAAGGCGAAGAAGCAACTCGATCAGGCTCGCAAGAATGCCGCTGCGGAAGGAAAATTCTCTTGCTGTGTGAAGCCGGGATGCAGTCTCTGCCTGCTCACCCAGGGATCCTGTTCTTGCGCTGCCAATGCCGCCAAGGGCGAGGGCGTTTGTGGGGAGTGCCTTGGCGGCTGGAAGGCCGGGCGCGGGACGGTGAAGGGCGTTTCGGCCAAATCGATCACGCTTGCTCCCTCGCCGTCTTTGGAAAATCGCGACGCCGCCGTGCTCGCTCACGCTGCTGCGCCGGACCTCGGATTGGCGATCGCCTCACTCGCGCGCGCCAAAGCCACGCTGGTCTCCGAGCAGCGGTTCTCCTGCTGCATTCGAGGCGGCTGCACCCAATGCGCGATGGAAGGCGATTGTACCTGCGCCGACGACCTGTCGGCCGCGCCTGAGAAGACTTCCCGCAAGAAGTCTCCTTCCCGAAAGGGTGTTTGCGGCGACTGTGTCGACGGCTGGAAAGCAGGAAAGGGGAGATTGGCAGGAATCGACCCTTCCGAAGTCACGCTCGCCGACGTGAGTTCGATGGATACGCCGATGGGACCGGCCAGTTCGACCGCGCAATATTCTTCCGGAACCAGCCAAGTTCCGGGATCGACGCCGATGAGCATGTTGACGCATCGGCTGGGACCGTGGAACCTCGCGCTGCACGGCGAAGGGTTCGCGATTTATTCAGCGGAATCGGGTCCGCGGGGGCGCGATAAGATTTTTTCGACCAACTGGGTCATGGGGGAAGCATCACGGCGGCTTGGGCCGGGAACGCTGGCGTTGCATGGGATGTTCAGTCTTGAACCCGCCACCATCACGGGGCGGCAGTATCCGCTTCTGTTTCAGGAAGGCGAGACCGCGAACGGGGTGCCGATCATCAACGGTCAGCATCCCCATGACGCGATCATGGAGTTGGCGGCGTCGTATCAATTGCCGCTGGGAGAGAATGCGTCGTTCACTTTATATGGTGGGCCGCGGGGCGAACCTGCACTCGGGCCTCCCGCCTATCCGCATCGTATTTCGGCGTCGGAAGATCCGGTTGCGCCGCTAGGCCATCACCAGCAGGATTCGACCCACATCGTAGACGACGTAGTGACGGCGGGAGTGAACTATCGGTGGGTCACGCTTGAAGCATCCGGCTTTCACGGCCGCGAGCCTGACGAATTTCGCTGGGGGTTGGAGCAAGGTGGAATCGACTCGTTCTCGGCTCGCGTGACTGTGACGCCCACTTCCCGCTGGTCGGCTCAGTTTTCGGGGGGACGCCTGAATCGGGTCGAGGCCACTCATCCCCTCCGCCCGGATTTCCGCCTGACCGGATCCGTCATGTATGTTCGTCCGCTTGCGCGCGGCCATTGGGCCACAATGGCGCTGTGGGGCCGGAACGTCGACCTTTCTTACACGCAGACACCGGGCCTTCCGCCCCCGATTCCGCATGCGTTGCAGCCGCGGCATGTCGTGTCCGTGCCGACTCGGATTCCGCCCTACATTTATAATTCGTACCTGATCGAATCGACCCTGCGGTTCAAGGATTCCAACTGGATTTGGGGACGCGCGGAGAATGTCGACCGCGATTCATTGGTCCTGTTCCAGGAGAGTCCCCTGACTCTTCTGGTCGACGAACAACGTTACGCGCGCGTCCAGGCCTACACCGCCGGCTATGAGCGGGAACTCCCGCGTCGCTATACGTGGCTTTCCACGGGGCTGGGAGGTCAATTCACACTGTTTCACGCGCCCCCGGATCTCGCGCCCATATTCAACACGAATCCCGTTGGCGTTCAACTGTTCCTTCGGCTTCGTCTGGGCAAAATCTGAGCTATGCTCTTGTCTATGCGTTGTGTCGGGAAAGGGGGCGTCCGGCTGGCAGGTGTCCTCTGCGCTGCCTTTTGTTTCACGCAGTTGGCGGTTGCCGATCCACCGATGCTGGGTCTTTCGGGTAACCTCTCTTTCACTTATCAGATCGGTGGCCCGATTCCGTCGCCCGGAACCCTGATCGTGACTAACGTCGCCCACGGAGACATGGCTTGGGTCGCTACCATCCAAAACGCCCCTTGGGCTTCGGTCAGTCCTTCGTCCGGCAGCTTACCGGATACTTTCGATCGCGGTATTTCTTCTCCCCCATCGACCGTTACCGTAAATCCGTCCGGTCTGGCGATTGGAAGCTATACCGGGACGATCACGGTAACTGCAACCTCGAGTTATGGCGTCCCAAATTCCCCTCAGACTATCCCGATCACCCTTGTCGTTGCGCCTGCCAATAATCCCATCTTGTCCGTGAACCCGATATCGCTGTCGTTCTTTGCGACGCAGAGTATTCAAGATGGCGGGTCGTCAACAATCTCGATTGCGAATGCGGGGGCGGGCACGCTATCTTGGAGCGCAGTCGTTTCGCCAGCCGCAAGCTGGCTCTCGATCACCCCGGGCCCGGCGTCAATCGGGGTGAGGGCGGCCGGTCAGCAGCTCACTCCCGGATCCTACTCGACTTCGATCGTAATCAGCGCGCCCGGCGCCCAACCCCCCTCCGTTTCGATTCCAGTGACGCTAAACGTGCAGGCTGCGTCGCCTCCTTCTTTCGTTGTGGACACAACGCCGCTCGCGTTCCAGAGCGTCGCGGGCGGCCCGAGCCCTGCCGCCCAGAACGTGTCGATCAATAATGCGGGACAAATGGCGCTGAACTGGCAAGTAACTCCTTCGACATCAAATGGAGGCGGGTGGCTGAAGGTCTCTCCATCGTCGGGCACCAACACCGGTTTTGTATCGATCCGTCCCGATTCGACCGGGCTTTCCGCGGGAACGTACGTCGGCAGGGTGACAATGACGGCTGCTGGCGCAACGAATTCAGCGACCATTCCAGTCACGCTGACGGTCATGAGACCGGCCTCCATTCAGCCCAGCACAACCAGGCTGTCGTTCAGTTCAGTGCTAGGGCTAAACCCGGCAAGCCAGGTCGTCACGATTCTGAATGGCGGAGATGCACCATTGTCGTGGTCGGCGGCTGCAACAACGTCAAACGGCAAACCATGGCTCAAAATCTCGCCGGCGTCCGGCGGCGCCAACGGTCAGATTGGAGTTTCCGTAGATACCACAGGACTGGTGGTCGGGACTTATGCCGGCCAGATTACGCTGACCTGCAATGGAGGCTGTGCTGGTAGCACAATTCCGGTGACCTTAGCCGTGTTGCCCCCGCCCTCGACCATCCTTTCCTTGGGTGTAGTGAGCGCGGCCCGGCTCACCCCCGGTCCTGTATCGGCGGGAAGCGTAGTCACGGTGTACGGAACAAGGCTCGGCCCGGACCCGGGAGTTACGGGACAGGCGGATTCCCAGGGCAATCTACCTACGTCAGTGGCGGGGACCACGATACTGGCGGATGGCGTGCCGGCGCCTCTGTTCTATGTCAGCTCCACACAGATCAATTTCCAGATTCCTTACGAAGTCGCCGGGAAGGCAAAGACGCACCTGATAATACAACCGGGTTCGGCACAGGCGAGTGAGTTGGATGTAACCCTGGTTCCAGCCAGTTTTGGCTTGTTCACGACGGACGGTAAGCAGGCAATCGTCGTCAATCAGGATTACACATACAACACCTTCTCCACTCCCATCACTGCCGGGAATGTAGTGGTCCTGTATGGAACGGGGCAAGGCATGTTAAATCCGCCTGCCGCGACCGGCGCGCCGGGCCCGGTGATTGCTCCATTTCCCGTTCCAACTATTCCCATTACGATGGCGGTCAATGGCGAGCCGGCGAATGTCCTCTTTGCGGGATTAGCTCCAGAAATGGTCGGTGTAGTCCAGGTCAATGTGCAAATCCCGGACGATATCCCGAGTGGCCCCGCTACTTTGACGTTTCAACAAGGTGATTCGCCAGGTGGCCAAAGCGTCCTGGTCTACGTGAAGTCGAAAGCGGCGTCTCCCAACGCTACTGCAACGAAGTAAGCATTTGAAGACGCTTCCACTACGCGACCGGGTTTTCGCACGTGTAGCTCTTGTTGTGTTGTTGCTTGGCGGGCTTGGTTGGATCAGTTGGGAATTTTGGCGATTAGTCGCTCAACCCGGCCCGATGGGAGCCGTCGATCTGCGGCTGCGCTACATCGAAGTCCATCACTGGTTCGCGGAAATTCCCGCCTATGGCGAGAACGAAGAGATACCCTCCGCCTATCCTCCCGCGTCTTTCGCAATCCTTTGGCCGCTCTTAGGATGGTTGAGTTTTCCGGCTTCACGATGGCTTTGGGCTGTAACCAGCATCCTCGCAATACTCGCGATCATCCGCGCTTTCGTGCAAGGAAGCGAGGCGGCGAACAGGATTGAGCGAACATTGGTTGCGGCAGTGGTGATCGGCACTTATCCCGTCGGCGCAGCTCTTGGGAATGGGCAACTCGCGATTCATGTAATGGCATGTGCCCTGTGGGCCGTGCTCCGGCTCGCTCGTCAAGAACCAGGAATACGGCGATATTTGGTCGTGCCGCTTGTTGTCTTCAGCATGGTCAAACCGAGTTCCGCACTCCCGTTTCTGGTCCTCGCGCTGTTCTTGCCAGGCGGTGCGTTGCCGATACTTCTCTCGGCTGGCATTTATCTCGGACTCACCTTCTTTGCGGCCGCCTTTCAGCCCGCCGGTCTAATCTCATTGCTCCGGGGTATGGCGGCGGAAGCCAACCACCTGGCTGGTTTTAAGGGAACTTTGCATTATGCCAACCTGCATGCGTGGGTGGCGGAGCTCGGCGTGCGCTGGTTTCCGATGGCTCCATCGATTGCGGTCTTGCTACTGTTTGCGGGGTGGGTATTCCAGCATCGCAAATGCGACATCTGGTTATTACTGGGACTGTCCGCGATCGTCACAAGAATGTGGACGTATCATCGCTGGTACGATGACGTCCTGATATTAATCCCGATGATCGCCCTGTTTCGCTTGATGAAGGCGGATGGTTCAATATCTTCGAAGAGTGTTCCCGCGATTCTGTTTTGGTCTGGTCTTATCACTATGTTGGCGCCCGGGGGGCTGTATGTCTTACCCGCGCCTTTGCCGCGGATTTACACTGCCTGGGAGACTCTTCTGTGGACGGCGTATCTGCTATTTCTAGCCAAAACGTGCATGAACTCAAGGCTCAAAATTATCGGTGTTCGGGATACGGATGCATTCGGTTTTCAGGAAAATAGTATATAGTCCAGGAGCCGATCTGCGCGACTCTGTTTTCAGCCCCAAGCGATTTCAGCGCTGGACTCCCGAAAGGGACCGCAACATAATTCACGCCGGTTCCCCGAAGAAACGCGCGCACACCGTCGTCACCCATGGCGCCGTTGTAAAACTCGCTTACTTTCTGGAGCTGCGGGTGATAATCACCGCTAAACAACCAATGGCTCGCGAAACTGTGGATCGGCACCGTCGCGACCCAAGGAGCCGATTCCGGTGGGACAAGAGCAAGCTCTTCGGGTTTGGCGTGCTCGCGAAGCCACGTGATCGTCCTCGCTTCCTCTTGCGAAACGAGTGCCTCTCCGCCAGCCTGATTACCATCTCTAAATGCAACATAGCGATGAACCGTGTGGATCCCCAGGCCGAAGGCAAGCACAAGGCCTGCGGCCGTGACTGCGAACCCACGATGCTTTGCGAGCCAGTCCTTCAGCGGCGGCAGAGTTGAAAATTGGCGGACCAACAAAAGCGCAGTGATCAGGCTGAATCCGTCGGCCAAATGCCACCTGTAGGGAAGCCCCGGAACATTTAACATCACTAGTGTTCCAACGAACCAACATTGCAGGACAATATCCAAAGGGTCTCGCATGCGAGGACCCGCCACAAGAACCGCCAGAGCGATCGTTGCTGGTATCCCGAGTTCGAGAAAAATGTAGGGCAGTGGATCGACGCCTAACTGGTTCCTCCTCGTAATCGGACCGAGCCAATCCACGCGCAGCGAAAACCAAACGTAGGGAAGCACGGCGAGCACACCCGGGACGCAAACCACCAGAGTCTCGATGAGCGGCCGGCGGAATCGCGGCCACCCAATGCAGATGAAGGACAATGTCGCGCCCGCGGTTATGGCGAAAACCTCGAACGGATGAAGCAGTCCCGATAATGCTGTCATCACGGCAGCGCTCACTAAAAACGAATTCTTCCGGGTACGGACATACGACGCGATCAACGCCAGGGAGACGAACACGGAGACTGTCCCCAAGGTCAACGTGAGAGGCCCGTGAAAGAGGAATCCGTCTCTTTCCAGATAGGACACCGGACTCGCCCGAGTTCGGCCCGCAACGAATAGCGCGAGCCCGGCAAACGCTCTCGCTGAAAACACGCACAACATGCAAACGAGGACGGCGTATGCTTGCATGCGCGACGTTGTGAAGATCCGCAGACACCAGAGCAGACTGTAAGTTCCTGCGAAATACAGCAGGAATTGCGCGAGTGTATAAACCAGGGAGGTGTCGATGCCGAGCTTGGCCACATGCCCCAGAATCCCCATCAGCGGCGAGAACAAGCCGGGTTGCGTCTCGACCGCCGCATGGAAATTCGGCGCAAGCCAGTGATCCCGCATCGCGTTGACCCAGGTGAGATGCTGGGCTACATCCAGGTCGCGCGTGACGTAAGCTGGATACCAGCCTTCTGGAGAATCAAGCCGCGCCCGTACCAGATTCAGGTTGTTGGCCACAAAAAGGAGAACAGCGATGCCCAGAGCCGCCAGGCGACTTGAAGGAAACACATCGACTGTCTTCGACGCGGCTCGTCTGATCTCACGCTTCGGCTGTGGCTGCACGACCCTCTGACCCGATCCATATCATAATCTGAGTTCTGCGAGGCCTGAATACCGCCCAGGATGGTAGAATGGCGGAACTTGCGCATGCGCGATGCATGCGCGCCCGACCAAACCGCTCCATCCGATGTTATTTGACACGCCGGTCTACTTCCTCTTTCTTGCGATGGCCGTCGCGCTCTATTGGCGTCTTGGATGGCGGTCACAGAATCGTCTGCTGCTCGCAGTGAGTTACTTCTTTTACGGCTGGTGGGATTGGCGCTTTCTGCTGCTGATGGCTCTTTCCACGGTACTGGATTATGCCCTGGCGAACGCGATCGCTGCGGGTAGTTCTTCGCGCCGGCGGCGCACGCTGCTAGCGATATCGCTGGCGATGAACTTTGGGGTTCTTGGCTTTTTCAAATATTGCAATTTCTTTATCGACTCCTTTGAGAACTTATTGGCCGTGTTGGGAATTCGCGGCGTCTCCGGGCCGGTTCTGCGAATTCTGCTGCCGCCTGGCATTTCGTTCTATACCTTCCAGGAAGTCGCCTACGTCGTAGATGTGTATCGCGGCAAGCTCACGCCCGCGAGGTCGCTGGTGGACTACGGGTTGTTTATCAGCCTGTTTCCGCACCTGATCGCTGGCCCTATACAGCGTCCCTCGCACCTGCTGCCACAGGTCGAGCGCGCGCGGAAGTTCGTCGCGCGGGATTTCTTTGACGGGCTGCTTCTGATTCTTACCGGGCTCTTTCGCAAGTGCGTCATCGCCGATCAGTGCGCTCTGCTTGCGAACGCAGGTTTTAGCGGACACCTCGGCAACAACTTCGTCTCGCTGGTCATTGCCTCGTGCGCCTTTTCGTTGCAGATTTACGGAGATTTCAGCGGCTACAGCGATATCGCGCGAGGCAGTGCCAAACTCCTCGGATTCCACTTCATGGTGAATTTTCGGCAGCCCTATTTCGCCGCGAGCCTCCAGGATTTCTGGCGCCGCTGGCACATCAGCCTAAGTTCATGGCTGCGCGACTACTTGTATATTCCGCTCGGCGGGAATCGTCATGGAACTATGCGCACGTATCTTAATCTGATGACCACGATGTTGCTCGGCGGCCTTTGGCATGGGGCAAACTGGACCTTCGTGCTGTGGGGCGGCCTTCACGGAGCGGGACTCTCGCTGGAACGCGCCTGTACCCGGGCCGGGCTTGGACGAATCGCCACGATGCTGACCATAGTGGTGGCTTGGATTTTCTTTCGCGCTGAGTCGGTAAGGCAGGCGGTCGCCATGCTCCAGGGAATCGGCCATTTTGAATGGCGCGGCGAATACGCCGCCATCTTCATATTTCTCGCGGTTGTCTCCTTCGTGACTCTTCTTGTGGACGCACGGCTGGAGCATGCCGGTGAGGAGTATCCGTTCCAGAGTCAACCCGCGCTTGTTCCTGCTCTCGCCGGACTTGTGTTGCTTGTTTCCGTTGCGCTCCTGGGCGCGGTGGATTCTCATGCCTTCATCTACTTCCAATTTTGACTTCCACTCTGAACACTCCCACTCCCTGAAGGCTGCCTGGGGGTTAATGGCCGCGATCGGGATGCTTCTTGTCGCCGGTGAAATCGGAATTCACTTTGCCTATCGTAAGTGGAGCGTGATCGAAGGACGCATCGCCCGCGAGTATCGCGAGGCAGTAGCGATTCGTCGAGCAGCGGGCGAGCCTCCGGTCATTCTTTTCCTCGGAAACTCACTGCTATTGGAGGCGCTCGATGAATCCAGGCTGGAGAATCGGATCGCTTCCCGCGCCCAAGTGAAGCGCTTCGCAATTGAAGGTACTGGATTCCCGGATTGGCGCTACGGAATCCGCCGCCTCCTGGCCCAGGGCTCGCGCCCGGACGTGGTCGTGCTGTGCATGAGTGCAACCGGGATGCTCACGCCCGATATTCGGGGCGATTATTCGAGCTATTATCTCTTCGATCTTGCCGATATTCCCGCGATCGCGCGTGAGCAGCACTACGATCTCACCCGAATGAGCAGTCTCTTGTTCGCGCACTACAGTTTGTTATACGCGGCCCGCAACAACTATCGGGTTTTCGTCATGAATCAAATCGACATGCGCTACAGTCGGATCGCACAGGCGCTGGGACCTCACCAACAGGGAACGCCGCCTTCGGGCGAGATTCTGGTCCAGGCAATCGAAAGTCGTCTCCGCATTTTGCGAGAAGACGCCTCTCAATCTGGTGTCCGCGTAATGTTACTAGTGCCGCCCGGGTCCCTTCCCTGCGACGACGAGTTGATCGAAGCGGGCCGCCGCACGGGGGTTGATGCGATGATTCCGTTCCGCGCCAACTCGATGCCGCGCAGCATGTTCAGGGACGCAACACACCTGAATCGCCAGGGAGCGGCCCTGTTCACCGCCGCAGTGGAGAAGGAATTAATGGCGCGAGTGCTGCGATAGCCCGTACCATCAGACAATTGGAATTGCGCTCCCCCCGGACGAGTGGATCCGCCGATCTCCTGCACCCACCTCCAATGAGCCTTGCGTTAGCTATTAGGGACGCGGCTGATGCGGGACGCACGGGGCCTGAACATTGGATAAATTCCAACGCACGTTCAACCCGTGAATTACGACCGCAACAGCCCCAGCGGATCCCCGGCCTGATAGCCCGGAAAGACAGAACCGAGATCCTTCTGCCCCAGGTGCCCTCGGATCAACTCGCTCAGAACCGCGCGGAAGTCGGTGGTCACGGCCAGATCACGTCCTTCAAAGAGCTGCTCTCTTTCGAGACCGGGCCATTTGCCGTAAACTTTGCCTCCCTGGACGGGACCGCCCAGAACCATCATGAGGCTTCCGTGACCATGATCGGTTCCCGCGTTCCCATTCTCCTCGACGGTGCGGCCGAACTCGGACATGGTTACCAGCACGATGTCTTCCATGCGATCTCCCATATCCTGCGTAAAGGCCGCCAGCGCGCTCGAAAACTGCCGTAACAGATTCGCCAACTGCGGATTTTCGTTGCCGTGATGATCCCAACCGCCAATCTCCGCGAACGCGGCCTCGACTCCGGCATCTGCCTTGATCAGACGGGCGAGCTGTTGCAAACTTCGGCCAAGCTCTCCGCCTTGACCGTATTGCGCTCCATTCTGTGGATTGTACGGGGTCTGGTTGATCGACTGAATCAACCTCATGGCTTCAAAGGCGGCTTTTCCGGTCCGCCCCCACTGCGCGTCGTTCGAAGAGGCGTACATGTTCTCCAGAATCGAGACTGCGTCCTGGTTGCCCATGTTGAATTGCTGGGGATTGCCGATCGCGATCGCCTCGTGGTCGCCGGAAATCGTGCGCGCCACGTGATTTCCCATGGCAACAGCGCGCAACGCGGATGTTTCGGGCCCGGCCGGCGGCAGCGCCCGGTTGAGCCATCCATTGCCGGACGCTTTGCCCGGCGTGCCCGATTCCATATAGTCCTGAGCGTCAAAATGCGAGCGCGACGGGTCGGGTGAACCGGTCGCTTCGACGATCGCCAGTTGCTGCTTGTCCCACAACGCCTTCAACGGCTGCAACGCGCTATTCAATGCAAAACGTCCGTCCAGATCGATTGCGTTTCCATTCAATGGACCGATGGCGCTGTTCTGTCCAGGAGCGGCGATGGCTAGAGTCGGCCGCAACTCGCGGTATCGCTTTTCGGAAAAAGGTACGACGATGTTCAATCCATCCGCTGCGCCGCGCAGGAAAACCGCCACCAGAATCTTACGCCTTTTGCCTTCAACGGAAGCTGCACGGGCAAGCCACGCTGGAGCCATCCCCATCCCGGCCATCGCGATTGCGGAACCGCGTAAAAATATACGGCGCGTCAACATAATCGTCTACCTCCTTTGGAAATCCGGCGAGCCGAGCACTAACGATGCGATGAAGGGCGGAGTTCTTTGCTTGCCTTCGAGAGCCTTCTCAAGGACGCCCTGCGTTTCCGCGTACGGAACGTGACACAAAAGATCCCGGGCGATCGCCGGCCCGTCCTTTCCGGCCAGGCGCGAAGGCTCGATTGTGACCCCTGGGACGAGTCCCGAGGCCAGCGATGCCGCAAAATTCATTCGTCCCATAAGACCAGTCGTACTGAGCCACGTTTCTCCGGTATTGGGATATCCGGTCGGTTCCAGTTTGCCGTAGATCGGCTCGCCCAGATCGGCAATTTTCTGGACGAGCGCGAATGTATCCGACGTTTCGCCCCCGATCGCCCGTACCGAGCTGACCACCATTTCAAACGGCGATTTTATCTTTGCCTGCCAGGCGCCTTCGGAAAAAAACTCGGACGAAGTAAACATTGTCTCCATCACCGCCCGCAAATCGCCGTCCGTTTTTGTGAACGTCTGGGCCATGCGGTCAACCAGAGATTGCGGCGGATCATCCGCCACAAAACGCTGAGCCAACTCGCGCGAGATGAACTTTGCAGTGGACGGATGATGCGCCAGAATATCGATCACCTGAAGACCGTCCTGCTCGCCGCCAGCGGCGATTTTGTGCCCGAGGACCGTTTTCTCGCCGAAATCGTGCATAAAAGGCGCAAAAACGAATTCCGGCGCCGCCGGATCGCGGACTGTCCAGCCGGTGAAGCAACGCGCCACGGCGATCACGTCTTGCTGGGTATAGCCGCCCTTTACGCCAAGCGTGTGCAGTTCCATCACCTCGCGGCCGTAGTTTTCGTTAAGGCCGTGCGCCTGCCGACTCAACGCTGACGGAATGATCGAGTTCGGTACTCCATTCACCACGCCGCGGGCGGGCGCGAACGGCCCGACTTCGAACGCTCCCGGCGCCACCGACTCCCAGTTGTCGAGATAATACAGCATCGCCGGATGCCGCGCCGTCGCAAGCAGCAGATCCCTGAATTTGCCCAGAACGTGCGGCCGGATTGCGTCGCGTTCGTAGCTTCCCACCAGCAGATGCAGCATGTTCGGCGTCTGAGGTACATTTTTGTCCAGGCCGACATTGAAGTGGTTGAACCAGAAGTCCACCAGCACTTCTTCCAGTTGCCGGTTGGAATACAAGGCCCGGAAAACCTTGGCCTCTTTGAAGTCTTCGCTCACAACCTGCCTTGGCGCGCGCTCGCGCTCTCCTTCACGGCGGAGTTCCGGGAACGCAGCCAGAGTTGGCGGAGGAAGATTTCTCGCGACAATCGGGCGCTTGTCCGGGTCGAGATAGGCGAACAGTGCGGTAAGTTGCTCCTTACTGCCGGACCGCACGACGTTGATCTGGTCCGGATTCAGGAAATCCTGAAGTTGCGGATTGCGGCGGCGGTTTTCTCTCTGAAATTCCTCCTGCTGTATCCTCCGGGCTTCCTCTAATTCCTTCTTATATTCGGGAAGGTCCTCCAGGTTCTGCGGCGGGATTTGGAGGAGAACCTGCCGGCGCTTTTCGCGATCAAGCGATGCCAACACCGCCTTACGCTGTTCCGCCGTTCCCAGGCGCACCTTGCGCATCTCCTCCGGCGGCAACGTATTATTCATCATCGTCGCCATCCTCATCACGTTGGGATCCGGCGGCGGCGTGTATTGTGTGACAATTTCCGGCAAATCCATACGCAAGGTCTCAAGATACTTGAGCTTAGCCTCGAGCGCCGGATTTTCGGGGATCTGAGACGGATGCAACTGAAGCTTGATCCACTTCGCGACACCCATCCGCCGAACCTCCTCCACATCTCCCGGACGAGGGCCGAATGTCAATCGGTTCAGCGCGTGTACGATCTGTCGATCTTGGGAGAGCCGCTGGTCGAAGGGTCCAGAAGCAGTCCCCAGGCTTGGGCCGCCGGTCGGCAGCAAGACTGCCATGGCGATCATCGGTAACGATCGTTTCATGAACGCCGTACCTCCGCGAGCGAATTTATCTGCTAGTTAGCGACGTTTTTCGACCTTAAAACGTGTACATAGAATCGCTCTATCAGTGTATCCGCGCCGTAAGCCTCCTGGCGGCACAAGCAATTTTTCCTCAAAAAACCGCAGGGCTTAGGGAGAGCCCTTGGCCGCCGTGGCCGGGCTCTTTCAAAAAGGAGAATGTTGATGAGCATTCCAAGCCATCCAGCGAATCCGACGCCTCGGCCGGGCCATTTCGACGACAGCGAATACGTACTCGCTGTCGGAGCCCGCGCAGTTCGACGATTACGATTACTTCACGACATCTACTGGCCGGCCGGAAGTCGTGCACTCTTAAAGGCTGGTTTGAAGCCGGGAATGCACGTTGCTGATTTCGGTTGTGGCATCGGCGCGACCACTCGCTCTCTGGCGGAGGCAGTGGGTCCCAATGGCGCAGTCACCGGAATCGATCTGCATGAACAGCAGCTCGCGCAGGCTGCGGACATGTGCGCTAAGCAGGGCTTCAAGAATGTCTCTGTCTTGCATGCCGACGCGAGCAACACCGGGCTGCCCGATGGCTCCTTCGATCTGGTGTATTGCCGCTTCCTTCTCATCCATGTTCCCGATCCAATCGCGTGCCTTCATGAAATGCGGCGAGTCCTCAAACCGGGCGGTCTCATTTTCGTAGAAGATGGCGATCTGAGCGCAGCCGGCAGCGTTCCGGCTACCCCGCTGAACGAATTCGGACGCCTCTGGGCGGCGCTGGGGCCAAAGAAAGGCCTCGATTATTTGCTCGGACGGGATCTTTATCACCTCGTCACGCGCGCGGGATTCCAAAACGCTGAGATCGAGATTCACCAGCCGGCGTATCCCCGAAACGACGAAAGGCGCGCCCTGCTCATGTGGAGCGTCGAGGAGGCCGGAAAGGGATTCGTCGATGCCGGCCTGGTCACGCAGGAGCAACTCGATCGCATTCTGGCGGCGATGCAAGTCGCCATGGACAATCCGGATGTGCTGGTGCTGATGCCCCGCATGTCGCTCGTGTGGGCTCGAAAAAGATAGTTCGACTGGATCGCACGGCCAATCCGGCGCGATGTTACGCTACTCGGATGCGCTACACACTCGCGGCCGTCGTGCTGCTGCTGGCCGGCTGCTCTAAAAGACCGGCCGGCTGGGATAAAACCGAAGTGATGATCCCCGTCCGTGACGGGGTACGTCTGCACACATTGATTTTCGCCCCGAAAAATACGAGTGAAAAATTACCCTTCCTGATCGAGCGCTCCCCGTACGGATTCGACAATGGCCGCGCCGAGCGCACGCTGGAGACAAGATACAAGCAGCTTGCCGACGAAGGCTTCATCTTCGTCCTTCAGGACATCCGCGGCCGGTATGGATCTGAAGGCGAGTTTGCAATGAACCGGCATCCGCGAGACCGGTCGGTGCCGAATTCAATCGACGAAGCGACGGACGCCTACGACACAATCGACTGGCTCCTGAAAAACGTCTCCAATAACAACGGGCGCGCCGGAATCCTCGGCATCTCTTACGGCGGCTGGCTCACCGCGATGGCGCTGATGGAGCCGCACCCCGCGCTTAAAGCCGCGAGCGAACAGGCTTCCCCAGCCGACATGTTTCTTGGCGACGATTTCCATCACAACGGAGCCTTCCGCCTCAGCTACGGATTCGAGTACGTCGCGCGCATGGAAACCGGCAAGGTCCAATCCAAATTCGATTTCGATAAATACGACACATTCGACTGGTATCTTTCGCTCGGCCCGCTCAGTGAAATCGATAAAAGGCACTTCCACGGCGAAAAGCCGACGTGGAACAATTTCGTCGCCCATCCAAATTTCGATTCGTTCTGGCAGCAGCAGGCCGTCCAGTTGATCCTTACCAAAACGAACGTTCCGAATCTCAACGTCGCCGGATGGTGGGACCAGGAAGATTTCTGGGGTCCGATGAAAATCTACGAGACTCTCGAAAAGAGCGACGCCGGCCATAAGAATTACCTGGTCGTCGGCCCGTGGCGTCATGGCGGTTGGGGAGCTAGCGGAAAATCGCTCGGACCGGTCGAGTTCGGCGACGATCCATCCCTGTACTTCCGCCAGAAGATCGAGGTCCCGTGGTTCGCGTATTGGCTGAAGGACAAAGGATCGCTCCAGCAGCCCGAGGCGATGACATTCGAGACCGGCCACAACGAGTGGGCGAAATTCAACGCTTGGCCGCCGGTGGAAGGGATCGAAAAACGGAAACTGTACACTTCGGCCGCAAGAGCTCTCTCGTTCGATCCTCCGCGCGATTCATCCGATAATGCATTCGACAGCTACGTTTCCGATCCCGCGCATCCGGTTCCGTATCGTCATCGGCCAATTCCGCCGACATACTCGCCTAACTCGGGCTGGCCATCGTGGCTTGTCGAGGATCAGCGCTTCGTGGATCTGCGCCCGGATGTGCTGAGTTGGTCAACCGGGCCGCTAACGGACGACGTCGTGATCGCCGGCGATATCGTAGCGCATCTTTTCGCGTCGACTTCGGGAACAGACGCGGACTGGATTGTAAAACTGATCGACGTCTATCCGGAAAACGACGAGAAGCTGCCCGGCTATGAGCTCATGATCAGCAATGAGGTATTCCGCTCGCGCTTCCGCAACAGCTTCGAGAAACCGGAGCGGGTCGAGCCCGGCAGAATATACGAGTATCCGGTCGACATTCATTCCGCCAACCACGATTTCCGCCGCGGCCATCGCATCATGGTTCAAGTGCAGAGCACGTGGTTTCCGCTCATCGATCGCAACCCGCAGACGTTCGTCGAGAACATCTACAAGGCGTCGGCGAGCGATTATCAACCCGCGACGCAGAAGATTTTCAGATCGGCCGGGAAGGCCACCTACGTCGAGTTGCCGGTCCGGAGAAGGTAATTCTGATTAATGCAGTTCTAGCGGAGCCTTCATGCGGAACGTGAACACCGTCTCGGCGGGAATCACGACGTTCTGCCTCCCGGTTGCCGCGGCGCCCGCGACCCCGGCGCCCGCTCCCGCCGCGGCGCCGATTGCTGCGCCTTTCCCGCCGCCGGCGATCGCGCCGATCACCGCGCCGAGTCCCGAGCCTCCGCCGATAAATTCGATATTGCGCTTCTTATGAGCCTCGCTCGTCTTTGTGTCGAGCGACGTTTGAATCGGCACGCTCTGCCCGTTGTATTCCACCGATTCGAGCGTGATTCCGATGACCGCGCGTCCTTCCATACGTCCCGAGGACCGCGAGGTGGTCACGCGGCCGCGCAATCGCGAGCCACGCGGGAGCACCTCACGCCCTCCGATGTCCACGGGAGCTTCGAGCGACGCACTAAAAGCATCGCCCGCCCTATTGTTTTCGGTCGACAGCGTTTCATTCACGCGCGCTTCGAGGATGGTCCCTTGCGGAATCACAATCGCCGGAACCGACGCTGGAGGCGCGGCCGGTGCTTCTGCTCCGGCCTTTGCTTCTGATTGAGGAGTTTTGCATCCAGCGAGCACCAGCCACATCACGCTCGCTGCGAACGCTGTTCGCCGTATCACAAACCAGAGATAGTAGGTTCGGCCGGAACGTTTCAGCGGCCTGATGATCCAAATCCGCCCGCGCCTCGTACTGAATCTCCTAGTTCCCCTTCCTCCCACTGAATCGCTTCATATCGCGCAACAACAAGCTGGGCAATGCGATCGCCTTTTTCGATCACGTAATCCGCGCTGCCCAGGTTGAACATGATCACCCGAATTTCCCCGCGATAACCCGGATCTATCGTGCCAAAATTTACCGTTACTGAGTGTTTTAGCCCTAATCCGCTTCGGGGTCTTACCTGAGCTTCATATCCCGGCGGCAATTCAATCGCGAGACCCGTCGGCACGCCTTGGGACTCTCGCGGTTTTAGTACTATACGTTCCACGGAACGGAGATCGACTCCCGCGTCTTCTTCCGATCCGTGCGCATAAACCGGCAGGATCGCCTCAGGATGCAGTTTCTTAATCCGAATTTTCATGGCGAATTTTTGTTTGGGCGAAACTAGCTATGATAACCGTTTGAGTCCATCGAAACCCGCACGCGTCATTGCCGTCTCGCCGATGCCTCCGGAAAAAAGCGCCTATGCGCTGGCGCGTTACAGCCGGTCGCCCGATTCGATTCGCGATTCGATCGAGTGGGTTCGCACGCACGATTCGGCGAAATTTCTCGAGAGCTTCTATTTCCAATACGGCCACGCGTCGATCGCGGACCTCGGTCACGTCGTGCTGTGCTTCGAAGGAGTCTCCGAACTCGCCGCGACTGAAATTGAAGATGAGCAGCTCTGGGACGGGCAGGCTCGCTCGTCGCGCTACCAGGATTTTTCGAAAAGCGGATTCGTCGCGCCGCCGGATCTGCCGGATATATCCGCTTATCAGGAGGCCGCTTCCCGCCTGCTCGCCGGATACAACGAGATCCATGCGCGCATGTGCGATTTTCTCTCTGACCGCTTGCCTCGGCCCGAGGAGATGAAGCCCGAAGTTTACAAGCGCAACATCGCCGCGCGCGCCTTCGATGTCGCGCGATACGTGCTGTTCTTCGGGATTCCCACCGGCGTAGGCCAGGTCACCAGCATTCGCACGCTGGAGCGCCAGATTCGGCGTCTCAAGGCATCCGAGTACGCGGAGCTTCGCGAGCTTGCCGAAGACATGGCCGCGGCATGCTCAAACCCGCCCGCATGTGTCTGGTCGGCCGAAACGGGATCGGAGCCTCTGGCGCCGACGCTCGCCCGGCACGTCGATCCGGATGAACACGCCGCGAAATCGCATCGCGATCTTCAGCAGTGGGCTCGACAGAATATTCCGCCGTCGGCCGGCGGCCCCTGCGAAAGCGTCCACGTGGTGCGGCCGATCGATACACACGCGGATATCGTCGCGACGCTGCTGTTTCCGGTCACGGATCGCCCGCACTTCGAGTTATATGAGATGGCAAGCAGTTGGTCGGCGGCGCGCCGCAACGAAGTAATCGATGTCGCACTGCAATCGCGGACTCGCCGCGATGAATTGCTGCGCGGATTCCGCGGCGGCCTCTATGCTTTCGACATCTTGATGGACATTGGCGCTTATCGCGACATGCATCGCCACCGCCGCTGCCAGCAGTTCCGCCAGTCCTATTCAGGCCGGTGCGGGTACGATGTCCCCGACTCGCTGATCCAGGCGGGTTTGAAGGAAAAGTACGACGCCTTGATGGCCGACACCTTCGTGGCGATGGAGGGTATCGAAGGAAACGCGGCGCACTATCTTCTGCCGTTCGGAGCTCGCTCTCGATTCCTGTTCAAGATGGACTTCGCGGAAGCGGAATACATCTCGCGATTGCGAAGCGGCGTGAAGGGCCACTTCAGCTATCGCAAAATCGCCTGGGAGATGAAGCGCGCCATGGAGAAGCTCGAACCGGAATTGGGCCGGTTGATGGAGGCGACACCGCCGTGGGTCGAAGATCCGCTTAAAAGATGATCACCGGCCGCTCTTTTCTTCCAGCCTTCTGGCGAATCTTTCGACGTGAATTACAAATCTCTCGTGCGTCCCCTCGGCGATCTGCTCTTTCTCGTCGAAAGCCGACACTTTGAAACGGACCCGGCGGTCCTCCACGGCGATCACCTCGCTTTGAAACGTCACGTCCATTCCAATCGGCGTCGCCGCCAGATGTTTGACGTTGACTTCGGTACCAACGGAGTCGAATCCCGGATCCAGGCACGGAAGAATCGAATCGCGGCAGGTCATCTCCAAAAGCATGATCATCGCCGGAGTCGCCAGGACCCGGGCCTTTTCCAATCCCAGAAAATCGATCGCGATCTGATCCGTAACACGGCGGCGAAGCTCGCCTCTCAGGCCCTGCGGAATGGCGCTCATGATCGTCCTATGTTAACCTGAGTCTGTATGGCAATCCCCAACGTTAAGCGCTATCGCATCACCAGTCCGGATGGAACGATGACTGCCAGTCTGATGGCGGTCCTTCCGAAGAACGCGGACGTCAACGCTTATCTTGAAGACGCCGCCAAGCGGTACGACTGGAAAGCGCACCAGGAAGCCATGCAGAAGCAGTTCAAAGTCCGCGTCGGCCAGCAGAAGCAGAAGAAGGCGAAGTAACAGCCTCTTTCTCGATTTCCTGGAGCCGGGGCGCGATTCAACCGGCTTTTGCCGCCCACAACATCTCCTGTTCAATGGCGTGAATTGGCATTCCGCTTCGGAGAGCTCCACGAGTTTGTTCGTCTAAATCACCAACCGCGTCGTCTTTCAGCAGACCGCTTCACAGGTGGATACGGGACTTACGCGGAACCTAGTGTCGCAACTCAGATTGTGATAATGTCTAAACCCTAGTAACAGTTCAACGTTACAGGTTGTCCCCATGTTTGTGAGACTACAGCTATTCCTCGCTTTAGCAGCAAGCGGCCTTTGGGCGCAGCAGGCATTTTTCCCCACGGTGATCGCCACGCCGGGTTCGCCGAGCCGTATCCTTTACGGAACCTACAAAGGCGCGCTGGTGCGCAGTACGGACGTCGGAAATACGTGGACACCCGTTTATCTGACCGATCCCGGCTCCATCCAGCCGCCGATTTTCGGATTCCAGATCGACGTTCTCGATAACAAGACAGTGTACGTCGCCACCAACGTCGAATCGGGCGGTGTCTGGCGGAGTAGCGACAACGGGGTCACTTGGGCCAAGGCAAATTCAGGGCTGCCTTCAACCGGCGGTCCCGTTCTGGACCTGAAACAGATCGGCGGCGCGCCCCCGCTTCTTTTCGGCCGTGTTGGAAATACGCTTTACCGGTCGAGCGATCAAGGGGCGAGCTGGAATATACAGGGCACTCTGCCGGAAGCCGTCGGAGCTCTGGCAATTGAGGAAGCTCCGTTTAACACGATGTTCTTCATCGACGCCATAACTTTGGGATCGTTTCAGAGTCTCGACCTCGGCCACTCGTGGTCCCAGAAAGGCAGTCTTCCCGTGCCGATCGCGCCGGGGCAGGTAACTCTGGCTACCGGGCTGGTCGCCGGACAACCCGATTCGATCTACGTGAGCGTCACAACTCCAGACATCGGCTCCGGAGCCTACCTCAGCACGGGGGACGGCGGCGTTTTCACCGACCAGAGCAGTGTGGGCCTCGGTGGGTTCACGAAGATGGATTCCGCGCCAGGAGGTTCGATCTACGCTTTCGGTGAAGGAGGCATGGGCTTTTATCGCAGCGATGACAACGGCCAAAGCTGGAAAGGGATCGGGGTCACTGGAGGCGCTCCCTACACTCTCGGCGCCGTCGATCCGAATCTCCGCACCACTCTGTATGCCGTCCGCGGCGGATCATTTCCAGGATTCGTCAAATCGCAGGACAGCGGAACGAACTGGGCCGTCATTCCCGCGACAATTACACCGACACTCGCGCGGCCAGCGCCGGCGATCAACATTACGTTGGAAGAAAACGCTCCATATTCCCAAGGCTTCACAGTTCAGGCTTATGAGGATTCGTCGTGGCCGCTAGCCGTCACCCTCACGACAACAGGCGAGCCGTGGCTCAAAGTGGCGGCCACGTCGGGAACCACTCCGCTGCCGAATTCCATCACGATCAATACGGCGGGATTGACGCCCGGCACCTACCAATCGTCAATTCAGATCTCCGCTCCGAGGTCCTTCAATCAATCCGTGACCATGGCGGTCCAGTTGACGGTGGTGCCCGCGGGCACGGTCAGTCCGCAATACAGCGTCGCGACTTACTCCGGCAATGGCGATTCGACCGGCGCTTTCACCAGCGGCGCCGCCACCACCATTGCGATCGGGGCCGTCAAAGCCTTGGCCGTCGATCCGTCCGGTCATTTGATCCTTTCCGGAGGCAACCGCATCTGGCAGGTCAACGGTACTCAGATAAGCGTGCTTGCAGGGAATGGGGTGATGGCGTCAACCGGGGACGGGGCTGATCCGCTACAGGCTTCGGTTGCAGATCCCGATGGATTGCTCGTCGATCCCCAAGGAACTCTGTTCTTTACGGAGTTTTCAACGGGGCGCGTCCGCAAGATACTGAACGGCGCTCTGAGCACGGTCATCGATTTGACCAAGCTGAAAGCGGCGCCGTCGCATGCGCTGCTGATGGACTCATTTGGGCGCTTTTTGCTGTCAAATCCCACCGGATTGCTGCGTTTTGACGGCATTCGGCTGCAAACGGTGACGCCTTACACGATGACCGATCCGTACTCGATGGTTGCCGATCCCGCGGGCAACATCTACATCAGCGATCGCGGTACACATCAAATCCTGAAATTTTCTCAAACCGGCCAGGTCACGGTGATCGCTGGCTTGGGCGCTCCGGGATTCGGCGGAGATGGCGGGCCGGCTACTCTGGCTCTCCTGAATACGCCGTCCGGATTGGCGATCGATGCGCAAGGCACAATCTATGTGGCAGATAGCGGTAATCAGCGGATTCGCGCCATCACCTCTGACGGAACGATTCACACCATCGCCGGGTCCGGGCTTCGCGGATTCGCCGGAGATGGATCGACGGCCGATTTTGCATCGTTCCAGAACCCTTCCGCTGTCGCAATCGATTCAAAAGGCGTGCTTTACGTGGCCGATATGGGGAACAATCGAGTCCGCGCTCTGACGCCCGCGGTTGTGCCGGTCCCTCAGCCGACTGCGGTGGTTCACGCAGCATCCGGCAGTCCGGTGATTGCGCCCGGCGGATTGTTCTCGGTTTATGGAGATTTACTTTCGACGTCGACGGCACAGACGACTACGGCGGAATGGCCGAAGACGCTGAGCGGAGTATCGGTCACGATCAATGGAATCCCCGCGCCTCTTTATTACGTCAGCAAGGGACTGATCAATGGGCAGGTTCCCTATGAAGTCCAGCCCGGCGCGGCGAGCGTTATCGTCACGGTGGGCACCGTGAAATCCTCGCAGGTTTCGGCGCAAGTCGCGGCGGCGAATCCCGGGCTGCTGCTCTACAATGGGCGGGCTCTCGCCGTGAATCCGGATGCGAGCGTGAATGGTCCCGACAAGCCGGCGACTCCCGGGAATTTCGCGATTCTCTACCTCTCCGGGATCGGCATTCCCGATCATCCGGTGGCGACGGGCGCTCCGGCTCCGTCGGTCGAACCGTTCGCGCGCGTTGCGTATCCTTATACGATTACCGTCGGCGGACAACAGGTCAACGTTCCCTACTTCGGACTTGCTCCGGGCTATCCTGCTCTGGCGCAGGCGAACATCATCATCCCGGATTTACCGACGGGAGATTATCCGGTGACGGTGACCGTGAACGGCGCGCAGTCGAATACGGCAAATATTTCGATCAGGAAATAAACGCCGTTCATCGACCGGTCAGGGCTGGCACACGAACAGCGACGCCGACCGCAAACGAACTTTTCCAAAATGTTTCGGTGGTGGCGCTGGTGCTGAAGCCGGCGCCGAGCGCCTGGCCAACGAACAGCCCCTGGGTGAGGCGGACGTCGTGGCCGTAGTGCCACAGCGCACTCACCATCAGCGCTCGCCAGGACAGTGACGGGCCGGTGGCGAAATCGGCCGAAACCGTGTTCGGGTTGACGCCGGCGGCGAACGTCCAATACAGCGCGGAGCGCCAGGGGCTCCAGGGAAGGTCGTCGGTTAGGCGTACGTTCGCCCCAACGAAAGGCACAATCGTGGGATGGAGCACATTGCTGGTCACCCGCTTATCCGTGACGACTCCATTCGTGATCACTGGGGCGACGGTGAATGACCGGATTGGGAGCGTGGAGAAGAACGTCCCGGCCGATGCCTCCCAGCGCGAGTCGCCATACAAAATCGAGATGGTGGCGATGGTCTTCTTGTTCGAACTCGCCGCGACCGCCGCGCGGGAATTCTGGACAAGATTGAGTGCATTGACCGCATACGTCACCTGACGCGTCACGATTTTCGAGTTCGCGACGGGTGGATCGGCCGCCGGAGGGAGAACCACGCAGCCTTTGTCTCCATTTTCGTTGCCGGCGGGCATTTGGCTGAAATCGTCGCATGATACCTGGCCTGCATCGACACCCGGCAGGTCGCCGATACGCAGGCTGAATCCAAGCAGGTCTTTGGCTATCGCGTCAGCGGCCGCGGTCATCGTAGTCAGGCCCTGATACGGGACCAAATCCGCTGTTGTCAATTTGGACTTATCAACCGCTGCTATGTTCACAGACAATTGAGCTTCCCGGAGATACTGTTCGCTGATTTGATCAACCAGGGAAGCGAGTTGATCGTTGATCAGTTTGTTTGTCGCGGGCAACGGGACCACCTCAATCGAACGTGAATCCGGGGCGACTGCGGGTTCGAGCGCTAAATAGATTTTTTGGGCGGCGCGCGCGAACTGAAAGAAGCATCCGTTATACGTCGCGACTACGGCGGCGATATTTCCAGGCTTGGGCGGATTACCCGCAATCGCGTCCGGAGCGCATGGATCCTTGACAGGTTCCAACGCATTCGCTTTGAACTCGCCTGCTTTTTGCAGCGGCGTCAGCAGGGCGCCCAGCAGCGCGGCGGAGACGTCCGGTGACAATGCGAGCTGGCCGCTTTGATAATCGAGGAAATATCGTTCGAAAAAATAAGGATTCTTCACTACGACGGTGATCTCTTGCTTGGGATACATCTGGATGGTGGGAGGCGCGACCGGATTCCGCCGATCGATCGTCAGGGTGCAGTTATGATTCGTCTTTGCAAGCGAGCATTCCTCCGCGAGCAGGCCGGAAGGCGCGGCGGCGGCGAGCAGCAGTCCGGCGAACACACGGCGACTTTGTACCTTTGGTGAGACCGCCATTCAGATCCTCCTTTGGGAAACGGGTCTATGAAATCGACCCATCTTAACTAAGACAAGCGCGAAGGCCCCGCTAAACGTGCCAAAGGGATTTCCTGTATCAGCGCGGGATCGCGATTGCTATGATGGCCGCTGGACTATTTGAACACTCGATGACAGGCGAGATTCTTGATGGCAAGTACCGCATCGACCAGCAGCTTGGCGCGGGCGGGATGGGGAATGTCTATCTTGCGACGCATCTCGGGACCACGCGCGTCGTCGCGGTGAAGGTGATTGCTCCGAAATGGGCCGCGGAACCGCATTTTCTGGCCCGGTTTCAGCGCGAGGCGCAGGCGTGCGGGCGGCTTCGGCATCCCAATATCGTCAACGTGACGGATTTCGGAATTGCGAGGGCGGCGGGGGGAGACATGCCGTATCTGGTCATGGAATTTCTCGACGGCCAGACGCTTTCGAATTTTCAGAAAGAGAATCCGCAACTTGCGCTGCCGCAGATCGCGGATCTTCTGGATCAGATCGGGCTGGCGCTGAGTGAGGCGCACCGGCATGGAATCGTTCATCGCGATCTGAAGCCCGACAATATCTGGCTCGAGCCGAACGGGCGCGGCGGCTATACCGTGAAGGTGCTCGATTTCGGCGTGGCAAAGGTGAACCTGCTCGGCGACGCCGCACCGCAGGCGATATCAAGCGCCGCCTGCGATGATCGGCGGACGGAGTTCGCCAGCGCAATGGAGACCGCCGCGACGCGGGCCGAAGAGATCGAAACCGTGGCGATCGCACCCACGCCATCTTCCGGCATGTCTTCCGGATCATTCGATAGCGGCGCGGATGCTCACACGATGCCCGGAAGCTTGCTGGGCACGCCCGCGTACATGTCGCCGGAGCAGGCTTTGGGGAAGGGAGTCGATTTCCGTTCCGACATTTACAGTCTCGCTGTGGTCGCGTACTGGCTGGTCTGCGGCGAGCTGCCGTTCACGGGAAAATCCGGCGATCTGTTCGAATATCATCTGACCGGGGTTCCGGCCGCCCCGGCGGCTCTCCGCAAAATACCCGCGGACGTGTCGGAGGCGATTCTCGCCGGGCTTGCTCGCGATCCGGCAGACCGTCCGCCGTCCGCGGTCGCGTTCACGCGGCGGTTCCATAATGCCGTGGACGCGGAGTTTCTGGCGCTGCGCAGATCGAAGGCGTTTCTGTTTCAGCATCTGATGGTATTCGCCTTTCTGCTGATGCCGGTCTACACTTCCGTCCTGGCGATTACCGGGTTGTTTGTTACATTCAGCAGAAAGCTGATACCGGTTTCCACTCTTCGGATCATTGTGGTGCCGGTATTTGCCGCGCTCCTGTTCGTTTTTTGCGATAACCTGCTTCGCGCGGCGGCGGCGTTGATGGCCGTGGACGAACAAACGCGCGTGCGGAGATTTCAGTTCTTTCGAGTCTTTTGGAAGTTGGTGAAGATGACCCCTGCTCTGGCGGTCTCGCAGGTTCAGGCGATGCTCTATTGGGGACCGGGATGGATTACAGGCGATTGTCTGTGGCCGGTGAGTTGTGTCGTGGAGAAGCTTTCGGGGAAAGCTGCGGTGCGGAGGTCGCGCGAACTGATGACCGGATTGCGCTCGGCCGGACGCGCTCTCGCAATTCGTCATCTGGCGCTCGCGATATTCGCGATCGCGGATATCGCAAAGACGCTCGGATTCCTCTGGAAGGGAACTTCCATCGGACATGCGGATATTGTGATCACAGCGTCCTGGTTTCCTGTATTTGCGGTGTTTGCGGCGGCTCCGCTATTTCTCTATGACCGGACGGCGGCGAATGCGAGCGGCCCGCTGCTCCAGTTGGACCGGACACCGGAGGTGCGAACAACAGCGCGGATGTTCTCGGTCAGTTCTATGATCTGGATCGCGGCCGGCGTGATCTATCTGTTGTGGCAGCCCATCAAGATACTGCTCGGGTTCAACTGATCCGTTACGCTTCACCCGGCGCGAGGAGTTATTGTTCGGCTCCTTTCTTGCAACATAATCGGGATGGCCATTGAAGTTGTTGTCGGTCCCCCGCTGGTTGCGATCAACCGAGGCGATACGTTTGTTGTTTCGGAGGCGGATGCATCGATCAAAGCGGGCACAGATCAGGGATTTTACTCGCGCGACACGCGTTACGTAAGTAACTACGAGGTGTTTGCCGACGGGCTCTCCTGGACTCTGCAAAATTCCGGCGCCATTGCCTATTACGCCTCGCGCACGTACCTCACCAATTCGGAGATCGTAACAGAGTTCAACAAGATCAAGCCTTCGACGGTGAGCCTCATCATCGATCGCGCGGTCCACGAAGGCGTTCATGAGGACTATGAGATTCACAATTATGGTACGCAGCGTGTCCGCTTCTCATTCGAGATATCCCTGCGTACGGATTTCGCTGATATTTTCGAGGTAAAAGCGAACCGGCTGATCCGGAAAGGCAACGTAACGTCGGAATGGGACGCGGAGCGTTCCACGCTGGTCAACGCGTATGAGCACGAGGGCTTCAAACGTTCGATCGTGACGCGGCTGATGCGAAGCGGGTCCCTAGCCCACTACAGCAACGGGCGGATCAGTTTCCAGATCGACCTCGATCCGAGGGGGCGGTGGCGCGCCTGCTGCCACCACTTTCTCTTCCAGGGCGAGAAGACGACGGCCAGACGGCACTGGTGCGTCCATGAGCTCCGGGATGCGGCGAGTCCGATCGAGAAGGAAATGAGCGAGTGGAAGAAGGTGACCACTCTGATGAGCTGTTCCAACGAGGATCTGTATCGCCTTTACCGGCAATCGGTGGAGGATATCGCAGCGCTGCGCCTTCCCGGGTTTGAGGGAAACGGATTCATCCCGGCCGCGGGGGTTCCATGGTTCGTCACGGTGTTTGGCCGCGACAGCCTGATCGTAAGCTTGCAGAATCTGATGGTCTACCCCGATTTTGCGCGCGGCGCGCTCGATGTGCTGGAGAAGCACCAGGCGAAAGAAGTTGACGATTATCGAGATGCGCAGCCGGGCAAGATTCTGCATGAAATCCGCTTTGGCGAACTGGCGCAGCGGAAACTGATTCCGCACACGCCGTATTACGGAACAGCGGACGCCACGGCGCTCTACCTGATCACGCTTTGCCATGCGTGGAAGTGGTCGGGCGACGATAGTTTGTTCCTCAAGCATCAGGATGCCGCGGCGAAGTGTCTCGAATGGATCGATCGATACGGAGACATGGATGGCGACGGCTTGCAGGAGTATCAGACTCGCTCACCACAGGGCTACGAGAACATGGCTTGGAAAGATGCCGGGGATTCGGTGATGTACCCCGACGGAAGCCCGGTGCGAGGCCCCAAGGCGCTTTGTGAATTGCAGGGCTATACCTACGACGCATGGACTCGCATGGCCGCGGCGTACGAGCATTTCGGCAAACCGGAACCCGCCGCGAATCTCCGCCGTAAGGCTGCAAAGCTGAAGGATAAATTTGAAAAACTGTTTTGGTGCGAAGAAACCAGATATTACGCCTACGCGCTGGATGGAGACAAGAAGCAGGTGAGGACGATCGCGTCCAATCCGGGGCACTTGTTGTGGAGCGGGATCGTGAGTCCGGAGCGAGCCGCTGCGGTTGTGGCTCGAATGCAGGCGCAAGATATGTGGACTGGCTGGGGAATCCGGACGCTGTCGTCAGATAATCCGGCTTACAACCCGTTTTCCTATCAGAACGGATCGATCTGGCCGCACGACAACGGGATCATTGCAATGGGATTCAAGCGCTACGGTTTCGCGAAGGAGGCCGCGATGATTGCTCGCGACATCAGCGAGGCGGCGAGCTACTTCGTGTTCTACAGGCTGCCGGAGCTGTATGCGGGGATGAGGCGCGAGCCGGGTGCGTTTCCGGTGCAATATCTCGGCGCCAACGTGCCTCAGGCGTGGGCCGCAGGCGCGGTGTTCCATCTCCTTCAGGCGATTCTCGGCCTGGACGCCGATGGGCATGAGAAGAGACTTTATGTCGATCCGGTTCTCCCGCATTGGCTCCCGGATATTACCCTGCACAACTTGCGCGTTGGAGAAAGCCGAATCACGCTGCGCTTTTGGGCCGAAAATGAGCGGACACGATTTGAAGTGCTCGCGCTTGACGGCGAACTTCACGTCGAAGAGAGCCGCGGACGATTGGAGAGCCGGTAAAATCGCGAACCGGCGGTTCCGGTGCCCTGTCAGCGCCGGAAAGGCGCGAGCGAGAATACGTAAATTGCGGATCTGCGAAGCGCGTTCCGCCGCGCCTTCAGCCGTGTCGTATTACTCGGACGCGCGATGATACGTCCCAATGAATCTAACCCTACTACCTAATGGCGGGCGCCCCTCCGGTCGAATTTAGAGGGTAGTTAGCTGTTCATCCTACGACGAGCGGGAAGGCACCCTCCGACGCTTTCCCGCTCACTTCCCCAGGATACGGAGGCTCAGGCGGGGTAACGCCCAGTAATGTAGTTGTGCAAATGTCGAATCTTTTCTTTCTGGGCTGTGATGATCCAGTTCACCAGATCGCCAATAGAAACCATCCCCACGACGTAGTCCCCTTCGAGAACCGGAAGATGGCGGATCCGCTTCGATGTCATCAGGTGCATGCATTGTCCGACGCTGTGCTCGGATGTGACGTAGAAAACGGGCGTGGTCATGATTTCGCGAACTTGCGTGTCGCTGGAATGTCTGCCTTTGAGCATTACTTTGCGGGCGTAGTCGCGCTCAGTAATGATTCCGACCATATTTCCTGCGCTGAGAACAACAAGCGCGCCGATCCGCTTCTCAGACATGCTCGCGATCGCGTCCAGAACGCTGGCGTCCGGTGAAATCGACCAGAGTTCTTTGCCCTTCTGAGCCAGCACCAGTTTCACGGCCTCATTCAGATCGACGCCCGACGATTGTTCAGCCGCCTGCATGGAACAACCCTCCTGCCCGGATAGTGAACTCGGGCGGCGCAAATGTCAACCCTGCCGTGAGCCGGCCGGGCGAGATGAATCGTTACGCATGAACCAATTCGAAATTCGTTGACAGCTTCGAGGTTGAGGGACATAATCGGAGCCAAGAGCGAAGTTCGCTCCCAGGAGGTGCAGAAATAGAACCGGACAAGTCAGGGGGCGGCGGAGGGCTGCGCCTCCAGGAGGCACGGGCTTCATGCGCCGGAACAATCGACACGTAAAAACGCGTCGCGCTCAATGCGCAATCTGATGGCGCGCCAGCAGGTCCCAGTGGCTGCGCGCAGGCCGATGCCGCCCCTGAATAAAATCTGGAGCGAGAGGAAGTTTTTATTGTTGCCCGCGATTCGTTTTGTTGCGGATCGAGTAAAGGTGACTTTCGGTACGCAGGATGAGGCGGTCGCCTACGAGCGCGGGCGTCGCGAGCGTCATTTCATCGAGGTCGTTGGTGTCGAGTAATTCGTATTTATCGCCGGCGCGGATCACGAACGTCTTCCCCTCTTCGTTCATGCAAAAAACCTTTCCGTTGTAGCCCCAGGGCGAGGTCGTGAAATCGCCGCCGTCGCCGATGCGGGCTTTGTAAGTTTGCGCGCCGGTTTTCGCGTCAAACCGAGTCAGAATTCCATTGTTCGTCAGGACGTACAACCCTCCGTCATAGGCGAGTTCTGTGGGTAGATAGGTTCCCGCTTTCGGTTGAAGCCATGCGACGAAATCATTCAGCTTCGCGCCGTCCGGAGTCGTAAGGTCGCCCGTCGCGCCCGCTTTAATCGCGGCGACAGGTTTTCCGGTTCCGCCGTTCAGATACAAAAGGCCCTCGTAGGCAAAGGGGCTGGGGATGGGCATAGCCGACATTCCTCCGAGGCGCCACAATTCCTTGCCTTCCAGATCGTAGCTGACGGCTATCCCCGGACCGATCGTTACGATTTCTGTTCGCTCGGAGTTTTTCCAGACATAGGGGCTCGACCAACCAGTCTGGCGATCGGAGCCTTGGACGTGGATCGAACGGTTGGTGCGCCAGACTTGCTTCCCGGTGTTCCTGTCGAATGCCGCGATGAATTGCTGTTTTTCGTTGTCGTTGACGATAACGAGGAGATCGTTGACCAGCGTCGGCGACGAGGCCGGACCGAAATCCAGGATCGTCGGAAGATTTTCAAGCGGGGTGTTCCAGACTTTATTGCCCTCGAGATCGTAGGCGAAGAGTCCCAGGTTGTTGACGTAAATGTAGACCCGGTTGCCGTCAGTGACGGGAGTTTCCGAGCAAAAGCTGTTCTTGCGATGACGGCCGCCAGGAGGGTGGCCCGCATAAAATTCGCGTTTCCAGTTGGTCTTGCCGGAATCGAGGTCAATGGAATAAAGGAAATAGTGGAGTGAGACTTCGTTCGGGAGTTCGAAATCTCGCGCATTGACGCGATCCATCAATTCCTTGCCTTTAAGCCCCTGCTTCTGGAGTTCGGCGACGTAATCGTTTGAATAGGTCGTTCCCACTTGGGGCTTTTTCGCGGCGCCATCGGTGGTGACCGTCGTGACGAAGATGCTCTTGCCGGCGACGATCGGAGAAGACCAGCCCAGGCCCGGAAGAGCCGCGGTCCATTCGATATTCGAAGTCTTCGACCATTTGTCGGGAAGATTGGAGTTGACGGCGGAAGGGTTGGACAGCGGCCCACGGAACCCCGGCCAGTCTGGAGCGGCGGCAAACGCGGAAACGACAAAGACCGATAGGATCACCCTGGTCATGACTCTATTGGACTACGAATTCCGCGAATCGTCACGAATCCCGGCCCTGAATCGCCGGCTTACGGTTCCTGTCACCGGGAAGCGGGGATGATCGACACGATAGACGTCCGCGCCTAGTGAGACTCGTCGAATTCCGCCGCGACTTGAGGTAGACGGTCATCCGGCCGCGCCAACCAGCAATAAAGCGCCGGTAACAAAAAAATGCTCATCAACAGCGCCGCGGTCAGCCCGCCGACGATGACGATGGCAAATGGGCGCTGCGAATCCGATCCGATTCCGTGCGACATCGCGGCAGGCAACAAACCGAGCGTGGCTACTAGCATTGTCATTAAGATCGGACGGAGGCGAAGCACCGCTCCTTCTTCAGCAGCGTACTCGATCGTATGCCCGCGAGCGCGAAGCTGGTTGATGTACTCGACCATAATCACGCCGATCTGCACGCAGACACCGAACAGCGCGAGAAACCCGATGCCCGAAGAAACGCTGAAATTCGTTCCGGTCGCGTACAGAGCCGCGATTCCGCCTACCGGAGCCACCGCGACATTCAGCAAGACGAGCACGGCCCATTTTGCCGAGCCGAACATGCCGAACAGAATCATGAAAATCACCACCAGCGTTAGCGGAATGATAATCGCCAACCGCCGCTGCGCGCGCTTCGCCGATTCGTATTCGCCCGCCCACTTGATCTGATATCCGGGAGGCAGTTTGATGTTGGCGTTCACGGCCGCAATCGCCTCCTCCACCGTCCCGCCCAAGTCGCGCCCGCGAACGCTGTATTTGATCGCGACATAGCGCTGATTGTCCTCGCGATAGATTTCCGAAGCTCCGTCCGTCACTGCCAGATTGCAGAGTTGCTTGAGCGAGACCCGTTCACCCGATGGCGCCGGCAACCGGATGTCCTCGATCGCTTCGATCGTGCTCCGATACTGCGGCTGATACCGCGCCACCAGATCGTAGCGCTCTTCGCCCCTGAGGACCTGCGACACAGCCTTGCCCCCGACCGCGGTTTCGATGGCGTCCTGAACGTCGGAAACGTTGATCCCGAACCGGTCGGCCCTGTCGTGATCGACCACCAGGTTCACGTTAGGCTGGCCGATGACGCGAAAAATTCCCAGGTCCGCTACGCCGCGAATCCTGCTCATCACGTTCACGATCTCATCGCCCTTCTTTTCCAGGGTGGCAAGGTCCGGGCCATAAATCTTCACGGCGAGCTGACCTTTGACTCCGCTCACGGCTTCTTCCATGTTGTCCGCGATCGGCTGAGAGAAATTCCAGATCACGCCGGGTATCCTGGACACTTCGGCATTCATCGCCTCCACCAGCCTGTCTTTGTCCTCGCCGAACATCGGCCGCCATTGCGCCTTCGGTTTCAGATCGACAAAAAACTCCGTGTTGAAAAAGCCGGTTGTATCGGTGCCATCGTCGGGCCGGCCCACCTGGCTGACCACTTGCGTCACCTCGGGGAATTTCGCGAATGCGATTCGCGCGTCCCGGGCAACGCGGATCCCACGGGTCGGTCCCGTGCTCGGAGCGAGCGTCCCGCGCGCCCAGATTGCGCCCTCATCCAGGTGCGGCAGAAATTCCGATCCGATCTCCCGGCTCAGCAGGAATGCCGCGGCCAACATGACGGCGGCGATTCCGATCGGCATCCACCGGCGGCGGATCGCCCCGCGCAATGCCGATCGATAAATACGGATCAGCAGGGCCATCGCCGGATTGTGCCATTCCCGTGTCCCTTTGCGAAACAAAATGCTCGCCAGCACCGGCGCTAAAAACATCGAAAACAGAAGTGCGCCGAGCAGCGCGAACGCCACCGTCCACGCCATCGGCCGGAATAGCCGACCCTCGACGCGCTGGAGCGTGAAGATCGGCAGATACGCCGTGATGATGATCGTGATCGCGTAAAAGACAGGGCGCTGAACTTCGTGCGCCGCCGCGGCGATCTCTTCCATCGGAGTGAGCGACGGCCGATCGCCGCGATGACCGAGGTGGCGGACGATGTTCTCCACCATCACGACCGCGCCATCCACGATCATTCCGAAGTCCAGCGCGCCCAGCGAAAGCAGATTTGCCGGAATGTGCCGCAGATCCAGGCAGATCGAAGCGAACAGCAAGGAAAATGGAATCGTCGCCGTAACGATCAGGGCCCCGCGCAGATTTCCCAGAAATGCGAACAGGATCACCGAAACGAGCAGAATTCCCATCGTCAGGTTATGCATCACCGTGCGCGTAGTCACGTGCACCAAGTCGCTCCGATCGAGATGCGGAACGATCTTTACGCCCGGCGGCAGGAAATGATTGTTCAAAAAATCGATCTTCTGATGCAAAGCTTCGAGCGCCGCATCGGCGTTCGCGCCTTTCCTCAGCAGCACGATCCCTTCGGTGACATCTCCGTCATCGAGCACCTTTCCGTTCTCGTAATGGATCGCCTTTCCCAGTTGTCCCAGGCGGATCTTCGGCCCTTGTACTACCGCCGCGACATCTCGAACCCGGACCGGCGTCCCGTTCTGGCTTTTCAGAAAGACGCTCGAAATATCGTCCGTGCTCTTCACCAGACCGACGGCGCGAATATTGAATGCCTGGTCGCCGTGCTCGATAAAGCTTCCGCCCGCATTGACGTTGTTGTTGCTGAGCGCCTGTTCAACCTGCCCGATGCTCAGCCCGTACTCCACCAGCTTGTTCGGATCCACCTGGACCTGATATTCCTTCGTGACCCCGCCGAAAACCGAGACGTCCACGACATCCCGCACCGATTTGAGCTGCTTCACGATCACCCAGTCCTGAAGCGACTTCAATTCCATGATGTCGTAAGTGGGATTCGTGCTCTTCAGCGTATAAAAATAAATCTGACCGACCGGGCTGTAGTCCGGCCCGATGTTGGGCTGGAGATTGTTCGGCAACGACACCATCGAAAGGCGTTCGAGCACCTTCTGCCGATTCAGATCGTTGTTCGATCCGTCTTCGAAAATCAGCATCAGGCTGGACAGCCCGAATAGCGATGTGGAGCGCAACGCCACGAGTTCCGGCAACCCGTTCATCTGGATCTCGATGGGAACCGTGACCTGCTGCTCGACTTCTTCGGCGGCGCGCCCGGGCCATTGTGTGATGATCTGGACGTAGTTGTTCGCCACATCCGGATAAGCTTCCACCGGAAGAGATTTGAAAGAAATGGCGCCCCAGACAAGCACCAGCAGTCCTGCCGCGAGCACCACAAAGCGATTGCGAAGCGCGAAATCTACAAGGCGTTGAAGCATCCTCGCAAAAGAACCCGCTTTCCATTCTCAAAGCTGAAATCCGCGTAGCGCTACTATCTTTGGGCTGTTCAAAGCGCTATTTCCGCCCTATCTTTCGGCTGATCTTTCGGTCAACCTGCCGATCCGCATGGGATCGCGGCCTAAAATATCGGGTAGGAATCCAACCAGCGTGCTGGGAAATCTGACAAGCGGGAGCCGCCGGCGAACGTTGATCGTGGCCGGCCTGCTGATCGCCATCATCGCCGCCATCGACTGGAATGTGCAGGGTAACGTCTCGCTCGGATTTCTGTACCTGTTCCCCATGCTGCTGGTTGGCGCTGCGCTCGCGCGCTGGCAAATCGCGCTCATTGCCGCGATCTGCACGCTGCTCGTGGAATGGCTGGATCCATTTCCGTTCGTCGCCAGCGAAGGAATCCCGCGCGTGATTCTCGTGTTTGCCGCGTTTCTGGGCACGGCGCTCTTTGCTTACGAATCATCGCGCAACCGGCGCCAGGCGATGCGGCATCTGCGCGAGATTGAAGAAGAAGTTGAAAGACGGCGCGACGCCGAAGAGCAGTTGCGCATTCTGGTCGAAAGCAGTCCGGCTGCGATTTTCACGCTCGACGTCGAAGGCAAAATCGTGCTTGCCAATGATGCGGCGCACCGCCTTTTGGAGATGCCCCCGGCTTCGCTCGTCGGCGAAAAACTTGCCCGGTATCTGCCTGCCATCCGTATAATCCCTTTTGGCCGCGCCGAGCGGCAGATATTCAGGACCGAGATGGAATGCCGGGGACAGCGCGCCGGCGGGGAGGCATTCCTGGCCAGCGTCTTGTTTTCCAGTTACCGGACGCGATCCGGGCCGCGTCTCGCCGCGGTCGTCGTGGACGTTTCTGAAGAACGCCGCGACCGCGAAGAATCCGGATTGCGCCAATTGATGAGCGGTTCCCGCGTGCTCATCGCCACGGTTTTTCACGAGTTGCGCAACGTGTGCGGCGCAATCACCGCGCTTCACGCGAAAATCGGCAGGACCCGCGGATTGGCGGAGATCGAAGATTACCGCGCCCTCGGCACATTGGTGGAGAGCCTACAGCGGATCGCCTCGTTCGAGCTACAGCAGACCGCCTCAGAGCAGACCGGCGAAATCGACTTGAACACCCTCTTCGACGAATTGCGCGTCGTGATCGAGCCGCAAATGCAGGAATGCGGAATCGGAATCGAATGGCGCCTCACGCCTGACTTGCCGGCGGTCTGCGCCGACCGCCATACATTGCTTCAAGTTTTTCTGAATCTCATTAAGAACAGCGCGCGGGCCTTGGAATCGGCGGGACGTAAGTCGATCGTAATCTCGGCCGCTTCTGCCGGCCGGCGCGTGATCGTCCGCGTTATCGACACGGGAGCCGGAGTGAGCGCGCCGGAACGCTTGTTCCAGCCGTTTCAGGCGGGAGCCGAGTCCACCGGGCTGGGCCTTTTCGTCTCGCGGGCATTGGTCCGCGGATTCGGCGGCGATCTGACGTACGAAGCGCAAATCGAGGGCTGCTGCTTCGCCATCATTCTCGCGGCCGCCTCCGCTTCTCCAGAATCGATTGACAATGAAAATGGTGCGGCTACTCATGGTGGACGATCACGAGCTGTTTCGGGAGAGTTTGGCTCATTTGCTCGCCGCGGAAGCTGAGTTCCAGGTCGTGGCCCATGTTCCTTCGGTGGAACAGGCGGCCGCTGTGCTCGGTAAGCAGCCAGTGGACGTCGTCCTTCTTGATTTTGACTTGGGCGTGCAGCGCGCTCCTCAGTTTCTGGAGCGTATCCGCGCGCTTCCGGTCCAGCCGCGCATTCTACTGGTGACCGCCGGAATCGTGCCGTTGGATGCGGCAGCCCTTCTGAATGATGGAGTCGCCGGCATTTTTCTAAAACACAGTTCTCCCGGGCTGCTCATCGACGTGATCCGGAAAGTTCACGCGGGAGAAACGTGGGTCGATCAGCGCTGCCTGCGAGATCTGGCGAAAGCGGTGGTTCAGCCGGTTCGGCACGCTTCCGAAAGACAGTTTACCGAGCGCGAACGCGACGTCTTGCGCGGCGTCTTCGAGGGCCGCAGCAACAAGGAAATCAGCGCGGCCCTGGGGATTTCCGAAAGCTCGGTGAAAGCCGCGATCCAGCAGCTATTTCAAAAGACGGGAGTCCGCTCGCGGAGCCAACTCGTGCGAACCGCATTGGAGAGGTTCTCCGGTGAGTGGGAATAGCATCGGGAGAAGATTCAGAATAGCCGGCTCGTAATTCCACTACATTTCAAGCAACAGGCGCGGCTCCAGGCGCCAGCCTGCAGTCGTCTCGAACCTCCGGCTGACAAAATGCTTCAGTTCCGGCACGGGTCTTCCGTGATCCGCCGAAAGTCCGGAACATCTATCCTGCGGAACGTCCGTTATCGACCTCCAATCTCCCAAACGATCCCTTCGAGCCGTCCGCCGTTTCTCAAAACGGGAATCGGTTGGCGACTCCCGGGCGGGCAAGGCGGACGAAGCTCAAAAATTTCCTTAGATCTATCATCCTCCGCAGCATGTGCTCGCAAAGTCACGAGCATCGCCGGACTGTCGCACCCCGTTAGATGCAGCTTGTAGACGATCTTCCACAAGATCGAGCAGTCTCACAGAGGCAAATTCCCAAGTCCGGCAGATCGCCGCTATCGGTCCCATGGCTCGCGACAGAATCGGAGGAACTTCGGCCTGGTGAACGGGGACGCGCTCACACCTGCTGGACCAGTTTCAGCGTAACCGCTGGACACGGGTCCCGGCGAACCGCCAAGCCAGCCGCAATCTGGTTCTCAAGCCGCTGCGCGTCCACGATCATGGCGTCGCCGTAAAAGATGGTCGACTCGTGTAGGATAAACGGGTGGTCGCCAACGCGGAGAATGACTGCCTGATCCTTGCTATTCCGCAAGGTCGTCACACTCACAATGCCGCAGAGATTGGAGACTGGATCCGGCTCGGTGACGACGATCCAAAGATGAGGCGTCGCGATCCCGCCAGGGGCGGGCATCAAGAAGGTGTCGCCGCACCTCAGCATCTACGCAGGTTGCAGCATGGCTTCCGCGGCGGCCAGCGCTTCCAGTTCAGCTTCGATCGCTGCAATCTCGCTCTGGGTCTTGTTGCCGGCGCGGAGGACGTCCCGATACTCAATCGGAATGGCGCTTCCTTGCGGATCTTGCCACTCGACCAAGTTGTGCGAGAGATTCACCAAATCCCACCGGCTCAGATGCGCGTACTTCGTGAAGATCTCCTCAATCAAAGCCTCCTCAGCGGGCGACAGTTCGTCGGTCGCCGGTTCGGCAGTGAGCGCCACCTCGTAGTTGCTAGGCGCGGAGATGAAGTGCTCCAGACTGGATCCGTGCCCGGAGGGGGTTCCTCACGGATCAAATCGTAGATCCGGCTGACGACCGGACCATTGTCCATGGATACGTACCGATCGGTGGTGACTGGGCGGCCCCAACGCAGCAGCGCCTCGCGGTCGAGGAGGTACAGGAGCTTGATGAGCTTCAGGTAGCTCATGCGGCCACCCCGAAGTTTGAGGAACTTGGCGGCAGCCTCGGTTGCTCTCCGTTCGTTGAACCGCAGCATCATGGATGTCAATTTATTTTACGGCAGAACGGTGCGCTTCAAGCACAGCTGGTGGCGCAGGGTGGGCACAAATCTGGTCACAGTGCTGAAATCGCTATTTTCGTTGGTCTCGGGGAGATGCCCGCATCTCTTTGACGGGGCGAGGATTCGATGGAGCCACCCGCCGGGATCGAACCGGCGACCTGCTGATTACGAATCAGCCGCTCTACCAACTGAGCTAGGGTGGCTTCTCTCGTCAGGATATCATAGCGGCCCGTTTGCTCCGAACACTCGTGCGCGCCAGTTTTGGATCAATCCGCGAGCTTGAGATGGAAAACGATGCGCGCCCGGCAGCAGGTGGAACTCCACATCCTGAGCATGATGGCGCAAACGATCGGGAAATCCCCGAACCACCTCCGTGGGGAAAAATTCGTCTTCAGACCGTGAAATATGCAGAATCGGAGCGGTTACCCGATGATATTTCGGCTCTTCCCAATCCTTCGGCACGCCCCCGCAGACCGCGATGATTCCGCCCGCTTCCTTAGGATACGTGCCAATCAGCCGGTAGTTCAGGCCCACAGGTTGCGAGAATCCCATGAGCACGGTCCGCGCCGCCGGAATTCCGAACCGCTCGCGCAGTTGGGTTGCGGCGGCCCGGACGATCTCGTGATGAAGCTTGATGTTCAGCTCGCCGTGTCGCCGCGTACCCCAGTTGTAGCCGATGTCTTCGCCCGCCGGAGTTCCCGCCGAATAATATTGATTGGGACCGCGCAAGCTCGCAATGATGCAGTCCTCACCGACCGATGGCGTTGAGAGCCGCAGCATCGTCTCCGGATTCGATCCGTACCCGTGCAGTGTAAGTACTAGAAGTGTATTCTCGTCGATTTCCGCGGGCAAATGAAGGAGATAGCCCGCCTCGAAGCTGACCTGAACAGTTTCCAAGATTCCCCATCATAAAACGGCGGAAACCGTCGATAACAGGGATGGGAGGGTTATGGCTGGACAGGATGCGGGTAGAGCTCCGCTCGATCGGGCGCTCGCCATGTCGCGCGTTGGCGGCGATGCGGAACTGCTTCGTGAGATCGCGGTTCTGTTCCTTGAAGATTACCCGCGTGTTCTTGACGAACTGCGGAACGCCATCGCGCGACAGGACTTCAGAACGGTGGAGCGCACCGCCCACGGCCTGAAGGGCTCGGTTTCCAACTTCGGGGCCGCGGCTGCCGTGGAAGCGGCAAGAGCCATTGAAGTGCTGGGACGAACACATCAGCTTGGGGAAGTTTCCCAGGTGATTCGCTCGCTTGAACTCGCCCTGGCCGCGCTACGGCCTGAGCTCGAGTCACTGTAGCCGCTGAGCGGACCGAATCCGCTTGTTCAATCTATCCTTGTCACAGTGCGCATCCGCCAGGGCCGATGCACCTGCTATCATTGTTCTTCCCAGCATGTCGACTGAACTTGCCGAAATTGTCTGTGCGCACAGCCCGGATTCCGATGACGCGTACATGTTCTATGCGCTCGCCACCAAGAAGATCCGGTCTTCTCTGGTGCAGTTCCAGCATGTATTGGACGACATCCAAACCTTGAATCAAAAAGCTCGCGAAGGCGAATACGAGCTGACTGCGATTTCTTACCACGCCTATCCGTTCGTCGCCGACAAATATAAATTAATGGCGTCGGGATCGAGCATCGGCGATGGATACGGACCAATGGTGGTCGCACTGCGGCCCATGGCTCCGGAGGATTTGAAAGGTAAGCGGATCGCCGTCCCGGGAAAGCTCACCACCGCCTACCTGACGCTGAAATTGATGCAGCCGGATTTCGAAGCCGTGGTGATCCCGTTCGACCAGATTCTACAGGCGGTGACGGAGAATAAGGCCGATGCGGGCTTGGTCATCCATGAGGCGCAGCTTACCTATTCGAAGGGCGGTTTCCACAACGTGATCGATCTTGGCCGCTGGTGGAAGAATCTCTACAATCTGCCGTTGCCGCTGGGCGCGAACGCGCTGCGGCGCGATCTGCCGCCCGAGATTGCTTCGGAATGCTGCCGCTTGATGCGCGAAAGTATTCAATACGCGCTCGATCATCGCGAGGAATCGCTCGTCTACGCAATGCAATTTGCCCGCGACATGGAAGCTCCGCTCGCGGAAAAGTTCGTCGGCATGTACGTGAATCACTACACCGTGGATTGCGGGGAGCTGGTGCCGAAAGCTGCGCAGAAGCTGCTCGACTTAGGGCACGACGCCGGACTCATACCGAACCGCGTTACGCTCGAGTTTGTACGGTGAAAACAACCTTCAGTCTTCTTTTCATTTCAGCGCTCGCGTTCGGCCAGCAGGCTGACACGAAGACGCGCGCCAAAGCTGTTCATGATCTCGGCAAGCAGGGGCAGGAGGCGATTCCGAAGATCGCTCCTTATCTGTCGGACCCCGATGTCACGGTGCGCGTCGAGGCGGTCAAAGCTTTGGTGGAGATCGGCGGCCCCAAGACCGTCGACCCGCTGGTCAAGGCCGCGCACGACAACGATCCCGAGATTCAGATTCGGGCGGCGGATGGACTCGTGAACGCTTATCTGCCCGGCTACGCGAAAACCGGCATGAGCGGAACCATCCAGCGCGCAGGCAATTCGATTCGCAGCAAATTTACGGATACCAATGACAAGGTGATCGATGTCTATGTCATGGTCCCGCCGGAGGTCATCGAAGCCCTCGGCAAACTCGCGCGCGGCGGGGCGAGCGTCGAAGCGCGCGCAAACGCGGCCCGCGCTGTCGGAGTGCTGCGCGGTCAAGCCGCGATTCCGGATCTGGTGGAGGCGCTTCACTCCAAGGACGATACCGTCATGTATGAGGCGCTGGTGGCCGTGCAAAAGATCCGCGATCCGTCGGCCGCTCCGCGAATCGCATTTCTCTTGCGTGATCTGGACGATAAGATTCAAATCGCGGCGCTCGAAACCACCGGGATTCTTCGTAATAAAGAGGCGGCTCCGGACGTGCGCGACGCAATGGAGCACGCCCGCAACATCCGCGTTCGCCGTGCTGCGCTGAGTGCTCTGGCTATGATCGGCGATCCGGCCGATCGCGGAGTCTTCCTGCAAAACCTGAACGATAAGGACGACGCGATCCGCGCGGCTGCGGCGGAAGGTCTGGCTCGCGTAAAGGATCCGGCGGACCGGCCCGTTGTGGAGAAGGCGTTCAATGACGAGAAGAAGATGAATCCGCGCTTGTCGGATGCGTTTGCGCTGGCGTCATTGGGGGCCACCGATACCGGGGAATTCAGCGCTCTCCGCTACCTTTTCAACACGCTGAACCAGCGCATTTATCGCGGAGTTGCGGTCGCCTTCCTCACGGAATTGTGCCGCGACGGGAAGGTCCGCCAGGCGATTTATCCGATGCTGACCGGCGCAACGAAGGATGAAAAGATCCAGATGAGTATCGTCCTGTCCCGTTCGGGCGATCGCGACAGTATTCCGTTCCTTGAAACCTTGTCGATCGATCCGGATAACGACGTCGCGCAGGAGGGGATCCGGAGCTTGAGAACGCTGCGGGCCCGGTTGCCGTAGCGTCCGTGGGCTGAATATCCCCACGCGCCGGCTCTAGTCGCGACGCGCGGGGATTTCCAATCCTTGATGTACGAAGCCGAGATAAGAGCTCATCACTTCGCCCGCCGGGCCTGAAGCAACCACGCGGCCGTGGTCCAGCCACAGCGCCCGGTTGCAGAACATCTGGATCAATTCCGAATTATGCGAGGCCAGCAGCAGCGTCTTCCCGGCACGTTGAAACGCGCGGATTTTCTCGAGACAGCGCTGATAAAATTCCTCGTCCCCGACGCCGAGTACTTCGTCCACAAGCAATATGTCCGGATCCGAAACGACGGCGACGGAAAACGCGAGACGTATGCTCATGCCGGAGGAGTATGTCCGTAGAGGCTCGTGAATGAAGTCGCGAATGCCTGAAAAATCCACAATCTCGTCAAACTTCGCCGCTGTTTCGGCCCGGCTCAGCCCCATCAGAGCCGCGTTGATGCGAACATTCTCGGCGCCCGTTAGATCCGGATGAAATCCCGCGCCCAGTTCGAGAAGCGCAGCCACCTGCCCGTTGGCTTCGATGGTCCCCGAATCGGGAAGCACCAGCCCGGTGGCAAGGTTCAGTATCGTGCTCTTTCCCGCTCCGTTCGAACCGATCAGCCCCAAACTTTCGCCGGCCGCGATTTCGAAAGAAACATCTTGGAGCGCTTTAAATCGCTCGGCTCCGTGGAACCAATGCCTCACTCGCTCGCGCAGAAGCATCGGCCCGCTATGATGCGCGAACGTCTTGGTTACATGTTCGAAACCAACGGCGCGTTTCATCAGATGTGTTCGTAGAATCGCGACTTCAGCCGCCCGAAGATAAACAGGCCCAGCGCGACCGTGGTCGCCGCGGCAATCGTCAGATTGCGCACCAACGATCCGGCCGGGGCGACCCCTTCGATCAGAATGTTCCGCATCGCCATCACCAGCGCCGCTACGGGATTAAATCGGTAAATTTCACGATATTTTTCAGGAATAATATTGAAGGAATAAAAAATCGGGACCAGCCAGAACAATACGAGGTTGACCGATTCAACGACATAGCGCGTATCGCGGATAAAGACATTGATCGCGCTCGCGCCGAGAGCGAGCCCGCATACGAAGGCGATGTACAGCAGCCAGATCAACGGAAGCCACAGCCAGAAAACTCCGGGACGGCCGCCGAAAATCGCCGCGAGAACAAGCAGCAGCGCGACCTGAATTCCGAGATGCACGCAGTTGGAAAGCACCGCCGTGATAGGAATTACTTCACGCGGGACGGGAACCCGTTTGATCAATCCGGCGTTGTCGACAATGGAAGTGGTGCCGCTGAGAAATGCCCCCGTGAAGAAATTGAATGGAACCAGCCCGCTGAGAACGAATAAGGGGAATGGAAGTGAACTTCCCCGCTCGCCGCCGATGACGCCGCGAAATACGAACGTCAGAACACTCATCATGACGAGAGGATTGATCAGCGACCACAACATGCCGAGCGACATGTTGCGGTAGCGGATTCGAAAATCCTTCATGATCAGGTTCTCAAACAGGAAGAGATAATCCCCCTTCCATTTTTTTCGGAACGCCATCGCTGCCAGTATACAATCCGGGCGGAATTCAGGACGCCTTCGCTCAGGCGTACGCCGCCAATTCTTTCACCTTGACCAGGCCGGCCCCGCAAAGTTCGACGCGAATATCGCATCGATCGAGCGTGCTCAGACGATGCGCGATCATGAACGTCGTTCTTCCCTGCATTAACCGGTCGAAAGCTTCGAGCACCAGACCCTCCGTCCGAATATCCATGGCGCTGGTCGGCTCATCGAGAATCAGGATCGGCGCGTCTTTGAGAAACGCCCGCGCAAGCGAGATTCTCTGGCGCTCGCCGCCGGAAAGCTGCATGCCGCGTTCGCCGGCCAGAGTGTCGTAGCCGTCCGGAAGTTTCAGGATAAAATCGTGCGCGTTGGCGAGCTTCGCCGCTTCGATGATCTGCTCCTCGGTCGCTCCCGCGCGCCCGTAAGCGATATTTTCGGCGATCGAACAGGAAAACAGCACCGAATCCTGAAGCACGATCGCAAACTGATTGCGCAGGTCGGCGGTTTTGTAGTCCCGCAGATCGACGCCGTCGAGCAGAATTCTCCCCCCCGTCACGTCGTAGAGCCGCGTGAGCAGGCTCATCAGCGTGCTCTTTCCGGCTCCCGTCCGTCCCTGAATGCCGACGCGCGCCCCGGCCGGAACCGCGAAATCGAGCCCTTCGAACACCGGTTTCTCTCCGTATGCGAAAGAAACATTTTCGAACCTGATCTCGCCCCGGGCGCGCGCCACCGGCTTCGCATGAGCACGCTCCGTCACGTCGGGGACCTCGTCGAGAATCGCGAACGCGCGTTCGGCGCTCGCCATCGCGCCTTGCAGTTCCGCGAGCTTCTTGCTCACGTTTTTCAACGGCTCGAATAGCTGCGCGACGTAGGCGATCACCAGCGTTAGATCGCCCAGGCTGAGCACCCCGCCGCGAACGTGCAGCACGCCGATATACAGCGTTGCCGCCGTGCCGATACCGATCGTCGTGCCGATCAGCAGATCGAACCCCCCTTGCAGGAACGATACGCGCAGCAGTTCGCTCATGCGCCGTTTCGAACGGTGGAGAAATCGCGCGTGCTCATGCTCTTCGCGGCCGAAGGACTTGACCACCCGCATCGAAGCCAGCACCTCCTGTACGATCGCGTTCGCCGAGCTGTCGAGTTCCTTCACCCTCGCCCATCGTTTTCGCAGCCGGTCGCGGAAAATGTGCGTCAATACGAACAGAATCGGCGATACGCTCAGCGCCACCAAAGCTAGTTCCCTGTCCAGCCGCGCGGTGACGAAGATGAGCCCTACTAGCGTCGCCAGCGATGCCAGCAGCGGAATGATTCCGTTGACGGTGATGAATTGTATCGATGGCGCGTCGTATTCGATGCGGAAGCTCGAATCGGACATCCCTCGCGAATCGTGATACGCGAGCGAAAGCCGCTGCACATGCGCGAACAACCGCGCGCGGAAATCGAGCACCATCCCTTCGCCCGCGTAGGTCTGAAGCAGCCACGTCCCCGACCCCTGGACATACGTCAGGATCGCCACTGCGATCAGAAGTCCGACGGCAAACCCCAGCAACAAACCCGGCGAATTTTCGATCCCCTGCGGAACAAGCGCCGCAACCAGCGGGCTGAGCGGCCGCGATCCGATCAGATTGTCGATAACTATTTTCAGGGGCAGCGGCGCCAGCAGAGCTACCGGAGCCGACAGAAGACTAAGCAGGAAAATGCCAAGTATATGGGGCCAATAAGCGCGCGCTTGCAGCGACATGCGCCTTAAAATCGCCCAATCCGAATACTGCGACTTCATTTACCACAACTCATCGCGATGCCGGCGCAGCGCGACTCTGTCAGGATGCCATAGGAACGCGCCAATCGAGCCCCGTTAGGTGTGAAATCGGGGACCCCTAGGGCCGTTCCCCCCCGCCGCCAAAACAATTTATCCTGAATTTGTCGTGAGTGGGCATTTCTTATGAGCGAGCATTCGTTGTGAGCACCGCCCGCACCATGCCCGGCGGATTCGCCGATCGCGAATCGCTGGAGAAAGGCCCCAACGGACGCCCCCTGTGCCGGTGGTGCAATCTGGAAGTTCCGCCGCGGCGCTTCACCTTTTGTTCGGATTTCTGCGTGAACGAGTGGCGTCTCCGCACCGATCCCGGCTATCTTCGCGAGCAGGTCTTCCTCCGCGACCAAGGCGTCTGCGCTCTATGTTCGATCGACACGCAGGCCGCCTTCGCCGAATTGAAACGATCCCGCGGATCGTTTCGGCTCCGCCTGCTCGAGCGTTGGGGACTGAAGAGGCTAAATCGTAAGACGCTTTGGGACGCAGACCACGTCGTCCCCGTCGTTGAAGGCGGCGGCGAATGCGACTTGGAAAATATCCGGACCCTGTGCCTCATCTGTCACCGGGCTGAAACCGCCAAGCTGCGGCGCCGGCTTAGATAGTCTGCCGGGACCGGCCAATGTCGATCCGGAACGCACCAGCCCGCCCGCCACGGCATTGCCGGACCGTGATAACTTGTACGATAGCTCGTTCTAGGAGATCTGAGATGATCCAACTTAAAGTCAACGGTAGCACCCGCCAGTTCGACGGCGACCCGGATATGCCGCTTCTCTGGTATCTCCGCGATGTCATCGACCTGACTGGAACCAAGTACGGCTGCGGCATCGCCCAATGCGGCGCGTGCACGGTCCATGTGGATGGAAAAGCGGCCCGGGCCTGCATCACAACGATGAAGACCTTGGCGGGCAAGTCCGTAACGACCATTGAAGGACTCGCGCCGAAGGCGGATCATCCACTTCAGAAAGCCTGGAAGGAGACAAACGTTCTCCAGTGCGGCTATTGCCAGGCCGGGCAGATCATGCAGGCTGCCGCGCTCCTCAAGGATAAGCCCCACCCGACGGACAAAGATATAGACGCTGCCATGTCCGGCAACATCTGCCGCTGCGGGACGTATCAGAGGATCCGCGCCGCAATCAAGATGGCCGCGAATGGCGGAAAGGCGGTGAAAGCATGAACCCCGCAATTAAGAACGTCTCGCGCCGAAGCTTTCTCGAAGGGATTTTCTCCGCCGGAGCCTTCGTGCTCGCTGCGCGCTATCTTCCCGAGCAGGCCAAGGCCGCGGGAACTGTGGATGAATCGGCCTGGCATCCCAGCGTCTACCTCGGTTTCGAGCCCGACGGCAGCGTGATCATCGTCGCCCATCGCTCGGAAATGGGCACCGGCATCCGTACCGCGTTGCCGATGGTCGTCGCCGACGAGCTGAACGCGGACTGGAGCCGCGTCAGGATTCAGCAGGCCACGGGCAATAAGAAGTACGGCGATCAGAACACCGATGGATCGAACTCCATCCGCAGCTTCTATCAGCCGATGCGCGTCGCCGGCGCGACCGCGCGTACGATGCTGATCGGCGCCGCGGCGCAGAAATGGAACGTTCCTGCCTCCGAGTGCGAAGCGAAGGACCATCAGGTCATTCACGCGAAATCGGGCCGGAAAGCCGGATTTGGCGAACTGGTCGCGCTCGCTTCAACTCAGCCTGTTCCCAAGCCCGAAGAGCTGAAGTTTAAGCCCACTTCCGAATATAAATATGTCGGCAAGAACATTCCCGTGATCGACCAGGACGACATCGTTCGCGGCAAGGGGACGTTCGGCCAGGACGCCAAGGTTCCCGGCATGGTCTACGCTTCGATCGAGCGCTGCCCGGTCATCGGCGGCAAGCTGAAGACCGTTAACGATTCCGAAGCGAAAACCGTCAAAGGCGTGATCCAAACCGCGACCATCGATCCGTTCAAGCCGCCCTACATGTTCCAGGCGCTCGGCGGAGTCGCCGTGATCGCCGATAACACCTGGTCCGCGATGCAGGGCCGCAAGAAGCTCAAGGTTGATTGGGACCTCGGCCAGAACGCCACATACGACACAACGGAGTACAAAAAACTCCTTCAGGAAACCGTGCGCAAACCCGGTACGCCCGAGCGCAGCGTCGGCGACGTAGACAAGGCATTCGCGTCGGCGGCCAAAACGCATGAGGCGGAATACTGGGTGCCGCACCTGTGCCACGCTCCCATGGAGCCGCCCGCCGCCGTCGCCGAATATAAGGACGGCAAAGTCACCGCATGGACGTCGACGCAGAATCCCCAGGCCGTTCAGCAGACCGTCGCGCAGGCCGTCGGATGCAAGATCGAAGACGTGACCTGTTACGTCACCCTTCTCGGCGGCGGTTTCGGCCGCAAATCGAAACCGGACTACGTCGCTGAAGCCGCCATCCTGTCCAAGCAGCTCAACAAGCCCGTGAAGGTGGTCTGGAGCCGCGAAGACGACGTTCGCTTCGACTACTTCCACTTTTGCGCCGCGATGTATATGAAGGCCGCACTCGACGAAAAGGGCCGGCCGACCGCATGGCTCGGCCGCGCGTCCTATCCGCCCATGCTTTCACAGAACCAGTTGCGCAACGGCGGACTCGGCAGCATGGGTTGGGTCGATGTGCCGTTCGATATTCCCAACTTCCGCGCGGAGAACGGACCGGCCGAAGCGCACATCCGCATCGGCTGGCTGCGTTCGGTGGCGAACATCCCGCACGCGTTCGCGGTTCACTCTTTCGTCGATGAGCTTGCGGCGATGGCGGGCCGCGATCGCGTCGAGTATCTGCTTGAAATTCTCGGCAAGGACCGCATCATTGAGACCCGCCCGGCCGCGCAACAGAACCGGCCGAATCCTTATCCCCTCGATACGGCGCGCACGCGCCGCGTGCTCGAGGCCGTCGCCGAGCAGTCCAACTGGGCCAAGAAAAAATCGGGCAACGGCCGCGGATTCGGTGTCGCCGTCCATCGCAGCTTCTTCAGCTACGTCGCGACCGTGGTCGAAGTCGAAGTTGACAATGGCAAGCTTCGCATCCCGCGCGTCGATACCGTGGTCGACGCCGGTCTGGTCGTGCATCCGGATCGCGTGAAGGCGCAGTTCGAAGGCGCGGCGGTTTTCGGCGCGGGCCTGGCTATGTCCGGCGAAATCACCGCTAAGGACGGCCGCATCGTCCAGTCGAATTTCAACAACTACACCGTGGCGCGCATGGACGATTCGCCGGTCGAGACCCACGTCTCGATCATCGGCACCGACGCTCTCCCGGCCGGCGTCGGCGAACCGGGCGTTCCTCCGATCGCTCCCGCGATTTGCAATGCGATTTTCGCGGCCACCGGAAAGCGGATCCGCGAGCTGCCCATCCGCAGGCAACTGGCATAAGCTTCGAGCGCGCTCCGTTGCGTTCGCCTCACCCCGCTGGGAGGCGCGGCAGCACGGAGCGCGTTTCATCTCCGGCTGGAACTATTCCCCAGGGCCGCATGGCGGAAATCTACCGACCTTCCCGGCGCGAGCCAGATTAGCGAACCTGTCGAATCAAAAAATCGCCGCAATTTCTGAAACTTCGCGTCTCGATGCGCGCCCGGTTCGCGGCTCCCCGAATAACTTGTGGGCGAGGAGATCGAGTGCTTATCCATTAGAGAACCGATTCCCACCGCGCCGGTGTACTAGTCACCGCCGGCAACGTGTGCGGGTAATGGACGACCTGCCTGGGCGTTACCAGGCGCTATCCCGCTGAGCGCTGAATGCGGGCTCTTGGGTCGAAAGGGTTAATCGTCGGCCGGGCGCGCGCCCACTGAAAAAAAAGGCCACGAACGCACAACTCGTGTGCATTCGTGGCCTGAAAATTGAAAACTGCCTGGCTACCAGGTGAACCGGCCCGTCAGCGCAATGCGGCGGGAGTTCGTATCCGTCGCAGTGTAATAGCCGAACGTCGCCGAGGAAAGCGTGTTCAGCGCGCTGCCGAAGCTGAACGTGGTGTTGTTGAATACGTTAAACACCTGCGCTTGCAGTTTCAGCTTCATCCGCTCCCGAATCGAAAACACGCGCCCGAAGGTCATGTCCGATTGGATCAGCGGATTTGCTCGAATTACGTTGCGGCCGAGCGTTCCGAATTGTCCGACCAGCGGTGCGGCCAATCCCGAGTTTGGAACCTTGCTCGGATTCGTGCCGCCCGACGTCACCGCGAATTGCAGGTTCAGAGGACCAACCAGATTCGGACGCTGCGCGCCGTTGCCGCCAAGCAGGAGCCCGTCCGAGAGCCCTGCGACGGTACCCGCGAACAGATCCACTGGCAGACCGCTTTGCGCCTGGAAGATTCCCGAGAATTCCCAGCCGTCGAGCGCCGTGCGGAGCCAATGATTACCCACGCCCTTGGCGTTCGAGATGAAATCGTGCGTCACCACGATTCGCTGCGGAATGTCGAACTGCGAAACTGCGCGATTGTTGCGATTGTCGAACGGATTTTGCTGCGCCGAAGTGTCGTTCGCCAGCACGTTCAGAGCGTCCGAGCTGTCGTCGATCGACTTCGACCACGTATAGGCCGCCGTGAACGCATACCAGCGAGTGAATCTCCGCTCGAGGTACGCCTGCAACGAGTTGTAGCTGGAGTTCGCTGAGGAGGTAACCTCGCTCACCCCATTGAAGCGGCCATCGATTCGATTGCTGCGCGCCGACACCGAACCGCTCAGCGCTGAATTCAACTTCGCGTACAGCGCCAGGTTCGCCTGCTGATCGGCGAGGCTGGACGGCGGCGTGAACTGCCCCGGAGCGATAAAATTCAACGGCTTCGTGCGCTGGAGGTAGGTTCCTTTCGCGCCCGAATATCCGATGCGCGCAACCCAGCCGGTTCCAAATTCGCGCTCGATCGTCAGGCTGTACTGCTGCACCTGCGGATTCTTCAGATTCGGATCGATAAAGTTCACCGTTCCGAAATTCAGAATGTTCGTCCCGAAGGTTCCCACCAGGGCGTGGCCCTGCTGCTGGAACGCAGAAGTACCCGCCAGAATTGCAGCCGTCGAGTTCGCACCCACTCCGACCTGTCCTTGCGGAAGCGACAGCGTATAGAAGAATGGCGGCAGGAAACGGCCGTTGGTGATCGGATTCAAGTAGATAAAGTCATACGCAATGCCGTATCCGCCGCGGATAACGGTCTTTCCCGAACGCGGGCTCCACGCGAAACCGAAGCGCGGTCCCGGATTGTAGTTCGTCTTGAAGTACGATCCGCCCGTATAGAACGCCCCCAGCGGACCCGTACCCGCCCCGCCGAGAGGTGTCGTCGTCTGGCTCACGTCGAGATTCGACAGAATGTTGTTCACTTCCGTCACGCCGTTCGAGATTTCCTCGCGGAAACCGATGTTGAGCGTAAGATTGCGCGTCACTTTCCAATCGTCCTGAGCGAACAGGAAAGTGTTCCAGATCCGGTTTCCGCGGACGGTATTTCCGAATCCCTGCGTATAAGAGAACGGATTGTTGTTCAGGAAGTCATTCAGCGTCAGGAAGGTTAGCGATCCATTGACGTTGCTGTCGAAGAAGCTGTTGGCCTGGATGCGATTCAGCTCCGCGCCAAACTTGAAGGTGTGCTTCCCCATGACCTTGGTCACGATGTCCTGATACTGGAACGTGTTTTGAATTCGTCCCTGCGGCAGGATGTTCGACGTGCCGAAGTTCGCCGTACCGTCGTTGAACAGAATCTCCGGCTTTCCGCTGTTGTTGACGAACGGCACAAAATCCGGTGCGCTTCGCCCGTACGACGTCAGGAAATTGTTGACCGTCGTGGGGCTGAACGTATGCGTTTCCGTGATCGTCGCGTTGATCGGGCGATTCACCGCGGTGGCGCCGTTCGTGGCGAGATTCGAGTTGATAAATGTGTTGCCAGTGCTGTTGGCATGCGACGACTGCTCGCCCACGCGTACGAACAGGAAGTCCTTCTCCGTGATGTTCCAGTCGACACGTCCGGAATAGGCCAGAGTGTCGGTCGTATTTGGAGCCGATTGCGCGATCTGTCCGGTCGGACTCGTGGGGACGTTATAGCTGCTGATGATCTGCTGAGCGACGGGCGAAGCGCCGGCCACCTGCGCCGGAGTCGGAACGAACGCGATGCGAGGCGCGCCGACGCCGCGGATCGTGTTCTGCTCGTACGATCCGAAGTAGAACAGCTTGTTCTTCACGATCGCCCCGCCGGCGAAAGCTCCCCAGTCATTATTGATGTTGGGTGAAGCGGAGCCCGTCCGGTCGAAGTAATCGCGCGTATTGAAAAACGTGTTGCGGGCGAACTCGAACAGTTCACCGTGGAAATCGTTGCCGCCGCCTTTCGTCACGATCTGAAATTGTGAGCTGGAGTTGCGGCCGAACTCCGCGTTGAATTGGTTCGTGATGAGGTTGGCTTCCTTAATTGCATCGAGCGGGACCGTTCCGATTCCGGCCGACCCGGTGGTGCTGACGTCGGTGGCGTTGGCATTGTCCAGAGTGATATTGTTCGCCCGGCCCCGTCCGCCGTTCGAGTTGTAGCTGCCCAATCCGAGGAAGGGATTGTTGGGCGTGACAGGAATCACTCCCGGCGACGCCGCGGCGAGTCCCAGAATGCCTGTGTTCACCAAAGGAAGATCCGCGATCGCGGCCGATTCCGTCGATTGCTGAAGCTGCGCATTGACAGTGTTGATCGCCGCAACCTGTTCGGTCACCTGAACCTGCTGATTGGCCGAGGCGACCTGCAAAACGACCGGGACGGTCGGAATATTTCCGCTGGCGACCTGCACGTTTGTCGTCGCTGTAGCGAATCCGTCGTGACTGACCTTGATTTCATAGCGTCCGACGGCTAATTGATTGACGCGAGCAGCGCCGTTCGAATCCGTCGTCACCGTTCGCGTCGTCCCCGTATCTGTGCTGGTGACGACCACGGTTGCGTTTGGAATAACTGCGTTGCTCGAGTCCGAGACTGTGATCTGAAGATCGCCCGTAATCTGCGCAAACAGCGACAGAGCCGCGGCGAATACCCCCAAAACCAGAAGATTTGTGATTTTCCGAATATAGGTTTTCATAGTTTCCAGATTTTGCAAACACACTTCGACCGCTTCGTTCAAAACAAAAATGGTCGAATCCGCGAGACTGATGGTTAGATTCGGTTCAGGTGGGTTTCGGTTGCAGGAAAGTGACAAAAAAAATGAGCGGGCTCGGAAGCCCGCCCATTCTGTCAAAATGTTTCGGAAAACCTTTACTCGCTTCTTTTATTCACCGGCCAGCGCGCGATTGTCGGTGCGAACGATTTCCACACGCCGGTTCTTCGCGCGTCCATCGTCTGTTGAGTTGTCCGCGATCGGCCGTGATTCTCCATACCCCTTCGCGCTCATGCGATTCTTGTCGACTCCGTGATCGGCCAGCCAGTTCATCACGGCATCGGCTCGCGCCTGCGAAAGCTTCTTGTTCGAATCGCGGCTGCCCACATTGTCGGTGAAGCCTTCGATGCGAACGGTCCAGCCGGGATTGTCCTTCAGAGTTTTCGCGACATCATGAAGCACGGGCTCCGCTTCGCTCGGAATCGCGGACTGGCCGGTAGCGAATCGGATCTGATGTTCACCGAGCGTTAAACGTCCACCGGGCTTGCGGAGCGATTCGGCGGCCGGCGCATGGCGGTTGCTGGCGGTTTCGTAGTCGCCGGGACGCGCGATGCGCGAAACAAGCCCGACGAACTCGCGCGTTCCGCTTGGCGGCGGCACCCGTCCCTCGAGAATCTCGCGCTGCGAAATTTCATGGCCGTAGAGTTTTTCGTTCTCGCCGCGATCCGGGCGAAGAGTCGCGCCATCGAGCGAGATTCCGCCGAACAGGCCGCGCGATCGCGACCAGGTCAGAATTTCCGCATGCATGGCGATATCCGTCTGCGCGCTGATGTGACGTCCCACGGGACCGGCCGCGCCGGCCGCTTCACCGCCGATCGTGAATTTATCGGTCATCAGCCTCTGCATACCTTTCTCATTCATCACCAGCATCACCAGATCGGTAGACGATCCGCCCAGTTGCAGTCCGAAGCTGCCGCCTTCGATCCGGACGGCTCCCGGAGCGCTCCACCGCTTCTGACCATCGATGCGGCACGATGCATAGCCGCGGCCGTATTTTCCACCCACGATGAAAGCGCCCTTCATCAGGTCCGGCACCACGACCACACATTGCGCTTTTTCAAGAAGTTCTTCGGGGATGCCTTTGTCAGGGCTTCCCATGATTTCACGCAGCGCCGTGGTGGCGTTCTGAAGCCGCTGGTCCGGCGTTTTCTCCTGCGCAAAAGTCAGCGTTGCTGCTGCGAGACTTGCGATCAAAATCTTGTGAAACATGCCTATATACACGCATGTCATCGGCCAAACGTAAACCCAGCGGAATCTTAGCGCGGATCGGATGAATGGCGAAAAATTTTCCGAGGCAACGCAAAGATCGGCGCAAATGAGCGGATGTACGCTAAAGTACAGCCAGATGAGCAAGATGAAATGCGAGACTCTCGCTTACAGCCACGCAGGGATTACCTTCCGCGGCCATCTGGCGCAGGATCCGGCAAGAACATCCAGGCTCCCAGGTGTTTTAATCGTTCATGAAGCGTGGGGTTTGGGAGAACACGCAAAACAGCGCGCGGAAAAGCTCGCCGAATGCGGCTATGTCGCGCTTGCCGTCGATATGTTCGGCGAAGCCAGGCAGGCCTCAAGCAGCGACGAAGGTCTGAGCTGGACCAGGGCGTTGCGCGCGGACGTGCCGCTGCTCCGGGCGCGGATTTATGCCGCGTATCAGGCGCTGCTCGGCTGCCCCCAGGTGGATCCCGCCCGGGTCGCCGCGATGGGATACTGTTTCGGCGGAACGACTTCGATCGAGATCGCGCGCAGCGGAGCGCCGCTTGCCGGCGTCGTCAGCTTCCATGGGTCTCTTGCGACCACGCACCCGGCCGAGCCGGATGTTGTAAAAGCGAAGATCCTGGTGTGCACCGGAGCGGACGATCCGTTCGTCCCCGCAGCGCAGGTGCAGGGATTCATCGATGAGATGACGCGTGCGCGCGCGGACTTCCAGGTGATCATCTACGGCGGCGCCAAGCATAGTTTTACGAATCCTCGCGCGGCCGAGCGCGGAGTTCCGGGCCTCGAATACAACAAGTCCGCGGATGAACGCGCATGGACGGCAATGCACGAATTTTTCCGCGAGATTTTCGGGATTTAGCGGCCTCAACGCCCCTTTCTTACGGCCGCGGTTCTGATAACGGAAGTATCCTTAAATTTGTGGCGACCGCGCAGCCCACCGCATGGGCGACGTTCTGGCAAAGTATCTTTCGGTTCCAGCGCGAAAAGGTGAATCCCTGGATCGGGCTGCGGAACATGCTCGGCGTCGCGATTCCGCTTGCCACGGGCGCATCGATCGGAAACCTCGCCGGCGGCGTCGTTGGTACGACTGGCGCGCTCAATGTAGCGTTTCGCGACAGCGCGTCTCCCTATGCCGAACGCGCGCGGCAGATGATTCTTGCGAGCTTTATCGCGGGCTTCACCGTATTCACGGGCGAAATCAGCGGCCATTCCATGCTCGCCGCGCTGCTAGTCGCCGCCGTTTGGACCTTCGCCGCGGGAATGCTGGTCGCCATCAGTGACGCGGCCGCCGACGTCGGCACGATGAGCGTGGTGATTCTTGTAATTTACTCCGCCAATCCGGCCAGTCTGCGCACTGCCGCGCTCGCCGGGACCACCGCCCTGGGAGGCGGCCTGCTGCAAACGTCGTTCTCGCTCATCATGTGGTTTTTCAGACGGCGCAGCCCCGAACGGCGCACTCTGGCAGAGCTGTATCTGGAGCTCTCGCGAACCGCCAGGACGCCGCGCGTTCAAGGAACGGATGCGCCTCCAGCGACCGCGCACAGCTTGCTCGCCCAGACAATGGTCGCTTCTCTGGGGCGGGACCGGTCCGCAGAAGCCGAACGTTTTAGATTCCTGCTGAGTCAGGCCGAGCGAATCCGGCTTGGCCTGCTCGCGCTCGGCAGGATTCGCGGACGCCTGGGACGCGAGGAGCCGGCGCCCGCCGAATGCGCTCAGCTCGATCGAGCCCTGGAGGTCATCGCGGAGGCGTTGGACCGCATAGGGAAGGCGATTCTTGAAAGCGAGCCGCCTTCATTTGCCGGATTGGATGAACTGGAACGAATCGGGCAGGCGCTTCGAAGCGCTTCGGGCACGCCCCAGATTAGCGAAACCCTGCACGATGCGCGCGTGCAAGTGGATGCGATTGGCGGGCAGCTTCGCGCTGCCGCCGACGTCGCGGGAGAAAATCCGCCCGATACGATCACGGAGGTCGCCGAAGCCGCAAAGCCGTGGCGATTGCGCATCGGCGGGAAGGTCGCGACACTGGTCGCGAATCTTAATTTCCAGTCAGCCGCTTTCCGGCACGCCGTCCGCCTCACCGTGTGCGTCGTGATCGGCGAAGCGCTGGGGCGGGCGATGAGTTTTCACCGTGCCTATTGGATCCCGATGACCATTGCGATCGTGCTGAAGCCCGACTTCGGAGCGACGTTCCAGCGCGGCGTGCTCAGGCTCGGCGGGACGTACATCGGCCTGGTTCTTGCGACCCTGTTCTATCATGCCCTGCCCGACACGATCTGGCCGCATATCGTGGCCGTCGCCGTTCTGATGTTTGTGGTTCGATGTTTCGGCCCGGCGAATTACGGAATCGTCACGATCGCGATTTCGGCGCTGGTGGTTTTCCTATTTTCGATCTCCGGCATTCCGGCAAACGAGGTGATCGCGGCGCGGGCTCTGAATACGTCGATCGGCGGCGCGATCGCCCTGCTCGCATATTGGCTGTGGCCGACGTGGGAGCGGACCCGCATCTCCGAAACCGCGGCGCAGATGCTGGACGCGTTCCGCGACTATTTCCGCGCGATCCGCGGTCTTTACACCTCCGGCGCGCCGCAGTCGAGGCTCGACAGGACGCGCGTCGCAGGACGTCTGGCGCGGTCCAATCTGGAGGCTTCGATCAGCCGCGCCTCGTCGGAGCCGGGCATTTCTCCCGAAAAAGTTGCCGTGCTGACGGGCATGCTCGCGAGTTCGCGAAGACTGGCGCAATCGTTGATGTCGCTGGAGGCCGCGAGTTCGTCGGCGCCTCCCGTGCGCAAGGCGTTCGAGCCATTCGCAAACGATGTGGAGCTGACGCTCGATCGTTTGGCCGCGGCGCTGCGCGGGGCGGACGTTAACCTGAACAGGCTTCCGGATCTGCGCGAGGACCATCACGCGCTGATCCAATCCGGCGACGCGAGCCGTTATGCGCTGGCCAACGTGGAGACGGACCGGATCACGAACAGCCTGGATACGCTCGCCGTGGAAGTTCGCCGGTGGCTGGAGCTAGCGCACTAAGATTTTCCGCCGTCACGATATAATCCGGAATCATGCGGTCGCGGCGCGAAGTTCTCATCTCGGCACTGGGGCTCCCGGCGCTGCGTCTTGGCGCGCAAGGCCAGCCCCGCGGAGAAGAGAAGCTCGATTCGCTCCTCTCGCTGTTCGATTTTCAGGCGGAAGCGCAAAGACATATTTCGCACGGCGCCTGGGAGCGCATCATGGGTGCCTCCGCCGACGAAATCACCATGCGCTGGAATCACGAGGCCTACGAGCAGATCCGCCTGAAACCGCGCATCCTGGTGGACGTTTCGAAAATCGATACGCGCGTGAACCTTTTCGGATCCGATCTGCCGTTTCCGATCGTTCTCGCGCCGACCGGCGCGCAAAGTTTCGTTTATCCGGAGGGCGATCTGGCCTCCGTTCGCGGCGCCGGGGCCGCGAAAACGGCGATCTGCATTTCGAGCAGCGCATCGATGAAGGTGGAAGATGTCGCGAAAGCCGCGGCCGGGCCCGTTTGGTTCCAGCTTTACGTCCAGCGCGACCGCGGATTCACCAAGGAGCTGGTCCAGCGCGCCGAAGGGGCCGGGTGCCGCGTGATGTGCGTGACCGTCGATTCGCCGACGTTCGGCGCGCGCAATCGCGAGCAGCGCGCCAGTTCGGAACTGCCGCCGCGTGAGCTGCCCAATCTCAAAGGAAAAGATTATCTCGACCCGACGCTCACATGGAAGGATATCGACTGGCTGCGCGGATTCGCGAAGACGCCGGTGGTGCTCAAGGGCGTCTTAAATCCGGACGACGCGGCGATCGCCGTCAAGGCCGGCGTTGCCGGGATCATCGTTTCCAATCACGGCGCGCGGAATCTGGATACGGTTCCGGCTACGATCGATGCGCTGCCGCGGGTGGCCGAAAAAGTCGAAGGGCGAATTCCGATTCTGGTGGATGGCGGAATCCGCCGCGGAACCGACGTCATTAAGGCGCTGGCTCGCGGGGCGACGGCCGTTCAGATCGGCCGGCCGTATCTGTGGGGATTGGGAGTGGCGGGCTCTGCGGGGGTCGCGCGCGTCGTTGAGATTCTACGCCGTGAATTCGAAGCGGCAATGATGCTGATGGGCCGTCCGACCCTCGCCAGCATCGATAAAACCGTTCTTTGGTGACTCCTCCGCTAGTCGGATTCCCGCAGGGTTCCCATGGCGAGGATAAGAACGGCGGCTCCGTATAACACCAGCAGCCCGATGCGCGGCCAGTTCTCCGCAAGCGTTCCATCGCGAATCAGCCGCTGGATCACTTTGTTCGCATAAAACAGCGGCGTCGCGCGGCTCAGCCACTGCGCCCAGTCCGGCAGCCGGTCCACTGCAAAGATTACGTCGGAGAGAAAAATGCCCGGCAGCGTAACCAGAGGAATGAACGGCAGCACCTGGCCTTCATTGCGCGCGAAATTCGAGACGAAAATTCCCAGACAGATACTGATGATCGCGAGCAGCCAGATCACGATATAAATCGAAAACAGCGTCGCGGCCGGATAATTGAGACGAAAGAGCCACGACAGCTCCGCCAGAACCAGCAGCGCCTGCATCGTCGCGACGCAAGTGTACGCCGCGACATAGCCGCCGATGATTTCCGGCCGCTTATATCCGTTCACGAACATCCGCGCCAGGGTCTGCGTCACGCGCTCGCGCACCAGAACAATCGCGCAGAGGATATAGGTCGCGAAATGAACGACGAAAGCGCCGATGGGAACGACAAATTGGCTCACATTGACGAACGGCACGTCGAAGCTGTCGAGCGCGGCTTTGCTGACGTAAATGATCACCAGCGGCGCCGCGATGGATAAGAGAAGAAACCGGCGGTCGCGCGCAAGCTGGCGCAGAACACGCTGAGCGACGGCGAGCAGCCGGTTCATGGCTTGATCCATCTGAGAATGATCTCGTCCAGCGTATCGCGCTCGATTTCGATCCGCGTTACGGCGGGATCGAGCCCGTAAGATCGCAGGAGATCGGGCAGATGTTCGGAGTAATTGCCGGCCGTTTGCTCCACGGATTCTTCGCCGCGCCACACGCGGATGCGCGTCGTGCCGCGATCGAGCAGATTCTTCGGCGTATCGCAGGCGATCATCCGGCCCTCGCTCAACACCGCCAGGCGGTCGCACAAAAGCGCTTCGTCCATCTGATGCGTGCTGATCAACAGAGCAGCGCCGCCGCGCGCCAGATCGCGAAAGTGTTTCCAGAATTCCGCGCGAAGCCGGGGATCGACGCCCGCCGTGGGCTCATCGAGCAGCAGTACGCGCGGACGATGCACCAACGCGCAGGCGAGCGAGACCCGCTGCTTCATGCCGCCTGAAAACGTGTAGACCGGGTCGCGTTCCCGAGACCGGAGATTGCTGAAATCGAGCAGTTCGTCGATACGCGACTCCAGTTTCCCGATGGCGTGCGCGCGTCCGAAAAATCTCAGATTGTCGCGAGGCGTCAGATCCTCGTACAGTGCCGGGGCCTGCGGCATGTAGCCGGTCTCATGCCTCGCCTGTTTTGGATCGCCGCCCAGCACGCGCGCGGTTCCCCCGGTTGCCCGAGCCGAGCCGGTCAGAATACGAATGACCGTGGTTTTCCCCGCGCCGTTCGGTCCAAGCAGGCCGAAAATTTCGCCGGCGCGAACCTCAAGCCTCACCGAGCGCAAAGCGTCGATATGGCCATAGCGCTTGGAAACGTCCTGAAGATCGATGGCCGGCGTCAGTTGTTTCCTGTGCTGCCGGAGACAGCCTTCGGGACTTCCCCGCCCTGTGGACGCCTGCCGTGCGACTTCCATTCGCGAAGCTCGGAAAATCCGCGCGAGATTTCGTCGGGAAGAATCGCGCAGTGGCCGTCATGCTTGACGAACTGCTGCACGTAAAGATCCGAGGTTCCGGACTGATCGACTCTCGAACTATAAAGGTTCGGAATCCACACCGGGACCAGAGGATCGTAGCTCGTGTGAATCGCCAGCATCGGATTCGTAATCCGTCCGGTGGGCGTGTAGAAGCTGCGCAGGTAAGCCGCGGCTTTCGGATCGGCGGCGTAGCGCGCGATCTCCGAGTTGATCTTGTTATCGTCGAGCGTGCCGTTGTAGATCACATAGCGGTTATCGAACGGATTACCACCCGCGCGCTCGTTCAGTTCTTTAATGAGGTAGACGATAAAAGCGGTGGTGCCGGCCAGGTCGCGATTGCTCTTGGCGTTCGCGTCGTGGAATTTGCGCAGTGAAGCTGCTTTCGTCTCATCGCCGTCGAGCGCTTTCTGAATCTTGGCCACCAGCTCGCGATCTCCCGTCGTGTTCACGAAATCCTTCGGAATCTTCGTCGGCTCCGGCAGAATTCCGGGGAAATAATAATTGAACAGCACATAGCTGTCGAACGCCCCGCGGGCCATGAACAGATCCGTCGGCGCCAGCGGACCGCACAAGGGGAGCGCGGCATCGTAGGCGGTCGGATGCGTCTCCATCAGCATCATCGTGAGGAAGCCGCCCATCGAATGGCCCGTGATATAGGTTTCCTTCGGCTTGCCGTATTTATCGATGAAGTAGCGTCGTAGATTTTCGGTGTCGGTGGCGGCCTGCTCCACCGCCCAGCCCCCGGCGGCGTAACCCGATTGAGCGAGCGCGAATCCCTGGTCGGCGAAAACCTGAAGCGCGGGGTTCAGCTTTTCGTCCTTGAACTTCACGGCTTGCGGGTTGTACCCGTGGCAGTAAACCACCAGGCTGCCATTCCAGTTTTCCGGCACATCGATGCGAAAAGCGGCTCCGTTGATCACACCGAGTTCGACTTTCGGCGCCGCAAACGACAAAGCCGCGGCGGCAAGAAGGACGGCAAGAGTTTTCATGATCGATTTCATCTTCCGACGAAGGTATTTCATTGCTCGGCTGAAGTCAAATCGGCGTACCCGGGCTCAAACTGAAACCGGCCATTGGAAACACAATCCGTAGCCATCGGGATCGCGGAAATACAACTGCTTCATGCCATACGGTGCTACTTTCGGGGGCTTGGCCGAAAGCCCCCTGGCGCGAAGCTCTTCATAGGCCGCATCGACGTCGGGGCACCCAAAATAGATGCAGGTATCGTCGTGAGCGGCCGTTCGCGCGCGATCGCGCTCCGGAGGACGCTCCTCATCGAATTCGTAAGCCGTGTTGAGCATCAGCTCCGACGATCCAAGCCGCAGCAGCGCCCAATGAAAGCGGTCTTCGCCTAAAACCGGCGAAGTGGCCGCAATCTCGAACCCAAGCACGTCGCGATAGAACCGGACCGACGCGGCCATGTCGTAGACCTGCAACAGTGGAACCAGCCCGCGGACTTCAATCGCCATGCGGCACCTCACGCTCATTTTATGACCGCGGGAGGCGCTCGCAACGGGAACCATCAAATCGCGATTTTCTCCCCGTCAAACGACGTGAATGTGAAACCGGAAAAGTCCTCGCGGAAGGTCAGCTTATGATCGCGCAGAATGTGAATCGCCACCTGTTCGCCGAGCCGCAACGACTCGGCATAATCGCTGCGATAGTGAACTCCGGCCATATTGCGCCCGATCGCGACGTTGGCCGCGAGCTTGTTCAACTCGCCGCCCACCGTGAGCTGATGCGCATCCGATCCCGTGTAGGCGACGAGCGTTTGCCCGTCCGCCGACGGCACGACGGGGTTTGAGATCGGGAACGATTCGTCAAACAGCGCCTTCGCCATCGTGACGCATGCTCCCGCGACGGTCGCGTGTCCGGCGCCGTAGGACGGATGCAGGGGGCAGCCTTCGGGAAATGCCATCGGCAGCAGCGCTGTTCCGTTTTGCTGTTTCACGCGCGCCACGGCCGCCGAGTTCAGCGCCTCGCTGTGAATCGGATAGCCCGCCTTGCCGGCAAGGTGGTTATGAATCAGGCCGCCGAACTCCTCAGGCCGCACACGGCGGTGGACGTACCATTTCTCGAACCATACAGCCTTCAATGCGCGGATCGCCGCTTCGGGGACCATCGAAGCAAAAAACGGCGGACCGAACGTGCCAAATGCCGCTTGCGTCTTTGAAGAGTTGTAAGGATTGGCCGGGCTCGCCGGAGCGCCCATGCCGCCTGCGCTGAGTGAGTCGGACGCGTTTGGCGGCATCATCAGAATATTCGCCGCGTTGAAATACGCCTGGAACAGCACATCCACATGGACCCAGGCGGCAAGATCGCGCGGATTTCGAAGCAACGTGCGATTTCCGTAAGTCACCGCGGCCGAAGGCATATTGCCGTTTTGAACCGCAAGGAAACTCGCGAAGTCGGTCAGAAAATCGGCGCCCGGGGCGTAGGGAAAAATCTTCTGATCCACATCCTGCGCGCCGTAAGGAACCGGCCGAACCATGAACTGCGAAAGGTACGGTCCCACCGTGTCGCCCGCCGTGAATCCGCGAAACAGCGTTTGCGGCGTGACATTTCCATTGATCTTCGGCCCTTTGAAATTCGAAAGCTTCGATAGTTCATCGCAGGCCGCCTGGACCAGCGCATTGCTGGAATAGTCCGTGAACGCGACGTCCCGCAGCAGCGCCATCCAATACAACTCGACCATTTCCCCGGCGGCTTCCGCGCTTGACAGCGCCGGAGCGGCCGGCTGCGCCAGCGCGTGTGAATCGCAGCCCTCCATATCGAAGGCCACGCCGGACAGCGGATTCACCAACTTCATTTGCTTGGACGGATCCGACGCTCCCATGACGATTTTTTCCATATCGGCCATGGTGGAGCTTTCCAGCGCGTTGAGCAGCGTCGTGTATGCGTTCGCGTTTACTTCACCGATCTCGTTATGGGGTAGTCCTTTGGTGAAGTTTCCGATGCGACTGGCATATGTCGTCTCGTCCCCGTTCGAGACATGATCCGGAACCGGCTGGTCGCGCTCGTTACGGGCCGCTTCGATACGTAGTTGATACGCCTCCTGGCGTCTGTGGTCGGAACTTGCAGACCTCGCGTATGAGATTCGCGGCGTCGTTGCAATAACGGCGGCAGATAAAGGAAAAAAGGAGCGTCTTGTAAACTGCATGGTTGGGCGATACTCCGGGGACGCGGAATGTTACGACGATAATTTCCCGCCCGTTCCGCATGGGATTGGGTGAGCGGACTAGCGGCTATTATAGAGTCTTCGGACGGCAACGAATGAAGCTAAACAGTTACACGATTACTCAGGGTCGCGACCGCGCACCCGCGCGCGCAATGCTCAAAGCGATCGGGTTTTCCGATGAAGATTTGAAGAAGCCGATCATCGGCATCGCCAACACATGGATCGAGACGATGCCGTGCAACTTCAATTTGCGCCAACTGGCGGAGCATGTCAAAGCCGGAGTCCGCCAAGCCGGCGGAACGCCGATGGAGTTCAATACGATCGCGATCAGCGATGGCGTGACGATGGGCACCGAAGGCATGAAAGCCTCGCTGGTGAGCCGGGATCTCATTGCGGATTCGATCGAGCTGGTTGCTCGCGGCCATATGTTCGATGGGATCGTCGCGCTGGTCGCCTGCGACAAAACGATTCCGGCGGGCGCGATGGCGCTGCTGCGCCTGAATACTCCGGGTGTTGTGCTGTATGGCGGATCGATCATGCCGGGTCACTATCAGGGCCGCGATCTGACGGTGCAGGACGTGTTCGAAGCGGTCGGCGCGAACGCGGCGGGGAAGATTACGGATGAAGAGCTGCTCGCGATCGAAAATGCGGCATGTCCCGGCGCGGGAGCCTGCGGAGGCCAGTTCACGGCGAACACCATGGCCACCGTGATGGAGATGATCGGGCTCGCGCCGATGAATACAGCGGCCGTCCCTCAGGTGGATCCGCGGAAGCATCAGGTCGCGTTCCGCTGCGGCCAGGTCGCGGTCGATGCGGTTCGCGCGGATCGGCGCCCCCGCGTAATCGCCACCCGCAAGGCTTTCGAAAACGCGATCGCTTCCGTTGCCGCGAGCGGCGGATCGACGAACGCGGTGCTGCATCTGCTCGCCATGGCGCGGGAAGCAGGCGTCGAACTCTCCTTGGACGATTTCCAGAGGATCAGCGAACGTACTCCGCTGCTTGTCGATCTGAAACCGGCGGGACGTTTTGTCGCGGTCGATGTCGATCGCGCGGGCGGGATGGCGGTGATCGCGAAACGGCTCGCCGATGGCGGCTACGCCGATGGTTCGGCGCTGACCATCACCGGCCGCACGTTCGCCGAGGAAGCGGCGGAAGCAAAGGAAACGCCTGGACAGGAGGTGATTCGTCCGTTATCGGATCCGATTAAATCGACAGGCGGGCTCGTCATTCTGAAAGGGAGCCTCGCCCCGGAAGGCTGTGTCATCAAGGTGACGGGACTCGACCGGAAGAGCCAGCGCGGCCCCGCTCGCGTGTTCGACAACGAAGAATCGGCAATGAGCGCGGTCACCTCCGGCCGGATCAAGCCCGGCGATGTTGTGGTGATTCGCTACGAAGGTCCGCGGGGAGGACCGGGAATGCGCGAGATGCTCGGCGTGACGGGCGCGATCGTCGGCGCAGGATTGTCGGAATCGGTCGCGCTGATCACCGATGGCCGTTTCAGCGGCGCAACACGAGGATTCATGATCGGCCACGTGGCCCCCGAAGCCGCGAGCGGCGGCCCGATCGCGGCGGTGCGCGAGGGCGATCCTGTTTCAATCGACATCGAGAAGCGAACGATCGATATTGATGTTCCGGCGGAGGAGATTACGGCCCGGTTGTACTCCTGGAAGAGGCCCGAGCCGAAATACACCTCGGGCGTGTTTCAGAAATACGCGAAACTGGTCGGGTCGGCGGCGAGCGGGGCGGTTACGTCGTGAGATTCCCGAGGATCGAAGGCGAACCAAAAACACGAACCGGCCGTCAGCGGACGAACGGCCGGGTCGAAAATCCTGAGTCGTGAAGGTTACGAACTGGCTACATTCGTCAAGTGCGGTTCGAGCATTTTCAGCACTTCCGCCTTGGGCATCGAGCCTACGCGCTGCTCGACCACTTTGCCGCCCTTGAAAAGCAGCAGAGTCGGGATGCCGCGCACCTGATAACGCATGGGCGTCGCCGGATTCTCATCGGTATTCATCTTGCCGATCTTGATTTTCCCGGCATATTCCGCTGCGAGCGCATCCACGGTCGGCGACATCGCTTTGCAGGGTCCGCACCACGGCGCCCAGAAGTCCACCAGAACGGGGACGTCCGAGTTCAAGACCTCCTGGTCGAAACCGCTGTCTGTAAATTGAAGAGTGTGTTCACCGGCCATAAAGTTCTTGTTCAAAGCTCCACTGGATATGATGCTTGATATGGTCATTCGGATGCAAGCGGACGGACCCGCCCGAATCTCCACCGCGTGCATCTACAACAGTTGCTAGGAGCTGCCGATCAGCACGCCGGTCAGGAACACCAGAATCCCCCCGAGCACGACTTGCAAGGTCGCCGACAACGGCGGCGTTTCCATGTAGCGATTCCGGATCCAGGCGATAATCGCGAGCTCGATGATCACCACGACCACTCCAGCCGTCATCGCTGCCTGGAAGTTCGGAATCAGAAACGGCAATGTGTGGCCCACCCCGCCCAGCGCGGTCATGAGTCCGCAAACCACGCCGCGTACCCATGGATGTCCCCGGCCCGTCAGGCTTCCGTCGTCTGAAAGAGCCTCCGCGAATCCCATCGAGATCCCGGCGCCGACCGATGCCGCCAGCCCGACCCTAAACGCGTCCCAGGTATTGTGCGTCGCAAACGCCGCCGCGAACACCGGAGCGAGCGTCGATACCGACCCATCCATCAATCCCGCGAGCCCCGGCTGTACGATCTGCAACACGAACAGCCGCCGGTTGGCTTCTTCTTCATCATGCTGGGCCGGGCCGCCGAGATTCTCCTTTTCGAGAGCTTCCGCGCGATCTTCGTGATAACGCTCTTCCTGCGCCAGGTCGTCCAGCAACTGCCGCAGCGCGGCGTTTTGAGTCCGCGCCGAGGATCGTTCGTAAAACCGGCGCGTCTCCGCCTCCATGGCCGCCGCAGTTTTCCGAACCGTATCGAGTCCGAGCGGCCGCACCAGCCAAACCGGCTTCCGATTCACGAATCCCCGCACGTCCTGCCGCCGGATCAATGGAATGTGCTCGCCAAACTGCTGGCGATAAAGCTCGATCAGACGGCGCCGGTGGCCGGACTCCTCTTCGCGCATTCCTTCGAATACCGCGGCGGAGGCCGGAAAATTATCGCGCAGGCCCTCGGCGAAATCGGCATAGATGCGCTCGTCTTCTTCTTCGAGCGAGATTGCCAGAGCTAGAATCTCAGGTTCGCTGAGACTGTCAAACTTTCGCATACGTCTTACTAAAGAAGCACAAAATTGGCCAATCCTGATGTAACGTAACTCTTCGCATCGAAATGCCTCTTATGAGATCTTTGTCTAACAGGAGTTCATGAAGAACTCGACCGAGAAAATCATAGCGCTGGCGATCCTCGCCGCGGTGCTGGCGGTGCACGCCGCCGTGCTGGCGCCGGAACTCACCATCAGCCGCGTCGACCTGAACGACAACGGTCTCCATTTCGGCCTGATCGACGGAATGGCGCAGGCGATCGAACGCGGCGACAATCCCTTCGATTGGTGGGCGCCCGAATGGTCGATGGGCTATCCCGTTCTGCGGACCTATCAGCCGCTGGCTCACGCGATGGTCGTGGCCATTTACTTCGCCCTGTTCAAAAGCGTCTCGCTCATGACGATTTTCGTCTGGGTCCGGTATTTGTCCGTACTGCTGCTTCCGCTGACGTTCTTCCTCACTGCCCGGCTGCTGACCTTCTCATGGCTGACTTCGGCCGCCGCGGCGATGCTTGCGCCGCTGATTTCGACCGAAGCGCTTTATGGGCTCGAATACGGCAGCTATCTGTGGGCCGGCAGCGGACTCTTCACGCAGGCGATTGCATCTCATTTCGCGCTTATGACGATTGGATTCGGCTTCAACGCGATTCGCCGCGCAAAATCGCTGGCGTTCACCGGCGTGATGCTCGGCCTGACGTTCCTGGCGCACTTCATTTACGGATATATCGCCGCGATCACGCTCTGTCTCCTCTCTCTCTTACCGGATCGCGGCACGCCTCGCCGCGGCCGCATTCTCCGCACGGCGTGGATCGGAGCCGTCGCCTTCGCCGTTTCCGCCTTCGAACTGCTGCCGCTCGTCACCGATGGCGCGATTATCAATCACAGCCGCTGGGAACCGGTCTGGAAATGGGAATCGTTCGGCGCCGGCAGGGTGATGAAACTCCTGTTCACGGGCGAACTGCTCGATCACAACCGCGTTCCGATCTTTACTCTGCTCGCGCTCGCGGGCGCAATCGTCTACTTCCGTCAGAGCCGGCCCCCGGTCTGGCCGTGGATGCAATTCCCAGCGCGGACATTCGTAATCGCCTCCGCCGTGTTTTGGATCCTGGTGTTTTTCGGCCGTCCGTTCTGGGGGCCGGCCTTGCTGCTGATCGGCGTATCGCCCGATATGCAACTGCATCGCGTGATCGGAGGGGCGCACATTTTTCTGGTTCTGCTTGCCGCAATCGGGCTCGCGGCGATCTGGCGGGCGCTCTCAACACGCGTCCACGCCGCCGCAGCCGTCGCCGTCACCGCGATTCTGTTCTATCCAATGCTCCGCGAGCGCAATGTTTATCTCACCAACAATTCGAACTGGGGACATCGCAGTCTCGAGGCGTACAACGCGGCGCGTCGCTCGATCGACACCGCGACGGAGATCGCCAAAACGCGCGGCGGCCGCGCCTACGCCGGGCTTCCCGCCACGTGGGGCGGACAATTCAAGATCGGCGATCCGCAGTTTTACGCCTATTTGAGCATGGCGCACGTGCCCGCGCTGTCGTTCATGTATCACTCGATGTCGCTGACGTCGGAAACCATGACGCGCCTGAACGAGTTCAGCCCGGTGCATTTCCGGCTGTTCGATCTGCGCACGGTAATCACGCCTTCAGACGGCCGCGTTCCGGTAGCGCCGTTCCTCACGCCGCTGGTCACAACAGGACCGCTGAAGGTCTACGCGGCGCCGGACAGCAGCGCATTCGACGTCGTCGATGTCTTCTATTCCGTCCAGGTTTCGAAGAATAACTTCTACGACGTCAACGATCGCTGGCAGCAAAGCAACTGGGCCGGCAATCGCCAGCATCTGCTGCTCGACCTCTACGACGACGCGCCGCCAAATATTGCCCGTCTCTCGGCGGACGATCCGCTTCCCGGCTCGGCCGCGTTTCCTTATCCCGGCGTAGTCGTCGCCGAGCGCCACGACGGTGACAACCACTTCGTCACGATCGACGCGGCCCGCAGCGCCTACGTCCTGTACAAAACGACCTGGCATCCGAACTGGCGCGCCGCCGTCGATGGATCGCCTGTCCGCACGGTGATGCTCTCGCCGGGATTTATCGGAGTCCCCGTTCCCGCCGGCCGTCACAATCTTCAGTTCCGCTATCAGCCCGAAACGTGGAAAGCCGTTCTCGCGATCCTCGGCCCTCTGATTGGGATCGCTCTGATCTTCGCGGAGCGCCGCGCCATGTTTCCTGAGCCGGCGCGCGTTCGCGAGTTCGCGATCCCGCAAGCCGTGCGTGTTCCCGCGTTGCTCTTCCTGCTCGCCTTGCCCGTGATGGTTTCGCTCGTGAGCTCGAAGCTTCCGGAAGGTCACGACGCGACCGAATATCTTCCCCGTATGGTCGAGTTCCACGAGAACATTCGCGGCGGGATTCTGTTCCCGCGATGGGCTCCCGATCTCAGCCGAGGCGCCGGACAGCCTCTGTTTCTCTACAACCCGCCGATGTTCTACTACCTTGCCGAGTTCTGGCATCTCCTCGGCTTCGATTTCGTCCGTTCCATGAATCTCGCCTGTATCGTGATCGTCCTCGCGTCCGGGGCGGGAATGTTTCTGCTAGGAAAGCTGTACTTCGGCGAGCGTGGCGGATGGCTCGCGGCCGCAGCCTACCTTTATGCGCCTTATTTCGCCGTGAATCTCTACGTCCGCACCGCGTGGGCCGAATTCGCCGCATTTCCATTCTTCGCCTTCGCGCTCTTCGCCTTCGGAGCCTATGCGAAAACCGGCGCTCGAAAATATCTGGCCGCCGGAGCCGCGGCCTACGCGGGAATTCTCGCGAGCCATAACGCGGCAGCGCTGCTCTTCACGCCGGTACTTCTCGGATTCATCGCGCTCACCGCGTGGATGGCTCGATCGTGGTTCATTCTGCGCGCCCAGGCGCTCGCTTTCGCGCTTGGACTCGCGCTCGCCGCGTTCATCTGGATCCCCGGCGTCGCCATGAATCAATTGGTCCATCTCGAAACGCTGATGCAGGGACGCTCGCAGTACACCAATCACTTCGTGTTCCTGCATCAGTTGATCGATTCGCCGTGGGGCTATGGATTTTCCCTTCCCGGCGACGCGGACGGCATGTCATTCTCGCTCGGCTGGGGCCATCTCGTGATCGCCGCCGCCGCCGCGATTCTGATTCTGAAATCGCCGAAAGAGCGGGACAGGGCGTGGGTCTGGTATTTCGCCGGAGCCGCCGCGATTCTTTCGATGATGATGCTCCAGGACGTCGAGCCGGTCTGGGATCACGTCCGCCTGCTGCAATTCATCGCGTTCCCGTGGCGTTTGCTCGGACCGGCCGCCGTTGCGCTCGCGGCCCTGATCGCTGCGTTCGCCGCCGGCCTGCCGAGCCTCGAAAAATGGAGCCGTCCAGCGTTCATCGCCGCAATGGCGCTCCTGATCGTTCCGAATCTTGCGCACTTCCAGCCCGGCCACTACCGCGATATCGACCAGCAATTCTGGTCGCCGCAGCAAATCGCCGAGCGCGGCATCGAAGTCACCAGCTTTTCCGAATACCGTCCGAAAGCAATGGAGACGATTCCGCCTTTCAATCCGCGCCCGGGCGTCGTTGTTTCCGGTCTCGGCGCAATTCAGCAAACCGGCAAATCGCCGGAATCATGGTCCGGCGTTGTCACGGCGCAATCTCCGGTGACGGTGCAATTGTCGCTCGCCTGGTTCCCCGCCTGGAACGTTCTGGTCGACGGCAAGCCTGTCGTCTCGCGTCCCGCTGAGAATATAGGGCTGATCCGTTTCGACGTTCCTCCGGGCGAACATCGAGTTTTCGTGCGGTGGGGCCGGACTCGAGCGATGTGGATCGGCGACATCGCCAGTCTTCTCGCATTGTGCGTCCTGGTTGCCGCGGCAGTTCCGTCGCGCAAGCCGGAGCCGGCGCCAAAACAATCCTTCGAACCCGCTCCGGTCCCCAAATAGGGCGACGATGTGGAGCCGCCGGTCGGGCGGCGGGCCGGACAGCGGACCGGCTTGTCTTTCGTTTTTTCCGCGATGCGGGGCATGTTTAGAGGCGTCCGGGGTGACGATTGCGGTAACTTGAACTTATGCGATGGTTCCCCGCGGCGCTCCTTTGCGCCGCGCTCATTCTGAACGCCGAATCCCTCATCGGACGCCGCGCGCCCAGCTTTTCTCTCCCCGATTCGAAGTTCACCCAGCACGATATTCTCGACTTCCGCGGCCGCTGGCTCATCGTCGATTTCATGAAGACAAACTGTCCTCACTGCAATGCGCTCGCCGCGACGCTCGAGGAAATCAAAAATCGCCCGGGCGCGAAAATCGGGATTCTCGAAATTGTTGTCCCGCCGGACAACCTTAATACAGTCAGTAAATACATCGCCGAAACCAAAACCACGTCACCCGTCGTCTTTGATTCAGGACAGGTGGCGGCGGCTTATTTCAATATCACGCCTGTGAATCAGAAGCCCTTCGATACTCCGCACTGGTTTCTGATCGATCCCACCGGAATGATCGTGCGGGAATGGAACCAGAACTCGGCGGACGCGAAAGATTGGGTGAAGGAACTGGATCAGGTCATCGCCGCGAAAAAGTAGGAGGCGCCCATGATCTTATGGCGCGGGGTCTTGTGGCTGGTCGTAGCCCTCTCGGCCGCCGCGAGTGTCGACGACCTGCATAAAGCTGCCCGCGCCGGCGACTTGAAACAGGTTCAGTCCCTGGTCGCCGCCGGAGTTCCGGTTAACGCGCGCGATTCGCTCGGAGGAACTCCTCTGCACGACGCGGCCTGGGCAGGCGAGCGCGAAGTCGCCGAGTACCTCATCCTCAACGGAGCCGAAGTCGATGCGCGGCACCCGGACGGCGGCGCAACTCCGCTTCACTACGCGGTGATCACGAATCGTCCCGACGTGGTTCAGCTTCTTCTCGACCGCCATGCGTCGGTCAGCGCGATTTATAGAACCGGCGAAACTCCTCTGCATCTGGCGGCTTCGCGCGGGCATGTTCGCGTCGCCGAACTGCTGATCGCCCACGGAGCCGACGTCAACGCCCGCGACTCCACGGGCGCGACTCCGCTCGAAGAGGCGGCATGGAAGGATGAAGAATCCATGATCCGGCTGCTGATCGCCAAAGGAGCGGACGCCAAATGCGCCAACCCGAATTCGGGCGTGACTCCGCTGCATGCCGCCGCCAGCCGCGGGCACCTCAAAGCGATTGAAATCCTGCTTGCCGCGGGTGCTCCGGCGACGGCGCGCGACAAGACAGGAGCCACTCCGCTCGACGATGCTCTTCAAGCGCGCCAGATGGATATCGTTGAATTTCTGGTCAAGCGCCAGACGCCCGCGCAGGTCGAAAAGACGGATCTTGCGGCCGCGCTGCGCGAGGCGGTTCTTCGCGGACAGGTGAACGTGGTCGCCATGCTGATCGAGCGCATGGGGCCGCTCGGCTCAACCACTCTTCTGCACGACGCGGCTCTGAAGGGCCACGTCGAAATCATTGTCCTGCTTCTCTCGCACCAGGCGGATGTGAATTCCCTCAACGTTCAAGGAGCGACGCCGCTGCACGATGCCGCGCTCGCCGGAAATCGCGCGGCGGCGGAGGTCCTTCTCAAGAACGGAGCCAACATAAACGCTCGCGATTCCGAATCCGGCGCGACTCCGCTGCATCGCGCAGCGTCGTGGGGACGCCGCGACGTGGTCGAACTTCTTCTCGCGCGAGGCGCCGATCGATCAATAAAGGATAACGCCGGCCACACCGCGCTCGATCTCGCCATCGCAAATTCGCAGGGCGATGTCATAGAGGTACTAAAGAGAAGACCCTAGCCGTCCGATAGTAGTCTGTGCAGACTGCGCAGATTTCGCCGGAACTGGCTGATGCCGCTGATGTATTAAGCGATCAGCTCCGGGTACATCTTCAACGATTGGCGGTCCTGCTCGATCCGCACGCGGACAAGATCGAGCGCCGCTTCATGAATCGTCTGCGGCAGTTGCAGTTCCAGCCGAAGCAGCGGGCCGCTCTTTCGCACATTACTGTCGGCGCCGCGGCAAGAATTCTGGCGCGCGGCCACACGCCCCTGAAGTTTATCGAACAGGTCGAATATAACGGCCGCCGTTTGGCAAAGCTCAATCTGCCGCCGAGCGCGATTCTTGAAGCGCTCGAACAGTACGATCAACTGCTCGGCCCGATGCTCGAATCGCTGATCCCCAACGAGGACGCCAATTTTCAGTGGGTGCGCGAGCAACTGCACTTTTGCGTCATTTTGACGCTGAATAACGCTTATTATCAGGTTCGCGAGGCGGAAACACAGGCATTCTACGAGCTGTTCCGCGTCGAGCTGGAGTCGCGCAATCTCGAAGAACTACTCCGCCGGTTCCTTGAATCGCTGGTGCATGTGACTCGCGCCGACGCCGGCCGGCTCTACATGTTGAATGAGGCCGGAACCATGTGGGAACTGCGCGCGGGCACTCCGAAGCCTACCGCGCCTTCCATTCCGAACCGTCCGGGACTGACGAAGAAGCTCTCTAAACCGAGGCATTTAAACGGAAATGCGCACTCCTCCGGCGTTTTGCTCGATCCGGGCTGGTCGCAGCGATTCAAATCGTGCTGGTCCATTCCGCTCGCAGCCGATGGACGAACCGCGGGCGTGATGCAGTTTGGTTTTTCAAAGCCTTACGAGTGGCTCCCGCGCGAGCAGGATCTTCTTGCGGCCGCGGCAGAGCGCTGTCTGATGGCTGCGGAAAAGGCTCGCCTGATGGAGGATTTAGCTCAGCGCGAAGAACAAGTCCGGCGTCTGGCCGAGCACATGCTGCACGTCGAGGAAATCGAGCGGCGCCGTATCAGCCGTGAACTTCACGACGAAGCGGGCCAAAGTCTTCTTTGTATCCGGCTTCAAATGGAGCTGATTGAGCAGGCGCTGCCGGAAAAAGAGGGCGAGTCCAGGGCGAAACTTCGCGAGGCGCGCGATCTGACGGAACGGACGATTCTCGAAATGCGCCGTCTGATCGCGGCGCTGAGTCCCGCGGTTCTCGAACAATTGGGGCTCGGCGCGGCGCTTAGACAGCTCGTGAATCGCTTCCAAAGGTTGCATCCCTGCCGGGTTCGCTTGCAGCTTTCCAAGATGGGCATGCTGCCGCAGCAAATCGAGATTATCGCGTATCGGCTGGTGCAGGAATGCTTTAACAACATCGGCAAGCACGCGGCGGCGACTCACGTAAACATTTTGCTGGCGTCCGCCGATGGGATGTTGAAACTCACGGTGGAGGACAACGGCGTCGGCTTCGATATTCAGGAGGCTCTCGCCAAACGGGAATCCTTTGGTTTGTCCGGAATGCGCGAACGGGTGGCGCTGCTCGGGGGCAGGTTCCGGGTTGAAAGCCGTACAGAAGGTAGTAAGAGGGGTACAAAGATTTCCATCGAACTGCCGATAGCTAAGTAGGGGAGTTCGCGTAGGCAAACACCCTAGTAAGTCACTGGAGAAAGTCGGGCAACGTTTATGGCCAAGATTCGAATCATGCTGGCGGACGATCACACGCTGTTCCGCCAAGGAATCCGAACGCTGATATCCGCCGAGCCGGATATGGAAGTGGTCGGCGAAGCGTCCAATGGCGGCGATGCCGTCGACAAAGCGAATGAAACGCGCCCTGACGTCGTGCTGATGGATATCGGCATGCCAGGACTTTCGAGCTTCGAAGCGACGCGCCAGATCAAGAAGAATCGCCCCGAGACCAAGGTTCTGTTCCTGACCATGTACGACGACGAAGATTATCTGGTCGAAGGCATGGAAGTGGGCGCCAGCGGCTACGTCCTCAAGGACAGCCCGAGCCAGCAGCTTGTCGCCGCGGTTCGCGACGTGTGCCGCGGAGGCAGCTATCTCTCGCCGCGGATGCTCTCGCAGCTTGTCGATGATTTCCGCAGCCGCATCAAGTCGGCGAACCGTCTGCCCCGCTTCGCCACGCTCACGACGCGCGAACGCGAAGTGTTGAAGATGCTTGCCGAGGGCAACTCAGTGAAGGAGATCGCGTGCGATCTCAACCTGAGCGTGAAAACGGTCGAAGCGCACAAGTTCAACCTGATGCGCAAGCTCGACATCCACAACAAAGCGCAGCTCGTGCAGTACGCGATTCAGAAGAAGATCATCAAAATCCCGAACCTCGTTTAACAGGGACGTTCCACTGAACGTCGCGACAAAACGAAAAACACCGCCCAGGTAGTCCCCGGGCGGCGAAATCCCTCATTCCGATCCGGCTACCTCCGAACGTTGCGCCGCGCGAGATAGCCGAGAGCGGCGAGTCCCGACCCCATCAAGGCGAAAGCCGCCGGCTCAGGCGCAGCCGCGTCATCCGGCGTCACGCTGATGTCGTCCAGCCCGAGCTGCGCCGGGTCCTGCTCACCGAGGAACTGAAGGCGCATGCTGGTCGATGTCGCCATGAGATTGAGAACCTGGATCATCCCGTAGTTGGTGCCGTTTGTTGTGTCGGTAGTGTCGAAGACGCAGTTCGTAGCCGCTGTGTCGCAGGTTCCGGGCGCGGAGGCAACGAGCGGCGTAGCTGAATCGCCCCACAAAACCTGTAGTTCGATGCCGGTGAGGTCGAACGGCCGGATGGACGCGAATTGGAGCCCGCCCTCCCCATCGCCGAGCGAGCCTGGAGCGAAAAAGAACGTCAGCGTGTAGGTGGATCCGGGCGTAGTCGCCAGATCCTGGTAAATCCAGGATGCATCCTCATCTTCATGGGTCGAAATGCACCCGGTGCCGACGCATCCGGAGTTGGCGAAGAAATTCCCGCTGTTGGGGTTGACGCCGCCGGCGCTGGAACTCACAGTGAAGCGATTGACGACCCAAGAAGTAAAGTCGCCCGTCTCAAAGCCTGGGTTTTGAACTATATTGCCGGCAAACGCAGAGGCTCCGGCGGCGAAAGACAGTACGAGTATGGCGCTAAAACGTTGAAAATACACGATCCCTCCGAGGATATTCGATGGTACAAGGGATCGTAACATGCGGGCCGCGGGACAGTATAGAGCACTAAAACTGTAACACTGAAGGGCTTAGCCGCGGGCGAAACGAACCGCGGAGGATGGCGGTGAGGGTGGGATTCGAACCCACGGAACCCGTAAAGGTTCAACGGTTTTCGAGACCGCCCGATTCAACCACTCTCGCACCTCACCGGTCTCGTTCGATTGTCCCATATCTCTGCAAGAATTGGCGAATCCGTCCGTCTTAGAATTGAGGAAGAGGCGCTAACCGGAACTTTCCGGGGGAAAATCTCGTCCTAAGCTCATGCGGGGGGTTGCCCATAAGTGAAACGGAAGTGGAAGATAACGCTGGGGATTATTGTACCGTTACTTGCCGCGAGCGGAGTTTTTGCCGGCATGCGCTGGAGCCAGCGCGACCTGGTAACCGTTCAAAGCGGGACGGCCGTTCGCGCAGACCTGACCGCAGTGGTCACCGCATCGGGCGAAGTGAAACCCCGCAATTACATCAACATTGGCGCGAATGCGCAAGGCCGGATCGTGGACATCCTGGTCAAAGAAGGAGACAAGGTTCATAAGAATCAGGTGGTTGCGCGGATCGAACACGTGCAGGCGCAGGCGGATGTCGCGGCGCAGAAGGCGATGGTCGCTTCCTCGCAGGCGGATGCGGCGGCGGCAGAAGAAGGATTGAGGGTGGCGGATGAGGCCATCCGGACCGCGGAAGCTACGCTCGAAAGATCGAAAAACGAGCAAAAGCGAACAAAAATGCTGCTGGATAACGCGGAAAAGATGTACAGCTACAATCTCATCGCGAAGCAGGATTTCGACCTGAAGAAGGCCGATTATGACTCGGCGGTGACAACCGTCCGCGAGAACGAGGCGCGGTTGCAGCAGATGAAGGTGCAGCGGACGCAGACCCTGGCGCAGCTCAATTCCGTGCAGCGAAGAGTCGCGCAGACCGAAGCGGGACTCGCGCGAATCGAAGATGTGCTGGCAAAGTACGATGCGTTGGCTCCGCTGGATGGCGTGGTAACGGATCTGCCGGTGCGGGTGGGCGAGACGGTAGTGCCGGGCGTTCAGAACTCGGCTGCATCGACAATTATGACGATCGCCGACATGTCGCTGATCACGGCGGAGGTCAAAGTGGACGAAACGGACATCGTCAACGTCCACTTAAATCAGGTGGCGAATATTTCGATCGACGCGATTCCGAACAAGACGTTCACGGGCAAGGTGATCGACATCGGGAACACGGCGATTTTACGTTCTTCCGGACTGGCGGCTTCACAGAGCGCCAATTCGAGCCAGGAAGCGAAGGATTTCAAGGTCGTGATTGCGTTCGATTCTCCGCCGGATTCGGTGCGGCCGGGATTGTCGTGCTCGGCGAAGATCGTGACAGCGACGCGGCGAGGCGTGTTGTCGATTCCGATTCAGGCGCTGACGGTAAGAAAAAAGGGCGATCTGGAGGCTCCGCCGACGGGAGTGCAGGCTTCCACAAGCGCGCCGGCGGACAAATCGCGGAATGAAGAGGTTCAGGGCGTGTTTGCTATCGCGAACGGGCGGGCCGAGTTTCGCAAAGTGGAGACGGGAATTACCGGCGCGACCGACATCGAGGTGTTGAGCGGGTTGAACGAAGGCGACCAGATCATCACGGGATCGTACAAAGTGATCCGGACCATTCGCAATCAGGCCCGCGTGAAAGTGGACAATCGGCCGCCGGCGCTCGCGGACGCGAAATAGGCGCACGCTACAATAAACCAAAATGGCACAGGCGGCGGTACTCGATCACGTCGAGCGGGGCGCGCAGCTCAAGCGCGATGGAATCATCATTCGCACTTGGGATTTGCGCAAGCAGTACATCATGGGCGATCAGGAGATCAACGCGGTCTCCGGAATCGACATCGAGATCCGGAAAGGCGAGTACGTCGCGATCATGGGGCCGTCGGGGTCGGGCAAATCGACGCTGATGAATCTGATCGGGTGCCTGGATACGCCGACTTCGGGAGAATATTACCTGGCCGGGAATCTGGTCAGCAAGATGGATGACGATGAGCTGGCTCGCATCCGGAATAAAGAGATCGGGTTCGTGTTTCAGACGTTCAATCTGCTGGCTCGGGCGACGGCGCTGCATAACGTCGAGCTGCCGCTGATCTATGCGGGGCTTCCGCATAAAGAACGCGAAGCGAAGGCCAAGGGCGCGCTGAAGGCGGTGGATTTAGAAAAGCGCATGCTGCACAAGCCGAGCGAGCTATCCGGCGGACAGCGGCAGCGGGTGGCGATCGCCCGGGCGCTGGTGAATGATCCGTCGATATTGCTCGCGGATGAGCCGACGGGAGCGCTGGATACCGCGACCGGCGTCGAGATCATGGGGCTGTTCGCGCGGCTGCATCGCGAGGGGAACACGATCGTGCTGGTGACGCACGAGCACGATATCGCGATGCATGCGCACCGGATTATTCATATCCGGGACGGGAAGGTGGAGAGCGACGAGAGGGTTAAGAAGTGATCGCCGGCGGCAGAGGCGGATGCCGCAAAGTGCGCAAGGGACCGCTCCCTATGGCCGCGGCTCAGAGTAACACGCGGATCAGGAGCCAACTGACGGCGCAGGACGCGACGCAGGCGGCAGCACCTACGGCGAAGGCTCCGCCGCCGACTTTGGCGAACATCTTGAGATTGATTTCGAGGCCCATCGCGGCCATCGAGAGCGCCAGGGTTACGTTGCCGAACTCGGTCAGGACGGTCGCGAGGCTTACGGAATAGCCGCTTTGGAATTGCAGCGCCGGGAGCAGGCGCAAGGAGTTCAGCAGGAACAAGCCGAAGAATCCCCAAAGAAATGGCGGGACAAGGCGCGCGTAGTGGACGGTGACTCTTTCCTTGTTGCGGGCGTGGGCTAGAGCCAGAACGAGCAGCAAAGGCGCGAGGAGAGCGACCCGGACGAGCTTCACGAGAGTCGCGACGCCGCCGGCTTTTTCGCTGAAGGCAAATCCCGCGGCGACGGCTTGAGGGACGGCGTGGATCGTGGAGCCGGCCCATACGCCGTACCCGTTATCGTTGAGTCCGATGAGGCCGCCGACAAAGGGGCTCACGAACATCAGCACGAGGCCGAGGACGTTGATGGCGCCCATCGAGAGCATCACGTCCTGATCCTCTGCGTCGATCAGGGGCGCAACGGCGACGATGGCGCTATTGCCGCAGATGGCGGTTCCGGCTCCGATCAGAGTGTTGGTTCCTTTGGCGACACCGAACATTTTTCCGAAGAGGCCGGCGGAGAGCATCGCCGCGGCCATGGCGCCGACGATGACAATACAGGCTCGCATGCCGACGGCGGTGGCGTTGGCGAAGCTGAGCGTAGCGCCGGTGAGGACGATGGTGAGAGGGATGGTCCGGCGTACGGCGTGTTTGGCTCCGGCAAGGACCGTGGTGGGGAGTTTGAGAAGCGTGGCGGTCAGGGCGCCGGCGAAAATCGCGAGGATAGCGGCGCTGATCGGACGGCGGACCCCGGTGGGAGACTCGACGCGAAAGGGTGCGAACGGGAGGTAGTGGATCGCATAGGCGACCAGGGTGATGATCGCGGCGAGCAGCCATCCCGGAACCGGGTTGATTTTGGCGGGGACGAGTTTCGCGGCGGATTTTTTTTCAACGATGGGGAGTGTGTAGGCTCCTTCCATCGATCCGAGAGAGCGGAGAGCTTCGGGGCTCAGTTTCAGGGCTGGCTGCATTTCGGCGTTAGAGGATCATCGGCGGGCGCGCAGGGGCATCATCGGGATCGGCCGCACCCTGCGGCCGCGGAACATCAGCGATCGTACCGGCACGCGTCGCACTATTGAGTAACGCCGGCTTTCTTGAAATCGCCGCCCTTGACGATGGAGAGGGCCGCGGGGTCGATGCGGCGTTTCACGGCGGCATTGATTTCGGCCGGCGAGAGCGAAGAGATTTTATTTTCGAGCTCGGCGTCACGGGCCATGGTCCAGCCGTATTGCGCATTGCGCTGGAGCTGGCGAACGAGGCTGCGATCGTCGGAACGGCCGACCTGGCGTTCCTGGAGAAAAGCTTTCTTGGCAGTCTCGACCTCATCGGCAGGGAAGCCGGCGGCGACGATCTTGGCCATCTCTTCTTTGAAGGCGCTCTCGACTTTGGCGATGTTTTGCGGATTGCAGATGGCGAGGGTGAGGAACTGGCCGAATTTATCGACAGGGCTCGCCATGAACACGCTTTGGACGCCGTAGCTCAGGCCGTCCTTCTCGCGGATGCGATTCCAGAGGCGCGACTGAGTGCTGCCGCCGATCATCGTATTGGCGAAGAGCAGCGGCGCGTAGTCGGGATCGGCTTCGTTCATATCGACGGTGGCGCCGGCTTCGAACGTAGCGTTGGTTTTGTCGGGAGTCTCAATGGTGCGGTTGATCACCTCGAGCTTTTTCCAGGTTCGGCTGACGCGCGTGTAGGGCGCGGAAGATTTCCAGTTGCCGAACAATTCGGCGGCGAGTTTTTGAACCTCGGCGGGATCGAAATCGCCGACGACGGCGAGCTCCGCGTTGTTGGCGCCGTAGAAATCGGCGTGGAATTTCCTGAGGTCGTCGGACTTGAGTTTGTTGAGGTCGGCGATGGATTCGTCGAAGGTCTGGATCTCACGGGGATCGCCGGGGGGATAGGAACTGAGGTGGCGATTGAGGGTGTTGATGACGAGCGCCTGCGGATCGCTGCGCTGGCTTTCGATGCGGCCAATGGTCGATTGGCGGAGAGACTCGAACTCCGATTCGGGGAAGTCAGGCTCGCGGAGGACCTCGGCTGCGAGGCGCAGGGACTGAAGAAATCCCGCGCGGACCGTGTTGATCGAGAGACTCGCACCGGTCATGGCGGTACCGTTGGCCGCCATCTGGATTTTGTTTTTGTCCAGTTCATCGGTGAGCTGCTGGCGAGTGTGTTTGGCGGTGCCGCGCATCAGCATGGCGGCGGTGATCTGGGCGGCGATATCTTTTCCGAAAAGGCTCTTTTCATCGCCGTAATGAATGTTCAGGACTGCGTTGACGGTTGCGCCGCGGGTTTTCTTGGGAAGCAGCGCGAGCTTCATTCCGTTCGGAAGAGTGACGCGAACGGTTTTGGCATCGATATTGGCCGGGGTAGCGTCGAAGGCTTCGCCGGCTTCGACGGCCGCATTGCCTTTGTAGTCTTTGAGGGCCGCGGCAAGATCGGGAGTTGGGGGGATCTCGGCGCGGTCGGGTTTGGCATCCGGAACGAAGCGGCCGACGGTGCGGTTGGACGATTTGAGGTACTGTTTGGCGACGCGGGCGACATCGCCGGGAGTAACGGCTTTCATGCGGTCGCGGTCGAGGAAGAGAAGGCGCCAATCGCCCGCCCCGGCGCTTTCGCTCAACATGATGCCGACGGCCTGGGAGTTGTTGAACGCGAGCTCGAGATTTTTCATGATGCGGGCCTGGGCACGCTCAACCTCTTCCTTCGAGGGAGGCTCTTTCGCGAGTCCTTCCACGACGCTGAGCATGATTTTTTCGACGTCGCTCAAATCGCCGTCTTTGCGGACTTGCGCGTTGTAGACTGCAACGGCCGGGTCGTGAAGAGTTTCGGTGTCGCCGCCGACGGAGATGGCTTTTTTGGAGGTCACCAGGGCTTTGTAGAGACGGCCGGAGGGCGGAGCGGTGAGAATTTCACCGAGCACTTCGAGGGCTGCGGTATCGGGATGCGCGGCGGCGGGAATGTGATAGGCGATCGAGACGGCCTGGATATCGCCGACGCGGCGGAGATTAACTTCACGCTCGCCGTCCTGGGTTGGCTCTTCGGTGTAGGTCGGGGAAAGCTTGCGGGCGGGCTTCGGAATGGCGCCGAAATATTCCTTGATCATCGCCAGGGTTTTCGCCTCATCGAAATTTCCGGCGACGACAAGAACGGCGTTGTCGGGCTGGTAATAGCGGCGATAGAAGGCCTGGAGATTTTCGATGGGGACCTTTTCGATATCGCTGCGGGAGCCGATGGGACTGCGTCCATAGCCGTGCCAGAGAAAGGCGGTGGAGAAGACTCGCTCCTCAAGGACTCGGGTAGGGCTGTTTTCGCCCATTTCGAACTCGCTGCGAACGACGGTCATTTCGCTGTCCAGATCGGATTTGGCGATTTTGGAGTTGACCATGCGGTCCGCCTCCATTTCGAGCGCGAAGCGGAGATTTTCTTCGCTGGCGGGCATGGTTTCGAAATAATTCGTGCGGTCAAAGGAAGTGGAGCCGTTGTATTCGGCGCCGTGACGGGTGAGTTCGGCTTTGATGTCGCCTCGCTTGCTGGTTCCCTTGAAGACCATGTGTTCGAGCAGGTGGGCCATCCCGGTCTCGCCGTAGCCTTCGTGGCGCGATCCGACGAGGTAGGTGACGTTGACGGTCACTTTGGGTTGTGTTTTATCGGGGAAGAGCAGGACCTGAAGGCCGTTGTCAAGGCGGTACTCGGTGATGCCTTCGACGGAAGTGATTTTGGTCTGGGCAAAGCAGAAACCCGTTACCAGAGCAAGGGAGGCGAGAACTCTCATGCAATCAGGCTAGCATCGGCAAGGAGCCGGGAGCGAGGGAAGATCCGGCGGGCTTGACTTTACATGCATCATTATTCTAAGTTAACGTTTCGACGCTGAACGCATTCGATGACCAAGCATTCCTATGGCAAACAACGAAGCCGCTGAGGCGAGGACTGTGGAACAGGTGCTCGACTCCACGCTCGAGAGTGTTGACGTCGCCGAGGAATCGGTGATGCGCGAGGCTCAGGAAATGGGGTTTGACGAAGACGAGCAGCATCGCATCGGGATGTCGGTTCGCGAGTGCATGGTGAACGCAGTCGTTCACGGGAATCGATATAATGCGCGCAAGAAGGTGCATTTGACGATATCGCGCGCGGTGGACCGGCTTTCGGTGACCATCGCAGACGAGGGCGAAGGGTTCGATATGAACAATCTGCCCGATCCGCTGGCGAACGAGAATCTGCTGCGCCACTCCGGCCGCGGGTTGCTGCTGATCCAGGCGTTCATGGACGAATTTCAGATTCGCGCGCGGGAGCCCAAAGGCACCGAAGTGAAGATGGTAAAGTACGTGGGGAAAGCCGACTAGTTTTTAACGCGAGCAAGGGTTAAGGAGGAGTTCTGTGAGTGTGAAATTGACCACCCGCCAGGTGGGGGATGTGACAGTTGTCGATGCGGTTGGGCGCATCACTTTGGGTGAAGGCGCGAGCACTTTCCGCGACACGATCCGCGACTTGGCCTCGAACGGCCACAAGAAGCTGCTATTGAACCTGGGCGAGGTTTCCTATATCGATAGCTCGGGGATCGGCGAGATGGTTTCGGGTTTCACGACAGTGACCAATCAGGGCGGACAGGTAAAGCTGTTGAACCTGACCAAGCGCGTCAAGGACCTGCTGCAAATCACCAAGTTGTATACGGTTTTCGAGGTCCATGACGACGAAGCGGCGGCGGTTCGCAGTTTTTCGTAACAAAATTTAGAGAATTAGTTCGGCTCCGGCTCACTGTAATAGGGTAGGGGCGGTTATGAAGACCGATGTCCTCAGCCGGCCCCGCCACCTAGGGAGGGCTGTGGTCCCCGTTAGAGAGCCCAAAACGTTCACGATCCTGCTGGCTGACGAGCTGACGTTGGTCAGGGAAGGTTTGGCCGCGTTGTGCGAAGCCGAACGCGCGTCTCAGGCACGATTCCGCGTGATCGGGCAATGCTCGGATGGAGCGACGGCGCTGCGGATGATTGAAGAGCGCAACCCCGACATCGCGGTGCTTGATCTCAATCTGCCGAACCTGTTCACGCTCGAAGTAGTGCGGCGCGTCCGGGAGGCAGAGAGCCCAACGAAGATCGTCGTGCTCTCGACGCGGCGGGACAGGAAGACGGTTGTGGAGGCGCTGCGATGCGGGGTCAGCGGATTCCTGTTGAAGTCGGCTCCGTCGCAGCAGATGCTCGAGGCGTTCGCGCAGACTCTCGATGGCGGCATTTACGTCTCGCCGGAGCTGGAGCTGAACAAGATCTTCGCGGGCGGGCAGAAGCCTGCCCCGGACGACCCACTGCAATCGTTGAGCGCGCGGGAACATCAGGTATTCTCTTTATTGTGCGAAGGGGTACGGGCCAAGGAGATTGCGGCCCGATTGTCGCTAAGTCCCAAGACGGTGGACACGTATCGGGCGAGCTTGATGCGCAAGCTCGATATTCATGACGTCGCAGGACTGGTGAAATTTGCGATCCAGCGGGATCTGACTTCTTCGAGGTAACCGAAGCCTCTCAATATAAGACGCGGGTTTTCAGCGTGCCCGGCACGTCGTCCATTCTGCGCTTGAGAGAGAGCGTCTCCTCAGGGTCGCGCGTTTCGACGTCGATCACCACATAACCGATTCTCGGATTCGTCTGAAGGTACTGGCCGGCGATGTTGATCTGCTGCTCGGAGAAGATTTTGTTGATCGCGGAAAGCACGCCCGGCTGATTACGATGAATATGCAGCAAGCGATGCTTTCCGGGGTACTCAGGAAGCGAGACCTCAGGAAAATTGACGGCCGTGAGCGTTGAGCCGTTGTTGCTGTATTTGATCAGTTTCTCGGCCACTTCGATGCCGATGTTCTGCTGCGCCTCCTCCGTGCTGCCGCCGATGTGCGGAGTGAGGATTACGTTGTCGAATCCGCGGAGAGGCGAGGTGAAGGAATCGCCGGCCCCTTTGGGCTCGGTGGGAAAAACATCAATGGCGGCGCCGGAGAGGCGCTGCGACTTCAGGGCATCGACCAGTGCATCGATATCGACGACCGTGCCTCGCGAAGCATTGATGAGCACGGCGCCCGGTTTCATTTTCCCGATCTGAGCGCTGCCGATCATGTTCCGGGTCTGTGTGGTCTCGGGGACATGCAGAGTGACCGCATCGGACGATTCGAGCAGCGCGTCGAGAGACGGCATCGCGCGGGCATTGCTGAGAGCCAGCTTGGTCTCAATGTCGTAGAAAATCACCTGCATCCCGACCAGCTCGGCAAGCAGGCCGATCTGTGTGCCGATATGGCCGTAGCCGACGATGCCCAAAGTTTTACCGCGAACCTCGCGCGATCCCGCGGCGGATTTGATCCATTCCCCGCGATGCGCGGCAGCGTTGCGGCGCGGGATTCCACGCATCAGCATGACGATTTCGGCAAGCACGAGTTCGGCGACGCTGCGCGTGTTGGAGAAAGGGGCGTTGAAGACCGGGATGCCGCGATCCTGGGCGGCGTCGAGGTCCACTTGATTGGTACCGATGCAGAAGCAGCCGACGGCGGTGAGTTTCGGCGCCTGGCCGATCACGCGAGCGGTGAGCTGCGTCGCTGAGCGGATGCCGACGAAATAGGCATCCTGGATTGCGCGAACCAGTTCTGCTTCGGACAGGGATTTGGGCCGAAGCTCGACATCGCTGTAGCCGTTCGCCCGAAACGCATCCAGCGCGCTCTGGTGGATACCCTCGAGAAGGAGGATTTTGATCTTGCTTTTGTCGAGAGAGGTCTTATTTGATTTCAACTGGTCCATTCACATTAGACGCCCGGCGGCGAATCGACCGGGAACATTGACACCGGCTGGATTTTACAGCCTTACTGGATCCTGGACCGTGAACGTCAGCCTGGTCTCGGAGGGGATGTGAACTTTCTGTCCTTTAGTCGCCACTTCCGCCACCGTGCCCGCGCCAGCGCCGGCGCCGGCTCCGATCGCCGCGCCTTTACCTCCGCCGGCGATCGCGCCGATGATCGCGCCAACGGCGGCAGTGCCGCCGATGACCTTGCCGCTCCGGGCGGTTCGTGACGAACTCTGCTCGCTGACGTTCATCGTGTTCACGTCGACAAGCCTTCCATTGACCATGATCTGCGCGAGATTGAGGGTCAGCACGGTTCTTCCCGCGAGTTTACCGGATTCTTTATCGTCGATCAGTTTGACGACGGCATCGGCCCCGCGCGGAATGATCGTGTTGCCGTTAGAATCCACGACCGGCTCATCGAGCGACGCACGGAAGGACTTCCCGATCGGATCGCGCTGCGAGTCGATGCTGTCGATCATGCGCACGGTGAGCGTCGTTCCCGACCTGAGCTGCTGGCCTTCGGACTCACGCGGAGGGTCGGGGCGTCGCGGCTCCGGGTCGCGGCGACGCTCTTCGGCTCCTCGGTCGCCGCCAAAGCTGATCGTGCTTATCTGATCGACGTTGAAGGTTTCGACGCGATCTCCGCCGGCGAAGCGCACGCTACGGGAATCGCCGCCAAGATAGGTACCGTGGAGAACGCGACCGTCCCGCAGAGTGATCGAATCTGCCCACCCGAGCCCCATAAACGCGGCGAAAGCAACTACGCAAAGTGTGCGCATAAACGTTAATCCCCCCATTCAGTGTACCTAGATGTTCGAGCGATCCGTTAAGTTTCAAAAGGCGCTAAACGCCAGGACCGGCTCAGCTTGCGGCCCGGCGGGGACGCATATTTTCGAGAAGCATCCCGGCGATCTGGCGGCCATGTTCGTAGGCTTCTTCGTAAACGGCCTTTCGTTCTTCGCGGGTGAATCCGTAGCCGAGCCGGTAAAGACGCTCAAGGGACTTTCCAACGACGAACGTACCGGCGTAGGCGATACCAGCTTTCGGAATCAGTCCGCCGCCGAAGGGGACTTTGCCGATCAGTTCCCGGGCGAGGGCTCGCCAGCCGAACGCTCCAGTGACGATGGAGGCAATTTCGGAGCGCTGTTCGCGGTAACCGGGACGGCGATCGCTCGCTCCAGCAAGATAGAAGGCCATCCGGATCTGGTTCATCGTCAGAAATGCCGCGTCGGAGCTGAACTCGCCTACGGCCCAGCCGAGCGATGCAAGGCCCGGAACGACGTCGGGAAGCGCGGTGGCAAGGCAGAACAGCGCATTTTCCTTGGCGACAGACCGGATCATGTGATGGGACACGGGTTTGCGGAAAGGAAAGAACTGGCGCGCCAAGGGCAACGCGAGATCCTCGCGGGCGCGGATGATACGGCGGATGCAATCATCGGGGGAATCGGGATCGAAGGAAAATGCGTGTCTTGGACGAAGGAGATTCGATTCGTAGATCTCGATGTCGCAATTGGAATGACTTCCCCGAATGAGAGACCGTACGACCTCGGCGCGGCGGTTGGGCGAAAGATGCGGCGGAGCGAAGTACGTTTCCATCCGGCCCATCGATTCGGCCGACGCGGCCACAAGCCCGATGCAAACCGGCCTTTCAGCCCTCTCACGGACTTCCTTCGACTTGAGGTTCGAGAGAGCCTGCTTTACCTGGCCAAGTACGGCGAATGCCATGGTGTCGGGGGAACGCGGAACATGATCCGCAATTCCTGCTTCCATTCTATCCCGACGCCGATACGTTCTGCTTGAACTTCGGATTTAAAGTACTTGATGACGATTTCGTTACACGGATGCCACTCGAGCGCCGGAGCGACAAGTAGCAGTTTCGGCGAAACATTGGTGAGGGGGACGCCGGGGAAATAGCCTCCGCGCGCGAACTCACCCCGGTCGAGGTGCCATTTGACGCGCATCCAGTAGTCGAGGGCTTGAAGCGGCAAGTGGATGTCCTGATCCGCCTTGATTTCGATGACCGCGAGCCTGCCGTCGCGCCCGGCGGCGAGCAGGTCGATAACGCCGCGTTCTCCCGAAGCGAATTGCGGGACCTGCCCGTAGACCGGCGAGGGGTGGAGCATTGCGTCGATCTGTTCGATGTTGCGCCGGACCTGCGATTCGAGCCAGGACTCCGGACTCCGGGTATAGAGGGGATTGAGAGGGTCAGCGGCGCCGGCACATCGCATTCGGGCGAGCCCTGCCGCCAGTTCCTGAACTTCGGAGAGATGCGATCGGCTGCCGGCATGTTTGTGATCGATCCCGAAAAGAAGTTCTCCGCCTGCGATTCGGGCGAATTCGAGGCCGCGGACGGCAAAACTGACGGATCCATCGGTTTTCTCGCGCACTTCGACGCCGTCGACTGACGCGAGGCTTCTCGCCCAATCATTCGCGCCGGCGCGGCGGCAGGGCTCAAGGCGCGTCTCGAAGTTGGTGTAATCGTCCGGATCGATCCGATCTTCCTGGCCGCGATGATGAACGTAGAGGAGATATCCCGCGGCATTGGGGTTCAGGAACCGGACGCGGTGGGAGGCGGCGGCCTGAGCAGAAACGGGGACGAAGATTGCGAGCCTTTCGATGTTGACGCGAGTCTCGCGGCGCCGCAGGTAATCGAGCCAGATCAGGCCGAAGCTCAGGACGTTTTCGGGCGCGAGAGCGGCTTCGCCCGCCCCGATCGCCGCCAGTCCCGCCGATCCGCGGCGCAGGAAGGCGCGCGGATAGCTTGGCGAAAGGGTGTGATGCAGATCGGGCTCGGTGCTCAATTCGACGATGCTCCATTCGGGGAACTGGCGGCGGAGGGAACGGCGGAATTGCTCTCTATACTTGAGGCGCGCAGCGCGCTGGTCCGCCGCGCGATTGGATGCGTCGGCGAGATCGATCAGCGTGAGCGTACCTGTCCGCGCGCCGAATCGTTCGACTTCGACCTCCATCCGGCCGCGACGCCGGGACTGGATGCGGCGAATCCGGCGGACCAGATTCCGGGTCTGGTCCCAGCATTCAATCGTCAGAGTATCGCCCCTAGGAGTCAGGGCAAACGAATCCCGGCCGACCGGGAAAGGGTCTTCGCCGGCCTCCATCAACACGGGCCGGCGGCACGATTTGAGAAATTGTTCAATCGTTGAGTGGAGATTATCGGGCAATCATAATTGAGTGCCCCGAAGCGCAGCTTTTTCTCACCGCGGGCGGCCTGCGCACCTCGCGAATCTCTCCCGGGATGCCGGGAACCTCGGCCGGCCACCAATCGGTGACCTCATCGAAGCGCTGGCTGTGAGCTTCATAGACGCTTTTGATGATTCGCGCCATGTTATCGAGCATCGCGGAACGGCGCGCCCCGGGACAGGCCAGTTCGGGAGCGGTGAGATCCGTGGTAAGAATGCGGTGAGCCGCGATATACGCCGCTCTTTCCATTTGGTGCGCGTTCATGATTCCTCCTCCAGGCAATGACGGTCAAACAGGTTCGTACTTCAGGGGCAACTGTTCCAATCCTCGAAACGCAAGATTATGCCGATAGACTACAGAGTCCGTGTCGAGCGCAAGATGCCGGGTCCGGCGAAGAATCGTCGAGAAGGCGATATGACCTTCCATCCGCGCCAAAGGCGCGCCAAAGCAGTAATGGGCGGCCCAACCGAAGGCGAGATGCCGGTTATCGGGGCGGCGGACATCGAAGCGCTTCGGCTGTGGGAAGCGCTCCGGATCGTGATTGGCGGCGGCGATGACGGCCATGACGGCCTGCCTTTTCCGGATCAGCCTGCCGCCGAGTTCCATGTCCTCGGGCGCAAGGCGGCCGGTATGCTGAATCGGGCTGTCGAATCGCAGCATTTCTTCGATCGCGCCGGGCATGAGTGAAGGATCGGAGCGCAGAGCTTCCAACTGATCCGGATTCTGGAGAAGCGCCAGCATTCCATTGCCGATAAGGTTGGTCGTCGTCTCCTGGCCGCCAGTCATCGTGATGATGGAGTTGGCGATGATTTCCTCTTCGGTGAGGCGGTCGCCGTCGATTTCGGCGTTCATCAACGCGAGGACGACGCCTTCGCGGGGATGCTTCCGCTGCTCGCGAATCTGATCGCGATAGTAGTTGCTGACCTCATCAACGACCTTGAGCATCGCGGCCGTGCGCCCGGGATTGTGCTGGAAATTTCCGAGGACTTCCGAAAAATCCCAAGACCATTGTTTGAGGAGATCGCGATCGGAGAGCGGAACGCCCATAAGCTCCGCGGTAACCGTGGCGGGGAGAAGATTCGCGAAGTCCGCGATGAGATCCATACGGCCTTGCGGAAGAACGGGAGCCAGCAGATCGTCGGTGATTTCCTGGATGTGCTCCTTCAGTTTTTCAACCCGGGCCGGGCTGAAAGCCGCCGCGCAGAGCGCCCGGAGACGGGTGTGCGAAGGAGGGTCCATGAAGATCATCTGGCGGACGATGACTTCGGCGATCGGGTTCAGCTCGGAAAGTCCCAACTCGGTGAACTGCTCCGGGGTGGGCATACGCTGGGCGAGGAATCTGTGAAGCACGGCGACGACATCCGCATAGCGGGTCACAACCCAGGCGTGCAGAAATGGATCCCAATGAACCGGGTCTTCTCTACGCAGGCGGTCATAGAGCGGATAAGGGTTCGCCAGAATCTCAGGCTCCAAACGCCGCGAGAGGCTCAGTTCGAACTCCGGAATCGTTGCTGGTTCGGTCGTGGTCATGGATTGGTAACGGCGCAGGAGTGCGCGGCGGAGGCGACGGGCACGGGCGGCGCGTCGATATAGGCGGCGAGCAAGGAAACGGTCGGCGAAGCGAAAAGGGTTCGCAAGGGAACCTCTACGGCGAACGCGTCACGAATCCGGGCGATCAATTGGGCTGCAAGAAGCGAATGGCCGCCGAGCAGGAAGAAGTTGTCATCCCGGCCGACGGATTCGAGTCCAAGCAGGCCGGTGACGATGCCGGCGATCCGCTCCTCAGTGGCGGTCATTGGAAGAGGAGCCTTCTCGTCGGGCAGAGTGTTATCGGTCAAAGGCTCGGGCAGGCGGGCGAAATCCGTCTTACCGTTCTGGGTCATCGGGAAAGCGTCGACGGACACGAACAGAGACGGGAGCATGTACTCAGGAACATAGGAACGAAGCCATTCGCGCAAAGCGCTGTGGGTCAGGGCGTGTTCGGCTTTGGGGACGATGTAAGCAATCAGCCGCTTATCCTCGTCGGACTGTCCGCGCGCGACGACGACGCTGTCTTGAATTTCAGGATGGCGATTCAATGCGTGGACAATCTCTTTGGGCTCGATTCGATAGCCGCGAATCTTGATCTGATCGTCAGCGCGGCCAACGAATGCGATTTGCCCTTTAGGGAGACGGCGCGCGAGATCGCCTGTGCGATAGAGGCGTCCGGCCCCGAAGGGATTGGGAATAAATCGCTCTCTGGTAAGATCCGGACGGTTGTGATATCCGCGCGCGAGGCTGGGCCCGCCGAGATACATTTCGCCGACCGCGCCGCGGGGAACTTCATCGAGCCGTTCATCGAGGATGTAAATCTCCGTGTTCGCAATCGGCGCTCCGATGGGAGGCAGGGAATCCGGACGATCGGCCGGCGAAAGGATACCGGAGGTCGCAACGACGGTGAATTCCGTCGGACCGTAGTTGTTGACCAACTGGAACGGCAAACCGGCGGGTGGATAGTGGTGGAGGGCATCGCCTCCCGTAAGCATGAAGCGAAGGGCGGTCTCGCGCGGCCACTCGAAGGCGAGCATCCGCTCGGCGAGCGGAGTGGGAACGAAGCCGATGGTGATCCGTTCCGCGACGAGCCAGTCGCGGAGCAGGTCTGGAGAATTGCGTGTGATTTGATCGGCGAGATGAACGCTCGCTCCGGCGGCAAGATAAGGCCACAGTTCCCAAACCGAGGCATCAAAGCCGAGGCCGGCGACGTGACTGGCGCGGTCAGAGGGGACGACGGCGAAGGCGCTCCGGTGCCAGGAGACCAGGTTGCTCAAACCCGCGTGCGTGAGTTCGACGCCTTTGGGGCAGCCCGTCGAGCCTGAAGTGTAGATCATGTAGGCGAGATCGGAGGGCAGAATGTCGATCCGCGGCAGGTGGTCGGGGCCGGCCGAGAGTTCGGGAGCGCTGATGTCGATGATCTCGCAGGCGGGCTGTGACAGCCGCTGGGCATTGGCGGCATCGGTCACGAGCAGGGGGGCTCCAGAATCACTGAGCATGAACGCCAGCCGCTCGGTTGGATAGGCGGGATCCATCGGCACGTAGGCCGCGCCGGACTTCATGATTCCGAGTGCGGCAATGACCATCTCCAGCGATCGCGGCAGACAAAGGCCGACGGTGCTGTTGGCGCCTGCGCCTTTCGATCGTAAATAACGCGCCAATCGATTCGCCTGGCAATCAAGTTCCATGTAGGTCAGGAATCGCGCTCCGGATACAACGGCGATCGCATCGGGCCGCCGCCCGGCCTGAGCGGCGATTGCTTTCGGAATGGAAACATTCGGCGAATCGCCTGATGGCATCAAGAACCTGCTTTCCTGCTCGGATGTCGTCATCGCTTACCCCTTCTGCACCGGTTCGAATTTTTTTTGATCGCGTATGGCCGAATCCGGGTGAGACTTGCGCCGCAGCCTTATGTTTTCGAGGAACAGGAATTCGATCCCGGTTCCGAGGAAGGTCTCGATCGCCTCGTGCGGCGTGTTGACGATCGGCTGTCCCTTCACGTTGAAACTTGTGTTCAAGACCATTTCCCTGCCCGTCACTTCACCCACGGCTTGCAGCAGCGCGTGAAATTCGGCGTTGTCTTTTGAGGAAACCGTCTGAACGCGCGCCGATCCGTTGATGTGGGTGATCGCGGGAAGCGCGGCGCGATATTCCGGGCGGACGTCGACGGTGGCAATCATGTATGGCAGTTCGGTGCCCGGCGGCACGTCGAACCATCGATCGACTTGTTCGAGGGTCACGGCGGGAGCAAACGGGCGGAACGCCTCCCGCATCTTCACCATCGCGTTGATGCGATTGCGCATTTCAGGGCCGCCCGGATCCGCAAGGATGCTGCGGTGTCCCAGGGCGCGCGGGCCGAATTCCATCTGCCCGCGATACCAGGCGATCACTTTGCCATCGGCAATGAGGCGCGCCGCTTCGGCGCATGTTTCGGCAAGCGAACCGTAGCGCTCGGCCTCCACGTCGAAGCGGGAGAGCGCGGATTCGATCTCATCCGCAGAATGAGCCGGCCCGTAGAATGGCGCGGGCATCCGTGTATTGCGAATGTGGCCGGCGAGCGCGGCGCGATGAAGCGCGGCGCCCAAAGCCGATCCGTCGTCGCCGGCCGCCGGCTGAATGTAGATCTGATCGAACAGGCCCGACTGCATCAGGCGGCCGTTGGCGGTGCAGTTCAACGCGACGCCTCCGGCGAGGGCAAGTTTGCGGTGACCCGTCGCCCGGCCGAAGTGGCCGCAAAGATGGAGCATCGCCTGATCGAGGCACTCCTGCAAGGCCGCCGCGACATTTTCATGCTCGTGCGTGATTTCGCCGTTGGGCATCCGCTCGCTAATGAGATGTGCCGCCAGATGACGCCGCGTTGCAAGGTACCGGTCCCGTTCTTCGCGCGAACGATTCAGCCGCAGGATTGGGATGGAGATCGAACCATCGGCGGTAAGCCGAACGGCATCCCTGAAAAATTGGCGGAACGGCCTGGGATCGCCGTACGGAGCGAGCCCCATGATCTTGTACTCATCCGAATTGAAATCGAATCCGAGATGGAGGGTGACCAGCGAGTAGAGAATGCCGATCGAGTCGAGCGCCGAGATTTCGTGCAGCTTGTTGAGCCTGCCCCCGGAGGCGGAATAGACGGTCGCGCTCTGCGTTTCGCCCATGCCATCGATGACGACGGCCAAACAGTCTTCGAAACCCGATGTGTAATAGGCGCTGGCGGCGTGCGCCAGATGATGATTGACGTGGTGAAATCGCGCCGGGTCGAACTCTGGAAGATCGCGAGCCGCCGATTTCAGAAGCGCCTCGCGCGAGAAGACTTCCCGATATTGAGCCGAAGCGACGGGATCGAGCGAATATGCCCGGCGATAGGGGGAATAGTCGAACGAGTGCGCGATTTCATCGATATCACCGACGGCAAGACCGGCTTGCGCAAGGCAGTAGCGAATCGCGTGGACCGGGAAACGCGCGCTGTGCTTGTTCCGGTCGAATCGCTCTTCAGCGGCCGCGGCAACAAGAGTCCCATCGATAACCAGCGCCGCCGCGGCGTCATGTCCCTGCGAGATTCGATACTCGCGCTCATCGAGGCCGGGCATCCGGCTCCGCTTGAACGGCATCGCGTTTTCGAATCCGCTGATTCCGATGATGTTCATATACGATGCGTCGCGTTGCGTGTCGCGGGTCCGTCCACCGCCGCCCGTTGCGCCGAACGCTGATTCTCAACCAGGCGCGCGATAGAAGAGATCGATCTCAAATCCTCGATGTCCACTTCATCCAGCGGAATCTTGACTCCGAAGCGCTCCTCCAGATGGACCAGTAGCTGGATCAGCGCGAGCGAGTCCAGGATTCCGGCCTTCAGCAAGTCGGCGTCGAGAGAATCGACCTCAACCAGAAGTTTTTCGGAAAGAAGTCCGCGAATCGCGCCAACTGTCACAGTCTCAATCGGCATTCGGCTTACCTCGTGCTTCATGCGTTAACTCCGGGCGCCGCGACGGCCGTGGAGGCGGCGTCCTGCTCAAGAAACATCTGCTTCAACCGGGGCCGCGCGATTTTTCCGTTTCCGTTAAGCGGCATACGGTCGAGCGTCATCCATCGTGTCGGGATCATATAAGAGGGCAGCGTCAGCGCCAATTGTTTCTTCAAAGCGAGCGGCGAGATCTCAGCGCTTGCCACGTACGCGCAGCAGATGGCGAGACCTTCGAAGCCCCCCGTATCGATGGCGACGACCGCCGCATCCTGAATATTGGGCAGCGCATGCATCGATGCCTCGATCTCGCCGAGTTCGATGCGGTATCCGCGGCTCTTGATCTGCGTGTCGGCGCGGCCGAGCAGATAGATTTTGCCGTCGCGTCCGACCTTGGCTAAATCACCGGTCCGGTAGATGCGCCCCCACGGTGAATCGAAAAAGACTTCCGCGGTCTTCTGCGGATCCCGCCAGTAGCCGGGACTCAAGCCGGCGCCGCCGATGTAGAGGTCGCCGACGTTTTCCACCGCGCAGGGCCGGCGGCTGTCGTCAAGCACATAGAGCTGCTCGCCGCCGCACGGCTCGCCAATGGGGATTTCCGCGGTTTCGTCTTTCGGGCAGGCCGGAACGCTGTAGTAGCTGCTGGCAATGGTGGCCTCGGTAGGGCCGTACAGATTGGTGAAGCTCACCCGGGGCAGGCGTTGCATCCAATACATCAACGCAGGCGTGGGAAATTTCTCGCCGCACCATAGCAGCCGCTTCAAGGCCGGGAAATCATTTTGCTGCACCACGTCGAACCTGGCCATGTGATGGAGAATCGAGGGGACGGAGAACCATTGCGTCAACGCGGAATCGCGAATAAAACCGGCGAGCCTGTGGGGAAGCAGGCTGAGCTCTTGCGGAAGCAGGTGGATTTCGGCGCCGGCAGCCACCGTGCCATAGATGTCAAAGGTCGATAAGTCGAAATGCAGCGGAGGATGGCCCGAAATTCGATCCTCGGGCCGGATATCGAAGTACTCGACCGCCCAATTCACGAAGTGGATCACGTTCGAATGGGTGATCACGACGCCCTTCGGGGTTCCGGTCGATCCCGAGGTGAACAGGATGTGCGCGGCATCTTCGGCGGCGCCGCCGGAGTCGGCGTTTGCGGCCGAATACGAGAGAACGTCGGGCCAGCGGAACGACGGACCCGGACCGGGATCCGCGCCCGCGTCCATCCATCCGATCCGGGTGTCCCGGGGGATCGTCATTTCCCGAAGGATGTTCGCGGCCGGCTGAACCGCGAGGAGGCAGCGGCTTTCGCAAATCTCAATGATGCGAGACAGTCGGGACGCGGGGCTCGAACAATCGAGAGGAACGTAGACGCAGCCGGCTTTCAATGCGGCGAACATCGCGATCAGCGCTTCCGGCGATTTCGGCAGCAGCAAAGCGACGCGGTCGCCCCGCCGGCATCCGGCCGCGCGCAAGGCCCGCGCCAGACGATTGCTCGATTCCTCGAGCTCGCTGTAGGACGTTTTTCTTCCCTCGAAGACAATCGCCGTATGCTCCGGCTGATGCGTCGCTTGGCGATGGAGAAAATCTTGAAGTCGGGCGATCATGCAGCGACGCCTCGCCAAGCAAGCTGGAAGACGCAGCTTATATGCTCGAACTCTTCCTCTGAGGCTGGGATGTCGAGAATGAAGGTGCTGTAACCAGCGGCTATATATCGATTGACTTCCGCCGCGACCTGATCGTAGCTCCCCACCAGGTATGGACAGTTCGTCTGATAATTCTCGAAGGGATGGAGCCAGTAGGTCTCCCGGGTTCCATTGGCGGCTGCTCCGATTTCGGCCAGCCGCTTGTGCCAGGTGGAATCCGAAACCTTGGTGGCGAGTTGGCGTGTGAGCTGGCCTTTCCGATCCTCCGGGAACCGCTCGCCGGCGACGTTCCAGGCTTCGTCGTGGCTGGAGCGCGCGACGATTCCGATTCGCACGCCGCACGGGATATCCGTTGTCAGAGGCGAACACTGTGAAGGCGGCTCGGGATACTTCACGGCGATCGCGCCCATTTCGCGAGCCGCGGCCATTCCCGCTTCCGACGATCCCGACACAAGGACTCCCGGAAGCAATTCGGGTGCGAGGCGAGGGTGGAAAGTAGCGTTGGTAATGCGGTAAAACTCGCCTTCGAACGTTACCGGCGCCGAACACTCCAGCAGGTTCCTGATGATCCGGGTGTATTCGACCAAGCGATCATAGCGCCTGTCGTGCGGCGTGGAATCGTTCAACGAAGCGAGGTCGTTCTTAAATCCGCCGGCGACCATATTGAGAAAAACGCGCCGTCCGTAGAAAAATCCGATTGTGGAGACGATCTTCGCGGCGGCGTAGGGGTGCATGTAAATCGGCTGAACCGCCACGAGCGGAGCTAGCGTCAACGTGTTCTGGACGACGACCTGCGCGACGAGCCAGGGATCGACAAGGCTGTTATCGGTATAAATCAGAATCCCCGTGCACCCGGCGCTTTCGCTCCAGCGGGCGATTTGACGAACGCGATCAAGATAATTTTCGGGCGCGAGCAGTGAGGATGGGCAGGTCGCAAAGATCTGCAACCGCGACGATTCACGCTGGCGCACTCGAAGGGGATTAGTCGACATGCGATCCTCCGACATTTCCGGAACCGGAGACCCGGCCCAATAGGATTCGGAAAACAAACTACCGCCTCAAGTGCGGACATCTGCACTCGTCCGGTTGGAAGCACGACTCATGCCAACCATCGGCCACGTGGTTACACCATGTAACCCTCGGCAGCGCTTAGCGGCCGGGCCGGCGTCGCAGCACTCCGATCGAGGCAGATCCTCTTTGTGAGGCAGCGTGGTTCCACCAAATAGAACTTATTTTCCTAAGGACTTGGCTATGAATCTGATGCGTAACCGGGGCGGAATCGCGTTGCACGCAAGAATTCCTATGGACACACGAGTGCAATGGGACCGCGCGATGGAACTCGCGGCGCGGCGCCGGACGCTTCGGCTGATATCGAACGGGATGTATATTCTGACATCGAGATGGGGAGACAACTTCGGGGCGGCCACCGTTACCTGGCTGTCGCAAGCGTCATTCAAACCGCCGCTGCTCATGGCCGCAATCAGGACGAACAGCAACGTTTTCCGCTGCCTGTCGGAAAGCCGGCTGGCTGCCGTGCACATCCTCGGCTGCGATCAGAAGGAAGTGGCGCAGAAATTCTTCTTTCCGACCACGGCGGGCGAAGGAACGATTAACGGCGAGCCGTTCATCGACGGCTCGACCGGCATGCCGGTGCTGCCGAACACGCCGGCCCACATCGAATGCAGCGTGATTCGCGTGCTCAACGACCTCGGCGATCATGCGATTGTCGTGCTGGAAGTGCTGGAGGCGGAATGCCGCATGCGAGTCCGGCCGCTGACGATTGCGGATTCGCCGTGGGAGTACGGCGGATGAGTCAAGCTTCGACCAGCCGTTTACGGATGGCGTAGCGGATCAACTCGCTGCGATCGTGCAGATTGAGTTTTCGCATCAGGTTGTACTTGTGCGCTTCCACGGTCTTCACGCTGAGGTTCAATCGCCGGGCGATGTCCTTAAGCGCCACACCTTCGGCGAGCAGCACGAGGATTTCGCGCTCCCGGTCGCTCAGCAGATCGTAGCCCGTTTTCGGCTCGGTCGGGTTCGCAATGAATTGGCGAACGACGGTGGTAAGTACCCGGGGGCTCATGTACTGCTGTCCGCGGCTCACCGCCTGGATCGCGTAGATCAACTGCGGCGGGGGCGAATCTTTGAGAACATAGCCGGAAGCTCCGGCATCCAGACATCTGGCGACGAGATCTTCGTCATCGTAGACGCTCAGAATCAGGACTTTCACTTCAGGGCGCGCCTTCTTGATCCGCCGGGTCGCCTCGAAACCTTTCAGCACCGGCATTGAGATATCCATCAGCACGACGTCAGGTTGAAGCCGAACGGCAAGGTCAATGCCTTCCTTGCCATCTTCGGCTTCGCCGACGACTTCGAAATCGGGCTGAGAGCTGAGGATCGTCTTGACGCCCTCGCGAAAGAGAGCGTGATCGTCGCAGATGAGAACTGTGATTTTTTTAGACACTATGCGCTCTTCTCCTCGCGGCCGGGCAGGGGCAGGTCGACTTCAATCCGGGTTCCGTGTTTGGCGCCAGGCGCTTCCGCGCGGCGCGATTCAATGTGAATCCTGCCGCCCAGCACCTGTACACGCTCCCGCATCGCGGTCAGCCCGAAGGAACGGCGTCCTCGCCGGACCGCCGGGTCGAAGCCGACGCCGTCATCTTCCACCACCATGATAAGCACAGAGTCCTTCATGCTTCCAAGAGAAATGCGGACGTTGTTGGCATGAGCGTGCTTCAAGACGTTCGAAAGCGCCCCTTGCAGCAGCCGGTAAAGCGCAATCTGGTGCGTGAGCGGGAGATTGTCGGGTAAATATCCTTCCTGGACTGTAACGTTAATTTTCGTGCGCGAGGAAAACTGAGCTGCGTACGACTTGACCGCGGGAAGGAATCCCAGTTCATCGAAGACGGCGGGACCAAGGTCGAGCACGAGCCGCCGCACCGCGTCGATCGAATGAGAGACGAGCGCGATGGCTTCGTTCAATCGCGGCTCGATCTGCGGAGGATTCGGACGCCGCAAATCGAGACTGATCATTTCCAGATAGAGCTTGATCATGATCAGATCGTGTCCAATCTCGTCATGCAGGTCGTGAGAGAGACGGCGGCGTTCACGCTCGTAGATCTTTGTCACATACGCCGACGCGCCATGGACCCGGCTCTCCGCCTCTATGAGACTGGCCTCGAGAAGTGTCGGCTTCCCCGAAACCGACTGTCCGGCGAATCCGCCGATGAGCATGAGTTCCATCATCGAGTGCAGCCGCGCGAGCGCCAACATCATGGTCGCCCGGTTCGCTCGATGTTTGACCAGGCAGGAAAGGCAGATCTCAAACAAGCGATTCAGCGCCGCCAGCGCCCGATCGATGCCGATACGTTTCCGCGCAAGCTTTTCGGCCAATTGCTCTAATCCGCGGCGGAAGGTTGTCCAGGTACTGGCGCGAAGCGCGTCGGCGAGCGAGGCGAAGTCCAATTTCCCCTCGGGAAAGATATCCGCCGGACGCAATCCTATATCGCGAATCGCGCTGGTCCACACGTCGAGCACCGCCTTTGAATCCGCGCTCAAAACATCCAGCGCTTCAGCGGCCGGCCCCTTGATCGTCGAGTGAAATCTTTTCTGAGATATACCCGGCATGGGCCATGGCCGCCGTGTGGCGGAGCAAGACAAATGCCAACAGGGAACTTAGATCCTGAGGTTGGATCAGTTCGCGATTCGGCAGGGCCGTAGGAAGCTGCTTACCACTACTTGGACGCCTGCTACCACTTGCTGGTTCCGTCCAAGTGCTTGGCGGCTCGGGAAAACCGCGCGGCAGCGCGGCTTCAGCCGGCTGATGCTCTGGCACCACCCGTGCATCCGTCAGTTCGTTGCGTTGCGTGTGTTCGGACTGAGGAGGATGGTCATGACAAAAACATTAATGAGTATAGCCGCGCTCGTCTTTGCTTCGTCGATGGGTCAGGGGCAGACGTTCACGCCCCCGCCAGCTACTCCGACAGCCGCCGCCGCCAGCCAGGACTATGTGCTGGGAACCGACGACCAGCTCAAAATCTGGGCGCTCGGCTACGAAGACGAGTTAAAGGACAAAGTCATTCGTGTCGAGCCGAGCGGCGACATCGATCTCCCCGCGATCGGGCGCGTGAGGGCAGCCGGACTCACGACGGCCCAGCTCGAAGCCGCGTTGGTCGAAAAGATGAGGAAGTCGGTCCGTAATCCGCAAGTCTCGGTAACGATTTCGGACTACGGGAGCCAGCCCGTTTCCGTGCTCGGCGCCGTCAATCAAGGGGGCGTTCATCAGTTGAGAGGACGGCGCACGCTCGCCGAAGTACTTTCCATGGCCGGTGGACTTCGTCAGGACGCTGGTCCGACGATCCGCATCGCGCGGGAAGCAGAGTGGGGACCGATACCGCTCTCCAATGCCACGCCCGATCCAACGGGCCATTACAGCACCGCCGAGATCCGGCTCACCGACATGCTCGGCGCCAAGGCCCCCGCGGAGAACATTCTGGTCCGTCCGCACGACGTCATCACGATCGCCCCTGGGGAATCCATCTCGGTTATCGGAGCCGTGCAGAAACCAGGGCCGTTCCCGATGAACATGCGGACCAGCGTCACTGTGCTCGAGGCCCTTGCGATGGCGGGCGGCTACGCTCCGCAGCCTCAACCGCAAAACGCAAAGATCCTCAGGCTGACTCCGGGGAGCACGGAACGCAAGGAGATCGCGGTCGATCTCCGCAAGATTACCGAGGGGAAATCGGAAGACGTCGCGATGCGTGCGAACGATATCCTGCTGGTACCAATCAGCACGCCCAAGCGCGTTGGCGTCAAGCTGGGAGAAGCCGCGCTGGCGGCTGCCGTAGGATTCGCCGTCTGGCACGCGTTTTAGAACGCCATCCTAACACGCAACGGCCGAACGCACTATCTGATACCCAAGAAGACGCTCTGCTTCTTCAATTCCTCCCTGAAGATCGCCGACCGTCTTCATTTTGCTGAGGTCCACTCCGATGGTCACCAGCGTCTGCGCAATCTCGGCGGACAATCCGGTCACGATTACCATCGCGCCCATGAGCCGGGAGGCATCCACCGTCTGCACCAGGTGATTGGCCACGGTGGAGTCCACCGAGGGTACGCCCGTAATGTCGATCACCACGACCTTCGCCCGGTTATCGCGAATGCCGCGGAGCAGTTGTTCGGTCAACTGCCGCGCCCGCTGCGAATCGATCACCCCGATGATGGGAAGAATCAACAATCTTTCGCGGACTTGCAAGACCGGAGTCGAAAGTTCCCGGATCGCTTCCTGCTGCTGCCGGATGATGCGCTCACGCTGTTCGACGAAACTCACGCCCACGGTATTCGCGATTCGATTCGCGGCGGGCTCATAGGCATCGAGAACATGATTCAACATCGCGAAATCGGCCTGGTATTTCTTAAACAGCGACCGGGCGAGCACATCGCGAAGCAGCAGAACGATTCCGAGCACCTCATGCGTTTCGACGCCGCGGGGAATAATTCGCTCGGAAAGATCGCGCGCATACTCCTGTAGCGCTTCGACGCTCCCGGTTTCGAGCACCGCGACGTAGTTGTCATACACGGCGGTCGCCTCGATGAAAATTTCCTCCTGCGTCATCGCGGTCAGGAGCCGGGATTCGGTGATGCGGCGAGCCCATTCTTCGCGCAATTGCGTTCGATTCTCCCGTAGATGGGCTACGAGTTCGGTCAGTAGCTCCCGGGTTCCAGCCTCAGACGGATCTTTCATGCGGCCCGCGCCGGGCAGAGCCGTTCCTCTTTGTTTGTTTTTCATGAAAACAATCTCTCCCGTCCGCTTTCTCATTGCGGTTCACGACGCCTTTCAGGATTAAGTTGAAATTCGCGTTTCGTCAGCTTATCGATCAATGCCGAAATCTCATGCGCTTCGGCGGGTTTCATGACGCACGCATCGAAACCCGCGGCAATGGCGCGTTCGACGTCGGGCTTGGCGCCAAGGCCGGTAAGCGCTATGGCCGGCGTATCTCGGATCTCGGGCGTAGCGCGCACTTGACGAATCAGTTCGTAACCGTCCATCCGCGGCATCTTGATATCCGAAAGGATCAAGTCGGGACGATTCGTTCTGGCCAGAGCCAGGCCGGTGCTTCCATCCGTAGCCGTAATCACCGTGTGTCCGGCCCGTTCCATCTCGATTTTCAGAAGAAACAATATGTCGTCGGAATCCTCGATCAACAGAATCCTGAGACTTCTCGACGCGTCCCGGATCTGCCCGCAGTGCAAGTCGCTCGCCGTCTGAGCGGACGATACCCCTGCCATCGGAAGCCGCACGTGAAAACTGCTCCCGCAGTCGAGCCCGGCGCTCTCGGCCCAGATTCGGCCGCCGTGCATTTCGACGATTCGCCTGGCGATTGCCAGCCCAAGCCCCAGACCGGATTCGTGGGAATGCCTCGACCCGGCTCCACGGCGGAACGGTTCGAAAATATCTTCCAGAAAGGCCGGATGCATTCCGATGCCGGTGTCTCGAACCACGATTTCGGCCTCGCCGTCGATGCTCCGGCACGAGATCACGACTTCGCCGCCCTCATCCGTGTATTTGACCGCGTTGACGAGCAGGTTCATGATGACCTGCTCTATCCGTGTCGGATCGGCGAGAACCAGAATGGCCGCATCGCTCAACTCGGTCTTTATCAGCAGCTCTTTATTGGCAGCGGCTTCCTGAATGTCCTCCGAGGCGCCGCGAATGGCCTCGTTGAGTTCAACCGGCCGGCGTTCGAGTTCGATCTTACCTTCGGCAATCCGCGACATATCCAGGCAATCGCCCACCAAACGCCCCAGAATCTGGGCATTGCGTTCGAGCGAGCGAAGCCCCTCGGCAAGCACGGCATCCTCGGACGCCAACGTGTGACCTTTCAACATTCGCGCCCATCCGATCACCGGCATCAAGGGATTTCGCAGTTCGTGACTTAGGATCGCCAGAAACTCGTCCTTGGCGCGGCTCGCCTCCTTGGCTTTGTCCCTTTCGGCGATCACTTCCTCCTGGCGCTTTCTTTCACTGACATCCCGGATCAGCCATCGTAACTTCAGCGCGCCGGAATCGCGCTCGGCAGCCACTGTCGCCGCGCCGGGAATGCCGGGCCCGTGTGCCGGTTGGATCGAAAGCTGCCACTCCTCGATCCTCTTGAATCCGTTGGATTGCAGTTGCCAGAGACGATTCCGCGCCGCATCACGTTCGCTCGGCGCGATGAAGTCGAGAAACGAACGCCCAGGCAACTGATCCTGGAGCATGCCGAGCATAATCGCCGCGGCGGCGTTCGCTTCGCGGATTGTCGTGTCGAACTCGGTGACAAGGTATGCGTCCGGAGCAAAATCGAACAGAGCTTGATACCGCCTGCGTTCCTTTTCAATTGCGTCGCGAGCCCCCGTCAGCTTCTGATTCTGGCGGCGAAGTTCTTCTTCGGCGCAGACCAGGCGCTGCACGCTCGCCTGCAATCGCACGTTCGATTCACGCACCCCGCGTAACACCATCTCGAAGGGCGATAGACTTTCGGCGAAGCACTCGAGCGCGCGATGGACGATCATCTCGTCGCGGGAGCTGATTCCCGCCTCACGAAGCGCGCTTCGGACGGCGGCAGCGTGCGCCGCGGCCATCTCCAGAACACCCAGTCCTTCGGCGAGCGCCTGGCGTCCCGCCTCATAGGCCCGTTCGAGCGCGATTTCTCCCCGGCCCGCAAGGCACTCTCGAATCGCCGCCTCATATTCGGCGGTCAAATGCGTAGCCGTGATTTTCATTCGGTACGTCCAAGGTATCGGGCGGCGATGACCAGACGATCGTCGCCCGATTTGGAATAACGCGCCGCGATACCCGATGTGATTCGCGAAACAGGGACACCGGCCCGAAGGTCGTCGACAAATTCCTGCCGGATTCCGTCGGTGGTGAGAACCAGCACGTCGCCGTGACCGAGGGTACTCACGCTCTCCCGCAAAGCCGGCAGGGTGCAACCCACAAGTCCGTTCCGGGTCAGCAACAGTTGACGCTCCGATGTCCGGCGCCGGACGAGCACGCCGCAAACGCTGCCGACGCCGATCCACGCGAGCGAGGGTGTGTCGGAATGAAAGACGGCCAGCCCCAGGACTGCCCCCCGGGTGCCCTGAAGTTCCCGATGACAACGGCGGACAAGTGCGGCAGGATCTTCCCTGAAATGATTCTCGATGGTGCGCAGCGCGAGTTCCGCTGCGGCGGCAGCTTCGGGCCCGCGCCCTGCGCCGTCCACGACGGCGATCATCGTTCCTCTGGGCACGGATCGCATCATGTACAGATCTCCGGTCACTTTCGCGCCACGCGCAGGAACGGCAACCGTGCTCCACTCAAGCAGCGGCCTGCGGGCCCGTGTGCTCGTCACCACAACCATTTCTTCATCGTGATCGTCGTGCCCTTGCCGGGGTTCGAATCGACCACAAACTCGTCCATCAGACGGCGCGCTCCCGGCAACCCGAGGCCCAGCCCGCGACCGGTAGAAAAGCCATCCTCCATCGCTTTCGCGACATCGATAATTCCCGGGCCATCATCTGCCGCGACGATCTCCAAGCCACGAACCTGCCCGTTCGCCAGCACCGAGAGCGTGACCAGGCCCGGCTTCGCATATTCCAGAATGTTCCGTGCGACTTCGGAAACTGCTGTCGCAATCATCACCAAATCCGCCCCGGCAAATCCGAGTTCGGCCGCCACAGCCCGCGCGGCCATGCGCGCCGCGACGATGTCCACATCCGAGGCGATGGGGACACATTGCTTGAGCTGTGACGGATCACTTCCCTTCATGCCGCAGCAGCGCGAGCCCTTCCTCAAGGTCCAGCGCTGTTTCGACGTTGCCCAGTTCCAACCCCAACTGAACCATCGCGAACGCGACCTCGGGTTGAATGCCGACAATCACCGTCTTGGCCCCGCGCAGCCGTACCATCTGCGCCAGGTCCCGAACCGTGCGCGTAGCGAAAGAATCCATCACATCCAGAACAGTAACGTCGACAATCACTCCTTTAGACCGGTGTCTGCCAACATGCGTCGAAAGATCGTCGCGTAAACGGACCAAATCATCGTCGGAAAGAGCCGACTGAATCGAGGCTATGACGTAGTCGCCCTGTTTCAGGATCGGAACTCTCATAATCTTTTAAATCTCTCCGACAGTGCTAACTTCGAGTAGGTCGATTCGCCAGAACGACACTTGGAGTGTAGCCCGCATAACTCAATATATGAGCCACAGAAAAGAGCATACAACAAGGTGCTGGTAGTTTCCAGGTAAAAAAGAGATTGTTTCCAGTTACTACATTGCGGATTCGCGAAGTCTAGGTTATGCTGTCGTCGAGTCTCAATCATCCCCGTCGGAGGATTCTAGGTGGAACAGGCGGCGAAGTTAATTATTGATCCAATGGAAGGCCTGCGCCGTATCCGCGCGCACTGGATGTCTCGCACAGTTCATGATTTTCGCGGACCGCTGTTCTCAGCTCGCGGTTACACTAAACTCGCGCTCGACAGTCTTCCGCCCGACGTAACAGTTACTCAAAGACGCTATCTTGAAAGCGCTCTAGACAGTATGAACAAGCTGAACGGGTTGGTGGATCTGCTTCACTTATTCCCTTCCGAAAGCTCGTTACATCTAGAGGCAGTGGATTTAAGCAAGTTATTACGCACAATCTTAAATGACTGGAAAGGGCGATCTAAAACGTTACGAATCTTGGAGACAATTCCGGTTCAGCCAGTCGTTACAATTGCCGATCGCGGCAAACTCAGCGCGTCGGTGCATAAATTTCTCGCGGCGGCAGTCGAATTTTCCCAGTCGGAGGGTGAAATTCAGCTAAATTCCCGCCACGAAGATGGCGAGCTCACGATTCGCTTGCGCTCACGGGGGCCCAACTCTCAGGATCAACCCCCCTCCGGGCAAACTCCGGATATCGCTATGGCTTGTGATGCCTTCCGTATTCACGGTGGAACTGCCAACGCGGACGTTTCTCCGGAAGGCTTTCTTTACATTACATGCCGGCTGCCGATTATTAGTCTGGATGCAGACTAGAAGGTAACCGGACTGCTTAACGTGACACCGATGCGTGCAGAAAAAACAATTTCGGTTATTGACCGGCCGAGCGTTTGGGTCGTTGACGACGATGACTCGACGCGCAGCTATTTGTGGGACTTCTTATCGTCGCGCGGTTACGACGCCTTGTGCGTCGACTCCGGGGAACAGGTGCTGCGGCGCTTTTCCGCCGGACAAAGCCCTTCCCTGATGCTGCTCGACATCAGGATGCCGCATATCGGCGGTCTGGATGTACTCGAACAAATCTTGCGCTCCGGGCGGCGTATCCCGGCCCTCGTTTTGTCCGGTGTCGACCAAGTGCCCACCGTGGTTAAAGCGATGCGTCTCGGCGCGGTGGATTATCTCGTCAAGCCTCTCGACGAAGGCGAACTTGAGAGGGCAATCGAGAAAGTTTTCGAGCATCACGCCGCCGTTGAAGCGCAGGATGACATTACTTCGCCCGAAGTCGCATTCCCCTCCGGGAATCGCAAGATGCTTCAGGTCAAGGCTATCTGCGACCAGGTCGCTCCTGCCGATGTTCCGGTGCTGATCCTCGGAGAATCCGGAGCTGGAAAAGAAGTTCTCGCCCGTTACATCCATGCCCGTTCCGGACGAAGCGAGCCGTTCATCAAAGTGAATTGCGCCGCTCTCCCGATGGATCTTCTCGAATCCGAGCTGTTCGGACACGAACGCGGGGCTTTCACCGGTGCCTTGCGCGAAAAGCCCGGCAAATTCGAGCTGGCCGGCGAAGGGACGATCATGCTCGACGAAATCGCCGAGATGCATCCGCTGCTTCAGGCGAAGCTCCTCCACGTTCTTCAGGACGGCGAATACGCGCGGCTTGGCGGAACCCGTACGATGCGGTCGGAGGCGCGAATCCTGGCCGCTACCAACAAGCGCTTGGAACACCTGGTTGAGACAGGGGCGTTCCGTGAGGACCTGTATTTTCGTCTCAACGTCATTTCGTTAGAAGTTCCCCCGCTGCGGGAGCGCACCGAGGATATTGTTCCCCTGTGCCGTCGTTTCGCCGACCGCTATCGCACCAAGTACAAGAGCACCGTGAAGCAGCTTCCGGCGGAACTCGAAGCCGCTTTCGCCCGCTATAACTGGCCCGGCAACGTCCGCCAGCTCGAAAATGCGGTGAAACGTTACCTCATCCTGCCGGATATGAATCACGCTCTTGCTGAGTTACGGAAGACTCCACCGGCTTCGCGCCAGGCCGCCGCAGCTCCCCAGCAGGAGATGCGGTCTCTGAAGGAGCTGTCTGCAATCGCGGCGGAGCGCGCGGAAAAGGAAGTTATTCTGCGGACGCTCGAAGAAGTCAACTGGAATCGCAAGCAGGCCGCCCGGCAGTTGAACATTTGCTATAAATCACTCTTGAACAAGTTACGACGCTGGCAACTGGGCAGCCGGTTTGATCCGGAGGAGGCCGAAGAGGCCCGGGCGGCGGCAGCGGAAACGGGCGTCTAGCCCCGAGTGGTATCGGACTTCCACCTTTCCGCTCTATACGTCCCATCGAGACGTCAAGTCACTGTAACCAAGAGCGGAGCCACTCTGGAGATGAGCGTGCTCTCGTTCGCTGGGTACTTGATGAAGATCGTCGGAATCGGGGGCGGAACGGGATTGCCCGCGTTGCTGGGCGGCCTCAGGCAATTGCGCGAACTGAACGCGGACGGCACGGGCCGCGATCGTGTTCAAGCAAGCGCCATCGTCTGTGTTTCCGATGACGGCGGATCCAGCGGCATGCTACGCCGAAGCTTCCCGATTCCCGCCGTCGGTGATCTGCGCAACTGTCTGATCGCTCTCTCTTCCGGCAGCCCCGCGCTTCGCGAGATTTTTCAATATCGATTGCCGGAAGACTCGGGTCTTGACGGCCACTCCCTCGGCAATCTGATCGTCGCCGCGCTGAGCGATCGCTCCGGGAATCTTCGCCAGGCGATCCGTCTGGCCTCCGAATTTCTCGGCCTGCAAGGCGAAGTATTTCCCTGCACGGAAACAAGCGCCAGTCTTTGTGCCCAATTCGTCGACGGGGAAATCGTCTGCGGAGAAACCAGGATCGCAGCGCTTCGCAAAAAGATTCTCCGTGTCTGGCTGGATCCTGCCGACGCGCCGCCGACGCCGGGCGTGATTGAAACCCTGTTGACGGCCGACGCAATCGTCCTCGGACCCGGCAGCTTATACACAAGTGTGATTCCCAACCTCCTCCTGAGCGGGATCGCCAAGGCGATCGTTGAATCTCGCGCCCTCAAGATTCTCGTCTGCAACCTGATGACTCAGCCAGGCGAGACCGAGTTCTACCCCGCCTCCGAGCACGTCAAAGTGATTCAAGGCTATCTTGGCGAATCCGGCCTACAGATCTGCGTGCTCAATTCGACGCCGGTTCCCAATGCTTTGGCCGCTCGATACGCGTCCGCGGGGTCCGTCGCGGTGCTGAATGACGAAGACGGGATATCGAAACGCGGAGTAATTCCGATCTCGCTCGATCTGCTCTCGGATTGCGAACACGAAGCCCGCCACGATTCGCTTAAACTGGCGCGCTGGGTGGTCGCATTGACGCGCGCCTACCGGCGGTCGCGCGAGCTGCAAGCGGGGTCGGTTCGCTGCGTGACGGGATCCGCGCGGGACGCTATCGCGAGCCTTGCGGTGGAAGCCGCAAGTTGAGACGCGCCGCCTGACGGGCTCGATACAGCCTGACTCGCGCTGTATTTTCCTGCCAGCCATTTCGTTCCGCGATCTCCGCCAGATGCAGTCCGTTCAGATAATAGTCGCGCAGCATTACACGATCCGCCCGCTTGCATTTCCGGAGGATTGCCGCGGCATCGATCGCGGCGATGTTCAACTCCGGCCCTTCTTCGAAACGGGTCAGTTCCTTCAATGCCGGCTCGCGGCGAAGGATTGTGCGATAGATGTTGAGCGCCACGCGGTTCAGCCACATCACCAGCGTCCGCGGATCGCGCAACTGCGGCAGGCGCTCCCATCCCCGAGCCCAGGCCGCCTGCGCCACCTCCTGAGCGATGTCGGCCGAGAGGCCTTTTGCCATTAAGAAACCTACAGTCCGGCGAAACGATCTCTGGTACTCCGATCCGAATTCTTCCCTTGTCATTGCGACGCGGCTTGCAATGCACGCCCCGGGCCAGCGCCACATCGCGGCAGGTCCGCAACAGCATGTCAGATCAGGAGAAGGCACGTTCCGTCAAATGGTATCCCTCAGGCCATGAAAGCTTCTCACGCGTTTTCATGCCAGATTATTTCCTTGCGTTGCAGCGGCTTCAGGAGGCCCGTTCAAATGGAGGGCAGCTTGCTAACCGCACCCCTATTGCGTCGGCACATTTGTGCTCTGAGGAAGAACATGCTGAGACGAGCGGAAGCGGAGCCGCAGAACATTGGTTGGGCGGCAATGAAACAGAGGACGGTTCACGCGGCCACCGGGACCAGTCTTGAATTTCGCGGTCTTGCAGCCAACCTGCTGCAAGCCCAAGAGGAGGAGCGGCGGCGGGTGTCGCGCGAGCTGCACGACGAACTGGGTCAGCGTCTCGCTCTTCTCGAGATCCAGATCGAGGAAATGAAACGCCGGCTGGGCCCCGACGAGAAACTGGCGTCGGACCTGGTCAACCTTCGCGCGCGCGTGGGCGAGATCGCCGATGACGTCCATAGGATCTGCTGCCGCCTGCACCCCGCGATTTTGGAAAACCTGGGCCTTGTCGCCGCGGTTCAATCCTACTGCGAAGAGTACACCACCTGGAGCGGCATCAAAACGAGGTTCTCTCACTGTAGCGTTCCCTCGCGGCTGCCCGCCGGCGTGGCCCTTTGCATCTATCGCGTGGTGCAGGAATCCCTTCGCAACGTCGCGAAACACTCGCGCGCGAACCGGGCCCTGGTCATTGTCCGCGGGATGAAACATGGTGTTCAAGTTGTGGTTCAGGATCGCGGCCGCGGATTCGTGATGGATGAAGCCCGTTCCAAAGGCGGCCTGGGTCTCATCTCCGTCACCGAACGCGTTCGCCTCGCGGGCGGAACCTGCAACATCCGCTCGGCGCCCGATCGGGGAACGCGCATTCAAGCATGGGTTCCCCTCGCTCTTGAAGCGCGGGCAAGCTAACCGGCTATGATGATCGCCTCCGGCCCACGTCCCCGGTTGAAGGTACTCATCGCGGACGACCATACATTAGTCGCCGAGGGGCTCGCCAAGCTCCTGGAGAACGACTTTGACGTGGTCGGCACTGTCGACAACGGAGCGGATTTGGTGAGCGCCGCCCAGCGCTATTATCCCGATCTGGCTCTTATCGACGTCTCGATGCCCGAATTGACGGGAGTGGAGGCAGCGCGCAAGCTCACCGAAATCGTGCCGCACTGCAAAGTGATTTGCGTCACGATGCACTCAAACCCTGAATTCGTCCGCGAAGCATTCCGCGCGGGCGCCTCCGGGTACGTCCTGAAGCGATCCGCCGGAGCTGAACTGCTTGAAGCGATCCGCCAGGTCCTGAACGGCAACGCTTACGTCAGCCCCCTGCTGACCAAAGACGTTCTATCGATTCTGCTCCAGCCTAAAACTCCGGCCCTCACCGCGCGCCAGCGCGAGATTCTGCGCTTCGTCGCACAGGGGCTCTCTGCGAAAGAAATCGCGAATCGCCTGAACATTTCTGTCAAAACAGCGCACTTCCACAAAACAAGCATTATGGAGAAGCTCAATCTCCACACAACCGCCGAGTTGACCAAGTACGCTCTTGAACACGGAATCGCGAGCTGATCATTTCCGCTAGCGGGGCGCCATCCGCAGCGCGCCATCGAGGCGGATCACTTCTCCATTCAAATAGACATTTTGAACGCACTGCGCCACCATCTCCGCAAACTCCCCCGGATTCCCCAGCCGCTTCGGAAATGGGATCGCCGCCCCGAGGCTCGTTTGCACTTCTTCCGGCAACTTTCCGAGCAACGGCGTCAGAAAAACGCCCGGCGCGATGGCGAGCACGCGAATCCCGAACTGGGCAAGCTCCCGTGCCGCGGGCATGGTCAATGCTACGATCCCGCCCTTGGACGATGAGTACGCCGCCTGACCGATCTGTCCCTCATACGCCGCAATCGACGCGGTCGAAATAATCACGCCGCGTTCGCCGTCATCCAGCGGCTCGAGCGTTGTCATATCCGCCGCGGCCAGCCGCATCATGTTAAATGTGCCGATCAGATTCACCTGAATCACGCGCGAGAAATCCTCAAGCGCCATCGGACCTTCCTTGCCGACAATGCGCCGTCCCAAGCCGATTCCGGCGCAGTTCACCAGAATCCTCGCGGCGCCATGCTTCTCACGAGCCTCCGCCACCGCCGCCGCTCCCGAACCGGCATCGGAAACATCGCACCGGATCGCAATGCCTCCGCATTTCTTCGCCACTTCCCGCGCCGTATCGAGATTCACGTCCACGATGGCGACTCTCACACCCGCCGCGCTCAGCCGTTCCGCGGTGGCCGCGCCGAGTCCCGATCCGCCACCCGTGATAATTGCCGCTTTTCCTTCCAGTTTCATCTCGACGAGTCTAGCAGGACTACCGCTCCGGAAGATAGATCTCGATCCACTGACCGTGTCGCGTCCACTTCAACACCGGCACGAATCCGAGCCTCGCGCGAATCTGCTCCTGGCTGATCTGGATGTGGTGGCCCCAGTTTCTCCGAATCAACCGCCTGAGCCATCCGTAATCCAGTTCGCCGCCGTCGAGCGCCCATGTTCGGCTGAATACAACGAGCACATCCATCCCGTCGCGATTGACCCTCTCAAAACTCGCCGCCGTGAAATCCTCGGCCTGCGCGCCGACCTTAAGCGGATGATGAACGTAGCCGAACTCCGGCCGCGCGATCGCATCGGTGAACGGCCACGCGCTGGCGATTCGAGCGTCCGGTTCATTCTGCTCCAGATAAACCGCGGCCTGTTTCTGCAACTCGACGAAATCCACCATCGCCAGGTTGTTTTCGAAGGAGAACGGATACGGCGGATTGAAGAACAGGCCGGCAACCAGCGCAACAATCATGAGAATCTGCGCCGTCCACCGCCAGCTTCGCGGTAATGCCGACGCGGCGCCCGCGATTGCGGCAAACAGAATCGGAAACGCGGGCATCGAGTAGCGGTCGAGCGACGCTCCGCCAAAAATACTCACCAGCAGGATCTGGGCGCCCGCCACCAGGAATGCGATGGTCCACTCGCGCCCGCGAAGAATGCGCGACCCGATAAACAACAGGATCGCCCCGATCCACAGGCCGTCGGAAATGAACATGAAATAAATCCGGCGCTCGATGGTCATGGCGATATGACCGGGCTGAAGCGAATCTGCAACGTTGTATTTCGCGAATTCGGAATTGCCCAGCCAATGCCCCGTCGCGTGGTGCAACGCGATCAACCAGATACCGAGCGCGATCGCCGGAGCAAGAAAATAAAGCGACTCCCGCCGCTTCTTCTCGTAGATCCACAGCCAGGCCGCCAGCACGAACGGCGTCGAGATGCCCGTCTCTTTAACCAGCACCAGCAACGTGCAGGCCGCCGCGCACCACGCGACGCGATCCTCCAGAAACAGGAGCAACGCGAGCGCGGTAAGGGCCATCGCCGGCATATCGAGTTGCGCCATCATGGCCTGCGTGTAAAACATCGGCCAAGCCATCATGAACAGCGCCGCCGCGAACGCGGGCGCTCCCGAAGCCTTCCGGCAGAGCCGAATCGCGAGCAGGAATGAAAACAGCAATCCTGCGGATGCGACCACCAACATCGCGACGCGAGTCGCTGGGATCGAATACCCGCAGACTTTCCACACCGCGGCGAGATATGCCATCACCCCCGGCGGATGGACGTTCGGCAGCGTCGTAACGGGAATCCATGCGCCTTTTTGAAGAATATCGAGCGAAGCCGGAATGAATTGCCCCAATTCATCCCAGTGGAACGGCAGGCGCAGATAGGGAAGATGGAGCGCGACCTCGGCCGCAAGAAAGATCGCAAAAAAGATCAGCGCGGCCCGTGTGTTCCGAGACCGGTTCGCGCCGGACACGGGCTTACTGGATCACCGAGCCGGCCCCATGCGGCTCCAGCTTGATCTCCCCGAATGCGGTCTCGTACTGTTGAACGTTTTGCGCGAGAACGTTCGAGAGTGCCTTCGCCTGCTGCGGGCTCAGGAACACGCCCTGGAAATTCTGTATGGAGACGCTATCCGGCGCGTTCTGGTTGATCGTGCCGAACATCAGGAAAAAATCCCACAAACTCACGCGCACCTGAACGCTGTTGGCGTAGTTCTCGCGGTAATCGGTGGTGGTCGAAAGATGAATCTTTGGTGCGGGTTGTTGAGGATTCATGGTCTGAATGATCTTTCTCTCTACAAAAAAGGAGTCAGAAATCCGGGGCCGCGAGCCTGCATTCTGACTCCTGACTTCTGACTCCTTCCGGGCAAAGCGGCGGAGATCTATTCTTCCGGCGCCTCGCCCTCTTCCTTGCCCTGGCGCATCGCCTGCAACCGCTCTTCGCGTCGCTTGGCTCGTTCCGCGGCGCGTTTGACGAGTTCGGAACCGACCAGCTCCAACATGGCCTGCTCCGCTCCGTCGCCTTTACGATAGCCAAGCCTGACGACGCGCGTGTAACCGCCGTCGCGCTGGCCGAATCGCGTCCCGAGCTTATCGAACAGCTTCTTCACCGCCTCGGGAGTTTCGAGGAACGCCGCCGCCTGCCGGCGTGAATGAAGAGTATCCCGCTTTGCGAGCGTGATCATCTTCTCCACCAGCGGCCGAACCGCCTTTGCCTTGGGCACCGTCGTGACAACGCGTTCGTGCTCGATCACGCTGGTCACCAGGCCCTTGAATAGCGCCTTGCGCGCGCCGATATTGCGCTTGAGTTTATAACCGGATAGTTTGTGTCTCACCTTGGATCACTCAGCCGAACGGCCGGCCTCCTCTTCGTCGCCGATATCCTCATCGTCCTCGTCTTCGGGAATGTCGGCCGCGCCGCCAGCCCCGATCATCGCCGGCTGACCCGCAGGCGAAACCAGCCGGCCCTGCGCGTCGAACTTCATTCCGAACGTCAGCCCGAGACCCGAGAGGATCTCCTTGATTTCGTTCAGCGATTTGCGCCCGAAATTCTTCGTGCGCAGCATTTCCGCCTCAGTCTTCTGGACCAGATCCCCGATCGTCTGTATATTCGCGTTCTTCAGGCAGTTGTAGGAGCGAACGCTGAGTTCGAGCTCTTCGACGGACCGGTTCAGCACTTCATTCATCTGGCTGAGCGCGCGCTCGGCTGGCTCCTCGGCGGACTCCGGCAGTTCTTCGAAGTTGATGAAGATCGCCATATGATCCTTCAGCAGCTTCGCCGCCTGTCCGATCGAATCGGCCGGCGAGATCGCGCCGTTGGTCCACACCTCGATGGTCAGCTTGTCGTAATCGGTCATCTGCCCGAGACGCGCAGCTTCCACCGAAAAATTCACCTTGCGAACCGGCGAGTGCACCGAATCGATCGGAATGTAGCCCACCGGCAGATCTTCGTCGTTATTCCGGTCCGCCGCGACGTAGCCGCGTCCCGACTTCAGCCGCATTTCGATCGACAGCTTCCCACCCGGCCCGACGGTTGCAATGTGCATGTTCCGGTCCAGAACTTCGATGTCCTGATCGGTTTCAATCTGGCCGCTCATGACTTCGCCCGCGCCGTCCGCCTTCAGCCGCACCGTACGCGTGCCCTCGCCCATCATCTTGAACGGGACCTGCTTCAGGTTGAGAATGATATCCGTCGCATCTTCCACCACGCCCGGGATCGGGCTGAATTCGTGAGCGACGCCTTCAATGCGCACGGCCGTGATCGCCGCGCCTTCAATCGAGCTAAGCAGCACGCGGCGCAACCCGGTGCCGATCGTTGAACCGAATCCGCGCTCGAACGGCTGGGCGGTGAACTGGCCGTAACGGTCGTTGAGCGTTTCCGTATTGGCGACAAGTCGCTTGGGTTTTTGGAATCCTTTGAACATATTTTGACTCCCTTATGAATCACTTCGAGTACAATTCGACGATCAGTTGCTCATTGAGCTGGATCTGAACCAGATCCTCGCGCTTGGGCTGTCCCAGCACTCGGGCCCGCAGGTTCTCGCGATCCACTTCCAGCCAATTGGGGCTGGGAGCATGAGCCGTCGCGTCGCGCGCATGCAGAATCGTCGGGTTCTTTTTGCTCGCTTCCCGTACTTCTACGATGTCGTTGGGCTTTACCTGGAACGAAGGAATGTCCACGCGCGACGCGTTCACATTGATGTGTCCGTGCCGCACAAGCTGCCGGGCCTGCGCGCGCGACGTCGCAAATCCCATCCGGTAAACCGCCGAATCCAGACGCCGCTCGAGCGAATTCAGCAGATGCTCGCCCGTGACGCCCTTTTTCACCAGCGCTTTTTCGTACAGGTTGCGGAACTGCCCTTCGAGCAACTGATAATAGCGCCGCGCCTTCTGCTTCTCGCGAAGCTGCAGCCCGTAGCCCACCAGTTTCGGTTTGCGATCCTTGCCGTGCTGTCCCGGAGCGAAGTTGCGCTTCTCAACCGCGCACTTCTCGGTATGGCAGCGCTCGCCCTTCAAGAAAAGTTTCATCCCCTCGCGCCGGCACAGCCGGCAGACGGGACCAATATATCGAGCCAAATCGAACCTCCCTGTTTATGGTTGGTGCAGTTTACGGCAATCGCCTTCGTCCTGCTTCTCTTACTTCTACTACTCCCGTCCACTCCCCATCCGGCGAGCCTTCAAACCAAGGCGCGGCCGCAATGGAGCTTGCCGGGCGGTGAAACTCAAACTCTCCGCTTCTTCGGCGGACGGCATCCATTGTGCGGAATTGGAGTCTTGTCCTTGATCGACCGCACTTCGAGACCCGCCGTCGCCAGCGCACGCACCGCCGATTCGCGGCCCGCGCCCGGCCCAGCGACATGCACATCCACCGACCGCAGTCCCGATTCCTTCGCTTTGTTCGCCGCCGTAAGCGATGCCTGCTGCGCTGCGAACGGAGTCCCTTTGCGCGATCCGCGGAACCCGAGCGAGCCCGAACTCGACCAGGCGATCACATTTCCGATGGTGTCGGTAATCGTGATGATCGTATTGTTGAACGACGCCTGCACGTGCACGAGCCCGGTAGGCACAACACGCTTTTCCTTCTTCTTGAACGTCTTCTTCTTGCCCGTCTTAGCCGGTGCTTTCGCCATTAAGTCTTACCCGTCGCTTTCTTCTTATTCGCAACCGTTCCGCGCCGCGGACCCTTCCGCGTGCGGGCATTCGTGTGCGTCCGCTGCCCTCGAACCGGAAGCCCGCGCCGGTGCCGCAACCCGCGATAGGATCCCATCTCGATCAATCGCTTGATATTCATCGAGACTTCCTTCCGCAGATCGCCTTCCACCGAGCCTTCCGCCTCCAGAATCTGACGAATGCGGTTCACTTCATCCTCGGTCAGGTCCGCGACCTTCTTGTTCGGGTCGACCCCCGCCCGGTGGCACAGCGAATTCGAACGGGTCCGGCCGATGCCGTAGATGTAGGTCAACCCGATCTCGGTCCGCTTCTTTGCCGGTAAATCAACACCTGCTAGACGCGCCATAACTTTATCCCTGCCTCTGCTTATGCTTCGGATTCGTGCAGATCACGCGCACCACGCCCTCGCGGTGCACGATCTTGCACTTATCGCACATTTTTTTAACCGACGCCCTGACTTTCATTTTCCGCCTCTCAGCAACTCAACAATTCTTCCCCGGGTCCGGTCGTCCGGCGATAACTCCACCCGAACGCGGTCCCCGGGACGCAATCTCACAAAATTCGCGGCGCCCGCTCCCGCCGCGTGCGCCAAAACCAGATCCTCGTTTTCTAACTTCAGCCGGTAAGCCGCGGCCGGAAGAAGTTCAACCACAATCGCCGTTACGGCCTTGTCAACACCCATGGACCGTTCGAGGTGATCGCCACCGTATGCTCGAAATGCGCCGAGTTCCGGCCATCCTCGGTCACCGCCGTCCACCGGTCCGGCTTTACCCGGCTGCCCGGTTTTCCCGCATTCACCATCGGCTCGATCGCGAGAACCATGCCCTCCTTCAGCCGCGGATTCTCGTTCTTCCGGTCTATGTAGTTCGGAATCTGCGGCTCTTCATGCATGTGCGTTCCGATGCCGTGGCCCACAAACTCCCGAACGACGGTGAAACCGTTGGCGGTCACGTGCCGCTCAACGGTTCCGCAAATATCGAACAGGCGGTTCCCCGCCCGCGCTTTTTCAATCGCCAGCTCCAGCGACTCCCGCGTCACTTCCAATAAGCGCTTCGTTTCTTCTGAAATCTCGCCCACCGGCACCGTGATCGCCGAATCGCCGTAATACCCGTTCAACTGCACGCCCGTATCGATCGATACGATATCGCCGCTTTTCAATACCCGCTTCTGCGACGGCATCCCGTGCACAATTTCGTCATTTACCGATGTGCACAGCACGAACGGAAACTTCGTTCCCGCCGCCGGAGTCGAATACCCCTTGAACGCCGGCTTCGCCCCCGCGTCCAGCATCATCTTCTCGGCCTCGATCTCCAGTTCGTAGGTCGTTACACCTTCCCGGACCATGCTCTTGAGCTTGTCCAGAATCTGATACACCAGAAGACCAGATGCGCGCATCTTTTCCAGTTCCGACATGTTCTTGCGCACGATCATGCTCTGGCTATTCCCGGCTCCGAACCGAACTCCCGCTGAATTAATTCCTCGATCTCCCGCGCAATCGTCTGCGGCGGCCGGGAGTCTCCTTGAACTTCAAAAACCCGGTATCCCGCGCTCTTCAAAAAACCGAGCACGGGAGCGGTCAGCGATTCATACGCCTTCAACCGCTGTAAAACCACTTCTTCCCGATCGTCATCCCGCACGATCAGCCGCGATCCATCATAGTCACAAACTTCCGATACAGCCGGAGAATTTGCGGAAACGCTGTAGAGCGCCCCGCATGTCGGGCACTGCCTGCGGCCGGACAAACGGGCAATAACTACATTATAGTCCACTTTCAAGTACACGACTACGGTCCGGATCTTCCTGGCTTTCAACACGCAGTCGAGCAGTTGAGCCTGCGCCACCGTCCGCGGATATCCGTCCAGGATAAACCCGCTCACCGCATCCTTTTGCTCGATCCGGTCTTCCACCATCCGGTTGACCAGTTCATCAGGCACCAATCCGCCCGACTGCATGATCCCGGCCACCGCCTTACCCAACTCATCCCCGGACGCCACACGCTCCCGAAGCATATCGCCCGTCGAGATGTGCGCCATTCCCAGCTTTTCACGCAGCAGCGTAGCCTGCGTGCCTTTCCCGGAACCGGGAGGCCCGAACAAGATGAGACACAGCCTGGTGGTCATCCAGAGATGTCTTCGATGAGGCTCACCTCACACACTGCTGCGGCGCCCGCGGATCCGTCCAGCCCGCGGCGTGAACCCTTCGTAGTGGCGCATGATCAATTGAGCCTCGATCTGGTTCACCGTATCCATCGCCACGCCGACGACGATCAGCAGCGAAGTTCCTCCGAAATAGAAATTGACTCCCAATCCATCCAACAGCCAGCGCGGGAAATGCGCGTCGATCCAGTTTCCCGCCAGCGGCAGCCGCTGCAGCTTGATTCCCGAAATCATGATCATCGGAATCAGCGACAGAATCGACAGATACAATCCGCCCACCACCGTGATCTTGGTCAAAATCTTGTTCATGTACTCGGCCGTGTTCTTCCCAGGCCGGATCCCCGGAATAAAGCCGCCGTACTTCCGCATATTGTCGGCCGCTTCGTTCGGATTGAAAATGATCGAGACATAGAAGAAGCAGAAGAAAATGATCAGCGCCGTGTAGAGCAGATAATACAGCGGCTGCGCCCCCGCGATCGCCCCCAGCATCCCCGAAAGCACCGGGCTGTTGCGCACAAATTCCACGTTCATCAGCGTCTGCGGGAAGGTCAGCAGCGAGCTCGCGAAAATCACCGGAATCACGCCGCCCGCGTTTACCTTCAACGGAAGGTGCGTCGACTGCCCGCCCATCACGCGCCGCCCGATTACGCGCTTGGCGTACTGCACCGGAATTCGCCGCTCGCCGCGCTCCACCAGCACGATGAACCCGACCACGGCGATCATCATCGCGAGAATAATAATGATCTGTAGCAGCGACCAGTCGCCCGTCTGAATCTTCACCACCATTTCGCGGATCGCGTTCGGCAATCCCACCACAATACCCGTAAAAATCAGCAGCGACATCCCGTTTCCAATGCCGCGCTCGGTAATCTGCTCGCCCAGCCACATGATGAACGCCGTGCCCGTCGTCAAACTGAGCATCGTCATCAGGATGAACCCCGGACCCGGATTCAGGACCAGTCCCTGCCCCGATGCCTGGAGTGTCGCCGCGATTCCGAACGACTGCATCAGCGCCAGCCCGACCGTCAGATACCTCGTCCACTGCGTGATCTTCCGCCGCCCGAGTTCGCCTTCCTTCTGAAGCTTTTCGAGCGTCGGGACGACCACCGTCAGCAACTGTAGAATGATCGACGCCGTGATATACGGCATGATGCCGAGCGCAAAGATCGTCAGCCGCCGCAGCATTCCCCCGCTGAACAGATCGAACATTCCGAACACGGTGCCGCTGTTGCGCGCGAAAAAGTCCGACAGCGCATTCGCATTGACCCCCGGCGTTGGAATATGTCCGCCAACCCGATACACCGCGAGCAGCCCCAGCGCAAACAGCAGCCGCTTGCGGAGGTCCGGAATCCGAAATACGTTGGCTACGGCTTCAAAAAACTTCATGATTGCACCTGTAGTCGCGCGCAGCCGTCTTTTAATCTGCGGCGCGCTTTGCCTCTTGGCGGCCTGTTACTTCTCCGCCCCGATCACTTCCGCCGTTCCTCCGGCATCCTCGATCTTCTTCTTCGCCGACTCCGAAAATACGTGCGCCTTTACTGTGATCTTCTTCTTCAGCTCACCCGAGCCGAGAATCTTCAGCCCATGCTTCAGCTTCTTGATCGCCCCGAGTTCGAGCAGCGCCCCCGGATCGAACGCCGTCCCGTCGAGCGCATCGAGCGTTCCCACGTTTACGATCGCGTAGTCCTTATGGAAAATGTTGGTGAATCCGCGCTTCGGCAAGCGGCGATGCAGCGGCATCTGTCCGCCTTCAAATCCGCGCATGCGCGAATAACCCGAAATCGATTTCGCACCCTTGGCCCCGCGTCCCGAGTACTTTCCGCGGCCCGAGCCCATGCCCTGTCCGACGCGCTGTTGTTTGTGCTTCTGCCCCTTCGGGGGCCGCAATTGACTGAGATTCATTTTCTTTCTCCGCGCAACACGGGCCAGGCGCCCCTTTGCGCTTGAGCCTCTTACTCCACTATAGCCAGCAGATGCGGAACCTTCTTGACCATGCCCCGGAACGCCGGCGTATCCGGCCGCACCACCACCCGGTTCATCTTCTTCAAACCCAGCGCCCGCACGATCACCTTGTGCTTCTCCGGACAGCAGATCGGGCTACCGATCAGCTTGATCTTAATCGTCCCCGCCATAAACCTAACTCACCTTCTCCTGCGTGAGCCCGCGCAGATCCGCGACCTCGTTTTTGTCCCGCAACTGCTCGAGCGCATCGATCGTCGCCTTCACCACATTGTGCGGATTGTGCGACCCGATCGACTTCGTCAGTACGTTCGGAATCCCCACCGCCGTGATCACCGCGCGAACCGGTCCGCCCGCGATTACCCCCGTGCCCTCCGGAGCCGGCTTCAGCAGCACACGTCCGCTGCCGAAAGCCCCCAGCACGGGATGCTGGATCGTCGTCGCCAGGACATTCACCTTGCGCAGATTCTTCTTCGCCGCCTCGATGCCCTTCTTGATCGCCGCCGGAACTTCCTTCGCCTTGCCTGTTCCGTAACCAACGATCCGGGCCCCCGGATCGCCCACGACCACCAGCGCCGAGAAGCTCAGGTTCTTGCCGCCCTTGACGACCTTCGTGACGCGATTAATCGAGACCACCTGCTCTTTGAGATTCAGGCTCCCCGCGTCGATTCGCTTCGCTGCAGTTGTCGACATTCTAGTTAGAACTCCAGTCCCGCTTCGCGAGCCGCATCCGCCAGAGCCTTAATCCGCCCGTGATACAGATACCCGCCGCGATCGAACACCACCCTCTTTATCCCCTTATCCTTCGCCCGCTCGGCAACCGTCCTGCCCACGCTTTTCGCCCCCGCGATATTGCCGCCGTTCTTCGCATTCTTCTCCGCCGACGACGCCGCCGCGATCGTATGCCCCTTGGTATCGTCGATCACCTGCGCATAAATATGCTTCACGCTGCGAAACACCGCCAGCCGCGGACGCTCCTCGCTGCCGCTCACCCGCGCGCGGATGCGTTTGTGAATCCGCAGACGAATATCGTTCTTGGAATCGCGTGCCATCCTTACTTGCCTCCCGAAGCGCCCGTCTTGCCGACCTTCTTGCGCAGTACTTCGCCCGTATAGCGCACACCCTTGTTCTTGTACGGATCCGGCGGACGCAGCGCCCTCATGTTCGCCGCCACCTGTCCCAGCATCTGCCGGTCGGATCCCGTCAGCACCAGATGCGTCTGCTTGTCAACCTTCAGATCGATCCCGTCCGGTAAATAAAACTCGATCGGATGCGAATACCCCAACGTGAACGTCGCAATGCGCCCCTTCACGTCGCAGCGATAGCCGATGCCGACAATGTCCAGCTCGCGCGTAAAACCGCTCGAGACCCCCTGCACCGCGTTCGCCGTCAACGCGCGCGTGAGCCCGTGCAAGGCAGCCTTATCGTCGCCCGACCGCTGAACTTCAAGCACGCCGTTCTCCTGCCGCAGCGTGATCCCTTCCGGAACCGGTACCGTCTGCTTGCCCTTCGGCCCCTCGACGTTGATTTCCGTCTCGCTGACCGTGATCTTCACGCCCTTCGGCAGCGGAATCGGCTTTTTTCCAACTCTAGACATATCCGTTATCCCTTAACTCTCCGACACCAACAGACCGCAGCCTGAGCCGCGTCCACAGGCAGCGGTTCACCGCTCAAATCTCACCACACGTGACACAAAACTTCGCCGCCCACGCCCTCTTTTCGCGCGCTCAATCCCGTCATCACGCCGCGAGGCGTGGTCAGAATATTAATTCCCAGCCCGCCAAGCACCCGAGGCACGTCCTTCGACCCGACATACACCCGGCACCCCGGCCTCGACACCCGCTCGATCACCGAGATCACCGGAACGTTCCCCGGCGTGTACTTCAAATACACGCGGATCGATTTCTTCGAGCCGTCTTCCGTCAACTTGTAGTTGGCGATGTAGCCTTCGTCTTTCAAAATCCGCGCAATATCCATCTTCAGCTTCGAGGCCGGCACGTCCACCTTCGGATGCCGGGCCTGTAGCCCGTTGCGGATGCGCGTCAGCATGTCGGCGATCGGATCGGTTGTCGTCATTGGTCCACTCTCTCCCTAAATGCGCCTACCACGACGCCTTGATCACGCCCGGCACTTCACCCGCCAGCGCGAGCTTCCGGAAACAAATCCGGCACAACTTGAACTTGCGGAGGAACCCGCGGGGACGCCCGCAGCGGAAGCAGCGGTTCCGGTGCCGGCAGGCGAGCTTCGGCTTCTTCGCCGCCCGCGCCGCGGCCAGTCTTTCGTCTCTTGCGATCTTTGCGGTTGTTGCCATGTTTCTCCTGCTTCAAAGCGCACAGCCAAACGTTGTGCGTGTGTAAATCATTGCTGCGTGCGGAACGGCATGCCGAGATGTCTCAACAACGCCATCCCCTCGGCATCGGTCTTGGCGGTGGTCGTAATGCATATATTCATCCCCTTCGCTTTGTCGACTTTGTTGTAGTCGATCTCCGGGAAAATCAACTGATCCTTCACGCCCAGCGTATAATTCCCGCGCCCGTCAAAGGACTTGGTCGACACGCCTCGAAAATCGCGGACGCGCGGCAGCGCCACGTTCACCAGCCGGTCCAGGAATTCGTACATGCGATCTCCGCGCAGCGTCACCGTGCAGCCGATCGCCATTCCCTCCCTCAGCTTGAACGCCGCAATCGATTTGCGCGCCTTCGTGATCACCGGCTTCTGTCCCGCGATCTGCCCCAGTTCGTTCACCGCGCCATCGATCAGCTTGGAGTTCTGCGTCGCCTCGCCCATGCCGATGTTCAGCGAGATCTTCTCGATCTTCGGCACAGCCATCACGTTCTTATACGAGAACTCCTTGGTCAGCGCCGGAATCACCTGTTTTTGATAATGCTCTTTCAACCGTGCAGCCATACGCTTATGCCTTCTTATCCAGAATCTCGCCGCCCTTTTTCGCGATCCGCACGCGCCGCGTCACCGAGCCCGTTGTCTCCATCCGGTACCCAATCCGCGTCGCCACTCCAGCCGAGGTCACCACCATCACGTTCGAAATCGCAATCGGACTTTCCCGCTCCGCGATTCCTCCCTTGATCTGCCGCTGCGGATTCGGACGCGTGTGCTTCTTCGTCATTCCCACGTGCTCCACCAGAACCCGTCCGGTTTTGCGGTTGACATCCAGCACGCGCCCCGTCTTGCCCTTGTCGCGCCCCGCGATCACCTTCACCGTGTCGTCTTTCTTGATCTTGACCTTTTCGAAATGCTTTGGCGCATTTACGTCGCGCCGCCGAATCTTGAACGCCATGACTAGATCACCTCCGGCGCCAGCGAAACTATCTTCATGAACCTCTTCTCGCGCAGCTCACGCGCCACCGGACCGAACACGCGCGTCCCCACCGGCTCTCCGATTTCGTTGATCAGCACCGCCGCGTTCGAATCGAACCGGATGTAGGTGCCATCCTTGCGCCGCGTCTCTTTCCGCATCCGCACAATCACGCACCGCACCACTTTGCCCTTCTTGATGGCCGACTCCGGCGACGCTTCCTTCACCGCCGCCGTGATCACGTCGCCCAATCCTGCGTGCAATCCCAAATCACCGCCGCGCGGCAGAATGCAGCTTAACTTGCGCGCGCCGCTGTTGTCGGCCACCTCGAGGATTGTTCGCATCCCGATCATAAATTCTGTCTCCTGACTTCTGGCTCCTGACTCCTGCGAATCAGGATTTCCCCTTTTTCTTCGAAACTCGCTTTTCCAGCCCCGTCTCGATTCCTATCGAGCTCAGGTCGGCCGTCACCTGCACCGCTTTCCGTACCACTTCGCCCAGCGTCCACCGCTTCAGCTTGCTCATCGGGCGGCACTCGACGATGCGCACCACGTCGCCCACATTCGCCTGCCCCTGCTCGTCGTGCGCGTAGAATTTCTTGCGCTTGGTAACGATTCGCTTGTATACCGGATGCGGCACGCGGCGCGTCACCTCGACCACGATGGTCTTGGCCATTTTGTTCGACACCACATTGCCGATCTTGTAATTCTTAACGTGCTCTTTCGCGTGCGCCATTCTCTACCTGGTCCCCTTTGTCACTTGGTCCCCTTCGTCGCCTTCTTCGCCGGCGCCTTCTCGGCCTTCGGCTTTGCGGCCGCTCTCGCTTTCGGCGACGCCGCCTTCTTTGCCGGCTTGTTCGGCTTCGCCTTGCCGGCCTGGATCGCCGCCTCCGGGTTCAATTCGCGCTCGCGCAGCACCGTCAGCATCCGCGCCCGGTCCTTTCTCATCGACCGGTACTTCTTCAGCCCTTCCATCTGCCCCATCGACATCTGGAACCGGAGCCGGAACATCTGCTCAGCCGATTCCCGAAAATTCTTTTGCAGCTCCGCCGTGTCCAGCGCCCGATGCTTGTCTGCGTTCTCTTTCATTGGTGGTTACTCCACGTGCTCGCGCGTGATGAACTTGGTCGGAAGCGGCAGCTTCGCCGCGGCGAGCTTCATCGCCTCCAGCGCCACTTCTTTTCCCACGCCTTCCATCTCGAACAGAATCTTTCCCGGGCGAATCACGCACACCCACTGCTCCGGCGCGCCCTTGCCCTTTCCCATACGCGTTTCCGCCGGCTTCTTCGTAATCGGCTTGTCCGGGAATAAACGGATCCACACTTTGCCGCCGCGCTTGATCGATCGCGTCATCGCCACGCGAGCCGCTTCAATCTGCCGGTCCGTGATCCAGCCGCATTCCATGGCCTTCAGACCGTAGTCGCCGAAAGCGAGCGATGACCCGCGCCAGGCCTTCCCGGTCATCCGTCCGCGCTGCTGCTTGCGGTACTTGACTTTCTTCGGCATCAACATAGAACGTTACTCCTGACCTTCCGGCTTCACCGGCGATGACATCGGCGGCAGAATCGGAGCCTGCGCGCGCTCGGCCGGAGCTTCCCCGCCCGGCTGCGGAGCAGCCGCCGGCCGCGGTCCACGATCTCCGCGGTCTCCCCTGTCCCCGCGATCCCGGTCCCGGCGCTCGCGCTGCGGACGGCGCGCCTCCGGCTCGTTCCGCAAACCGCGCCGCTGCCCGCCCGGTAAAATCTCGCCCTTGTAGACCCAGCACTTGATCCCGATCACGCCATAGGTCGTATAGGCTTCGCTAAACCCGTAATCGATATCCGCCCGCAGCGTGTGCAGCGGAAGCTGGCCTTGCAGATACCACTCCGTCCGCGCGATTTCGGCGCCATTCAAACGCCCGGACACCCGAACCTTGATTCCCTTGCACCCGAAACGCAGCGCGGAATCCACCGACTTGCGCATCGCCCGCCTGAACGCCACGCGCTTTTCAAGCTGCAGCGCGATCGTTTCCGCCACAAGCTGAGCGTCCAGCTCCGGCTTGTGCACTTCCTGAATGTCGATGAAAACTTCCCGCTTGGTCTTCTTTGCCAGATCCGCCTTCAGCTTCTCGATCTCCGCGCCCTTGCGCCCGATGATGATCCCGGGCCGCGATGTGTGGATCGTGATCCGCAGCTTGTTGCCCGGGCGATCGACTTCAATCGAACTCACCCCGGCCGACTTCAACCGGTCCCGCAACGACTCCTTCAGCTCAAGATCTTCCCGCAGCAGCTTCGCGTAATCCTGCTTTGCGAACCACCGCGAACGCCACGTCTTCGTGACGCCCAGCCGGAATCCATACGGATGTACTTTCTGACCCATGCTTTATTCCTTATCTCCGACTTTGACGACAATATGCGCCATCCGCCGTTGATAGCGATACGCGCGGCCCATCGGCGCCGGACGCACGCGCTTCATTCGCGGCCCTTCGTTCACATACGCCTCGGTCACGAACAGCTTGTCCACATCCACTTCGTTCGACCGGTTCTCCGCATTCGCGATCGCGCTGCGCAGAACTTTCTCCACCGACGGCGCGATCCGCTTGTTGGTCGTCCGCAGAATGTTGATCGCCTCGCCCGCCCTCTGCCCGCGGATCAGATCGACCACCAGCCGCGCCTTCTGCGGCGACATCCGGATATATCTCGCTTCAGCTTTCGCTTGCATGTTCGTTCTCTCAAATCTCCACAAACCGCTCCGCCCGATCGGCCATTCGCCGCCGGGCCCCTCGAAACGCCCAAAAGCGGCGAAGCCGTCTTATGCCGGTTTGGCCGTCTTCTCAGCCGCCGCCTTCGCCGCGTGTCCTTTAAACTGCCGCGTCGGCGAAAATTCGCCGAGCTTGTGCCCGACCATATTCTCGGTGATGTACACCGGAATGAACTTCTTGCCGTTGTGAACCGCCAGCGTGTGGCCGATGAACTCCGGCACAATCGTCGAACGCCGCGACCACGTCCTCACCACCTTCTTCTCGTTCTTCTCATTCATCGCCGTCACCTTCTTTTCAAGGTGCCCGTCAACGAAAGGTCCTTTCGCTAATGAACGTCCCATTGGTTATCTCTTCTTCGCCTTGCGCGTCACGATCCACTTGTCGGTCCGCTTGTTGTTCCGCGTCTTGAAACCGCGCGTCGGCTGGCCCCACGGCGTCACCGGATGCCGCCCGCCAGACGTCTTTCCTTCACCGCCGCCATGCGGGTGATCCACCGGATTCATGGACACGCCCCGGTTGTGCGGACGCTTGCCCATCCAGATTTTTCTTCCCGCCTTGCCGAGACTCACATTCTCGTGCTCGACATTTCCTACCTGCCCCACCGTGGCCGTGCACTCAATCTGCACTTTGCGAACTTCGCCCGAAGGCAGCTTCAGCAGCGCAAAATCCCCTTCCTTCGAAACCAGTTGCGCCTGCGCCCCGGCCGAACGAGCCATCTGCCCGCCCTTCCCCGGCTTCAGCTCGATGTTGTGAACCACGGTACCGGCCGGAATATTCTTCAGAGGCAAGGAGTTCCCAATCAGAATGTCGGCATCCGGCCCCGCCATCACCGTCCGCCCGACTTCGAGCCCCACCGGACACAGAATGTAGCGCTTCTCCCCGTCGACGTAGTGCAGAAGAGCGATTCGCGCCGAGCGGTTCGGATCGTACTCAATTGCCGCCACTTTCGCGGCAATTCCAACCTTATCGCGCTTAAAATCGATCATGCGGTACGCCTTTTTGTGCCCGCCGCCCTTGAATCGCGACGAAATGCGCCCCGTGCTCGAACGCCCGCCCGTGCGCCGCTTCCCTTCGACCAGCGATTTTTCCGGCCGCTGCTTGGTGATGTCTTCGCGCGACAACACCGTCTGGAATCTGCGGGTTGGCGTAGTCGGCCGATAGCTTTTTACTGGCATCTTAGATCTCCGCGTATTCCGGCATCTTCTCGCCGGCCTTCAATTTCACGTAAGCCTTTTTCCAATCCGGAGCATAACCGGCGAAACGGCCGCGGCGGCGAAGTTTTCCCGCCGTCGTCGATGTGCGCACATCCTCCACCTTCACCTTGAACAGCGCCTCCACCGCCTGCCGGATCTGGGTCTTGTTCGCGCCCGCGGCGACATGAAAACAGAGCGTGCGCTCGCTGTCCTTCTTGGTGACTCCCTTTTCGGTCACCAGCGGCTTCTTGATTACGTCATACACGCCGATCATGCCAGCGCCTCCGACAGTTTTTCCGCCGCCGCCTTCGACAACAACACCTGCTGGTGTCCCAGCAGATCGTAGACGGTCACGTCGCGGCTCGATACCAGCTTCACGCCTTCCAGATTGCGGCTCGAAAGATCCAGATTGCGATCCCCCGTGTTGTCCACCAGCAGCACCGTTTTTACAGCCTCGATTCCGTTGAGCGCCTGCCGCATCAGCTTCGTCTTCGGCTCGCTCACCGAAAACTCGCTCACCACCCGCAGTTCGCCGTCGCGCAGCTTCGCCGAAAGCGCCGACCGCAGCGCCCCAAGCTGCATCTTCCGCGGCAGCTTATACGCATAACTCCGCGGCTGCGGCCCGTGTACCGTCCCGCCATGCCGCCACAGCGGGCTCCGGATCGAGCCCATGCGCGCGCGCCCCGTCCCCTTCTGCTTCCACAATTTCTTGCCCGATCCGGCCACCTCATGGCGAGTCTTCGTCGCCGCCGTCCCGCGCCGCGCCACGGCCAGGTGATGACGAACCGCTTCGTACAGCAGGTCTTCATTCACCGGCGCGCCAAAAACCGCGTCGGAGAGCTCCAAGGTGCCCACTTTGCGGTTTGAAAAATCGATAATATCCACGCTCGCCATGGCTACTTCCTGGCCCTCCGCACGACGACGTATCCGCCGGTGGGCCCCGGCACGGCGCCCTTCACCAGCAACACGTTCTCTTCGGTGTCCACCTCGACGATCTCGAGATTTCGAACCGTAACTTTCGCCGTTCCCATCTGGCCCGCCATTCTCATGCCCGGGAAAACGCGCGACGGAAAGCTCGATGCGCCGATCGATCCGGGAGCGCGGCCGAACATCGACCCGTGCGATCCCGGACCTCCGCGAAAATGGTGCCGCTTCACCAGGCTCGCAAACCCCCGGCCCTTCGAAAGCCCGATCACATCGACCTTCTCTTTGGGCTTGAACTCGTCGACCAGAACGCGGTCGCCGGCTTTCAGGTCGCCGTTGGTTCCCTCTTCGAGACGGAACTCGCGCAGAAACTTGACGCCTTCGGCGCCGGACTTCTTCAGATGCCCCGCAGCCGGTTTCGTGGTGCCCGATTTCTTGGCATACTCCATGAACCCGAGCTGCACGGCATCGTATCCGTCCGTCGCCGGCGTCTTGCGCTGCACCACGACGCACGGTCCGGCCTTCAATACCGTGACAGGGACCACCTGCCCGTCGGCCCGGAACACCTGCGTCATTCCGATCTTTTTTCCCAAAATCCCTGGACTCATAAAAGACCTCAGGAGTCAGACGTCAGAAGACCGGAGCCAGAACGGCCGCTTGCCCGATTCTGACTCCTGACTCCCGACTCCTGACTTCTCGTTTCATTTCCCTTTGCCGAACGCCTTAATCTCCACATCCACGCCCGCGGGCAGATCCAGCTTCATGAGCGCATCGACTGTGTCCTGCGTCGGCTCCAAAATATCCAGCAGACGCTTGTGCGTGCGGATCTGAAACTGCTCCCGGCTCTTCTTGTCCACGTGCGGCGACCGCAGCACCGTGTACAGATTCTTCACCGTCGGCAGCGGAATCGGACCGGCGACCTGCGCCCCGGTCCGCTTGGCCGTATCCACAATTTCCGTGGTCGACTGGTCCAGAATCCGGTGATCGTACGCCTTGAGGCGGATGCGAATGCGTTCTCTTAAGCTGCTCATATTAAGAACAGGAGCCAGAAGTCAGGAGTCAGAATTCAGAATCCCGACGCTTGCTTTTCATTCTGTCTCCCGGCTCCTGTCTCCTGACTCCTACTCCAAAATCTCCGCGACCGTCCCGGCTCCGACCGTGCGGCCGCCTTCGCGAATCGCAAATCGCAACCCCTTATCCATGGCGACCGGCGTGATCAACTCCACCACCAGATCCACGTTGTCTCCCG